>TARA_B100000674_G_scaffold315606_1_pt1 | contig 16594 bp, 10 predicted proteins | sample TARA_B100000674 | Tara Oceans TARA_B100000674 (sample SAMEA2622759) | marine metagenome | biome: marine biome (ENVO:00000447); feature: surface water layer (ENVO:00002042); material: "saline water (ENVO:00002010), including plankton (ENVO:xxxxxxxx)" | depth 5 m
TCTAGTTCTGAAAACTCCTCTATTGCTGCAAGGTTAAGCGGGCCTAACCTCTCAATTTTTTTTAGGACTTTTTCTAAATCAATTTCAAGTGTGTCTTGCGAATCGTCATCCGAAAGCTCATCTTTCGCACTCTCTATTTTTACATTTATCTTGTAAGCTGCGCGGATTATTTCCTCCTGTAATACCTCTAAAGATCTATCCTCTACCCGAATCTCTTCCTGCTTTGCTTTGAGCGCGTCTAGTTCTGACTGCTTTTCCTTGCGAATAGAATTTAACTGATTGATGTCCTGCTCTAATACTGATATGTCATTCTTGATACTTTGAAGACTTTGCTCTATCTCCTTCTTCTCTTGAAAAGCGCTATCTATATTTTTAAGTTCATCTTTTTTTGAAATTTCGTCATTTTGCAATGATGTACGTATTCTGCTTTGCCTGTCTTTAAAATCTTCTTCTTGTTTTTGGTTTTGTAAAATTGAGAATTGGAGGGTTTCCTCTTTGGCTTTTAGGTTCTGCAGCTGAATCTCCAAGGAATGAAGGTGCTCGGTTTTTTTCTGCAATTCCAACCTGCTATCTTCAGTTTGTGTTTGTATTGATTTGTTTTTAATTGCCGTCTCTTGTTTTTCGATGAAAATACTCTCTATCTGTTTTTCCGCAATTGACAAATTTTGCTTCAACTCTTCTTCTTTCTCGCTTTCTTTTAACCAAACGGATTGAGCCTCTTCTTTGGCCGACTTGATGGATTCAAGTCTTGTGACTCTTTGACCAGCCTTAGCTTTAAGCTCCAAATAGGATTCTTTTGCACCCACCACATGAAGTTCTCGTTCTTGTATTTTGTCCTCAATGATTTGTTCTTCTAAGTGCAGTTGTTCTAGCCTATTATTATGTCCGTTTAGCGTATTCTGAGTGTCTAGGATCTGTTTTTCTAAGTTGGTTAATCTAGTCTTCAGTCGTCTTATTTCGTTTTCCCTTAGAATTAAATTTGTCTTTTCATTTTTTGTATCACAAATCGAAATCCATCCCGGAGCAACTACCGTGCCATCTTTGGATACAGCTATATTCCAATCATCTGGGCCACCAATTAAGCCTTCTATCTCTTCTTTACTTTCAGCTATGGTTATTCCTGCTGCGATTTGTTTGATTACTGAGGGCGCTCGAATTACTTTTGAGAGTAAAGTTCTATGCCTTTTGTCCGCAATAGGGAATTCTTTACTATCTATAAATGTTATGTCTGTCGGCACATTACCGAAGATCGAGAACATTCCTTTCAAATCCTTTACCAGATTCGGCTTAACATACGCGTTTAAGGGTATAGTAACCGCCCTCTCGAATGCTACCTCCCATCCCGTTTCTATCTCGACAGTTTCTACTAGCCTTCGCAATTCGCCCATTCGGATATTAGCAAACCACGATTTTAACTCTTCGTTCTCATGCGCATGGACCGAATCTTGAAGGGTTTTCAACGATGAATAGCGTCCCCTCTCCTCTTCGAGTTCCTTTTGGACCTGATGGAGTTTTCTTGTTTCTTCGTCGAGTTTAGTCCTTTGGAATAGAATCGACTTTCTGAGATCATCTCGTTTTTGCTTGAGAGCCTTTTGGTTGTTTTCTTCATCCTCTACCATTTTTTTCGCTTTCTCTAGGGAACTGCTGTGATCTTCCTCTAAATTTGATGATTCTTCAGTCAAGGAACTCAAAGTAGTGCTGCTCGATTCCTTATTTTGTCGACAATGGACAAGCTGTAGCTTTAGGCGCTCTACAGTTTTTTCAAGCTCTTGATGTGAGTTAGTCAATAAATTCAGTTGCTCTCCAGACGCTGAGGCTTCTTCAATTTTTTTTGAGAGTGCGAGGCGGTCGCTCGCCACTTTATCTTTCTCTCCTTGTGTTTGTACGGTCACATTTGCTAATTCCGCGCGAACTGATTCAAGTGCACCCGTTGAATTGGCTATATCTCCTCGGACTAGGTCGATCTTCTTCTGAATTTCCTCTTGCTCAGAAATTGCGTCACTTTTCCGCTCTTCATTTTGCTTTACAATTTCTTCAAGTCTGGAAATTTTAGCACTATGCTTATAAAATTCGCTCTGGCAATCATTCAACTTCCTGTAATTTTCTTCATTCTTATTGGTGAAGCTTGAAATTTCACTGTCTACTTTAAGAACCTCAGAGTTTATGGTGGCTAATGCCTCGTCACTTGTTACTTTAGAGACTGATAATTTCTTCCTTTTTCTTTCAAGACTGGTAAATCTAAAAGCTAAAATCTTTTTTTGCAGTAGGTTTTCTTCATCTTTTAATTTGTTGTACCTTTTAGCTTCTCTCGCTTGTCTTTCCAATCTGTTCAACTGGGTCTGCAACTCATTTCTCAAGTCGTTTATGCGGGCTATGTTAACTCTTGTTTGTTTTATTTTATTTTCGGTCTCTCTTCTCCTGTCTTTGTATCTCGAAATGCCAGCCGCTTCCTCTAAAAAACCCCTCATTTCTTCAGGCTTAGATTCAACGACTCTAGATACCATTCCTTGACCAATAACTGAGTATTGCCTGGACCCAACACCGGTACCAAGAAAAAGATCTGTTACATCTTTTCTTCTACATCGAACTCCGTTGATTGAATAATTAGATTGGCTATCTCTTACCAGCTCTCTTTTTACCGCTATTTCTGAGAATTTACTATATCTATCACCAACAGACCCATCGGAGTTATCGAGTACTATCTCTACAGAAGCCTTACTGACCTGTTGTCGGCCACCACTACCATTAAAAATGATATCATCCATGGACTCCCCTCGTAATTGCTTGGCAGAAGTCTCGCCTAGCACCCAAGTTAACGCGTCTATAATATTAGACTTCCCGCACCCGTTTGGACCTACTATTCCGGTAAGGTTGCCTGGTAGTGTTAAGGTGGTGGGATCCACAAAGGATTTGAACCCATTAATTCGTATTCTATTGATTCGCATAGGGTGTAGAATAACCCAGACAGGCTCAAGAACACAACTAACTGATCGTTGCAATATTAGGTAAGATATTGTTTTAGTTGATATAATAACTTATGTGGATTTCAAAATTTGAATAATGAATTAGAAATCTACACAAAAAAATACGAGAGAGAAAAATGCCCGAGTTCCAAAACAAAAAACTACAACGTTTCGAAAATCCGACACCCCAAAAGGATTATTTAATAGAAATAAAAATCCCTGAATTCACATGCCTCTGTCCAGTTACGGGCCAACCCGACTTTGCACTTATGAATCTTAAGTATATTCCCAACAAATTTTGCGTCGAGTTAAAGTCTTTGAAATTATACATTTGGTCCTTCAGAGATACAGATGGTTTTCATGAAGCTGTGACGAATCGAATTTTGGATGAGCTCGTTGTACTTACTCAACCTAGATTTCTCAAACTACGGGCCGATTTCAATGTGCGCGGCGGCACATACCCGGTCATAACCTGTATACACAAGTTGGAAGGATGGTCTGCGGAGGGCTCAGCCTCGTTTTTGGACTTGTCCTAGGGTTAAGAGTTTATTCATAGTGAGTTTTTGTATTTCAATCCATTGAATACTAAAAAATCAAATAACTTTGGCTATGTGGGCCGTTTCGCCCCAACTCCTACCGGTGCTTTACACCTGGGTTCTGTGGTGACAGCCGTCGCTAGCTACATCCGTTCTAGGCAAAATAAAGGTAAATGGCTTTTACGGATTGATGACTTGGACAAAAAACGGGAAAGAAAGGGATCTCGTGACCTAATTTTGCGAGGAATAAGCTCGTTAGGTTTGGAATGGGATGGACTTTCTTCGCAATCCGATAACTTAGTTGATTATCGACAGTCAACGAATTTCCTGGCTGAAAGGGGCTTAACTTATAATTGCGCTTGTTCTAGGAAAAAGCTCCCAAAGGGACCTTATCCGGGGACTTGTCGCGAAAAAAAATTATCCCCTGACGAAAATCGGAGTATTAGGATTAAAGCACCAGACACAATTATCGGCTTTCGTGATTCTCTTTTTGGTGAGATCGAGGGGAATGTCTTCCCAGAAACAGGGGATTTTGTAATCAAACCTCGAGACGAGGCAGCCGCGTATCAACTGGCAGTGGTGATAGATGATGCAAAAAGCGAAATTACGGAGGTGGTGCGGGGCGCTGACTTACTTCAAAGTACTTTAATGCAGCTGTACTTATATAAGGTACTCCAACTTACTCCGCCTCTTTTTATGCATATTCCCGTCGTGAGAGACTCCAGAAATATTAAATTGAGCAAAAGATCTGGAGCCGAACCGTTTGACATCAATGATAGTAAATCTGCTCTGAAATTTGCTCTGGAATATCTTGGCTTTCAGCTGCCAGTAGGCTTGGAAAAAGCCGGCTGTAGTGAACTACTAGTTTGGGCTATAGAATTACCTCAGAAATCCCTTTTGGAGACCCTTCAGTCGCGATTCAGCGCCGAGGTGAAGAATGCCTTAAGCTCCTCATAATCTTTGGCGACAGGGAAATTTGGATAATCTGTCATCACCTTGTCCGAAGGCTTGAACAAGGTCGCCCTGTCAGATTGTTCTAACATACTAATATCATTGTAAGAATCACCCGCAGCCACCACCTCGTAAGCGATACTTTGGAAGGATAATACCACCTTACGCTTAGGATCTTTTTGCCTAAGTTTGTAACCAGTTATCTTATCATCGAGGAACTGTAACCTATGACAAAGCATCATTGGATAATCTAGTTTTTTAACCAAGGGAGTACAGAGTTCATAGAAAGTGTCGGAGACTATTGCAACCTGATATTCCTGCCTTAACCAATGGAGGAATTCTTTTGCACCCGGTAGGGGATTTAGAGAACTGGCGGCTTCTCGCAGGGCTTTTAAGCCAATGTTATTTTTTCGCAGCACACCTAACCGAAATTCCATCAATTCGTCATAATCGACGATGTCTCGGGTAGTTACCTTTAAATCATCTACTCCGGTTTTTTCGGCCAAATTAACCCAAATCTCAGGCACTAAGACGCCTTCAAAATCTAAACATGCTATTTGCACTACATATAACCTCTTGATACTTACGGTATTTCATTAATTGCGCTTCCACATTATCTCTTCTTTGGGCGATTTGGAATTAAAAAACCGAGAGAGCACAAAAAAGTAGTCCGACAAGCGGTTTAGCATTTTTAACGAGAAAGTGTTCAAATTAGGATCATCTCGTCCCAGGGTAATGAGCTTGCGCTCTGCCCTTCTGCACACGGCACGACAAAAATGAGAATAACTGGTTTTTTTATCGCCCCTGGGTAAGATAAACTCCTTCAGTGGAGGGAGCATTTCGTTAAGCTTGTCGATTTCCCCTTCAAGTGACAAAATGATATCTTCAGTAACTAACGTGAAACCTGGTATAGATAGTTCCCCTCCTAAATCAAAAAGCCTGTGTTGAATCTCTATGAGAAATTGTTGAATTTCATCTTCCATCTCCTCTGAAAGTAATACTCCGATGCTGCAATTGAGCTCGTCTACATCACCTATCGCTTCCATCCGAGGGTGATCTTTTTCAATTCGAGTGTTGTCTCCAAGCCCTGTGGTTCCTCCATCTCCAGTTTTCGTATAAATTTTTGATAGTCGGTGTCCCATTTTGTCTCAACTTCCTTGCTAAATCGCCTGATGAATGAGTGCTAAGTTACCAATTTTACTCTTTTTTAAATGACTGTTATACTTTTTAGTTGATGTTAATCAAATCATTTTGATACAGCGATATGATCACATCTAAATTTAATAAATCGGTAGCTAGTCTAGTTTTCTTCTCGTGATTATAGCCACATATTATACCCGTGAAATATTAAAAATCAGTGCCCTTATTTTTATGGGGCTGATAGGCCTTTACATAAGTTTGAGGATAGGGAACTCTCTAGATGATGCTGCCAAGGGACTTATCGCCCCGCAACACCTCTTTCCTATCGTCGCACTAAAAATGCTAATTTCTCTCAAAGAATTACTACCTATTTCATTGTTTTTAGGGGTTTTTGCAGCAACAACAAAGATCAAGAATAATTTCGAGTGGAATGCAATGCAGTCTGCTGGTTTTTCTTTAAACATGTTACTTAAAACCATATTAAAAATTTCGATCATAGCTGCCCTCTTGGTAGCCTACATAACCCTTTATGTTGCGCCAGAAACTGAATTGCAACTGAGGAGATTAAAAGAAGCCACTAAGGATGAAGCTACAGTGGGAGGGATCAAACCTGGTCGTTTTACCGATTTTGATGAAGGTTCTCAAATATTTTACTCCGAAAAAAGGTCTGCAGACGGGAAATTCTTGGAAGAGGCATTTGTGGAAAAAAGACTAACCAGTGAATCAAACGTATTAAAGTCAGATAAAGCGTTTATTGAATATCAGCGGAGAACCGGAGATCGATTTGCGGTGTTCGAAAACGGAATAAGTTACAAGGGAACTCCTGGCGAATTATCCTACATCACGACCAAGTTTGATAGGTATCTTCTTAGAATAGAGACTGGTCGTGTGGGAGAGTTTAATTCTCAAATAGCGTTCTTGCCGACCTCAGAATTAGTAAAAACAGATGAGCTTCTCCATCGTATAGAATTACAATGGAGAATGGCGCCAATCATTTGCAGTATTCTGATGCCAATGGTTGCAGCTTTGCTCGCTGTTTTTCGGATTGCTGGAGGTTGGCACTTCGGACTAATTGTTTTGATTTCAACCTATTTCATATATGCAAATACTTTAGCGAGTGGAAAGGCACTGCTAGGAAGAGGACTAGGTTATCCAGAACTGGGGCTTTGGCCGGCGCACCTGATTCCCATGTTATTCATTATCTGTATAGCGGTATATCAGAGAAGTGGGATTAACATCGGTGTGATAATGAGACCGTAGATACAGTTAATTTGATAAACACATTATGAGTATGATTCAGAAAAGCCTAGATCGAACGATATTAATAATGGATGGCCCCATGGGAACCATGGTTCAGGCTGCCAATCTGGCTGAGCAAGACTTCCGAGGCTCGCGTTTTGAGTCACATTCTATTCCTTTGCAAGGCAATAATGATGTCCTCTCGCTAACAAAACCAAATCTAATAAAAAGAATCCATATGGAATTTTTAGAGGCTGGAGCGAATATAATTTGCACAAATACTTTTAACGCCACTTCTATTGCGCAATCAGACTACTGTTTGGAAGAATTCGTGTATGAGCTAAATAAGCGGTCCGCCGAAATCGCAAAGACAGCAGTTAGAGAATACTGCGCTTCTCAGGGAGAAAGTTTGGATCACTATGTGGCTGGGGTAATTGGTCCTACAAATAAAACAGCATCCATCTCTCCAAACGTTGAAGATCCAGCAGCAAGAGGAGTAAGCTTCGAGGAATTAGTTGCCTCTTACAAGGAAGCCTGTCAGGGCCTCCTAGATGGAGGCGTAGATCTTTTAATGATAGAGACAGTTTTTGACACCTTGAATGCGAAAGCTGCGATCTTCGCCATAGAGACCTCTCTTTCAGAACGCGAAATGAAATTACCGCTGATCATCTCGGGCACGATAACCGACAAAAGTGGCCGCACACTCACGGGACAAACCGTTGAGGGTTTTTGGAATTCCGTCCGTCATGCAGAACCAATGGCTATCGGATTGAATTGTGCGCTAGGTGCTAAAGACCTTAAGCCATATATAGAAGATTTATCCAGAATGGCTGACTGTTTTGTTAGTATCCATCCCAATGCTGGCCTTCCTAATGAAATGGGAGAATACACAGAGTCTGCCGATTATATGGCCGATATCTTGGGCGGATTTGCTAAAAATAAGCTGGTAAATATAGTCGGAGGCTGCTGTGGAACCACCCCTGCCCACATAAAAGCGGTCAGGAAGTCGGTACTGTCCTATGACACGCTCAGAAAGCCTAAAGTACTAGATAAAGTGTGTAGACTCAGTGGTTTGGAACCACTAAATATCACTCTTGAAAAAGGTTTTATAAATGTTGGAGAGAGAACAAACATCACTGGTTCCCCTAAATTTGCTCGACTGATTAAAGAGGATAAGTTGGACGAAGCTTTAGATATCGCTCGGCAACAAGTAGAAAACGGAGCTCAGATTATCGATGTAAACATGGATGAGGGAATGCTCGACTCCGTGCATCTAATGAAAACGTTTCTAAACATGATAGCTTCCGAGCCTGATATTAGTAGAGTTCCAATAATGATTGATTCATCTGACTGGAACGTTATCGAGGCTGGTCTCCAATGCGTACAAGGAAAGAGCATTGTGAATTCTATTAGCTTAAAGGAGGGAGAAGAAGATTTCCTGCTTAAAGCAAGGTTGATTAGAAGTTACGGGGCTGCTGTTGTAGTGATGGCTTTTGACGAAGAAGGTCAAGCGACGACTAGTGAACGGAAATTTGAAATTTGCAAAAGAAGTTACCACCTCTTGGTTGACGGACTACATTTTCCGCCGCAAGACATAATTTTTGATCCTAATATCTTGACAATTGGCACTGGTATCGAGGAGCACAATGATTACGCGAAGGACTTTTTTACCGCTGTTAAAAAGATTAAAAAAGAGCTTCCTCATTGTCTGGTAAGTGGCGGTTTGAGTAATGTGTCTTTTGCATTCAGAGGCAACAATCCTCTCCGGGAAGCTATTCATTCGGCCTTTTTATTCCATGCGATAGAATCTGGCCTCGATATGGCTATAGTCAATTCCGGACAATTGACTATCTACGAGGATATAGACAAAAACTTATTGGAGAAGATAGAAGATCTTTTATTCAATAGAAATAGCAGTGCAACTGAGGCGCTGACAGAATTAGGTCACAACGCCAACAGCACCTCCAAGAAAAGTATTGTGTCAAAAGAGTGGCGCTCAAAGACGGTGCGAGAAAGAGTAATTCATGGGCTAGTGCATGGAATTACTGAGCATATTGTTGAAGATACAGAATCTCTAAGATTACAGCTCGATTCACCACTTGAAATTATCGAGGGTCCATTAATGGACGGAATGAACGTTGTTGGAGATCTTTTTGGTAGCGGTCAAATGTTCCTACCTCAAGTGGTTAAAAGCGCTAGAGTCATGAAGCTTGCGGTTGGTCATCTCCTGCCCTTTATGGAAGAAAGTGGTCAGTCTTCTATGAGTTCGAAGGGTGTGATTGTACTGGCAACGGTGAAAGGAGATGTTCACGACATAGGTAAAAATATCGTCAGTGTTGTTTTACAGTGCAATGGTTTCAAAGTGATAGATCTAGGCGTGATGGCTCCTTTGGAGCACATTTTAGACGCGGCAGAAAAGCATAATGCTGACTTGATAGGACTCAGTGGTTTGATTACCCCTTCTCTTGACGAAATGATCTACGTTGCAAAAGAAATGGAAGAGCGAGGCCTCACGGTGCCTTTATTAATTGGCGGGGCCACTACTTCTCGGACGCATACCGCCGTAAAAATTGCGCCCGTTTACAAGAATGGTACAACAGTTCACGTAAAGGATGCCTCAAGAGCGGTGGGTGTTTCTACGAGTTTGCTGAGTGAAGAGTTACGTGGGAGCTATATATCAAGTCTTAATGATGAATATGCAACTGTGAGAGAGCGATATGTACAACGCCAGTCAGGTGACAGACTCGTCAAATATGATTACGCAAAATCAAACAAACTCGAAGTAAATTGGGAAGATATCGTTCCTTTTCAGCCTAAGACCAACGAGGTTAACACGTTAACCTATTCCCTCGAAGAATTAGAGCCTTATATAGATTGGACTCCGTTCTTTATGGCTTGGGAATTAGCGGGCAAATACCCAAGGATCCTTAAAGACGAAGTGGTGGGAGAGCAAGCAAGTGTGCTTTTTGACGATGCGCAAAAAATGCTCAAAGAAATGAAAAAGAGTAGTGGTTTTAGTGCTAAGGCCCGATTCGGGATGTTCTGTGCAAATTCGGTCGACTCTGAAGACATTCTCATTTTTAGAGATTCTAATCGAAAAACAGTACTGGCAAAAATAATAGGATTAAGACAACAACAAAGGAAACCTGCCGGGCAATTCAATTTGTCTTTAGCAGACTTCATCGCGCCGGTCGAGGCAGGTTTAGAAGATTATATAGGGGCCTTTGCCGTAACTGCAGGACAAGAGTTCGAGGCATTAGCATCTGAGTACGAAGGCGTTGAGGATGATTATTCCTCCATCATGGTTAAAGCTTTGGCCGACCGGTTCGCTGAGGCTTGTGCTGAAAAACTTCACGAGCAAATTCGAAAAGAGTTTTGGGGCTATTCGAAAGACGAGGTCCTTTCGGCTGAAGACCTGATTAGCGAAAAATATACTGGCATTCGACCAGCCCCTGGTTACCCAGCGTGTCCTGACCATAGTCAAAAAGAAATTATTTGGTCTCTTTTATCTGTGGAAGAAAATATTGGGGTACGTTTAACTGAAAATTTAAGTATGTTTCCAGCAGCATCTGTATCTGGTTGGTATTTTGCCAACCCACAGGCCCGATATTTTGGTGTTGGGAAAATTGATATAGAGCAAGCTCAAGCTTTTGCCAAAAGGAAGAACATTCCTCTTGACCTTGCGGAGAAATGGCTCAAACCTAATTTAAATTATGAAACACGCTCTAAGTCTCAGGAGTCCAATTGAAAATTTCTGCTGATTGCAACAAACTAATAAATGCTGATAAAGCTCAGGATAACGTAGAAATAAACGGTTGGGTCAGAACAAAAAGAGAAACCGGAGGACTCTGTTTCATTGAAATTAATGACGGAAGTTGCCTAGCTAATCTGCAATTAATAATAGAAGAGTCCTCTAAAGAGGCTTGGTCGGTCATAAAGAACATTACAACTGGCGCAAGTATTTTTGCGCAAGGGAACCTCGCTGCTTCTCCAGGCGGGAATCAAGATTGGGAGTTGAGAGTTTTTAAAGTGATCGTTTTAGGGGAAAGTCCTGAAAACTATCCGCTACAAAAAAAACGACATTCTGATGAGTTTCTAAGGCAAATTGCGCACCTTCGAGTAAGGACCAACAAATATGGTGCTATGGCTAGAATAAGATCCAAACTATCTTTTTCTGTACACGAATACTTTCAAAGGCATAAATTTCATTACGTTACCACTCCCATAATAACTGGTTCGGATTGCGAAGGGGCTGGAGAAATGTTCAATGTTTCGACGGTAGAAGAGAAAACAGAGATAGATGCCGAATATTTCTTCGGCAAACCTGCGGCTCTAACAGTTTCGGGTCAGCTATCGGTTGAAAACTATTGCCTAGCTTTGAGTAAGGTATACACATTTGGGCCTACCTTCAGAGCAGAAAATTCAAACACTAGCCGTCACATTTCCGAATTTTGGATGATCGAGCCTGAAGTGGCATTTGCGACACTGGAAGATAACATTGAACTCGCTACCGATTTCGTAAGACACATGGCTCGCTCTGTCCAAGATAGTTCCTTAGAAGATTTGGCGTTGTTTGCAAAGTATGTGGACAAAACTCTTATGCACCGCCTCGAGATTCTCGAGGGAGAAAAATACGAAACTATATCCTACACCGATAGTATTGAATTACTAAATAAGTCCGGTAAAAAATTTGAGTATCAACCAAAATGGGGAACTGATCTACAAACTGAGCACGAAAGATTTCTCACCGAGGAATACTTCAAACGCCCCGTTTTTGTAATCAATTGGCCGAAAGAGATAAAACCATTTTATATGCGAGTAAACGATGACGAGAAAACTGTCTCTAGTATGGATCTGCTAGTGCCGATTGTGGGGGAGTTAATTGGCGGTAGCGCTAGGGAGGAGCGTCTCAGTGTGATTCGAGATAGATTAGAGGAAATGAATTTATCTGAGGAAGATTATTGGTGGTATTTGGATACGCGCCGCTTTGGAAGTGCCGCGCATGCTGGTTTTGGGGTGGGCTTTGAAAGGTTAATGATGCTGTTTACAGGAATATCGAATATTCGCGATGTGATTCCTTTTCCTAGAACACCCAAGTCTCTAGAATTTTAAGAGGAATATGTCATGAAAGTCATGGTCGATCTATGTGTTGTTCCGATGGGTGTCGGAGTATCTGTCTCCGAACAAATCGCTCTGTGCGAGAAAATAATTACAGAAGCTGGCTTGGAATCTCAATTGCATCCCTATGGCACCGTCATTCAAGGAGACTGGGAGGAAGTATTCGAGACAGTAAAAAAATGTCATTTAAAGCTTCATGAATCAGGGGTTTTGCGGATCTTCACGAATATGAAAATTGGGACCAGAATTGACAAAGAACAATCAATGGATGATAAAGTCAAAAGTGTTTTAAGTAAACTTTAATAGGAAGAGTAACCAATAATGAATAGTAGTTTAAGTTTTGTCTCCGGTGTGGGTGGTGACCCGCTTTTATTCCAAACTATAGGCCAAACACTAGATCTGGCCGCGACAAAATTTGGTTCCAGGGAAGCATTAATTAGTTGTCACCAAGAAACCAGATACACCTATGAAGAGTTAAATGAAAAATCAAATAGAATTGCACTTGGCTTACATAAATTAGGTTTGCGTAAAGGCGACCGAATCGGTATCTGGTCCCCAAATTGTGTCGAATGGGTGCTAACCCAATTTGCGACCGCCAAACTTGGCCTCATTCTTGTTAATATCAATCCAGCCTACCGTTCAGGCGAACTCGAATACGCGCTTAACCAAGTAGGTTGTAAAGCTCTCGTTACAGCTAAATCATTTAAATCTAGTAACTATTTTGAAATGTTGCATAGTTTAGCGCCTGAGCTCGCATCCTGCGCTCCAAATGCCCTTACCAGCCAAAAAATACCATCTCTAAAACTGGTAATTTCTATTCCCAAAGAACAAACCGATGGTATGTTTAATTTCTCCGAGCTAGAAAACACTGGTTCTAGCCTCAAGTTAGAAGAACTACAAGCTATCGAGCAAACCTTAGACCCAGACGATTCAATCAATATTCAGTTTACAAGCGGCACTACCGGTCTCCCCAAGGGAGCTACCCTATCCCACTTCAATATCGTGAACAATGCTTACTTTGTTGGTAAGGCGATGAAGTTTTCCCATACAGACCGGTTGTGCATACCAGTACCACTGTACCATTGCTTTGGAATGGTTATGGGAGTCTTGACCTGTGCAACCCACGGTTCGACTATGGTGTTTCCAAGTGAAGGTTTTGAGCCCTATGCAACTCTAAAGGCAGTATCTGATGAAAGATGTACAGCACTTCACGGAGTGCCCACCATGTTTGTCGCGAGTCTAGAAGACCCTAATTTCGAAAGCGTCGATTTATCCAGTCTTCGTACTGGAATAATGGCTGGGGCCCCCTGCCCGGTCGAAGTTATGAAAAAAGTGCAACAAAAGATGCATATGCCTGAGGTTACCATCGCTTACGGTATGACTGAAACAAGTCCAGTAAGTTTTCAATCTGCGACAGATGACCCTATAGAGAAGAGAGTATCGACTGTTGGAAGAGTGATGCCGCACGTACAGGTTAAGATAATTGATGAAGAAGGCCAAGTAGTCCCTAAAGGGGTCCAAGGAGAGTTATGCACCAGAGGTTATAGTGTAATGTCAGGTTACTGGGCGGCTCAGGAGAAAACAGACGAAGCATTAAAAGATGGGTGGATGCACACCGGTGATTTGGCCGTCATTGATGATGAAGGCTATGGCAACATAGTTGGTCGCGTGAAGGACATGATAATACGTGGCGGAGAGAATATTTACCCTCGAGAGATAGAAGAATACTTATATAAATTTGAGAAAATAGAAGAGGCAGCCGTTTTTGGAATACCCGATGAAAAATACGGGGAGGTGGTAGCCGCTTGGGTTAAAGTGAAAGAGCCAACCAAAAAGGAAGAAATCCTAGCATTTTGTAGTGAACAAATAGCTCATTTCAAAGTACCTTCCCACATCAAATTCGTTGAAGAGTTCCCTATGACTGTATCAGGTAAAATACAGAAATTTCTGATGCGTGAGGCGATGATTAAAGAATTAGGATTGAAAGAAGCCGAAACTGCTTAGTTCATGCCAATTTTATATAGTTAAGTAGCGGAGCACGCGTTATCAATAATTCGTGCACTGAATCTAATAAGTGAAGGGCTATAATGTTTTGTTATCGCTAACCCTTCACTTTTAAGCATACTTTTAAGCATATTAGAAATTCAGGATCTTTATACGAGATTTAATTATTTCGACCAATCTGCAAATTGCTTTCCTGATTGTGATAGTTCCTTCAACAAAGGCGCTGGCTCCCAGTACATGTCTCCGTATCTCGCTTTATATTTTTCCATTCCAGCGATGACCTTATCTAATCCAATTTCGTCTGCGTAACACATTGGACCTCCTCTATATCTCGGCATCCCGTAGCCATGCACAAAAACAACGTCTATATCACTTGACTTAGTGGCTATTCCTTCCCCGAGAATCAGTGCACCCTCATTTATCATCGAATACATTAGACGCTCTATGATCTCATCATCAGTAATATCTCTCTGAGATATTCCTAGTCTCTCAGCTTCGGCTTTGGCAAGTTTCGCGACTTCCTCGTCGGGCACTGGAGACCTTCCCGCGTAATTAAAAATACCTGCTCCGGTTTTCTGGCCATACCTTCCTTGCTCTACCAACTTGCTCACTAAGGCCCACAAAGCGGGATCATCTGGGCGCTCTGCCCATTCGTTTTTAACTTTCTCTAATACGTCTAAACCAGACAAATCAGAAACTCCGTTAGGACCCATCGCCATGCCCCAATCAAAAGCTACTTGATCTATCCTTTCAGGGCCTACTCCCTCTAAAATCATCAATTGGGCCTCTCGAACATAGGGAAAAAACATCCTATTACCTACAAAACCGAAGCACACACCTACGAGTACAGCCGTCTTTTTAATCTTTTTCGCGACAGCCATTGAGGTTGCTATTACTTCTTTGGATGTAGCCGTTCCTCGCACCAATTCTAGTAACGTCATAACATTGGCAGGTGCGAAAAAATGCCACCCTATCACATCGGCCGGCCGGCTCGTAACTTGTGCAATTTCATCGATATCTAGTGTTGAAGTATTAGAAGCTAATATAGCACCAGCCTTTGCTACCTTATCGAGTTCTTGAAATATCTCCTTCTTCAATGCCATGTTCTCAAAAACTGCTTCAACAATTAAATCGCAATCTGAAATTTCATCGTAGTTCGTGGTACCACTAATAAGTTTCATACAGGCATCTCGCGCATCCGCGGTCATTCTGCCCTTACTCACGGTGTTATCGTAGTTGGCTTGAATTATCCTTAATCCTTTTTCCAGGGCTTCATCTGAGATTTCCTTTACTACTACTGACAATCCGGCATTCGCAAAGTTCATCGCAATGCCCCCACCCATTGTCCCTCCGCCAATGACCGCTACCTTAGCGACATTTCTTAGAGGGGTATCTGACGGAACATCCGGTACCTTAGTACAGGCTCTTTCTGCAAAAAACATATGGCGTTGAGCAACAGAGTGGCTGGAGTACATACACTCCATGAAAAGCTCGCGTTCTTTCTCTACGGCTTCCTCATAGGGAAGATCAACGGCCGCCTCAACGCACTGGACGATCTTCTCGGGCGCAAAGAAGCCCCTTGTCGACCGAGCCATAGAATTTCGATATCCAGCGAAAAAGTGCTCGTCAATTTCGGTTTTATCAACGGACATTTCTGATATTCGTCTTGGGAGCGCTTCGTCTTTTACTAATTGACTGGCGTATTCTAGAGCACCTTCTTTTAGATCTCCTTCAACGATCGCGTCGATAGCTCCTGATTCTAGAGCAGATTCTGCACTAATTGGTCGTCCGGTGATCATAATGTCGAGAGCTTTTTTTGGGCCAACCAATCTAGGTAACCTCTGAGTACCGGTCGCACCTGGAAGCAATCCAAGTGTTACTTCTGGTAATCCGATCTTTGCTGATTTAATGGCACAGCGATAATGACAACCCATAGCTGTTTCCAAACCACCCCCGAGTGCAGTTCCGTGAATTGCCGCAACTATCACCTTGTCAGAAGCTTCCATCTCTTTTATGACCTCAGGTAACCAAGGGTCCTCAGGGGGTTTTCCAAACTCTGTAATATCAGCGCCAGCGATAAAAGTTCTTCCATCGCAAATTAAGACAGCAATTTGGGCACTGTGGTCACCCTCGAACTGTCGAAACGCAGCCTGCAATCCTTTCCTAACCTGGATAGATAAGGCATTCACTGGTGGACTATCAACCGTCACCACCGCAATTCCAACGTTGTTTTTTGTCTCTACGCTATAATTAACCACTTCCGACATTTAAACTAACTCCTACGATTTTAAGTCATGAAAAAGCATCCTAATCTCGATGTATGATTATATCGCAATTAGATTCAACCGGGCTATCGATACTTATTAATTTGAGTTCTATATATAAAATATTTTCCATTTTATTTCAGGCGTTTACATCTATTACTACCCGTCCTTTCACCTGGCCTTTTAAAATCGAAGCACCCAGTTCTTGGAGGTTTCCCATGGGCTCGACCGAGGTAACAGATTCTAGAGATGATTTATCGAGTAACCTTCCCAAATCATTCCAGGCCCTTTCACGAATTTCCATTGGAGCCATTACAGAATCAATACCTTGAAGGAGAACATTTCTTAAAAGAAAGGGGATCACCGTTGTTGGGAGGTC
>TARA_B100000674_G_scaffold206647_1_pt1 | contig 16477 bp, 26 predicted proteins | sample TARA_B100000674 | Tara Oceans TARA_B100000674 (sample SAMEA2622759) | marine metagenome | biome: marine biome (ENVO:00000447); feature: surface water layer (ENVO:00002042); material: "saline water (ENVO:00002010), including plankton (ENVO:xxxxxxxx)" | depth 5 m
TTCACCACCTGATGCTGTTTTAACAACTCTGCAATAACCATTAGTACCAGATATATCTCCTGTAGTAGCATTATGAGAAAAACTTGCTCCGCCACCATATCCTGGAGCTACCGCCACTATGGCAAAACTAAAATCGTAATCTCCTTCTCCTTCATCTTCCCAATCAGAAGCGGCATAATATCTTATTACTGAGCTTGTATTTGCTCCTATATTTACTACTCCTGCATCTATATATGGTCTGCCTTGATAATATCCCCTAGATGCACCATTTTGTCCTTGAACTACATTATCTCGTACAATACAATTTTGTGTACTAGCAGGTAATCCGTCCATATAAGCTCCTCGACATTGACTAAAACTTTTAGCTCCTGATGAACTTTTTTTAAATCCTGTAAGGTTTCTTATTCTTCGATTATTAAAATTTATTGTTGTACCGCTACTTCCGCCAGACTCAACATGAATTTGATTTAAACTTATAGAGCCAGATGAAGGTAATGTTGTATTTTGAGCAAAAGGCATTATTTATTTTCCTTTAATGTTTTAACTTCTTCTGATAATTCTTTGATTGCCTCAACCAAAAGACCAACAGTATTGCCATATCTTATAGCTAAATGTTCTTCTTTGGTTTCTATATCTTTATGTGTATAAACAGCTTCTGGCAAAACTTCTTGTAAATCTTGAGCAACTAATCCTGTTAATCTATTACCATCTGATTTCAAATCATAAGTAATCCCTTTCAGTTGATTTACTTTTTCTAAGGCGTTATCTATTACATCAACATTTTCTTTTAAAGCTATATCAGAAGGAGAGCCATAAGCTGTAATATCTCCTGAAAATACTCCATTACCACTATTATCAACTGAGAATCTACTTACGTTTGAATTATTATCAACACGAAAATTTCCATCGTATTTTATTATAGTGTTACTGTTAGTTGCAAAATAAAATCTTTCTCTACCTTCTGCAGAAGTAATCCAAGAATTATTACCAAAATTTACTGCTGAATCTAATTGACTTTGTATAGATGAAGTTACACCATCTAAATACTGAAACTCTGCATTTGAAACATTACCATTAGCTATCTTAGAGGCATCTATTGCAGCATTACTAGCAATACTTGAATCTGCTATAGTTATTGTGTTGTTAGCACCATTTATAGTTTTATTAGTAAAGGTTGCTGTTTCATCTGCTGTGATACCAAACTGTCCGCCATTTATTTTAGCGTTTGCACCTAAATCAATAGAGCCTAAAACATCTATAACTGCTGCTCCTGAACCTGAACCTGTAAGAACAACCATTTTAGACAAACCATTACCTATAGTGACAGTAGCTCCACTACCTTGTTTGATTATTATTGATTGACTACCACTTGTAGAATTTTTAATTACCATAGTTTTTGACATGGTAGTTGGATTTATTTCTAAAGTTCTTGTTGCAGATAATGTTGCAGAAGATGTTACATCAATAAACATTCTTCTATATAAATTTGAAGCTTGGTCTACAGTTACAGTTTTATTTGCATCAGAGTCAAAAGTTGCTCCTGTGCCATAAGAGAAAGCTTCTCCTATTAATTCTAAATTTAAGTTTGTAGTATCACCCCATGTACCGCTACCTTCACCTGTAGCTAGTTCGGTTAATACTAAATCGTTATCATAACTTGGCATAATTTACCTCTTTATTTATGCGACCTCATTCCAATCTGGATTTTGAGTATCATTAACTGTACTCCAGTTAGGAGTTTGTGAGTCATTGACAGGTGTAAAGTTTGAAGTCTGACTATCATCAACATCACTCCAAACTCTTACACTACTTATAGAACCTATTAGTGCTATACCATTAGGAGTTATAGTTGCATTTCCTGATATAGTTTCATCTCCTAACGAAGATGTTGCTAATACACCTGTAGGTATAATTTTATTTTCTGTAATTAAAGATTCGTTACCTAAAGCTGTAGTAGCAGATACGCTTCCTATTTGTGCTGCAGTTACATTACAATCTGCAATTATTATTTCGTCTCCTAAAGCTGCAGTTTTACCTGAACTTGAAACACCTTGAACTGCACCACCAAATACAACAGCATTTCCTAACGCCATGTTACCAACTACATTCGTAACATTTACAACTGCACCTGCAATATTTTCTAGGTTGCCAACTGCACCTGTTGCTGATACTCCTGTTATAGGTGGTGTCGTAGTAGCTGCAAATGTTGTAGTTCCTAATCCAGATGTTGCTTCTACTCCAGAAATAAATTCATGTAGTGTTGCACTTGCACTTATTACGACTGTTCCTACAGACATTACTGCTGCATTAGTTGCAACATTTACTATCATATCTGGACCAACTGTTGTTCCTAAAGATGCAAAGGGTGCTTGTGCAAATGTTGATAATCCAAACATAATTAATTACAAAATTTTTTTTTAAATTCTTTTCTTAGTTTTTTTTCTTCTTCGATTTTTTTGTAAAACTTTTTATCTGCTTTACTTGTATCTAGTTTAAAGCCATTCATTTCCATCAGTAGGATATCTAACATATCCTTTTACTTGTTTTACTTCTAAAGTATTTTTGTCATAAACAATTCCATAAATCCATATAAAATCATTTTCTCTTTCTTCCGGTATAGGAAATGGATGACCATGTTCTGCACAAAACTCCTTCATAATATCTAGAGTAGTTACAAAAAAAACATCATACTCATCTGCTTCTGTACCATCTTCATTAAATATTTTTGCAAAGAAATGACTTTTATTTGCATAGTATGGTACAGGGGGTCTAGGTATAAATGTGTCTGGGTGTTTTTGATAGTTGCTTGTAAATTCATCATCTTGAATAACAACCTTTAATTGTTTTTTCCCAGATACAACATTATATTTTATTGCATGCCAACCATTATATGTATAGCCAACTTTAGGTACATTGTACTCTGCTAGAGTTTCATCTGGCATTTCTATAAAAACATTGTACCAACTATAAGTTTTTTCATTTGTATAAGGAGGTCTTAATGGTGCATCTTCATGTGCAGTATAAGTGCCAATAATATTAAATCTATTTTGTTTCCAATCTCTATCTTTTCCAAAAACTTTTTCAACTTCATCTATCATTGGTTGTGCTTGCCATAAACCAATATTGTAGTCTGTTCTAACTAATTGTTTATTCACATAAACTTCATCATAAGTATTTGGATTTTTCGGCACAGCCATATTATTTCTAATATTGTAATCATCAAGTTCTGGGTCAGGAGGAACAAGAGTTGAATCATTAAGAAAGTTTTTATATGTTTCAACTTCCCAATTTTTTTGATAGTAAATGACATCATCACTATCTATAGAACATTTATTATCTTCTTTAGTAAGAGCTGCAGCACTATCTGTTTTATTCCATTCAAATCTAATATCTTCTTTAGATACAGGGTCTGTAACCCACATAGATAATCTTTGAAAAGGTTTGTCATCTTCATCAACATCATTGTTAATTGCTACATCTGTTGAATAATCTTTTCTAGCTTGTCCTTGAACTTTTACAAATTGTTCTAGTTCTATCTTGCTCACTACTGTCCAATAAAAGTAATAATTGTGTTTGAGCCGGGAGCAGATATAGGAGATATTGCTCCTGTTGTATTGTTAGGTACAGTTTGCGTTCCTAAACTCCAATTCCATTGTTCAAAAGTGCTGTCGGAATAAGTCGCATCACTTCTGTTGTAAGTGGAGCTATTAACTTTAACTTTTTTAAAAGCAGCATCTGTATTTGCACACCCATCTGCACATTGTAAAATCATTATAGTTGCTGCAGGTTGAGCTGAAGATGAACTTCCATTAGCAGCAAAAGCATATATAGTTTTGTTGTTTAAATAGTCTGCATCTTGATAATCATTCAAAGAGCCATAAGTATCAGTACCTGAAGGTCTTGTACCATTTGAGCCATTATATCCTCTATATCTTTCTGTATTAGCAGCTACATAATCACTTCCTGCTGTATTTACAGTTGTTTGTCCTGTGGACATAGTTATAATCCATTTAGCTTTTTTGCCATACCAAGCATTCAATCCTCTTGAAGTATTAGCAGAAAAATCTCCTATATCTCTTATATCAGAATCATTCATTGAACAAGTTGTTCCAGAAGTTCCTCCTGCTTCAACATGAATTGCATTTAAATCTATTGCTCCTGATGATGGTAATGCCATTACTTATCCTCTAATTCTTTTACTCTAGCTGATAAATCTTTTACAGCTTCAATTAAGACTGCTGTTAATCTGCTGTAATCTACAGACTTAGTACCCATTTCATCATCAGCAGTTAATACAATTTCTGGTAATATCTTTTCTACTTCTTGAGCAATAACACCTATGCTTTCTTTTTCATCTCTGATGTAAGTGACACCTCTAAGTTGTTCTATTTTATCTAAACCATTTTCTATAGTTTCAATATTATTTTTTAGTCTTGCATCTGAAAAAGCTGTGACGTTGTTATTAAAGGTTGCAGCACCTGCCTCTGAAGCATCTATAGTCAATGCTGTTATTTCAGTTCCCCCATCATTAACTCTAAATATCATGTCTTTATCTGACGTAGAAGCACGAAGTGTAAAGTTTGCTGAACCTAAATCTATTTGACCTCTTTCAGTACCACCATCAAGAAATTTTATATTTTCGCCATCTGCATCAAGAATAATATCTCCAGATACATCTAAAGTTAAATCTCCTGTTCTTGTAATTAAACCTCCACCAATATCAACAGAGCCATTAAACAAAGCTCTACCTGCATCTGACATATCAAGTCTTAGTGCAGTTATAGTTGAGCCGCCATCATTACCATTAAATTTTATGTCTTTATCTTGAATAACAGCATCTATGTCAAAATCACTACTGTTGTTCGCAAAATTACCCCATTGAGTTCCTGCATCTTTTAAAGCTATATTTCCACCATCTGCATCTAAAGATAAATTATCTGCGACATCAATAGTCATAGAACCAGAAGCATTAGATATATCATTACCAGCAGCAAGTTGTAATCCACCACCCCCTAAAAGTCTCATTCTTTCTGTATTATTTGTTGCAAAAAGAATTGGGTGATTAGTTGTTCTTTTAAGCTCTGCATAAAGAGAACTATCAGAATAAATTATAAAGTTTCTATTTCCCGGACCAGAACCCATGTCAATTCTAGAAGCTTGGTTTCCATCCATTTGTATACTAGCTACATTTGTTCCTTCTGTTACAGCAAGAACTGTTCCTGTAATGCCTAATCCCATAGGATTAGTACCTCTATCTCCTATAGCTACATCTGAACTTCCAGAGCTTTCGTCAAAGAAAACAGTTTTACTTGCAGGTAAAGTACAAAAAACATCTTTAGTTCCAGCAGAAAAATTAACTGCAGAGTCAGAGTTAGAGCTACTTATTATAGTAGTTCTACTTAAAGTGTCTGGAGAAGCATCAGTAACTGTGCCAATTCCTACTTCAAATTCATCTGCAGTTTGATGAACGATAGCGTAGTAAGTAGTATTAGAATTACCAATACCTGCTACAAAAGATTCAAAACCTGTTTCAGCACCTGCTAAATTTACTGTGCTAGTGCCTGTTGTGGTTGTTGTTTCCTTAACTCTATCGCTAAGAATAAATGCCATTAAGCTATTCTAATTATAGCGTTTGAAGCATCTGCTGTTGGAAATTGAATTGTAAAGTCTCCATTAGTAGAAGTCTTATCTCCACCAAAAGCCAATACTGCAACTGCAGCATCATTAGATGCTGAGTCATTAAATATTAATGCACCATTAGCAGTAATAGTTGAACTACTAAAAGTTAAATCTGCAAAGTCAGTAAATGCAGTAGTACCAGATGTGGTTGGGTCTACTCTAGTTAAAGCTCCACCTTTAGCAGTATATCCTGTTCCTGAAACTTCATTACTTGTTGTGTATGCAGTAGTTGCTGCACCCAAAGAAGCACTACTTGTATATAGTGCTAAGTTAAATGTACTACCGCCTGAGTTTTTAAAATTATGCACACCTTCTAAAAGTTCTTTTTTAAATGATGTACACATCGCTTGAGATATTGCCATTACAGCCTCCTTATAATATCAGCCATATCTTTATGACCTTGTTTTTCTAAAAGACCTGCTACTGTGCTTCTATCAGAAGCTATAGCTTGTCTCATATATATTAAAATTACTTGAGCAATACTATTTCTAAAAGCATCAGCTTGTGCTTTGACCATTGGGTCTGCACTATCACTAATAGAAATTAATCTTTCAAGTATTCTTTCAGTCCAATATTCAGGACTTAATCCTGTGTTTTCTGTTGCCACAACATTTACGCTTCCTACTTCTGGTTTTGTATCTACACTAATCATTAACTTCTCTCTCTAGTAAATGTACCATTGCTATATGTATCAATAGTATTATCTGCTTCACCAAGATTTTGCAACCTTGATATTGCTTGAAAATATCTTTTTTCATATTCAGCTTGTAATTCTGGATTACCCTTCATATAAATGTAAGCTTCAATAAGACAACCATATAGCAAAGCATTTGAAGCATTTTCTGATAGCCATGTTGTACCACTACCTGCTCCTGCGGTTATTGAAGCAGGTCTATAAAAGTAGTGTAGTTCAACTGAATAATTCTGGTCAGGAACAGGAGCAACAATAAAGGAATTATCATCGTATAGTGCATAATGTTTTGGAACTCCTTGAGTTGTTGTATTTGGAAAAGCTTCTCTAATAAAATTTACATCTCTAAAATAAAGAAAGTCCATATTGTTATTAGCAATAACAGCAAGAGAAAAATTATCTAAAAAGTCAGATGGCGTTGTTAAAAACTGATTTCCAGAAGTTAAAGCACCTGTTACATTCTTTCTAAAGTTAGGAAGTCTTACAGATTTTAATATTCTTTCTTCTGCTTGTTTAATAATCTGTGGCAAATCTCCTACAAAAGTAGTTTCAGAATTTTCCAAATAGTTTTTGATAAGAGTTTGTAATTCAGTATATGTCATATTTTTATGGGGTATTTGCTTGACCACCCATACCTGAGTGATTAGTGCAATAGTAATAAAGTGTTGGTGTTCCTACAGCAACAGTTATTCTAGTATAAGCTCCTGCATTTCCGGGAGTTCCTACAGTTGTCACTCCTGTAGTATATTCTGTTCCTCCCGCATGAGTACCATTAGAAGTTGTAGAAAATCTTAATGGGTGATTATTATTAGAAGCATCAGATTGGTCAAATGTATATGTTTGTCCTTCTGATAAATTTAGTGTTGGATAAACAACTCCATCTATATAAAATCTATTACCGCCTCCAAAAGATGCTACTGTAACTGTATAAGTAGTTCCTGCATTTACATCTAATGTTCCTAATTGTCCTAATGCTTGATTGCCTGAAACTAAATTAATACTTGAATTATGAAGAACTGTATAAGAACCTAGGAGACTAGTTAAACTATTACCAGTCAATGATACGTTAATATTAACAGAACTAGCTCCGCCACCGCCACCGCTTGCTTCAGCACCAGTTATAACTACTTTACCTAATTTTGCTTGAAGTGCAGAGCCTGTGCTATTAACAGGATTAAAACCATAATAAGAAGCAAAATCTTTTCTATTTGTATCTGGTCTAGGATTGAACAAACCTATTGAATCTGAAGTATCAACTTCGCCTAAACGAAACTGAGGATGGTCAGGGTCTAAACAATATGTGCAAACTCTATTACCAGTTCTCTTTTGGTCTTGTACTTCATATTTTAGTTCAGAAAGCTTATAAGTAAATCCACATCTATCACAGATACCTAAAGCTTTTTTGCCTACTGCATATGCCATAATTAGTAGCTATTCATATTAGGAACAAATTTTACTGAAGCTCTTTCTCTATCAGCTTCAGAAACTTCTTTCCATAATTCATCATATCTTGCTTTAATCATAGGAACTCTAGCTTGAGATTGTTCATTCTTACAAGCAATGTTAAATGCCAAAGCATAAGTTAAACATGGTAAATATCTTGCTGGCACATCTGTAGTTAAGCTAGCATTAGTTCCTGCATCTTCAATTTTTTTTATAAAGTCATATATCAAAGTATATGTTTGTGCAGAATCAGGTGTTGCCCATACTCCAATCTTTAAAGTCAAACCTTTGTCTACATAATATTGAGTAGGTTTAGATTGCAAAAGTTTTTTAGCTTGATGATTATATTCAGTTCTACTTATTCTTGTGAGTCTTTGGTCAAACTGTTCATCTTGGTCTCCTGCATCTGTTCTTAGAACAACATCAACTATTTCTAAAGCTGCAGCATCTGCATCATATAAATTAGCACCTGCAGTAAGAGTAATACTACCTTGCTCTACCTTCCAAAGATTTAATCCTTTATTTTGCCATTCAAGAAAAATTAAATCTAAAGCTCTCTTAGCTGTATTGTAATCACCACCTGACCTTAAATCTAAACCGCAGAGGTCATATGCTTCCTCCATGATTTCAGTTATATCTAAGTTGAATGTATTAGTTCCGCTAGTCGCCATATCTAATTCTTATTACTGTTATGTCTCCTCGTTTTTCTTGGGTTACTATTCTTTGTTTTTTTTTACCAGATTTTTCAATCTGCTGTTGCATATTAGTTCTAGATATTGTCATCTGTACCTCGCTGTTTTCTTTGCAATGTTCTTTGGTTGTTTGACAAACTGTTTGCCTTTTTTAGTTCCTTTTCTTTTGGCTCTAGTTGTAGCTGCATATTCTGCAGAAGATAAAGCTTTTATAGCTTTTTCAGGTAAATATCGTTCACCAGTTTTAGCTGATGGCTTTCCTGATTTAGTTCTCCATTTTTGTTTAGTCCAATTTTTTAGAGACCTTTGAGATTTTTTTAAAGGCATTAACTTCCAACTTTTTTCTGTGCTGCTTTATGTGCCTGAGAAAAAGTTTTGCCTTTTTTCATCATAGCAGTCATAGACTTCATATGTTTACTAGTATGATGTTCAGAATGTTTTCTCATTGTATCTTGCTGTCTTTTAGTCAGGGCAGAAACATCAGCACCCTTTATCATAACTTTTTTTGAAGATGTTTTTTTTGTTGGACCTCCATCTTTCATAAATCCCATTTTATTTCTTACATCATCAGGAAGTTTACTCAATCCTGTATTACCTTTAGGAACTTGTCTAAGTTGCTTTTTCATTTATACCCGCCTCCTTTTTCTTTATAACGTTTAGCTAGCATTTGAGCTTTTCTCGCTGACCATTGACCCGGCTTACCGCCCTTGCTGCCAGCTTTAATTTGATTAAATAGTCTTTTTCGCATAGTAGGTTTTGTGTAATTACCTGCTTCATTGACTCTTGATTTAGATTTCTTTTGTCTACTCACCACTTGACCTTGTCTGCCCAGTAAGCTGCTGACATCTTACCTTTTTTAATATTCTTTGCATGACGAGCTTTGAAGGATTTTCGTTTTGCTTTCATTCTTGCAGACTCTCCAGCTTTTGGTTTACCTGCAGTCTTAGCACCTTTCTGTCCAAACCTAATGGTTTTTACTTTGCTGCCTTCTTTAGCAACAACGATATGAGACTTCTTAGGATGATTAGGAGTACGCTTAGGTTTGTTATAACCTGATACTCCTGCTCTTTTTAAACGAGAGTCCTTCTTAGCTCCTGACATTATTTGCCTGTTTTACCACCACGAAACATTGCAGACATAGGTGCTTTCTTTTTCATAACTCCGCCACCCATATAAGTAGCTGCAGTTTGTTTTTTCATCTTTCCACCACCGCCATACATTTGTGGCTGTTTCTTTTTCATCATTCCACCGGGCATGATTACCTCACTTTTTTGTAGCAGCTTTCTTTTTAGCTGCGGGTTTTTTCTTAGTTGCTTTTTTCTTTGGTGTTTTGCCACCAACATAAGCTTCGTTTACATCAGGTGTTGAAGGGTCATCAGCCACATAGTGACCTTTAGCTGTTCTAGCTCTGACACCATTTAGTTCATCTGCTTTTCTTTGAGCATCTTCTAAATCAGGGTCAGGTCCAAATACAACTTCATAGATACCTTCTTCATTTGCTTGTAAAACAAAGTATTGTTGTGGAAAACCACTTGTAGAAATAATTGCTTTCTTAGTTGCCATAATAACTCCTTAAGAATATATTTTTGTCATTTCAAGAGTAATAGAATAGGTATCCCCATTACTAGCACCCTTGGTTGTAAAAAGAACGTCACCATTCTTTCCACTACCTGCATTATTCGGTATTCCGCCAAAGTCTTTAAAATCCATATGTCCATTACTACTTTCAGCTAGCTCTGCTACTAAAACATTAGTAGAAGCATTAAAAAATATTTGAACAGACATACCAACGATGGCATGACTTACTCTGAGTATTCTTACCTCAGAACAAGAACGACCTGCATTGTCTGTACCTAAAGTAGAAACATCTACTTTAGCAACTGCAGATTCACCTGTGCCATCGCTGACATTGGTAAACTTCATAACACAGTTTCTTACGCCATCTACTATAGTCTGGCTGGTTACTGCATCTGCCATAATTTACCTTTAACTTAAGTTGTTGTTTTGGATATATAAGACTGTTGCTGTAGCTGCACCTGTTGTGCCATCTCCATTTGCTCCAGAAAAGTCTGCTAAGACTTGGATGTCAGAAGAACCTACATCGGTAGCTTCAGTATCTAAAGTGCCTCTAGTAGTTGCTAAAGCTTTTACATTTTGTCCATCAATAAAAGCATTTGCATCTGCAGATGTACCAATAGAAACAGTTGCTGCACCACCATCATTATTGACAGTAGTTACATTTAATATGACATCTATGATTTGTGAATTAGCTGGAACAGTAGCTACTACTTGGTCAGCAGCAGAAGCACCAATAATATCTAAGACTGCAGATTGTGCCATGACGACAGAACCTACATTAGATACATCAGTACCAACAGTAGTTCCAGTTGTGTCTTTGATTGAACCAGCTTTAACTGGTCCTGAGAATGTTGTTGTTCCCATTATTCCCTCCTTAAAGGAAAAACTCTATCATCTTGGGTTGTCTGCTAGGTCAGTTGATAGAGAAGTTAATTAAATCCTAGATATAGAAAAAGGGGAGACCGAAGTCTCCCCTAAATTCTATTAGCTCGCTCCCGGACTTGCGTAGATGCCTAGAGGGTCTGATACACCAAAGGAGTATCTTTCTCTAGCTTTATATCTAACATTTCCAGTCTCGAAGTCACCATCCATGCTGGTTGTCATTGGACTTCTAACGAAGTGCTTCATTCCATCAGGAATATCTGTAGTAATGAAGAAAGCGTTAGTGTCAGTCAGGTAATGATTTACAACAAAACCTTCAGGAATTACTCCATTAGTTTTGATTGCATTGATGTCATTATCTGCAGTTCCAACTCTGTAGTCACTTTGAAGTAGTCTAGTTGCTACGAATTGAAGCTCAGAAGGTATGATTAACTTTCTTGCTCTAGCAGCAATCTTAAGACCTCTTTCATCTGTGTACTTACCAATTTGAATAATAGCATCTTCTAAAGAAGCTTCGTTCAAATCTGCACCAGTTGTTGGTCTGTTTGAGTTTGTACCACCATTAACAAGTGGGTGTGCTGTATTAAATAAACTTACACCATCACCACTTTGGAAAGAACTAAAACCATTGTTAAGTGGTAATGCAGCTTTCACTTGTTTTGTGTACGCCATAGCACGAGCCAAAGCTTTGGTATATCTGGCAGAAAGTTGCACATAGAGGTTATCCTCCATTGCTTCTTCTGTTACAGCAAATCCCATTGCTATAGTTTCGTGTGTATATCTAGCGACAAAAGACTCTTGTGCAGTATCATAAGTGATAGCCGAACCTTCGTCTTTTACTGGAGCAGCACCAAATCCTGACAGCTTTAACTCTTCTTCAAAACTTCTTTCAGAGTTTTCAGTTGTATAGATTTCCTCATGCTCATTGTCATGAGTTGCGTACTCTTCGCCAAAGAGGGCATTTAATCCCGGTAGGAGTTGCTTTAACTCATTTGCTCTTGAAATAGCAGCCATAATTTATTCTCCTTAACCGATACCAGTTGCGTTTAACAACTGATGTCCTACATTAAACATTACGAGTACATCAGTTTTTGCATCACCAATCGCACTATCAGGACCTTCGACAAAGTCGATAATCTTTAAAGGTAGTGTATTGGTAGTGTTTGCTGTACTCCCATCGATTGCATTTTTGCTTGTGCCGATAGCTGTTGAGCCTGCGGTTTGAACAACTGCGACATTCTTGCCCAAGTCATCTTGAGTAAGAGCTTCGTCAGATTGCATCTGCATTACTAAGAATGGGTCAGAAGCAACATATGCCATAATATCATCCGCAGCAGTTGATGCTGGGTAATATTGATTAAAAGTCGTTTGACCAGTTGAAGGGTCAGTATAGGAACAACCTAAAAATACTCCAATAGGAGTCATGGCAGTTGTGCCAGTATCCTTTTGGATTGTAGTGTTTGGGTTGTTATCTGCCCACTTAACAAAGTCACCATAAAAAATATCTGTGCCAAAAGCATTAGCAATTTTATAGTGAGTAATCTTTGCATTATAAGCAGCCGATACTAAAGAGCCTACTGGTCTTGCACCCATAGGTGAAGCTGTTGAAGCCATAGTATTTTACTCCTCTGCAATATTGCAGAAAAAAATTATTAAATTAGACTCTAAGAGTCTTTACCAAAAGTCGTTTTTGATTTGCGTTCATATACTTCTTTAGTAGCCATCCTACTATCTTGGTCTTTAAAAAAGGTATTATCAACTGCTTCTATTTGTTGCTGTGCAATATTTTCAAAGTGCTTGTTCCTTTCGTCTACAACTTCCTTTGGTATTTTGCATAGCAATAAACCAGCGATTTCAATATTACCTTTAGTTGCCCATTCAGATTGATGGTCCATCATATGTACCTGAAGCTCAGGGTGGTCCTCCAAACGACAAGGTTGCCATCCTTCACGAAACCTTCTTGATACATTAGGATTATCACTATTCCCTAAAAGAGAAGTTCTAATCCATCTGAAAACCCAGCCATCTTGTGGCTCAGGGTCAGGTAGGTTACTTTCATTTTCCCAGTTCATTTTTCTCTGGGTAGCCTCTCGACTATCTAATCCCCTAGGGGAACGCTCTTGATTTGGAGATTCAATAATCTCTTCAGTTTTATTTTCGTCAGACATTATGTTGCCTCCTTTAATAATTGATTTGCATATTGCTCAGGACTAATTCCAAGTTGGCGAGCTAGCCTAACTTGTGTCTGAGTCAATCGTACTTGCGAGGGTTTTTTATTACTGCTTTCTCTCGATGCAGTTGCGACAACTGTTGAAGGTTGTCTTTTTGTTGGCTCTTCTGGTGCTTCCACACTTTCAGTAGCAACTCCAAAAAAATTTGGAAACTGGTTTCTCATAGCTATATCTACTTCTTCGTAGTATTTATCAGCTTGAGCAATGGGGTCTATTCCTTTGGCTTTTATGTTCTGGTCTACATACATTGCATAGCTAGTCATCTCTTTATGAACTGGCTCGCTTCCCATAAACCAAGGGTTCTTAGCTGCCCACTTTTGTAATTCAGGGTCTACCTGTTGTGGCTGAGAAGTTTCTTCAGCTTCAGGTATCACTAATTCTTTTTCAATCTCTTGTTGAACATTGGTTGCCATGTTAGTGGCTGTCTGTTCTGCTAGCACAGCTTTGGATAAAAGCTCTTGAGCCTCTGCCATTTTATCTGCATCGCCAGCTTCATAAGCAGTCTTGTACATTGCTTGTGCATTTTGTTTTGCCCACAAAGCATTGTTAGCTGCTTGTTTGTTTAAGACTTCTCCACCTTGGTCTACAAAAGCTTGTAGCTTTTGGTTTTCATTCATCAAGGTTTGTAATCTTGCTACAGCTTCTTGTGACTCTCTTTGCGCAGCTTCTTTAGCTCTACGCTCTTCATGAAAGTCATACTTAAGCTTATTAATTCTATCGCCTGCTCTTTTAGAATAATCAGTTATCTCTGCATCAAGTGCATCATCTGAAACTTCTGTTTCTGCAGTTTCGTCTTTAGGCGGTCTCCTATCTTCTTCAGGTGTATCGTCTACAACCTCTACTTCTAAACCTTCTACCATAGAGGCATCTACTTCAGTAGTTTTGCCAAAGAATTTATCTTCTTCTGAGGTTATTGGTGTATCAGGTATATTAGGTTCTTCATGTATTATTTCTGTTTCGCTCATGCTCTTACTACTCCTGTTGGGTCATCAACGACTGCTTCCACAGTATCGTCATTTATTAAACGAAACTCTTGTCCATGCATTACTATCCTAGTTCCAGAGTAAGCTCTAAAGATTACCCAGTCACCTTTCTTACACCAAGGCTCTGAAAATCTTTTTGTATCCTTATACGCATCTGGTCCTAGTTTCATAACATAACCACAGATATTAGATACTTCTTCATCTCTTATTGTGGTAGATGCTTTGATAATACCACCATCAGTTTTTTCATCTGCTTGTGGCATAGCAACTAAAATCTTCCATCCTTTAGGTTCAGGTAATTGTTTCCTTTTATCTTCTTCTACAGGTGGTGTGATTTCTTTCTTAATTGCTTCTGTCATATTGCTTGCACGACTTTAGGAGTCGAGTTCCTATTCACGAGTATGTCTGTCTATCCAGTCAGCCAACTCTCTTTCTGCAAGGGCAATGCCCTCGATTATTCCAGAGAACCTTTTGTATTCAGCAAAGTCTTTTAAGTTTCCTGCACTCAAATGGTCTCTGTGTTCGCTTTTAATCTCGCCAAGTCTATCTTTCAGAAACTCTGAAAGTGATTGCTCTTTGAAATCAATCGCCATTATCCTTAGCACTTTGAACCAACTCTTTGGCTATGTCAAGTCCTAATTTGTAATCCTCTCGCTTTTTGCTATCTGTACGCTCTTCAAGTTCTAGCAAATCTCTAGCAATATCCTGACCTATCTTAACGCCAGCAATTTGCTCTTGTGATGAAATCCTTTCTCTTTCTATTTCATCTCTATTTTCTGCTTTCTCTGCATCAAGTTGTAGCTTCGCAGAATCAACAGCAATCTTTCTTTGTACATCAGCTTCTTTAACTGCAATCTCTCTATCTTTCATTTGCAGTAATGGGTCTTGTTGTTGTTCTTGTATTCTAGCTTGTTGTTGTCTAGCTTGAGATGTAATTGCAACTCTTTGTGCAGCTTCAGCTACTAAGTCAGATATTCTCTTTTCAACTTCAGGAGGTATAGGTTCTCCTTCAGGTGGAAGTGGTATACCCATTTCTTCTTCTACTTGTTTTCTAAACATCATAGTTAAATGCTCATTCACATATGCACTTGCATTAGCAAGGATGGCATTTTGATTTGGACTTTCTTCAAGCTGTTCAAGTATGTCTGCATTTTGTTGTGCAGCCACAATAGTTTCAATATGAGCTTCATGGTCTTGAAAGCTAAATGCTTTCACAGGTTTTCCATTAATTAAATTCTGTACTGCAGTCACAGGGTCTACTGGTTTAATATCATCTGTGTCAGGAATAATATCTTCTACATTCCTTATGCCAAGTGTTTCCAGCATTTGTCTATGAAGCTCAGGCATATTATAAATCTGTGGTGCAGATGTAGCTAACTGCATTGCAGCTTGATACTGCATAATTCTTTGTGCCATTGTTGAAGCATTAGGGTCAGATACTGGTAATACATCAACTCGGTTATCAAAATCTTCTACCTTAATAAATTCATCATCATCCATTTCATATGGATATGCAGGCTGGGTAAAGTCTCTAACAATGCCTACAAGGATTTCAAATTCTTTTCTCATGGAAGCGTGAAGTCTTGCTTGTACTGCTGACATAACTTTCATGTTTCTTTCTAGTAAAGCAAGGGTAGTTCCTACTGGTGCTTGGTTATTCATGTCAGATACTTTCATATCATTCATGCTAGCAAAACGCCTACCTTCTTCCACAATGTTTTGTAATAGTTGATACAAAGTTCCTGATGGTTCTTTGTATGGTAAGAAGGTTATATTATCTCTAATAGCACCACCGGGAACATCAACATCCCTGAACTCTCCGGGCATGATAGGAGTATCATCGCCTTTTATTCTAAGACCTCTAGCCTTAAGACCGCCCGGTAAGTTAGATAATGTTCCAGCATCTACAAGTTGTCTTAAGATTGAGGTTGCTGATTTAGCTAAACCACCAACCATATGTATCAAACCAAAACCATAGAAACCAAGACCCGGCAGGTATTGATAGTGAACAAAGTGCATACGCCTAAGTTTCTTAGGGTCATCCTGAAAATAATTTCTTCTGATACTTAATACTTGACCGCTAGGAAAATCAATAGATACAACATAAGGCAAAGCAATCCCAGTTTGTTTGCCATCAACCATATCTTCATAACCTTCTAAATCAAGGTCTACCTGCATTTCTAAAATAGTATGCCTATCATCGTAGTTATAAGTTCTACTTTCGCCAGTCATCTCGTCATACTTCTTGCGTATATCTGACTGATTATCTGCTGGCTCAGGTATATCTATGTCTCGATA
>TARA_B100000674_G_scaffold154362_1_pt1 | contig 16463 bp, 12 predicted proteins | sample TARA_B100000674 | Tara Oceans TARA_B100000674 (sample SAMEA2622759) | marine metagenome | biome: marine biome (ENVO:00000447); feature: surface water layer (ENVO:00002042); material: "saline water (ENVO:00002010), including plankton (ENVO:xxxxxxxx)" | depth 5 m
GGCTGGACTATAGTTCCCGATGAAGAGGAGTACGACAACGCCTTCAAGGTACAGTGGGAACTCTTTCTTCGCCACGTCGCCCTCGACGAAGCCTTCCCCTACGACCTTCGATCGGGTGCCAAAGGGGTCGAGTTGGCCGAGGCCGGCCTGCAGTCCTGGAAGGATAGGAAATGGGTTGATCTCGCTTCCTGACCGATACCACGGGCCTAATGAGCATGAATAGTCGATGAGGGCCCGGCTCGGACTTCCCTTTCTCATCTGCCTCGGTGCGGCTTTCGTACAAGGGAAGGAGAAGGAGCGGGTCCCGCCCTGGAACCAATGGATCGAGAAAGACTTTCCCTTCTTCTCCTGCGCGTTGGATGCCCGGTCTGGTGGAATCAAGAACAACCTGTCTCCTCGGGCCCTCGTGTTGCCCTTGGGCGAGAGACATTACCTCGCCTATGACGTTGACTTGTTGCGTGTGGCGGCCTTTTGGAAGGCCGATGGAGTTCCTTTTCACAACGCCGGCATGTCGGTCAACAGTTATCCCTACGAGCTGAAGAAGGTTGGGGGCGGGCAGGGAGCTCTTCCCCGCCCCAAGGGTCAAATTCTTTTCCAGAATGGTCTTTATCCCGGGGTGGGCCTAGGGCAACCAGGCTTTACGGATCCCCGTGCCTTGCACCCGAGTAAGCAGGAGGTAGGCCGTGGAGGGCTCGATCCCAAGGTGGCCCGTTTCAAGGGGGTTCGCCTTCGCTACCCCCTCGAGCTGGAGTACTCGATTGGCGAAACTTTGGTGCGGGAACGCATTCGCCTGGGCAAGGACGGTTTGATCCGAAGGCTCGAGATCGAGCCTCACGAGAAGGCGCTCTTCCTCGTCCTGGAAAAAGCGGACACCGCCCTTTCCAAGTTTTCCTGCCAGGGCAAGGGCAGGGTCGAGAAGCTCGATGGACATGCCGTTTGCCTGCTTCCATCATCCGAGGAGAGGGAGGTCGTTTCCATTGTGTTTCCTCTTTCAGCGAAGCCGGCCCGTTTCGGCCGAACCGATGGTCGCCGGTGGAAGGACGGCGTCCGTGTTTCCCTCGCCGGGCCAAAGCAAGGGGGCGTTCTTGCGTTCGAGCCAATTCCCCTGCCTCTTGAAAATCCCTACGGGCGGGCTGTTCGGGCGGCTGGAATCGATTTCTTCAAGGACGGCCGTCTGGCCCTGGTCACCTTCGATGGGGACGTTTGGATGGGAGAAGGCCTGCGTCCCGGTTCCGGACAGGTTAATTGGACGCGTTTCGCATCCGGTATGCACGAGCCGCTCGGTCTGCGCCTGAGGAACGAGGAAATCTTCGTTTTCGACCGCAATGGGCTCTGGCGCCTGCATGACCGCGATGGCAATGGCGAGGCGGACTATCACGAACTCTTTTGCTCGCAAATCGACCAGACCGCCGAGACTCGGGAATTCGCCTCCGCCCTTGAGGTGATGAGCGACGGGAGTTTCCTCGTTTGCAAGCCCGGTCAGACGGGAAGTACGATCGGTCGCTCTTCGGGAGCCGTCCTGCGTATCTCCGCAGATGGACGCAAGGTCACGTCCCTGGCCGACGGGTTTCGCCAGCCCTATCTGGGCTATGATCCTCTTACCGAACAGGTCGTCGTGACCGATCAGCAAGGGCATTTCGTTCCCTCGACCCCCCTTGTCTTCCTCCAGAGAGGCTCCTTCTACGGTCATCCGAACGGCGTTGCGGACAAGGACCGGCTGGTCAGCCCTCCCCTTGCGTGGATTCCTCACCAGGAATGCGGTTCCGCAGCCGCCGTAGTCTGGATGCGCAACTCGAGGATGGGCGGGCTTTCCGATCAGCCGGTCTTGCTTTCCTTCAACCCGCCCAGGTTGTTCCAGGTTCACCCCGACTCCGATGAATTCGTTTCCCAGGGCGGGGTCACCCCCTTGCCGTTGGCCCTGGACGACCCTCTCCTCAAGGGCGCTGTTAATCCGATCGACGGTCTGCTCTACCTGACCGGTTTCAATATCTGGGGAACCAAAGCCAAGGGAAAAACCTTCCTCGGACGCGTCAGTCCCGCACCGGAAAGGGTCTTGCCCGTCCCGGTGGACGTCCGTTCCGGCCGGCGGGGAATCCTCCTGCGCTTCGCCGACGCCCTGGATGAGAAAAAGGCCTCTCAAGTCCTTTCTTACTCCGTGCGCGGCTGGAACTACAAGCGCACCCCCAAGTACGGCTCCCCCAACTACAAGCCCGATGGGTCTGCGGGAACCGAGACCTGGCCCCTTTCATCGGTCAAGCTCTCCCGTGACAGGAAGACTGTCTTCCTTGGCGTGCCCGGCATGCGCGAGGTCATGCAGATCGAGGTCTCCTACGACCTTTCCTTCCAAGACGGTTCCCCAATCAGGAACAAGACCTTCCTCACCGCTCACCTACTGCGAAGGCTTTCCCTTGAGAAGGAAGGCTTTGCCGACGACCGGGTGGACTTGAAGATCAATGGTTCGCAACCCGTCGCTCAGCGTCCGCCCCAGCCAACCCGTGAGAAGGGCAAGGCTCTCTATGCCCAGCTGGGATGTATCGGTTGTCATTCGGTGGACGGAACGCGGGAAGGCAGAACCGGGCCGAGTTGGCTGGGTCTGTTCGGTTCCAAGCGCAAGCTGACCACGGGTGAAGTAGTGACCGCCGATGAGGCCTACCTAAGGGAATCCATCCTCAACCCATCGGCCAAGGTGGCGGAGGGCGCCGTAAATGGGGAGGCCGGCATGCCGATTTACGAGGGCGTTCTCAACGAGGAGCAAATTCAGTCGATCCTCCTATATGCACGCTCGCTGGGTCGATGATCCAATCCTGCTCGAAGGTGTGATCCGGGCTTGGCTGACGGCCCTTTTGAAGGTAGGTTGAGGCTCATGAAATCCCATCTTCTACTATTAGCGTGTTTCTTGTGCGGCGCTTCCATAGTCCATGCCCAGGGAGGCGATGGCCGCGAGAGCAAGGATCTCCTTGCCTCGCTCAACTGGAAGAAATGGTCGCCAGACCCGGTGCCCGTCTTCTCTGCCGAGGAATCCCTCGCCAAGTTCAAGGTGGCCCCTGGCTTCAAGGTTGAACTGGTAGCCTCCGAGCCCATGGTCAAGGATCCCGTTTTCGTGGACTGGGACGACGACGGGCGGATGTGGGTGGGGGAATTGCGTACCTACATGATCGACTTGGACGGCACTGGGGAAAAAGAGCGCAAGAGCCGGGTGATGGTGCTAGAGGATACAGATGGCGACGGAAGAATGGACAAGTCGACTGCCTTCGTCGACGACATGATCAACGTGCGCTGCCTTGCCTTCGTCGATGGCGGGGTCCTCGTGGTCGAGTCGGGTGCCCTGTGGTTCTGCCAGGACAAGGACGGGGATCTCCGATGCGACGAGAAGACCAAGCTCATGGACTTCGCAACCTCGGCTCACGGTAACATCGAGCATGCCGAGAACGCCCTTCACTTTGCCTTGGACAACTGGATGTACAACTCGAAGTCCAGCCGCAAGCTGGCCTGGCGGAGGGGGAAGATCGTCCAGATGCCGGCCCGGGGCAGGGGGCAGTGGGGCATGGGGTCGGACGCCTACGGAAGACTCTACTTCAATTCCAACAGCCAATGGTTCGAGGTCGACTGGGCGACCTACGATCGGCAGTGGCCGAGCAAGGGAAGCTCGGTCCCGGCTCCTACCAACAGGGTCTATGGGATCCGGCCAAACACCGCCCTCAACCGCAACTACAAGCCAGGTCGAATACTCGAGGACGGGCGCGTCGCCAGCGTGACCACCATCAGCGGTTTGGCGGTACACAGTCACGGGGCCTATGGCAAGGAATGGGAGGGCGCCGTCTTTTCGATGTCTCCCGGCACCAATACGGTGGGCGCCTTTCTTCCCGAGAAACCCTTTCCCTTGTCCGATAAATACCTCCACAAGACTTATCCCGATGCGGTCTGGAAGCAGCGCGAGTTTCTTGCCAGTACGGACGAGCGCTTCCGGCCGGTGAACGCTTCGATGGGTCCCGACGGATGCCTTTACTTGGTCGATTTCCACCGTGGGGTCATCCAGCACAAGCGCTTTCTGACCTCCTACCTGCGCAACCAGTCGGCCGCGCGCAAACTCGATAAGCCCATCGGCCTGGGACGCATTTATCGAATCGTTCCCGACGATCACAAGAATATCGATCCGCCCAGGGACTTGGTGGCGGGCCTCTCCCACCCTTACCTCTGGTGGCGCCTGCGCTCCCAGAAGAGAATCGTGGAGGGCGACAAGACCGACCTGGTTCCTGCGGTCGTGAAACTGGCCGGTAATGAAAAAGCCTCGGCCTTTGGTCGAGTTCATGCTCTGTGGACCCTTGCCGGACTGGGCAAGCTCGACGAGAAGACTGTCCGCGGGGCCATCGGGTCGGAGCACTGGTTTCTCGCCATGACCGGCCTTCGGTTGGCCGGTGAATCCAAGGGCTTGTCCGACTTTTTTCCTGATGGCTTCAAGCCTTTGGCCGCCGTGCTTGCCAAGCGTGAGGCTCCCGCCACCCTTGTTTCCTATTCCTCAGCCTTGAGCGAAAAGGGATACCCCTCTCGGGCGGTAAGGACCTACAAGGACAAGGAGGCCGACTGGGTGAAGAAGGACAAGGATTTACTCGGTTCCTACCGCAAGGGGCGCGACCAGTACAAGGTTACTTGCGGAGCCTGCCACCAGGCCGATGGGAAGGGTTTGGCCAACATGGCCCCAACCCTTGCCAAGAGCGACTGGGTGCTGGGCGATGTCCACCGTGTGATAGGGGTGGCCGTTCATGGACTCATGGGTCCGATCAAGGTGAATGGGGAACTGGTGGAAGGGGTCCCTCCCATCATGCCCCCTCACGGTTTCATGAAGGACGAGCAATTGGCCGACATACTCACTTACGTGCGCAACGCCTGGGGCAATCGGGCAGACGGAATTTCGGCGCAAGAAATTTCCGATTACCGCAAGAAGGAATCCGCCCGCGTGGCTCCTTGGACGGAAGCGGAATTCTAGAAAGTGTTCCGCTTACTCCCGAGCGGATGACGGGAGTCTCAGTCCCAATACCAGATGGGTAGCTTTAAGGGCCTTTCCTTGAAGATCCGGAGGGTTTTTTTGGGAATATGCCTCTTGTGTGCGATGATGTGGTCGACGTGCTCGTCGAACCATGAATCAAAGAGGGTCCAGAGTCCCTTTTGGCCCTTGTCGTCCCCCCAGCTGTTCTCGATGAGCCATTTTTGAGGGACCCTCTTCTTGATGTCGACTCCGATGATGGCCATCATGTGCCCGGCCCGCGGAGCGCAGAGTCGCTTCCGCTCCGCTTTGGTCAGATCCATTTTGATTCCGAACAAGGACTCGTAGTCAAAAAGCTTGTGTTCCATCAAGCCGTGCTTGGTCGACTGATCGATCCCCATATCCACCCCGAAGGGAATCGGTTCGTCGGCGAGGATTGCCTTGAGGCAAATCTTTTTGATGGCGTCGATATCGAGGTTAACGAAATTCATTTCGTCGGCACCCACCGTGCAGTATTGTTCCTCAAACACGTAGTGCCTGCCAAAGGGTCTGTCTGGGGCATGGAACAGGCAGTGGTAGTCGGAAAGCTCGAGACCCACGGTTTCCCGGAAAAAACTCTGTGGGGTATATTTCCTTAGGGCCGTCAGCCGGTTTTGTTTCACGCACTTGTTAGGGCTGACCTTTGTTTCTTTCTTCTTTTGGTGGCGCCACTCGAATTCGGTGGGCGGAACCCCCAGGTTCAGGCTGAGAAACCGGAAGACGTCTTCCATGGCCTCTTCCTTGATCTTGCGCAGGGCCCTCTCCTTGGAACCCCGATCGCTCTCCCTCAGGATTTCCGTCGCCTTAGAGCGAAGTAGTTCGGCCAGTACCTTGCTCATGACGCGGGTGTCCTTGTTGTTCTTCGTCTCGGGCATGACGGAAGCGGGGACCAGTCCGTATTTCTCAATCAGGGCCTTGGCGTATCCCCACCATCCCCCGTCCCCGGCAATCCACTGGTTGTGCATTTTCCAGGTACGGTCGAGAGGATCGACCTGCCGCATCTTGATTATGCCTTCGAGGTATCGATTCCCTTTTTCCAAAAGATCCCAAAACTGCAGGTAGGAGGTGGAGAACTCGAAGTTTTCCAGGCCAAGATTTTGCATGACCCTGGGTCGCAGAAGGTTCAGAGAGGCATGAAGCCAGCAAAGCCCGGCTGACTCCTGGTTGGTTATGCCCTTGGTCGTGACCCGATGGCTGAAATGCCCATCGTCCTTGGCCTTGAGCTCCTGACTGAGGGCGATCTGGCTGAGATCGGAATGGGCCATGGCGTTGAAACGGGCCCGGTCGGCCTCGTTCATCTCGAAGGATGCGCCCAAGCGGGCAAGCAGGGGGGGCGTAAGCGAGCCCTTGACGGGCTTACCCTTTACGGATGCCTTGCCCATCATGATCGACTGAAGGTCGCTCGTTTGATTAGGCGATCAGTTTGCGGGCCGCCAAGTTGTTTAGACGATGGGTGACGTCGATGATACCGTCGGTCACCGCCTTGTTGTAGGTCCGCCCGTCCGTGGTGTTGACTCCGTGTCCCTTGACTGCCTTGCGGAGTGGGGCAAGCGCCGGATCCTGGTGATGAAAGAGTTCCACGAAGACGTGCTTGAGCTTGCCCGTCGGGGCATAGGCGGCAAGCAAGGCCCCGATCCAACCGTCGTCGGTGGAGAGGCATCCGCGGGTGGTCTTGGCGGAGGCATGAAAGATTCCTAGAGCATCGTTTTTAGCCAAGTCCTTGATGACCTTTTCATTCTCCTCCATGGTAAGATCGGAATCTCCGCAATGAGCGGCATCGATCATGACCTTGAAGAACTTCTTTTTGATCTTCTTGTTGATTCCCTTGACCACGGTTGCGGCCTTGGCCGCGTTGGTGAAGTTCTGAAATTCGACTCCGCGCAGAAACTCGAGGTGCCAGGCTTCGATCGAGCTTTTGGCCAACCCGCTTTCCTTGAAGCATCGGGCATGGACGTTGATCACTTGCTTGACCGCATTGTCAAAGGCTTTTCCCGAAAGCTTCCTGCCGGCCAGCCATTCCTCGAAGGAAGTGGAGGAGACGTGCTTGACTTTGTATTTCTTGGCAACCGCAAGGCCGGAATTGAGCATGTCGACCACCGCATCCTCGTCCTTGTGGTTGAGGGGGTTGGCGCCGCCTACCATCATGATTAGGTGGACGTTGAGCCTGAGGGAGCGAAACCCTTTGAACATATCGTCCAAATCCTTGGAATCGGTACCCGGAAACAGGGTGATCTGGACGTTGTTCAGTTTGACCGGAGAGGTCCGGCAAAGCAGTCGCATGCCGGATACGACCTTGAGATCACCCGAGCGGGTGCGGGGAAGCTTCCCGGACTCGTCCGGAGCGAGGGCCCCGACGAACTTGAGGTGGGTGGGGACGACGCCGATTTCGACTTTCGATCTGTTTCTTAGGCTCATGATGAGTGGGATGGTAGGGGTTCGTGGGGAAGGCGAAAGGGAACGATTCATTGAAAAAATCACCACTTAATCAAGGAAATTGTCTTTGAGGTAAATTTCGTAGCGACGTTTCGACCGCTCTGGTTTTCTATGACGGAATGAAAATTACCCTATGGTCCCTCGTCCTTCCCTGCCTCCTCATCCTTGCTTTCCTGCAGGCTCAGGCCAAGCAGGGGAAAAGACCCAACGTCGTGGTCGTCCTGTGCGACGATCTGGGCTACGGAGATCTTGCCTGCTACGGGCACCCGAAGATCAAGACCCCTCACCTCGACCGCATGGCCGAGGGGGGCATCCGTTTCACCGACTTTTATTCATCGGCTCCAGTATGCTCGCCCTCGCGTGTCGGTCTGCTGACCGGACGCAGTCCCAACCGGGCCGGGGTATACGACTGGATTCCCGGTGGTCGGGGGGTGCATATGCGGACCTCCGAGGTAACCATCCCCCATCTTTTGAAAAAAGCCGGCTACGCAACCTGCATGTCGGGCAAGTGGCATTGCAACGGGAAGTTCAATTCACCCCAGCAGCCTCAGCCGGACGCCGCCGGCTTCGATCATTGGTTCGGGACCCAGAACAACGCCAGTCCGTCCCATGAGAATCCAAAAAACTTCGTGCGCAACGGTAAGGTGGTCGGGCCTTTAAAGGGGTTTAGTTGTCAGCTCGTGATGGACGAGGCTTTGGGCTGGCTGAAGAAACAACAGGCCCGGGATGCCGAACAGCCCTTCTTCCTGTACGTCGCCTTTCACGAACCTCATGAACCGGTGGCTTCGCCCAAGGAAATGGTCAACCAATACGACGGTGTGGCCAAGAACCTCAACCAGGCCCAGTACTTTGCCAACGTGACCAACGTCGATGCCGCGGTGGGCAAATTGATGAAGACCCTTAAATCCATGAAGCTCGATGAAAACACGCTGGTTGTCTTTACGTCCGACAACGGACCCGAGACCCTTCTGCGCTATGGCCCGAGGTCAGGCCGTTCCTTCGGAGTTGCCGATCCCCTTAGGGGAATGAAGCTCTGGACCACAGAGGCAGGGTTTCGTGTCGCGGGCATCATGCGGTGGCCGGCCCGCATCGAGCCAGGGCAGGTAAGCGGTCGGGTGGTCTCAGCCCTCGACTTCCTGCCCACCTTCTGCGAGTTGGCCGGAACAAAGCCACCGAAGGACCTGGCCTTGGACGGGACAAGTTTTTTGCCTGCTCTCGAAGACAAGCCGGTCAAAAGGGAAAAGCCCTTGGTCTGGGTCTACTACAATGCCCTCAACAACCGTCGCGTCGCTATGCGCGACGGGCAATGGAAGGTGTTGGCGAAATTGAGCATTGGCAAGCTGAAGACGATTGACTCCCGGAATGCGGACCAGGTCAAAGGGGCCACCTTATCCGACTTTCAGGTCTTCGACCTTTCCCAAGACGTCGGGGAAAAGGAGGACTTGGCGAAAGCCAACCCTGTCAAACTGGCCGAGCTTAAGAAGAAGCTACAGACCCATTACCGGGAATTGGTAGAGGGCTCGCACGTCTGGGGGAAGTGACCCGTTTCGTCTCCGGGAAATGGACGGCGCCCCGTCATCCGGTCGGGCGAATTCACTCTCCTTGCTCACAAAAGCGTTGATTTTTACCTTCGATTCGGGTCATGAACGGATGATGCCTTATTTCCCCTTCATGCCTCCTCCTCGTATCCTGGTTGTAGCCGTTGGCTTGGTCTGTTGGGTCTGTTCGTACACTCTCGCGCATGGCAAAACCAAAGGGGTGTCCGAGGTGAAGGTGCCCAGTTCGTCCGACGGTAGTTTGCAATGGACTAGGTTTTTCGTTCCATCCTCCTCCGAACCCGTTCCGCTTGTCGTCATTCTTCATTCCTGGTCGGCAAACTGGAAGCAAACTTTGCACCGTCCCATTGAGAACTATTGCGTGAAGAAAGGGTGGGCTTACATTCATCCTGATTTCCGGGGACCCAACCGCAGACCGCAAGCAACGGGGTCTGCCTTGGTGGTGAGCGATATCGTGGATGCGGTGGAATTTGCCTGCAGGAAAACCAAGGTGGATCGGAAAAGGGTTTTTCTGCTCGGGACTTCGGGGGGAGGTTACGCTTCCCTCCTCATGGCCGGCAAGAGGCCCGGCTTGTGGGCAGGCGTTTCCGCTTGGGTCCCGATTTCCGACTTGCGGGCTTGGCACAAGGAGTGCAAGGCGAAAAGGCTGAAGTACGCCAGGGATATCGAGCTTTCCTGCGGAGGGGTTCCGGGCTCCTCTCCAGAGGTCGACCGTGAGTACGTCAACCGTTCCCCTCTGACCTTCCTCAAGCGGGCCAAGGGTGTGAACCTGTCCATTAACGCCGGGATTCTCGATGGACACAAGGGGAGCGTTCCCATCAGCCATTCGCTTTTGGCCTTTAACGAGGTCGCCAGGGCCGAAGACCGTTTGTCGATGGAGGAAATCGGCTACTTTACGGAGAAGGCCAAGGTTCCCGAATCCCTGGTCCGTGAAATCACCGATTCCTCGTTTGGAAGGAAAGTTCCCGTTTTCCGAAGAACATCCGCCTCCGCAACGGTAACGATTTTCCAAGGTGGCCACGAACTGGTCGCCTCGGCGGCCCTTGCCTGGCTCGAGGACGAAAACAAGCGAATACTCAAGGGCAGGAACGAATGAGCATGAAGCATCCAGTGAAAGGACTTTCGGCAACTTTGCGCCTGGCTTCCCTTTGGGCGGCCCTTTTTCTTTTCCAAGCCGAGGCTGTTGCGAAATCGCGCCCCAACGTCCTTCTTATCCTGGCGGACGACTTGGGCTATGGTGACGTCGGTTGCTACAACCCGCAATCCAGGATTCCCACCCCTCACCTCGACCGATTGGCCAAGGAAGGCATGCTTTTCACCGATGCCCACAGCCCCTCCACGGTCTGTACGCCTACCCGCTATAGCTTGCTTACCGGACGCATGGCTTTCCGCCTAAACTACCGTGGCGTCTTTACGGGGGTAGGGGGCCCCTGCCTGATCACACCGGACCGCCTGACCTTGCCGGACATGCTTCGTAAGGAGGGCTATGAGACGGCCATGTTCGGAAAGTGGCACGTCGGGCTGACCGCCTTTGACAAGAAGGGTAAGCCGATCAACCGAAACGGATTGGATGCGGTGCGCCTGATCGACTATTCCCGCCCCATCGACGGTGGACCGGTTGATCGGGGTTTCGACCATTTCTTCGGCACCGCCAGTTGCCCGACGACGGACTGGCTCTACGCCTACGTCGAGGGCAACCGCATTCCAGTCCCGCCCACCCGCATCGTCGACCGCGGCCCCCTGCCGAAGCATCCCTACTCGCGGGACAACCGCCCGGGCATGATCGCCCCGGACTTCGATCTGGAGGCGGTCGATCAGGTCTTTCTCAAGAAAAGCCTTGAGTTTCTCAAGCGCCACAAGAAGGAAAAACCCGACAAGCCGTTCTTTCTCTTTCATTCGATGCAAGCCGTTCACCTCCCCTCCTTCCCAAGCGAGAAGTTCAAGGGCAAGACTGATTCGGGACCCCATGGGGACTTCATTCATGAGATGGATCATATTGTGGGGGAACTAATGAAGGCACTCCATAAACATGGTTTCTCCGAGGATACCCTGGTCGTCTTCTCCAGCGATAACGGGCCGGAAGTGCCGACCGTCATCAATATGCGCAAGACACATAAGCATGATGGGGCCCGGCCTTGGCGGGGCGTCAAGCGAGACAACTGGGAGGGTGGACATCGCGTGCCCATGCTGGCTCGCTGGCCGGGCAAGGTGAAGGCGGGGAGCGTTTCGGACCAGACCGTATGCCTGACCGACCTGATGGCCACCTGCGCCCAAATCGTGGGGGCGGAATTACCCGATGATTCGGCCGAGGACAGCTTCGATCTTTTGCCCGTCCTGCTTGGCGAGACGGACGAGCCGGTGCGTGAATTCACCCTTCACCAGACCATCAGCCTGGCCCTTGCCATCCGCCAGGGCGACTGGAAGTACCTCGACCACAAGGGGTCGGGGGGAAGCAACTACAGCCGGGACGGGGAATGGGGCCTCAAGCAATACGCCTTGCCGGATAAAGCCCCGGAGGCATCCGGGCAGTTGTACAACCTCAGGGAAGACCCTGGGGAGACGAACAACCTGTATTTCAAGAAACCCTTCATCAGGGAGAAACTGAAGGCCAAGCTCGAAGAGCTCAAGCAAAGCGGCAGGAGCGCCCCGAGGAGGCAGTGATCCTTGAATTCTACCCATGAACAACCCACCGACACCGTCCGGATGACTCCCCGCCTTCTCTGGTTTCTCCGTATCCTGATCGTGGTCCAGTCCCTTGGCTACGCGGCCAAGCTGGTGTCCCCGTCATCGCTCAATTCCTTCCTTCTGGCCTCCATGGGTGATCCTTTCGTGACCAACCTCGACGACTCCGTGCGCATCTTCCTTTGGCTGGCCTGCCTCGCCTTGCTCGTCATTGGTTTACTCAACCCGGCTCCCGCTTCGCCCACCCGGCGGCTCGACTTTTCCCTCCTTGCCCTGCTTGGCGGCTGGTCCTTCCTTCTGGCTATTCTCTCGTGGGTGGTCAATCCCGGGAACCCCTTTCATGCTACCGATCCCTACGGCCATGCCGCTCGCTACCTTGCCCCCGTTGCCCTCATCCTGTTGCTTAGCCGCAAGGGAACGGCGTGGGAAGGGCGGATCGAATGGATCCTGCGTTGGGGAGTGGCAGGCACCTTTCTGGGGCATGGCCTCTGTGCCCTCTGGCTCAAGCCCTCCTTCATCGACCTGATCGTAGGAACCCTTGACCTCTTCCTGGGCGACGATCCCTCCGCCTATGCCTCGCGCGAAGCTTTTGCTCTGCTTGCCTTGCCCGTGATCGCTATCCAGGACTTCATCCTAGTCGCCCTCCTCCTCCTGCCCGGTCGGAGAATTCGAACGGTGGCCCTGTGGATGGCCGCCTGGGGTTTCGTCACCGCGCTAAGCCGCATGACCGCGTACGGGTGGGACCACTGGTACGACCTTGCCTTAAGGGCTTGCAACGGCGGCATTCCCCTCCTTTTGTACTTTTACTGGAAATCATCAGCCCCCAAAGACAAGCCATCATGAACCTTCTACCCTTCTCCTCACTGCTTTTAACGACCCTGCTTCTCTTTTCCCCCCTCCTTGCGGAGACGCCTTGGTTGGAGAAGGCATTCGTGGAGCAAAAGATGGAGGGACTGGCCCCGGTAAAGGGTGACGGTCCCTCCCAGTGGCGCGTCATCTGGACCAAGGAGCCTTCCACTCGCGCCACCATATCCTGGACCACGGCCGGCAAGGGCAAGAGCCATCTCGTCCGCTACGGGCTTCACTCGACCGGAGGCGACCTTGGCATGACGATCGAACCCCAGCGCAACGGTCCCTACTCGGGGGGCGACGGCGAGCACTATCACCATGCCCGACTAAGCGGTCTGAAGCCTTCCACTGCCTACCAGTTCGTGATCGAGTCGGACGGCAAGCGCTCGCCCCTCATGCACTTCACCACGGCCCCTTCCGACGACAGGGAGTTCAAGCTTCTTTTCGGGGGTGATTCCCGGACCGGGGTTCATGCCCGGGCCCAGGTCAACCTATTAATGGCGGACCTCTCGGGGAAGGACGAACAGGTGATCGCCTTTGCCCATGGGGGCGACTACATCGTGAGCGGAAAAAGCTGGAGCCAATGGTCCAAGTGGATGAGCCAGCACGAGTTGACGGTGGCCGGTTCGGGCAAGGCCCTACCGATTATCCCGACCCGCGGCAACCATGACGGGGGCCCTCTGTACGATGAGATTTTCGACGTTCCCGGCGGGAGCGGCAAAAACTACTACCATACCATGGTGTCGCCCCAGGTAGCTCTGGTTACCCTTAACAGCGAGATCAGCGCCGCCGGGGAGCAACGGGCCTGGCTCGACAAGACTCTCTCGGGTCTACGCCCCAAGGTTCGCTGGCTTCTGGCCGAGTACCATCGCCCGGCATGGCCCGCGGTCAAGGGTCCGGGAGCGGCCAAGAAATTCTGGGTTCCCTTATTTGAGAAATACAACCTCGACCTCGTAGTCGAGTCGGACGGGCACGTCATCAAGAGGACGGTTCCCATCCGTGATGAAAAACAGTCCCCCGACGGGATCGTCTACGTTGGCGAAGGCGGCTTGGGCGTGCCTCAGCGCAAGCCCAAGGCGGATCGCTGGTACTTGCAGAAGCCAGGCATGAGCGGGGCGGGTCATCATCTTATGAGGGTCACCTTCGGAAAGAAGAAAATGGATTACGAGGTGGTCCTGCTCGACCGCAAGCAGGCCGACCGTTGCAGCTTTTTGCCCCGTTGAGAAGCAGAGGCTACGGTCATGAAAAAGTCGGCCATAGCCATCTTCGCTCACCCCGACGACGTTGAGTTCATGGCCGCCGGCACGATGATCCTTCTCGCCAAGGCCGGATACGAGCTTCATTACTTTCTTCTTTGCTCGGGCAACTGTGGGGCGGTCAGCCTGGGACCCAATGAGATACGCGGGGTGCGGGAAGCGGAAGCCCGCAAGGCGGCCGAGATCATGGGGGCGGAATTCCACCCCTGTATTTCCGACGACCTCGAACTCGTCTATTCTGCGGAAAACCTTAGGAAGGTGACCGCGGTAATCCGCCATGCCCATCCCGAAATCGTCCTGACTCATTCTCCTCAGGATTACATGGAGGACCATATGATTGCGTCGAGGCTCGCCGTGTCGGCCGCTTTTGCCCGCGAGATCCCTAATTTCTTTACCGACCCGGTTGAGGAGCATATCGAGGGCGAGACCGCGGTCTACCATGCCATGCCCCATATGCTGATCGACCAACTCCGCAAGCCCGTGAAACCGGATTTCGTCATTGAAACGGGCTCCGTTCTCGAGACCAAACGCCAAGCCCTCGCGGCTCATGCCAGCCAGAAGGAATGGCTCGACCGGACGCAGAGGCTGGGTTCCTATCTCCAGACCATGGAAGATCTTTCCCTCGAGGTGGGGAGCTTTGTCCGTAAAGGCATTCATGCCGAGGGTTGGCGAAGGCACAGCCATATGGGCTTTGGCTCGGAACCCGGATTCAACCCTCTCGCGAAAGCGCTGGATTCCTTTCACTACCCTTGCCCTGGAGGTGCTCGGTAGCCTCTTCTCATGGCCCGGCAGCTTTCCAAGGTTTCAGCCGAGTGGTGGGACTATACCACTTTGGACGACGAGTTGATCCGGGATGCCGCAAAGCTTGACGAAAAGGACCTGCTCCAGCTTGCCCGTCCCGGCTTTGAGGTCGTCCTTTACGATACCCTGGAGGAATTCTACCTGGCCGAGGCTCTCGAATACCTGGAGGCCTGGCGGGAGGCTACCCCCGACAACCCCGTTGGTATCTGCGGCCCGATCGGCCCGACCGAGCAACTCCCACTCGTCGCCCGTTTGGTCAACGACCTTGGTCTGGAACTGGGCCCGGCCCACTTCTGGGGCATGGATGAGTGGATAGGCGAGGACGGCAAGGCCGTACCGACGACCCATCCCCTTTCCTTCGAGCGGGCTGACCGCGAACTTTGTTTCGACCGTTTCGAAAATCCCATCCCCGAGGAAAACCTTCATTTCCCTTCCGAGCGGACCGAGCTATTCTCCGCGTCCTGGGAAGGGGTCCGCTGCAAGGTCATGCAGGGAGGGCAAGGGGACGTCAAGCACTGGGCCTTCAACGATCCCGTCAAGAGGGAGGGCGCCTACCTTGATCAACCACCGAGTCCCGAGGAATACCGCAGGCTGGGGACGAGGGTCGTGGAGCTTCATCCCATAACCCTTGCCCAGAACGCCCGCACTTCCGGTGGCGGGAATCTTTCCCTGGTGCCGGACCGGGCGGTGACGGTGGGACCGATCGAGACCTGGCGGGCGGAGCGTGTCTCGATCTGGCAGGCGGGGGTCCACGACAACCCTCTCGGGCAAAGGCTGACCGCCCTTATGATCTCAAAGGGGTTGGCCGACTCGGCGGTACCCATGTCCCTCCTGACCGATCATCACGCAGTCAGGTTCAGCTACTTCCGGGGAGGTCTCGGTACCTGCTCGGTCGAGATGCGATAAGGGGATCACCTCTGCGCCCCGGGGAACTATCCTCTTGCGAACCGAGCGTGGGTCTTCGATGATTTGTCCATCCACCACCTTCAAAGACTTAACGATGACCAAATCCTGCAAAGCAATAAATGCTTGGATGATTGCTTTTTTGGTCTTGGGTCCGAGCCTTTTGCTTTTTGGAAAGGATGATCCTCGCGTCGAAAGAAAGTCCTTGAGGATCTTATCCTACAACATTAAGCACGGGCGGGGAATGGATGGCCGGGTGGATTGGAAAAGAGCTGCCGAAGTCATTCGTTCCCTCTCCCCGGATCTCGTCGCCTTGCAGGAGGTTGACAAAAACTGCTCGAGGAGCGGGTCCATCGACTTGACCCAAGAGTTGGCCGAGGTTTTGAAAATGGAGGGACGCTTCGGCAAATTCATGAATTTTCAGGGAGGGCAATACGGCATGGCGGTCTTATCCAGGTTTCCCGTTACTTTTCACCAGGTTCACGTCCTGCCCCGCGGAGCCGAGCCTCGATGCGCCCTGGAGGTGCGTGTGAATCCCGGCAAGGATTGGGGCGAAATCCGTTTGCTCGGCATCCATCACGACTGGACGAAGGAGACCCTGCGTTCGAACCAATGCCGGGCCCTCTTGCAGGCAGTGGGCGAGAAAGCGAGTCCAGTGGTGTTGGCGGGTGATTTCAATTCGGGGAGAGGTTCGGACTCGGTAGGACTTCTTCTGGATGCAGGTTTTCAAATCTTGGCAAATTCCAGTACGAATACCTTTCCATCAAAGGTTCCGAAGATTGAAATCGATTTCGTCATGTCGAGGAACCTGGGTTTCTCTCGTTTCAAGCATCAGGTCATCGAGGAAAAACTGGCGTCCGACCATCGACCCGTTTTGGTTGAACTGTTTAAATAATTCTTTCGAATCCCCTGGAGAGCTCTCGCTAAAAGATGTATCGACGTATGATGACAAGTCCTTACCTT
>TARA_B100000674_G_scaffold115101_1_pt1 | contig 16452 bp, 11 predicted proteins | sample TARA_B100000674 | Tara Oceans TARA_B100000674 (sample SAMEA2622759) | marine metagenome | biome: marine biome (ENVO:00000447); feature: surface water layer (ENVO:00002042); material: "saline water (ENVO:00002010), including plankton (ENVO:xxxxxxxx)" | depth 5 m
CAGCCAGCCAGCCAGCGACTGGTTTGCTTTTACGCTGCGGTTGTTTTGATTCCAAACTATTAGGTTTGCGGGTCGTTTTGGGGATGGCTTTCCCGATCATTTGCGGGTCGTATTGGGAGGGGTCGAAGCGTGGATTTGGTAATGGAGTAACGGCGTTCGTTTGCGTCAGAAACTGAGTGATTAATTGGTCAAGTTCCTCCACTAGACGGGGATTTGCATTCGCGAGGTTCATTCGTTCGCCAAGGTCGCTTTTAAGATTGTAAAGCTTGTAGCTATGCTTGCCGGGCGAGTTCCCATGGAAGAGGCGGATCAGTTTCCAATCTCCGGTATGAATGCTGATCGAGGGCGGCAGCCAGTCCGGCACACGCGTTTGGTGGGGGAAGTATGTGAAGATGGCTTTCCGCTGGAGTGCGCCACCTTTAAGTGCTGGGACGATGCTGATACCATCGAACGATTGTTGAGAATCGATGCCCGTTAATTGCAATATAGTCGGATAGAAATCGCAACTCTGAATGATTTCATTGCTGCGTGTACCAGCCGACACGTAGTCGGGGTAAACAACTATCGCGGGCCCGCGGACGCCGCCTTCCCACATCGTCGCTTTGCCTCCGCGTAACGGCGCGTTGCTGGTGGGCGTTGTGCCATCGATCTCGTTATACATGTTTCCGCCGTTATCGGAAGCAAACACGATGATCGTGTTGCGGGAAAGGTTCAGCCGATCAAGCGTGTCAAGTAGCGTGCCGACTGCATCGTCCATGCTTTCAATCATAGCGGCATACGTTGGGCTGCGCTGCGGGTTCTTCTGATCAACCTGTTTACTGTACTTTTCGATCAATGTTTGCTTTGCATCGAACGGGGCGTGAACGCTGAACATCCAGTAGTTCAGGAAGAATGGTTCGTCACGATGCTTTTCCAGAAAGGCAATAGCCTCCTTTGCCATCCGATCTTCGATGTGTTCATCGGGAATTGTCGGATCGTGATCGAAGTCTTTGAACTTCCAGGGAGCAACATAACTTCCCGCCGGGCCGGGACCGGGATGATGAGGCACGTCGATATCAAATCCATGCTGAATCGGCGAATACGGTTCCGCACCGAGGTGCCATTTGCCAAAATGGCCTGTGGCATAGCCGTTGTCTTTCAACGTTTCGGCCAGCGTTTGGTACTTCGTATCGAGCCGTGAGACAGACGTAAGTACAGTGGCTTTTGCGTCGGGTGGACCTGTGATTTTAGGAGTTGCTGTCAAGGTGACCGTTGGCAGGTGACAGGTCGGTGCGGTAATGCCATGTCGTGCGGGATTTAGTCCGGTCAATACACTTGCCCGTGTTGGTGAACAGAGTGGGCTGGCTGAATACGCTCGTGAAAACGTCATCCCACGCGCTGCAAGACGCTCGATGTTTGGAGTCTTGTAAAACCGTGTTGTATCGAAAAGCGTTGTGTCGCTCCAACCAAGGTCGTCAGCAAGAATCAGCACAACGTTAGGTTTGTCAGCCTGTTCAGCCGAATTTGCGATATTACTCGATAAAGGTATAGCGATGAGGATGATAATTAAGATTGATGTGCGTCTTATGTCCATATAGCTTCAATGCTTTTGAGTTTTGTGAACACTTTCATCGGACCATTCAGTTCCTAATTGGGTATTCTGGGATACTCACCTGAGACATCCTACACGCATGTGCCTGAGGGCAAAAGATGCCTGCTTGAAGGAGGTGTATTTTGCGGTGGTTGGAAAGAGACAGTCCATTGCCACCGAACAAGATAAATGGCTAGGACTGATTGCGCTATTTCACCAGGCTATTCTTACTGATCTCGTTTCGCCTTCGTGTTCTCTTTCAATTCTTCGACGACATCCGCTTATTCGGGTTTGCTACCGTGCCATAATAGTTTACTAAATGTTACTAAAAGTATATTTGACCTATGAAGATTGCTGTAACGTTCTTTTGAGAGAGGTAATATGTCGTCCCTACCTTGGAAAAAACACTGCTTAACAGTCAGTGTTCTGTGCTGGATTGTAGGATTGATTGTCATGATTATTTCATGGCAGCTTAAGTTCGATGCGAGTACGTATTCATTAGAAGGAGCTGATTATTTAAAACGTACTGATAGTCTTAACAAAATGTTCTCGAGAGGGCTTTATGGGGTTATCTGCTCACCGCTGTTTGCGTATCTGTACATTCTTTTGAATAAGCATAAATCGTTTACGATCCCCAATCGTCGAATTGAGCAAAATCCATGATATCCATACCTCTTTGTGACGGCGTGAGAATTCAAACAAAGCACCACTCAGGCTGCCTAATCTATTGAACATTATCGGGAAAGACAAGCATTTAATTAGTGATGAAAAAGCTACAACTCAATTGGGTTGTCATTTCAAAAAACTACCGTATGTCTTTACCGCTTCGTAGCAGCGCCAATGATCGACGCAATCTCTCCAGCGAGCCGATTCACACTGCCATTGCCATCAGGGTGCAACCGATTACTGAGAAAAATGAATACCCGGTCTTTCTCGGGGTCAATCCACATGACAGTCCCGGTGAATCCTCCATGACCAAACGCAGAATCAGAGAACTGATCACCACGATTACTAGAAAATGGCGAACGGTGGTCCCAACCATAAGTTCTAGTACCAATGACTTTGGAATCACGCTCTACATTGCGGGGACGAGTCATCATAGAGAAGGTTGCCTGCCCAAAGGGAAGACGCTCGTTACCCATTGCAAGACGCAGCATTTGCTGGCCATACCGAGTCAGATCATCCGCCGTTGAAAATAAGCCTGCGTGTCCTGCTACTCCGCGTAAAAGGTGAGCCCGTGGATCGTGAACTTCACCCTTGAGCCATGTTCCGTCCCGTTGTTCTGTTGGAGCAGCTCGTTTTCGAAGCTCTGCGGATGGATTAAAAGAAGTCTCGCTCATCTCAAGAGGTTGAAATACATTTGTCTTGGCAAATTCATCCAGCGTCTGCCCGCTGACTTTCTCTACAAGCCTTCCGAGAACAATAAACCCGACATCTGTATATGTAAATCTCGTTCCTCTTTTCGTGATGGGCTTCAATTCACAAATGTTCTTCCAAGACGTCTCCACCCCATCACGATAGTCATTCAGGGAATTGTCTGGAATTAAACCACCAACGTGTAAAAGAAGATCCTCCACGGTAATCACGTCTTTCCCGTGTTGTCCAAAGCCCGGCAGGTATTCCGCGACATTCGCCCGCGGGGAAAGCCTACCTTCGTCGATGAGTTTCATAATCGATGTCGTGGTGGCAATTGGTTTAGTTAGTGATGCAAGATCGAAGACCGTGTCTAAAGTCATGGGCTCGGCTACGGGTTCGACCTGTCGGTTTCCAAAGGCACGGCGATAAAGCACTTTGTCATGGTCCGCGATAACCACGACAGCACCAGGCATCTTCCCGTCTTTGATTCCTTGTTTGACAATCGTTTCAATAAGCTCAAACGATTGTGCCTGAGGTTGAGCTGCCCGCAACGGCGAATCACTCAGGTCTACTCCAGCGATCACGGACAATGCCAGGATCATATAGAGGTTCACAGGATGTAATAATGATGAGACTTTCGTATTCCAATGAAGCATGATAGTTCGATTGCCTTTAATGAAATAATTCGCTCGTACTCGAAAGCCTACGTTTGGCTGCTAGGGTTGTTTGGAACTCATGATTTTGAGTTCAGCAAAAACAGGGAGATGGTCAGACGCCACAGATTCCTCGATCACCTTGGTACTAAGTAGTTGAATACTATTAGCGGGTCGAAAAAAAATATAGTCAATTCGCGACTTGGGATTCGTCGAAGGGGCCGTTGGCTGTGGCATCTTTTCGATAGCGCATTCCCACTTTGACAATAAGATCCTGATTGGGTCTTCTAAAGGCCTCGCATTCATATCGCCGGCTAGAATCGTCGGGATGCTATCTTTGTCATTAACAAATAGCCGGTTGATCGCCTTGGCCTGAGCGATACGATCTTCGGGTACATTATGCTGGAAATGAGTGCTGATAAAACGCAAGCGTTGGGCATCCGCTGTACTAACGGTTACAGCAATCGCACCACGTGGATAAGTCGTTTTAGTGGGAGTACTCTCGGTATAAGGCAGAGGTTGAATCAAAACATCGAGGATTTTGTGACGAGTCAACACTGCATTACCATACAAACCGCCCTGATAGTGCTGCGTTGGTCCAAAACGTACAGCCATGCCGACGAGTTCGGCAAGCCGCCGAGCCTGATGCACTCGGCCTGAACGCTTGACGCCAACATCAACTTCCTGAAGGGCAACAAAATCCGGCTGTGACTGTTTTATCACTTTTGCCAAACGCTCAACATCATACACCCCGTCGGTTCCCTGCCCATAATGAATGTTGTAACAAAGAACTCGTATCGTTTCATCAGCACCACAATTACCGACAGCTAGGGGGTGAGCGAGCAGTGAAACCGCCATTAAAGCGATGCTCCACGAATATTGCGATTGTTTCATAGTACTCTGCCTCATCTTCATACGGTGCTGTATCCTAATCTTCATTGCAATCTCTACAACAAATAGAGTGATCGGTAGGTTTTTAATTGGGCCAGTTTTCCCTTGGCCTCTGGCCGGGACAGTGTGACCAAAATTTGGTCGGGACGAAGCTCCAACCTGCCGGATTCAATGGGCCTGCTGGATGAATCCTTACTGCGGATTCGGAGAGCAGACGTCACCGCACTCGCCGGCTTTCTCCTCTTCAATCATCCCGAACGCAACACGGGCGGTGGCCGCCGTAACGCCGCTGTTAATAGCCGAAGTCACGGCGATCAGGGCGTTAATTTCGTCATCGGTGAGCCCGATGCTGCGGGCCTTTTCAATCCGGTTTCGAGTGCAGACTTGGCAACCGCGAGTCATCGTCACAGCCAGGCCGATCAGATGCTTCTCTCGTTCACTCAGTAGGTCTGTGTCGTGAGTTTGTTTAATGTGATCAACGATCAATGTGTCGTCGAAAGCCATATCGGTTTCCTTTAAAGAACTGGGGTGCGTTAGGAACTCCTATTCTATGCTACTAAACCGACTTTCTCATATAGTTCGCTCAAAGTGTCGACGTTAACAGTGAGTTCTATTCCCCACGAGGAAAGGACCGCCCGGGGATTTTTTTGAGGTATAGCAGTGCTTAATTGCGTCACGTTAGTCACACAACACTTTACCTTGGTACTCAATAATGGCAGCAACTACGCTTATTGTTTTCATATCGTCCTTGACGATTGTTAAAGGACTTTGAGAAGTTCTGAATATACGCAGTTCTTTTAGGAGTGAGGTTTAGTTCCCGCTCGCTTGATACTACATCTTTGACAATCAGTCTTCTATGAATTTGCGAGGATTCAAGGCGGCCGTTGTATAGAAATAGCCCATGTAAACAACAGAGAAGATAGTCTCCTGCAGTATTGGCAGCACTCTGCTTGTGCAGAAAGAGCCAAGGTAACAACAGCCGCTAAGATAAGGTTCTGCAAACTTGCTGACTCCAAAGTGCTCGGAGAATCAAGTTTACGATTAGTCGCTACCTGGAATAGAACAAATATCCCATAGTTAAATAATGAGGCTCGCTCACAGTTAAGGATAGATTTAGTCGGCAACAATTATAAAGTTAGGCAGTCCCCCTCGATTTTCTAATATGAAGGAGACTGCCTAAACGGTCGTTAAGCGGTAAACGGGCACTCGTGCCTTATTCCGTCGGTGGTAGCAGCACCGTATCGATGACATGAATCACTCCGTTTGAGCACTCAATATCTGTTTTTACTACCTTTGCATTATTTAACTTCACGGTTCCTTCTTTTACTTTGATTTTCACGCTCGAACCTTCAACAGTCTTTGCTTGCTTTAATTTGACCACATCAGCGGCAAGCACTTTGCCTGCTACAACGTGATACTTCAGAATCGCTGCAAGCTTGGCTTTGTTTTCAGGTTTTAGTAACGATTCAATTGTTCCATCAGGGAGCTTAGCGAATGCTTTATCTGTAGGCGCGAAAACGGTTAGTGGGCCATCACTTTTCAATGTGTCGACAAGCCCTGCTGCTTTCGCTGCAGCAACGAGGGTGTTAAACGACTTAGCTGATACTGCCGTGTCGACAATGTCCTTTTCACTTGCGTAGGTTGATACATTCAGGACAGCTAGCATAGCGATGGCTACAACGGAATTTAGTAAATGTTTCATGATCTCTCTCTCTGTAGTTAGTGTGGTTTCTTTCGAGTGACTATGTGATGTCACGGTGATCCTTTGATCAGTTGTTAGCTATTTCGTTGAAACTTACCGACTGGATGCAACCAAGAACAAAAAACATAAAAAAAGTTTAGTCAACTGTTAGCGGAGCACTCAGTAGCTCGTGATCGAAAGCCGCTTTTTGCTTGCCTGTGGCCGCATCGACGACTACGAAGAGAAGTAAGAGAAGCGACGAGAAGACCGCCACGTTTGGTTTCAGGATGTTCATGCTATTAACTTCGGCGAAAATTGATCTCGCGTTGTACACCGGCGTCGAGTGATTGATAAAGAGAACGAAACAAGGTAGCGAGATCAAGTGATTTCTGCCATAGTGTTGATGTGAGAAATCACCACAAAGGAGTTTGAGAGAATTCACGGCCGGACTCGAAGTTCACCCTCTTCTTTTCGAGTCAGCATTTTTAACGAACGAGCTTCGCGGAAATACAATGCAAAAACTGTTTTTTGTGTCCATCGCTGCGTTTTTGTGCACCCCATTACTGTGCGCTAATGACGGTGCGTCGCCCGAGGTGTCTACGTTCGTTTCCAAAGTACAACCGTTCTTAAAATCGTACTGCATCAAGTGTCATGGCCCAGAAAAAAGCAAGGGCGAAATGGCTTTGCATACACTGAGCGAATTGTCGAGTGGACGTGACATCGAGCAATGGGAATTGATTCTCGAGATGCTTAAAAGAAGAGAGATGCCGCCGCAGGACGAGCCGCAACCAAGCCAGCCCGACCAACAGACAATTATCACTTGGATCGAGACAGGCTTGCGAGAATATATTGCAAAAGAAGAAGTTTCGCCCGCCCCCACTACCCGAAGGCTTACAAACTTTGAGTATCAAAACACGATGCGTGATTTGCTTGGCTTTGAGTTAAAGCTGATTAAGAACCTTCCCAAAGATCCGGTCAAGCCTTACCGCTTCAACAATACATCAGAGTTCATGCGTATCGGCCCTGAACAGATGGATCGTTACAAGGAAAATGCCAGGCGAGCGATGGCTAGTGCAATCGTTGATCCCGGCACCCCGGAAATTCACCAGACTCGGCGTGAGTGGGAGCCACGGGGGGGGAGTTTAACCGAAATTCAGTTTGATGAACTGCAAGGTCGGCGCGGGTCGCCCGGCGGCGGTATGGGGATCAAAAGTTGGCCTGAAACGGGTGAGTTCAGGATCCGAATCAAGACGGCGGCGATCATGCCCGAAGGTGTCACGCAAGTGCCACTAAATCTGGTTATGGGTAGTAACATCAACGAAAATTCCTCGACGTTGCTTGTTGAGAATGTCGGGACGGTAGCTGTAACTCATAACGTCGACAATCCGCAAGTGTTTGAATTCGGCGGCCGTATCGAGAATTTTCCACCTCGCGCCATCACCGCCAACGGTAACGTTAGTTATCGTCTGACCGTCACGCCACAGAATCTTTACGACGACGGTCGGCTAAACGATCATCTTAACCGGTTCGCGCGGCCTCGCTTAGTTGTTAAGTGGATTGAGTTCGAAGCCCCAGTGTTTGAGACATGGCCGCCGAAGCACCATCTGGATATTCTGTTTGATTCGCCTTTGCGGACCAGTGACCCAGTCGCTTATATCAATTTGGTTTTGAAGCGATTTATGACGCGTGCGTTTCGTCGACCGGTTCGTGACGATGAAGTTGCGACGTATGCAAAAATTTACGAGATCGTGTCGATGGACTTATCCACAATGGAAGAGGCGATGCGGGAAACACTGGCGATGGTGTTAATTTCCCCCGACTTCATGTATCACACCGACGCGAAGGCAGATGACGGTTATCCCCAGTTTGAATTGGCTTCGAAGTTATCTTACTTTTTGTGGGGTTCCATGCCCGATGAAATACTGTTCGATTTGGCGAAGGCGGGCAGGCTCAACGATGTCAAGGTGATAGACCAGCAAGTCCGCCGTATGTTGAAGGACAAGCGTTCGGGAGACTTTATTCGCAATTTTACATTGCAGTGGCTGTCTATCGCGAAAATGAAGCAGGTGAAGATCAATAACCAGCTCTATCCGCGTTTTCTATACTACGTCGCTGCGGGCGAGCGGCGAGGGACAGAAGTGCCTTACCGACCGACGATACGGGACGATATGATGGATGAGTCGGTTGCTTTTATCGCGGAGTTGATCAAGCGAAATGCAAGCGTCCTTAATATTGTGGATTCAGAATTTGCCATGCTCAATCAGCGACTCGCCGCGCATTATGGTGTGGCAGGTGCCGAAAAAGTCGAGGGGCATAGCCTGCGGCCTGTGCCGCTTGTCCCAGAGGATCATTTGGGTGGGTTGTTGACTCAGGGCTCGGTGTTGATTGGGAACAGCACAGGTTCCGCGCCGCATCCGATTTACCGCGCGGTTTGGTTGCGGGAAGCGATTCTGGGGGATGAGGTGAAAGAGCCGCCCGCCGAGGTTCCCGCGCTTTCCGACTCAGCAGGCGATTCGGCTGAGAAGGCGTTAACGATTAAGCACCTACTGGCGAAGCATCGGCAGGTGGAAAGTTGCAATGACTGCCACTGGCGTCTTGACCCCTGGGGCATACCGTTTGAACGTTACAACGCGATCGGCAAATATCAGGCCTTCGTTCCGAAGGAGGGCACGCGTGTACGTGGTGTCCGACATCCTTACAACGGTAAAGAAACGATTGAGGAATACTATGCTTACCTTCGGACCATAAATACGGAGCAGGTCGACGCCGACGCTCGCGTGCCGCACGGTCCAGAAGTAGATGGTATGCTAGATCTCAAGAAGCACCTTTTAACGGAACGCAAGGATGACGTTGCTGCGAACATGATTCGTCGTTTGCTTAGTTATGGCCTCGGTAGAGAGTTAACCTTTCGTGATCGTTACGCTGTAGAAGCATTGCTGGAGGAGTCGAAGAAGAATGAATACAAGCTACAGGACATGATCAGCCTTATTTGTCAAAGTAAAGCGTTTAGAGGAAACTGATTCGAAATGAGAAAAAAACCCTGGCACTTAAATCGACGTGAGATGCTTCGCGCTCCTGGCTTGGCCTTGGCGTTACCTTTGCTTGAGTCAATGCTCCAGCCAGGCTCGGTTTTTGGTGACGCGACAGCAGGTTATTCCGTACCAAAACGGTTAGTCGTGAGCTACTTCTCCTATGGTGCTTATATGCCCAACGGCACTACAGGCATTCAGAACATGGAAAAGCCTCACGATGAATGGAGTTGGTGGCCTTGCAAAGAGGAAGGGGAACTAACGTTCAACAAGAATTCCGCCCCCTTTGAGCCCTTCAAGAACGATGTGAGCTACCTCGAAGGTCTCGACCACGCTGGTGGTTGGAGCTTGGGGGGGCACAGTAGCGGTGACGTGTTTGCCACTGGAGCGGACATGAAGGAGCACGAAAAGACAAACAATATTTCAGTTGATCAAGCTGCCGCACGTGTCATGGGCCACCACACACGATATCCTTCGCTAGTGATGGGATCCGAAGGCGGTACCGGCTCGTATGGAGCCAGCAAAACGTTGTCCCATTACGGCCCCGGACGCCCAATCCCTGCGATGCATAATCCTCAGGATATTTTCAATCGCCTGTTCAGACCTTACGACGGCAAGAGCATCGAGCAGGTGCGAGCCGAATTGAAACGTGAAAGGTCTGTGCTTGACCTGTTGATTTCACAATCAAAGAGTCTAAATAATCGGCTGGGCAAAGCGGATCAGCGGAAGATGGAAGAGTACCTCGAATCCATCCGCCAGCTTGAAAAGCGTGTGGATCGCACCACTGATTGGACCAGAAAGGCGCTACCCAGCGTTGATCCGAAGGAATTTAAATTGGACGTCAGCTACAAGGAGCCGCAAGAGTATCTACGCTGCATGTATGATTTGTTGTTCATTGCGTTACAGACGGATTCCACGCGATTCGCGACGTTCCAGACGGAAAGTGAAAACTCGTCGCAAAGTGAACTGTGGAACTTCGCTAATTATGTATTGGACTACAAGGGTGCCACGCATGATATCGCGCATAAACGACCGAAAGATTATTCGGGTCAATGGGATCAATGGCGTAACAAGCAACATGCCTACTTCCTGCAACGATTAAAAGATACGCCGGAAGGTGATGGTAATATGCTGGACAACACGATCGTGCTCTGGGGGTGTGGCCATCCTCACGCTTCGCATAGCACGCATAACTATCCGATTCAGTTGGCGGGTGGCAGCAGGCTCGGCTTTAAGCATGGCAAACTGCACAAGTTCGTTGGCAAGAAGAAAGTACCATTGGCAAATCTCTTTGTTTCAATGCTCAACGCCGTAGACGTGCCGCTCGAGAAGTTTGCCGACAGCACCGGTCCTATGACAGAATTGCGGGGCTGATATATGCCCAGCAAGCCTCATGCAGCTACCGTCGCCTTATTAGCCATGATTTTGCTTTTTGGTTCCGACAATGCGTCGCCCGCTGCGTTGGCGAGTGAAAAGCTGCCGCGTGTTTTAATCATCGGCGATAGTATCTACAACGAGCCTTCACGTTTGGCCGCGGAGGAATTAAAAGGTCGCGTCGAAATCGTTTGGCAATATGAATTGTCAAATCTTCACTCTGGCGCGGCATTGGAAAAGATCGATCAGTTGCTGGGCGAGAATGAGTGGGACCTCATTCATTTCAACTTCGGGTTGGCTGACCTGATGCATAAGGACCCAAATACCAAGTCCATTCGCGCGATGAGTAAAGAAGTAGGCGGCGTCCGGGTGTCCTCGCCTCAGTTGTACGAGAAAAACCTACGTGAGCTGGTCAAACGTTTCCAGGCGACGGGGGCCAAAATCGTCTGGGCCAGCACTACTCCGATCAGATCCGACTACAACGGCGTTTTAGAAGCCGACTCGGAGATCGAATATAACCGGATTGCTGCACAGATCATGAATGCAAACTCCATCATGATCAACGATATGCACGCCTACATTAATGCCAGCGAAGTTGCCAGAAAAAGCAACAACCCGCTTTCGTTCAACCGCCACCCACTCCACCCTCCGGTCATTCGCACGATTCTCTCGGAATTGAATTTGGATTAAAGAGCGTCGCCCGTTGTAATCCCAGAGGATCTGTTTGGGCCCAATGCGAATTTAAAGAGGCCTTGCATCGTAGAACAGTATCGCTTGCGACCCCGTGTCAGGCTATTTGCCGTTAACCAGATCCGTCTTCCGAAGATCGAAATTTTTGGAATGTGATCAATTGGTCAGCTTAAACGTCGCGATGACGGCCCGATGGTCGGACGGGTACGGCCTTATAACAATGTCCGCTGGCCTTCTCTTTTCTCCGGCGATTTCTGCGTTGACTAACTTCAATTGGCTTCCTTTGAAATACACATAATCAATACGGTCATGATGGTCTTTTGGATCGTCAGCCTTTGTCAGAGGTGACCATGTGAAACCCGGGAATTTGATCTCGTCAGGATGCACTTCACGCCAAGCATCATGAAAGCCCGCATTGGCCATTCTTAATGAAGTAGGATATTCGACTTTGATCGGATGGAGACCGGACTGTATAGCTTTTTGAGTCCAGTCAAGATGTGATGGTTCGTTGAAATCGCCGACTACAAATATGGGAATATCGCTGTCAGTTTGTGAACTAATCTGATTTAAGACAGTTGTGAGTTCGCTGCCACGTGCAAGCTTTGCGAAGGCAATTGCTTCGGCTTCAGTTTTAATGAACGGCGTGTCCCAGTGCTTATGCCACTTTGGTTGAATATTCAAAAGTTGGTAAGGTTGATATGGATTGGATGGTAAGTGCAGATTGAAAACATAGACCATCTGACCTGTAGGTAGTTTTATCTTGACTCCATCCCTGAGTTTTTCGGCGATCTCATACCGGGTTAAAATAACCTTGTTTCGGGGATTCATATGGTGATTCCAGCCAAGAAGCTCAGCTAGTCTCTCCGCGTTAACCCCGTCAGGTGAGCGAGTTTCCTGAATGCCGACAATATCTGCTTTTGCTTTGCGAATCACCTTAGCGGTTTGGGATAAAGGCTGTCCTAGAAATGTACCACCACGATAAATGTTAAAAGACATAACTCTGAAGCTGAAATCGTCGGTTTCCGCCTGCAGTGTAATAACTGAACCCAGTTGAAGTCCCAGCAGAATTGCGAAACCAGGAAGTGTGTTCTTTATAAGGTCTTTCATGAAATTTCCAGTAACGAGTCCTGAATTAGCTGCGAATCGACGCAGCACGTGCATATCAAGAGTGGGAGACACTCTAATGTTTATCCTCAATTTATTTAACAAACGGCTTCCCCATTATTTTCTCCGGTACGATGTTTTTCGGCGACGCAGGATTAGGTAGTCCTGAAACGAGCGATTCAATCATCAGAATGATTCGCGTAGCGGTTTCTATCCTCTTTTGAGTGCGAACCAGGCTGCTCGCAACAATATGTTTGACAAGGCGGAGGGTGTAAAAGTGACATTAATAGCATTTGTTAATCACCTAAAACAATCTGACTAAACCCTGCTTGTAGCTCCATCATGTCATGGGGTGCTGATCGTGAAGGTAACGCGCGGCGGTCCAGGTGAATTTATTGCAATTACGATGTGCGAGTGTTTTCTCTGCACGGCTTATTCGGTTGATTGTTCATCATGTCCATACGTTTATATTGGAAGATCACCCCTGTCGAAACCGTATTTGCCTACTGTTATTGGTCAGTACTCGTATCAGTATCGTTGGCCCGTCTAATCTGCGGACGAGCTGGGGAGTTATTTACCATCGGATACTCCAGATCGAATCTACTAGACTTACCGCTATTGAATTTGTCGAGCACTGGATTGTAGGTGTAGACACTGACCTTATTTTCATTTGGATTAAATACCATGTAACGTAACCATGATTCTCCACCGTTATGGAGATGCTGATAGTCGCAAAGGATCTGGTGAACCTTATTGCCATGTTCCCCAATATCTGTGCGGAGAGCTTCCCCGGCGTGGTGGCCGCAAAGAACCATGAAGATGTTTTTATGTTTGTAGACAAACTTTTGCCAGACTTGCTCTCCGCTGTTACCTTCTGGTTTTACACCACCGTTCGTATTTCTCGATTTGGCGGCATTAATATAAGCATGCGTAAGAACAATGACGCGGTGTTCTGGGTGCTTGGCCACGATTGTGTTTGCCCAGTCCAGCACTTCATCCCGGGGTTTGCATTCAAGAGAGATAATAAGAAAACGCATTCCCGATGTCTCAAATTGATACCAAGAATTGTTGTGCGTATCCGGATTGAATGTGCCGCCAAATTCTTGTCGCTTTGCGAACTTTTCGCGAGGGAAGTATGTGTTGAAATGAGTCGTGCGATCGACTCCGATATTGCCACCAAATTTATTATCGGACTTCTTAAAACCCATATCATGATTTCCGAGGCACATAATGTATGGTACTTCCCCGTCTAATCTAGACATCGCGTCTCTGGCAATTGCCCATTCCTCTGGGGCATCTGCCTGCACGAGATCACCTTCGTGAACGAGAAAAGCGATATTAAGTCGCTCCTGATTATCTCGAACCCATTCCGTTTGCGCAAAGAAGTACCGCCGCAAGTCGCCATTACCCCACTTGGCAGAAAGCTTGAGGCGAGTGTCGCAGTAGAATTGTGTGTCAGGTAAAACTGCGATCGTAAAGCTGTCCCCCGTGACCTTTAAAGGCCTGTTTTCCTTCTGCAACAGGCTGACAGGCTCTTTGCCCCTGACCGATATTGTCGCAACGTAGAACAATAGCAGTATTGTAAGAAACGATTTGATCCAGCATGAAGGTTTCATTGTCGGGGGTGCCCTTTAGTTCTTTTCTATTCACTAATCGTCCGAGTTGCCGATTCTAGTACAATTTGGACAGCAACGGCTTATGTGCCTGATCCTACCTAGGCAGAATACGGATGCATACCATGGTGAAAAATTGCCTTCCCTGCGCCACCCTCTGAGAACGGCCTGTCGGTGACCTAAAGGTAGTGCTTCATCGCTAGCCGCTCTGAGTTTCAAACTTGTAATTTTGATAGTAGTATAGATGCGACTTAAAATTCTCAGTCATTTAGGTCATTGCCACCTACCAAGATAAATCGACAAGCCTGATTGCACTATTTCATTAGGTCATTCTTACTGATCTCGTCTCGCTTCGCCTTCATCTTCTCTTTCAATTCTTCGACGAGCTTTGCGTATTCGGGTTTGCTGAAAAGGTTTGTGTACTGTTTTGGATCCTTTTCCATGTCGTACAACTCCCCGGATTTTCCATAGTTCATCAGAGCCCACCGTTCCTCGCGGTACAGCGCACTGCACAGGATGGCATCCCGCACTTTTACTTTCGGATCATCCAAAATAGCAGAAATGTCGTGACCCTGAAGGTTTTCGGGGATTTTCATCCCACAAAGTTTTGAAACCGTGGGATAAAGATCTAGCAGTTCCACGAGTGAATCACATACTACTGGCTGCTTCCCCGGTACGCTGATAATTAGAGGAACACGTGCGGATTCTTCATGAACACTCACCTTGGACCACAAGTCGTGTTCCCCGAGATGATAACCATGATCGCTGGTAAAGATAACAATTGTATTGTCGCGTTGCCCACTTTGTTCCAGTGCTTCCAACACTTTGCCGGTCATAGCATCCATAAAACTTACCGACGCATAGTAAGCACGAATTAATTTCTTCTGTTGATTAATATCCATTTGAAGATGTTCCGAAGTTCTCCTGTTGACCGAATTTGCCGGTATATCATCCCAGTCGCCTGGGATCTTAGGGGGGAGAAACATCTTGTCCAACGCATAAGGCGCGAAATATTTACGGGGAGCGACCAGTGGCACGTGCGGGCGAACGAAGCCGATGGCTAGAAAAAAGGGTTTATTCATGCCCTTGTATTGGTTCAAAAGTTCAACGGCTTTTTGGGCCGTCTTTCCATCGGAGTGAACCAGGTCATCGCCTTCCGCCTCCACCACGGAAAAACGGTTCCCTCCGGCAGCTCCCAGTTTGAGGCCGTTTGGATTATTCTGGAGTGTTTCTCCCGTTCCCGGTGCCCGGGACTCTGGACCTTGACTATTGAAGACTTCATCCCAGGAAGCGGGGTCATCGGCGCCGTCATTGCCAGGCCCAATATCTGTAGGAACACCCATATGAAATACTTTAGAAATGCGGGCACTATGATATCCGTGTTTCCGGAAGTATTGTGGCCAGCTATCTCTATTGGGACCTACCTTTTCACGCCCGCTAGTGTATCCAGTTGCTTTCGTAGCGTACGGATAATAGCCAAACAACATGGATGCGCGGGAAGGTCCACAAATGGTAGCCTGACAATACGCTCTGGTGAAACATGTCCCCTCAGAGGCCAGTTTGTCGATGTTCGGAGTTCTGCACGTCTTGTTCCCGTAACAACCAAGGGCCGTTGCAGTCAGATCATCGGAAATAATGAGCAAAACGTTGTGCGGGTTACGCTGCTCAGCAGCAGTCATAGGAAGTAAATGCGAAGTTGTAATTAAGAGAATCGCTATTTGATAAAACAGTTTCATTGTCCCTGATCAGCTAGTTCGAGGATTGTCATATTCCGGAATTGAACCGGAGCACCATGCCCACAAAAACAAATATAGCCACTACGACGTTTGACTCCCTTGTGCTTGCTGTTCTTTGCAGACAAGCGATTGAGGTCTGCGTTTAGAATCTTGGTGCCGTTTAGTTCCACGATTACCTGCGGCCCATCAACAGTAATCTTCTGATGGTTCCATTCGCCGGGCGGTTTCAGGAATCCACGCTTGGCAGCCTGTAACTTATAAAGCGAACCATGGTATTGCGTTTCCTTGAGTTTGGCGTACTTAGGATGACTATTATCTAGGATTTGTAACTCCATACCTGTTCCGGAAGGCCTGCCTTCCCCAGGGTAGTGGATTCCGATACCATTGTTGCCGCCTTTTGGTAGCAGGAAGTCAAACTCAAAGACGTAATTTGAATATTGCTTCTCGGTTCTAAGAATGTCTCCACTGCAAATCAGAACACCATCATTGACTACGTATTCCGCTCCAGTCCATCCGGTCAAATCTTTTCCATTAAATAGAGGGACGGGTTCGCCTCCCATCGCAAGCGAAGCTGTACCGCATAAAATCGTGAGCATAAAGTTATAGACGATGTTCAAAGTCCAATCCTGTGAGAGACGTGAGCGACTATAGTCCTTCGACCTCCCACCCTTTCCTGTATTTTTTTCTTACGAACGCGTTCGCTTGTTCGTTATTGGTGAAGCGTAATCTCTTACTATCCCACTCGAGACGTACTC
>TARA_B100000674_G_scaffold268458_1_pt1 | contig 16423 bp, 9 predicted proteins | sample TARA_B100000674 | Tara Oceans TARA_B100000674 (sample SAMEA2622759) | marine metagenome | biome: marine biome (ENVO:00000447); feature: surface water layer (ENVO:00002042); material: "saline water (ENVO:00002010), including plankton (ENVO:xxxxxxxx)" | depth 5 m
CATGGTTAAACTTGGTTTCATGAGGGCTCCTTTCAACTTAAAAGGAGATAAAGAGCCGTTGGCTTTCATGTTGGCTTGTTTATGCACAAATTTAGTTGAAAATGAAGGTGGAAAAGAGGGTGAAAAAGTTTTTTCTCTTCCTCAAGGAAGTCCGGTATCCCCTACTCTTTCTAATCATTTGTGTATTACGTTGGATAGAAGGCTGAATGGTTTGGCAAAGCGATTTAATTTATCGTATTCTAGATATGCTGATGACATTACGTTTTCATCAGACCATAATGTTTATTGTAAAAAAGAGTTTTTGGATGAATTATCAAGGATAATTGAGGATCAAAAGCTACGCATTAATCCTAAAAAAACGCGTCTTCAAAAGGCCGGATTCAAACAGGTTGTTACAGGCTTAACGGTTAACAATAAAGTAAATACTTCAAGAAAGTATGTGAAAGAAATAAGATCCTGGTTGCATATTTGGGAAAAAGATGGAGCGGAAAAGGCTCAAGAGCTATTTAAAGAAAGATATGTCTCTGATAAAGGGCATGTAAAGAAACATGATTCAAAGCTAGTGAACGTTCTTCACGGAAAATTACTTTTTCTTAAAATGGTTAAAGGAGAAGAAAATAGTACGTATTTAAAACTTCAGGAAAGGTATGAAAAGGTCGCTGGTATTGAGAATAAAGAATCTAAAGCAATAACTGCATGGAAAGAACATGGAATTGAAACAGCAATTAAAATCTATTACGGAAATGAATCTTAGGTATGGGTAAAAACAAATATGATTTTATACAAGACTTGCTGACAAATAAAAAATTGTCCACCTCTCAGCGCGAGAAGGTGCTAAAACTTACAGCTGAGGAAATTAAAAAAGATAAAGAGTTAGGTATAGCTTTAGAGGAAAGAGTTAGGAAATTAGAGAGTAAAACAAAACCGAATTTAAAAAAACAAAATAAGTCAGACGATGATAAATTCAATCGGAATTTATCAAATTCTCAAAAAAAACACTCAACCCCACCAGAACCCCCTGGATATGACGGACAAGATAATCATCCTGAACCTCCTGAAGGTTTAGTTCCGGTTACTCTTGAAATGTTAAATGGAAAAATAAAGAAACAGAGCGCCCCATCGACTGCTTCAGATAAAAAATTACCCAATTATTTCAATCCTAAACATTTATATAAGTTTTTATTCGATTACAATCAAAACGAAGTTCTTAAGCTCACTTGTCATGATATTGATAGTGATGAAATAGCATTGTTAAATAATCTTTGTAAATCGGAAGATTATAATTTTGAAAAGCATCTCGATTTAATTTTGAAAACATTCTCTGAGTTTGAAAAAAAACCTGCTCCTCAATCTATAAAAAACATGATTCGTGGTTACTTAAAAGGTGAAGATTTTTCGGGAAAACCATTAAAAAAAGGCTGGTCGTCAGATGGTATTGAAATGAATTGGTCTCATCCAAAACTAAGAGAATGGACTGAAGAAATGGAAAACAAAGGATTACCTCCAAACCTAAATGAGGACATACTTGGAGAGAAAGAAAAACTAGGGTTTGAATTCCCGGAATTTTCTTCAAAAATCACAGGTAAACCTGTTCAAAACTTCACACAATTAGTTTTACATTTCAAACACCTTTTTCACCTTCGAAGGAGCAATTCACTAAAAAAAATAATAATTGAAAGAAATAAAAGGCATGCTTGGGATGATAAAATCGAATTCATCATTAAAGAAGAAAACTTTAATGAAAGAATAGAATTTTTTACTGACATAGATAAGGTTATTCAGGCATATTACGATTTAATTAAACTGGCACTAGAAAATAATGACTCTGAAAATAAACCAATAATTGAAATTTCCTTCGTTGAGCAAAAGAGCAGACTTATTTTCTCTGTCCATCATTTAAATAGCACCTATTCAAAATCTATTGAGAATACAATTCAAAGAACAGGTAAAACATATAATAAGTTAATTCATAAACTAAATGGAGTTTGTAACATACATCTTTTGGCCGATTTTGGTAATGAAGGTGTTGCACATGTTAATATTTGGGATTCAAAACCAAGAACCTGCAAAAAGGAGAATACTAATTTCAAAGGAGTTCAGCACTTTTTAGAATTTAAAAAATAGAGGTTATGATATACTTAATAGATGATAAAAAAAATAGACAAGCAACTGATTTTTCTTGGAATACTGAACGATTTGAAATTTTTAAGGATATTATTTTCCCTATTTATACCCTAGACCATTTGGTTGAATTAAGTGATGAGGTTTTCAGGCCAAATAATACCGTTATTTATCATGAATCTTTTTTGAATGGAACTGAATTAAAAGATGAAGCTATTGAAAAAAGAATGAAATTAGAGAACTATGCTTCATCAAATTATGATTTCAAACTAGCTATTTTTAGTGGGAGTATAAGCAGTAGAACAATTAATGAAAATATAGCTTATTTGCCAGTTGCGACTATGTACCAAAACTTAGAGCATCTGGTTGAAAAAGATATTCCCCTTTTAGAAGTCCTACTTTTTGGTGAATTTCCAGAAATTGAAAAAGAATTATCTGACTCATTAGATGAATCCAATAAAATTGTTTTAAATGAAAAACAAATTGAAATTGAAAATTCAAATGTTTTGTTTATTCATCCTCAAAAAAGAAAGATCCAAAGTCCTATTAAAGATGCAAAAGAGGTAACTATATTTAATAAAGTATCCGATTCGGATTTGTCAAACAAAGTTAAAGATTGGCTAAATGAACATAAATACAATCTTATTTATGTACCTATTAGTTTTGGTCCAGTTTTATCTGATTTCAATGGGCTTCGATTAGCTACACATATTAGATGCACAAAAAGCTTAAATCAAACAACAAAAATAATTATTTATAGCTTTACTTCAGTTAGCAACTTATTCAACAGTCCCTATTTTAATATTTTAAAAACGAAGAACACAACATTAATTACACATAGAAAGAGCTCGATGCTTTCCGAAGGAATTAAAGAAATTGATGAATTACAAATCCAAGACTTACCGAAAGAGTTATCAAAGTTAAAACTAGATGTTCCTTTGAACTATGAAGATTCACACTCTATAGCCAATATTTGGACTGTATATAGCTGGTCCAAATATTTGGGTATTAATGTTGAAGATGAGTTAAATGATGTTTCAAAAGCAGTTAATGATAATTTATACTTCAAATACCTAAAAGAGAGTTCATTTTTTAAAAAAAGTAACAAAAACTATCTTTTACAAAAAAAAGAAACCAATGAATCTAGTTCAAAAGTTTTATTAATTGACGATGATTACAATAAAGGCTGGGATCTTTTTTATAAAAAGCTTATAGATTCTAATCCTAAATATACCCTTAAGTCTCTCAAATTAAATTACAGCCAGCTATCTCAAAGGCAACTTATTGATTATTCAAAAGATTGTATAGTTAATTTTAATCCTGATTTAGTTTTGCTCGATTTGCGATTAATTGTAGAAGATTTTGAAAAATCGACAGAAAATAAAAATCAATATTCAGGTATAAAAATTCTAAAAGAAATCAAGAAAATAAATCGAGGGATTCAAGTTATAATAACAACGGCTTCAAATCAAACATCTGTTTATGAGTCAATATTAAAGAATGGCGCAAACTCCTTTGTTCTGAAAAGTTATGAAATTGATGCTTCATTTTCAGTTGAAAATTTAAAGTCAAAAATTGCTGAATCAAGTGAAAAAGCAAAAGAACTCAAAAATATTTACTCCTTGTTTGAAAAAATTGAGTTTGTAACAAATTGTTGCGAAGATGATTTCAAGGGAAAAATAAAAGGAGCTCTTTCAGTTGCATGGGAATTGATAGAAAAATCTTTCGATAAGGATAAATATAGAAATTTTGCTTATCTACAATTATTCTTACTAATCGAGGAATTTATAAAACTGGAGTCGGTTTATGAGTCTGGATTTAACCATTATGTTGTTACGCCTAAGAAGAGATATTTAGTCCTTGCTAAGGATCCTTTGAATGATAAAAAACCGCCTGTTTCAGCTATTAAATTTAACAAAGGGAAATATCTTGTTGGTAAATCAAATTATAGCAATAGAAGGGTTGACACAAACTTCATAGTTTCTTCAATAATGCTATTTAGGCTAGGTTTAAACTCATCAAGTGAAAAAAACTGGACAAAAGTTTACAAAATCAGAAACGAAAAGGCAGCCCATCCGGAAAAAGGAATTGTTACTTTCCAAGATTTAGCGAGGCTTAATCATTTTCTAGAGTTCTTTCTAGATATTAATAATATTGTCGAAACAAATTCAAAGCTTTCACTGCCAGAACTATCTGATGAGGAAAAGCTTGAACAATTAAAAAAGAAATTTGGAGGTTAGTATGAATATGATTGTCACAGTAAATTAGAAACTTTGAAAAAATTAGAACCATATAGGTATATCAAACGCCTAAATTGAAATTAAATACTGTAATTATTTAGGTTAAGAGTTTAAAACAAGATTTTAAGTAAAATGAAAATAAAATTTGATTTCATTAATTAATAATCCAACTATAAATATGCAGTTAAACTTGAGTGAATGAATGCTATAAGTATTGTATTGAGGTAAACGGTATTAAAAAAAGGAAATTATCTTTTACACCTTAAATGAATTGAACTATTTTAAGATATAATGACACTAATCAAAATACTTTTGAGCATTATTTTTTTCAATATCTAATATTTTGGAAAATTTACAGCTTTGTCCAATTTCAAAATCAACATCAATAATTAAGTTATATTTACCACTGGTCAATGTTTTCTGCCGGTCAATTGAAGAAACAACTCCTTTTCCAAATGGGATAAACTCTATTTCCTCATTTACAAAAAAACTATCTGATGTAATTTCATTTAATGACTTTAATCCTATTGTAAAGGGGGGTGGTATATCGGCTTCTTGTGATTCCTTTTTAGCAATATCATAAAGTTTATTTGAAATACTAATTAGATAATCTCTATCTTGTACATTACTCCATTGGTCTGATATTAGTTCTATTTCATATAGACAACCAATGAGCCCTCCTGCAAATGCAGCAACACTATCTGTATCGGCACCAATAGAGTTAACAGCTTCTAATATCGCTTTTCGAGGATTCTGATAATGTTTAATAGCTAAATAGATTCCACCAATAACAGTTGAAATACCTGAACCTTTTGTTGCAGAGGCAAAGCATCCAAAACTTTGTAATGAATCTTTTGTGCTTTTTTCATCTCTAATAAACTTGAAAACATCTCTCAAGGAATTAAGGACTTCTCTTACAGTTTGCTCATAAACAGTCATAAAGTCAATGTCTTGACCTATATTCCATATGGAAACCCAACTTTTGAATTCAGGTTTAGTTATAAACTTTGGGTTAAACACTTGCTCAACATCTTTCCCTATTTCAGTTAAATACAACTTATAATTAAATTGTTCTAAGTTTTGTTCTAACATTTTATCAATAGCATACCCATAAAGGATAGCTCCAACAATAGCTCTGGGGTGTCCGTGGGTAACAATGCTATTAGAAAAAATATACTCTTTCATTTTACCAAAATCCCTATGATTAGCTAATGCGATAGGTAGAATTCTCATTGCTGCACCATTTGCACCACTGTCTCTGTAATCCAATATGGTTTGTCCTACCTTGTAGGTAAAGAAATTATTGTTCCAAACTGCAGATTTACGCTCAATTTTTTTTGCTGCATTTTTAATTGTTCTGCCAGCACCTCGTGCATAATTTAACCAAGAAGGTAATTCTGTTTTAGAAAAATAAAGGTTATCAATACTCCCGTTTTTTTGGATAGACCTAGCAACTGAAAGCAAAAGTTGAGTATCATCAGAATAAGACCCACTTTTAATTTCATCTAAATAACCATTAAATCTTCCTCCTACATATTTTTCCCAATCATAAAACTTTTCAATTCTAGCAACTCCATATTTTTTTTGAATGGCTTCTGATGATTTTTCAAACTCAGTAATCCAACCCAAGCTATCTCCAATAGCAGAAAGTAGTATGCTGTTTTTATATCTAATTTTCATAGGAATCAATTAAATTAAAGGTAATAACACCTTCTTTACTAAGATGATATTTGTATTTTGAACTGCCCCAATTATGACCATCCTCATAACTTGCAATTACAGTTGAACTTGAAGGGTAAACGATTATTTCTGTAAAAACAAATTTTCCGTTATCATTATTTGGTATCAATTTAGGCAAGGACCTAAGTTTGTTTTCAATACGCAGATAACTTGCAGGATTAATTTCACCAACTTTTGGAATGATTTGGATTAAAAACCTTTTGTTATTGCCTTCCTCTCCATCTTTATACCTACCCGCTCCATACCATCCACTTCCTGCCAAAACAATTTCAAAAACGTTTTCATCAAAAAAAATTCCTTTGGATTGCCAAAATTGAAATAGCGCTTTAGCTCTATCATAACTAAGCTTGTATGTTCTTTCAATGTAATCCGGGTCACTATTCTTCCATTTTTGACTTGGGTCATTATACCTTGCTGCCATACCTTCAATGATTACCAAGTATTTAATTTTATTATCAGCAACAGAAAGGTTGTTAATAATCTCACTCAATTCTTTTCCCGCTTTATAAAGATCATGCTTAATTGCGTTAGGTATTTTTGGGCTACCTGGACTAAACAAAACATTAACTCTCAATTCATGCCTTTTATTTATCGCATCGTATTTAAAATACTTAGGATTTAGATTGTTAATGGCATTTTTAATCTCTTCTATTTTTTCATATTCAGCCAGTTTCAATTTCAATTGATTTTGTTGGTATTGCATTATTGATACTACCAAAACAAAAAGAACCAACATGATAAAAAACAAACTTGTCATTAAGTCTGAATACCCAATCCAAAAATAGTCCTTATTATTTTTTTTCATCAATTTAGTTGATTTGCATTGATCACTATTATTTAGTTAAATTTTTATTTTATCAAATATGGTATTACTTGAATGATGAAACGTTTATTTAGTCCTTCTTTAGAGCCTGAATAACGACATAACCCATCAAATCCTGATCCGGATATCATTACTTCTGAATTCATTGAATTTAAATTTACACCAGCCTTTTTCCATAAGTTATAAAGGGCTAGGGAACGACTGTAACTTAAATCTTTGACGTTATTGGCATATTTTAAGTTTAATCTTTCTTTTTCATGTTTAGCTGCTCGACCTTCAATAACGACAAGAAATTTAATATTTTTTTCAGATTTAAATAATGAAATCAAATCTTTTAGTTGATGGCCAGCACTTCGTAACATTTTTTTTTGGTTACTCGGAATTACAGCACTATTTGTGGGGAACAGGATCTGTTGTTTTAATTCAAATCTTTTACAAATTGCATTGTATTTAAAATTCCCTCCTTTTTCAAGAGCCTTTAAAGTTTCATTAATTGATCTGATTCGAGCCAAATCTATAGCATCTGCTTTTAATTGTTTATTTAAGACTTCAAGCTGTTTTTGAACAAGTTCATTCTCATTAAGTTTTTGTTCAAGATCTATTGTTTTTTGATTAAGTTTCGTTGAATTGTCTTTTAAAGCAGCAGATTTATATTGCATTATCGATACTACAAGAACAAATAATACCAACATAACAAAAAACAAACTTGTCATTAAGTCAGCATAGCTCATCCAGAAATAGTCCTTGTTATTTCTGCTCATTTTTATCTGAGTTTTGCTTAGAAATAGTTGTGTTTATGTTTTCCAACGCAATTTTTATTTCAACCAAATTTGCATTTACATTAATGAGACTAGCATCATTAGAAAGTAATTCAGTTATAGTCTTAATCCCACTTTCAATATTTTTTTGATGTGTATTAGAGACTTCTGCATAGGCCGTAAACTTTGTGAACAATTGCTCTACATATCTAAAATCTTTAAAAAATTCTTTGTTAGATTCAAAGATCTTATTTAACCCTTCTTCTTCGGCTGAAATGTATTTCTTTAAAGATTCAGCTTCTGTTTGTACATATTCTGTCATTTTTGCAAATAACTCAACAATATCCTTATTTAAAGTATCAACTGTAGTCCTCCATTGGTCATTGTAAAAATCCTTTTGTTCAAGAGTTTTTTCCGAAAGTTCTTTAAGTTTAGCCATTAACACTTCATCAATTTGTCCAATAGAATTTGTAAAAATGTTTTTACGTTGTTCAACTTCAGAAAAATGACTCTCAAGGAAAGCTTTAAATTGATGGTAGAAATCAGAAGATTCAACAATATGATCTGTGACTAAATCTAAATTTTTATTAAAGTTCGCGAATTTCACCGATACATCATTATACTCTTTCAATACACCAATAGAGGCACTTACTGTTTTATTTAAAGAAGATTGATATCCTTTAAAATCTTCAAACTGATTTGATGCGTCATTAATAGATTCAAATGTTTTAACAATTTTATTGGAGAGCTTTACTACTCCTACTTCTTGAACTGCTTCCAAAAAATCCTTCTGAGAGACCAAGTTTTGATTTAGCATCCCGAAACTATCCTTGTAATGAATTAAATTTTCTCCGAACTTATTATTGAAATGATCTAAATTACTTTTTAAAGTACCTAAACTGTCTGATACGTCCTTAGATAATTTTGGCAGGAGTTTACTTTGAATAAAATCGTAAAAGTTATTTTTATCTTTTTCATTTATATAAAGTGCGTCTTTATATAACCAAGCTGAGTTGATCAATGTTAATATAAGACCAACAGCACTAGCAATCATTGCTGTAACAACACCAACAATTAAGGAACTAATGCTTTCTGTCGTAATTACAGAAACACCATTATCCATATCACTAAACTCCAAGAAACTTAATCCGTAAATAATACCAAAGAAAGTTCCTGCTAACCCTAAAAACAAAGGAGCAGAAATTGTACTATTAATACTATTAACAATCGTTTCTATATGTCTTTCAGTAATATCTTTAATTATATTGAAATCAGCCGCACTTCCTTTATTATTTTCTAAATAAGAGTTTGTAGAATCAATCGTTTCCTTAAATTCAATAGATGTATTTGTTTCTAAATTAATATAATCAACATTTACTTTAATCTCTTTATTAAATTCAACCTCTCTATTTTTAATAGAGAGTTGATTTACTGACGGGAAGAATTTTTTTAATACGCTAACCTTTGAATAAACTTTGTAGAAAACAATAGATTGTAAAATTATAATTCCTATAATTATGACTAATTCCATATTTGATTTTTAAATTGATTTAATTATTTAGGTTTTTGATATATTCTAATGGCAAATAATCTTTTACCATTATTTCAGCTTGATAATAAGGCTTTTGATTGGGAGGTAAATATCTGTAATTCCTTGCTTTTACAATATTGATTTTAACATTGTTTTCAATAAAGTTTAAATCATCACCCATCTTAACGGTTGGATATGTTTTTGTTCTTGTAGCATTTACATTAGTAAATTTTGTTTCCTTTAACTCAGCAACGTTTAAACTAATTTTGAAGGTTTTCTCTTTCCTGATTCTTCCTTTTTTTTTGGAGACATGCAGTAATGGATGGTTCTGGGTATAAGATAGCCGAATATAATTTTCTAACTCACTGGTTTCGCTTCCTTTATGATAAAATATATTACGATTACTCATTTCTCTCAAAGAAAACAGTCCATTATTTTGAATAATTGAGTCTAAGTTTCGTGAATCTGTATAATGATAAAACTCTGAAATCCCATTTGCTTGATAAAAGGCCACAATCTCCTTTGCATCAGATTTAAACTTTTCTCGATGCTCTTTTTCCAGTTTTTCTTTTTCTTTTTTTTCTTTTTCTCTCTTTTTAAGCTTTAAAATTTTATTTTGAGCATCAGAAATACGCCTGATGCAAATGAGGTTATCAACATTTAACTGTTTTGCTTTTGTATAAAATTCAATTGCTTTTTCAAATTCCCTGTCATGAAATGATTTTTCTGCCAAATCAAAAAGAGATTTGTAGCTTAAAATGTTGTTTTTAAATTCTCTTTGCTTTGAATCTAAACTTTCGAGTAAATCAATAATCTCCTTTTTATTTTCAGGTTTAATAGTTAAGGCTTGATTTAGTTTTGATTTAGCAAGAGTGAAATCACGGGTTTTAATTGCTTGAAATGAAGCATTAATATATTTTAAATACTCCTCATCAAGTTTTCGTTCTCTTTCTAATCGTTCTTTTAATTTACGAGCAGCTTCTCTTTCATTGTGAATTCTTACAAGTAAAAAATTAACAACCTCATTTTTTAATTTATTAATTTCTTCTTTTTCAGCTTCTCTATTTTCAATTGCTGCAATTTTGAGATTTTGTTTATTCCTAAATGAATTGTCAAAAAGAGTTTTAGGTACTAATTCCTTAGAAATACTCTTAATTAATTTTTGCTCTATTATTTTTAATTCAAAATTAAACTGAAACTGATAAAGAAAATTCGTTTTTAATATTTCTAATTCTCTATTTAATTCCTTTAACTTTTGGAAGTTTTTGTCAGTATTTGAAGTTTCAAGAATTTTAACTTTTTCATCAATTAGTTTCTCTTGACTATCGGAAAGTATTTGAACTCTTTCATGAACAGATTTATCTTTTTGAGATATTATTGATTTCCTTTCAGATTCTTGGGATTTCTCAATTTCTAAAATTTTAGATTGAATATCATTTTCTGGTACAATTGACTTAGATCTCTTTTTTTGCTTAAAAAGATTTAACCTTTCAATAATCTTAGATATTCTTTTAAAAATATTCATTATTTATAATTGAAGTTGGCAAAATTAGGTTCTTTTAATTTTACAGTCAATAGAAACTTTACTTGTTATAGTTCTATTTGAGGTGTTTAGTTATTTAATTCTACTAAGAAAAACCAAATTCATCTTCCTCACTACTCTCCAAAAAGATGTGAATTTGTCAGAAAAAAGTTAGTCTTGAAAAGTTAACATGGATTGAGCTGACTTTTGTTTATTGATTATTATTGCCTACCTTTTTTTAAACATCTAAATTAATGTATCATTTTTTTGATGCATAAGTGTTCCATAGTCGCTTAAATTTTTAGCTTTCCACTACTCTATTCATGTTTATGGAATTACCTTATAGTAGTAGTTTTTTGTGTCTAAGCCTGAAATAGCAACATACATCAATAATTGTTGTGTACTTTCTGAAAAAGATATCCTGTCTTCCGGGAAGTGACATGTCGTGTAGTCTAAATATGAAACCTTTTGAATGCAACCATATTCTTACAATAATTTCCGTTGAAGTATTCTTTACCTTACCATTGTTATCGCTAAACTGTATTTTTAAATTTAAGTCTAAAATAAAATCAAGGGTCTGAATGGTGAATGAAAACTATCAACTTCTCTTTTAATCATAACAGAAGATTAACTATGAATAGTTTAGGTATTCTTTTTTAAGCAGACGAGACTGAATTTATAAAGCTCCTGACATTTTTTAAAAAATTAAATTCAAACCACAGATAGCTACTTGTTTTCTTTTGAATAGAAAAAGTTAAATGGTTAAATAATTACTAAATTTGAATAATTATTCAATTTCCGGTGGAGTTAAAAGATCATTGAATGAAGAAGTTTTCTGCAAACTACACAAACAGTAATCATAATTTTGTAATTCAAAATCTATCGGACAAAAAAATAGACTTCGACTACTACCCAGCTCTTTGCATACTTAAGAATATTTTACAAAGAGGTAAGCCTACATTAATGTCTTCTTTTCTTCAAGATAAGTTAGGTGCTATTCATAAATCGGATGAATTCAAGAATCCAATAGCTTTTATCTCTAAAAAACAGACAAAATGGGAAAGAATAATTAGAGGTGATATTAAAGGGAATTACTTTCCTGCTCAAAAATTTTACGAAGAATTAATTCCTAAATATTTTAAAGAATACTCTTTTATTCAAAAACTTATTATCCCCGAAGTTCTGATTGAAGATATAACTAAAGTTCCTGTTGATGAATTCAAAGGAGAGCAAGTAGATTTTTATCTACCACAAGCCTATTTAATTATTGAGATCGATGGTAGTCAACATTCCAAAAACACCAACAAAGACATAATTAGAGATCGGCACACAAAAAAACATGGAATTGCAACGGTTAGAATTTCAACTAATGATTTAAACGAAGAAAATGAATTCTTTTTAAAAGGAATACAACAAATAAAAGAAAGAATTAAAAAAGTATCCGATCAACAGACTGAGAGAAGGAAAAAAGACAAAAATTTTATATCAATTGATAATTACAAACATAATTACCAGTCAAAAACTATATTAAACAACCCCTTTTACAAAGCCTCTGCTACAATTAGATTCCAATTATTAATTATTGAATTATTAATGAATGGCAAGCTGAATTTAGAAAAAGACTGGAAAATCGAAATCTTGAACAAAGACGTCGTAAATTATGAGAAGAACGCTATTGAAGATATATTCATTTGGCTTAAGAATCTTTTACAACTCCATAAAATACCTTTTTCTCAACCAAAATATGAAATAATACAGTTAAAAAAACAACAACATTTTAGTGACAGCAGTGAGACGATCAAGATAAACTTTAGTCTTCTTGAAAGGTATACTGATGAATTTCAAAGCAATCCTGAAATCCATTTTATTAGAACAGATTATTTTGATGAATTTTTATATTTTAAAAAAGGTAATTCCGCCTTTAAAAATAAATTCGTTTCGTTCGAAGACTACGATTATTTTTCATTATCAACTACCGATACCATTAGATATAATTTAAAATTTGGAGGTGATAATCAGGACGAAAAGGCCTTGCTGTATCTATTGTGGAATGTGTTTTTACAGTCAGACGATTCCAAAAAATTTAAAGACATACATTTTAGAGAAGGACAAATTCCAATTATAGCTAATGCTTTATCAAAAAACGACACAATAGGCTTATTACCAACAGGTAGTGGGAAATCTATTTGCTATCAACTGGCAGCAATTTTACAACCTGCTGTAAGTTTTGTTGTTTGTCCAATAAAATCATTAATGTATGATCAAAAAACTGATTTAGATAAAGCCTACTTCACGAGAACCAATCATGTAACAAGTAATGACGATGGGGAGGATAAAGAAAAAATACAGAGAGAATTTGGAAAAGGTAAATACTTCTTTATTTTCATATCTCCTGAGAGATTTCAAAGTAAAACATTTCGCCAGTATATTCATAACGTCAGTCATCAATTTAAATTTGGATATGCAGTAATAGATGAAGTACATTGTCTATCAGAGTGGGGACACGATTTTAGAACTTCCTATTTGAATTTATCTACTGCAATTAATAAATATTGTTCTTCTTTTAATTTTATAGGATTAACAGCAACGGCTTCTCTAAATGTTTTAAAAGACATTAAAATTGAATTTGACATTGAAGAAAAAGACGTGAAAACTCCTATGAATTTTACACGAAAAGAACTAGAATTCATTGTGGTTGATGATAAAAATGACAAAAGGTCTGCCATTGATAAAATAATTTATTCTCTGAACAAGGATGAAAATGTACTTAATTCGGATAATTTACCACTTAAATGTGGTATTGTATTTACGCCAACAGTAAACAATAAAAACGGTTGTTACCCTTTGGCTAATTATTTAAGTGAAAAATTCTCAACTAAAGTTGAATATTTCTCAGGATCAATACCCAAAATTGACAAAAAGGAAATAATGTCATTTCATGAGTTTGAAACTCATAAGACAAATGTCCAAACATCATTTAAGGAAGATAATACTAATTTACTTACTGCCACCAAAGCCTTTGGAATGGGAGTAAACAAGGGAAATGTTTTTTACACCATTCATTATGGGATTCCCATGTCTATGGAATCTCTTTATCAAGAAGCAGGTCGCGCAGGAAGAGATAAAACTCTTTTTCAAAACACTCAGGCGAAATGCTATATTTTACTATCTAAGACAAACGAGAATAATGATTTAAAAAAGCTTTGGGAACAAAAAACTAAATTATCAACCATTAAAGATTTATTAAAAAACATAAACGGAGACATCAACACCAATATGTTTCTTTTCACTAAGGATTTAGGCACCATCGAAGATGAGTTTGAAATAATAAAGAAACTATATGATTCATATGCCTCACCAGGAGCTAAAGATGTTCAAATTAATGGAGCAAAAATAAATTTAAAGAAATCTCAAGCTGAAAAGGCAATATACAGACTTAAACAAATTGGAGTAGTTTCTGATTGGACTATTTCAAATTTTTTTGGAGGAGGTAAGTTTGAAGTTGATTTTATGGACTTTTCAGATACTTCCATTAAGGAATCATTAATCCAAACTATTTCAAAATATGATACGGAATTTGTTTTTGAAGATTTATTAACCGAGAATAAATATTCTTTGTATAAGAAGATTTTAGAAAAAGCTCCTTCTTCTTATTCCTGGCTTGATAAATGTATACTAATTTTACTTCAATGGTCTTACGATAAATTTGTTTACAATAGAAGACAATCACTAAAAAATATTTATGAAGCCTGCTGTAAATTTTCTGATAGTAATTTAAACAGTTTAACTTTTAAAGCTACACTTGAAAATTATTTTAAATTTTCAGAAGTTAGTTTTATACTTCAAGACATTGCAGAACATCCAAAAAACATTCAAAACTGGTTTAAAGTTTTTTATAAAACAGACGTAAAAAATGAGTTACTTGACATCAAAAAAATGAGGGCTCTCAGTGATAATTTAAGTCGCTTTTTAGAGAGTTATATGAACAATACAGGACTTGATTATGTTAGTGGAATAGTAAGATTATTTAATGGTGAATATGATAATTCAGATGGAAGACATCGTTTGGAAAGTTCAATAGAAAAAATCAAACACTTTTCAAGTAAAGAAAAAAAATTTATTGTAAAATCAACACTAAAATTAGCTCGGAATTTTAAAGAGAAAGAAAAGGCTCAGTTTTCTGAAACAGTATACGAAGTATTTAAATCAAATAAGATTTTAACAATTTTAGCAAATGAGTTAGGAGATAATTTTTCAATTGAAAAATTAGTAGCAAATGCAAATATCAGACTGAATAAAATTAATCAATTAATTTATGGCAAACTTAGAGAAATTGAACAACACGATAAATGAGTTAGAAACTCAATCTTTGGCACTTAATCAGTTCGTAGGAATATTTGAGAAGGTAAATGATTTAAAAGAAAAAATTTATTCAAGTTCTGAAATGTTGCAAAAATCAGAGGCTGAACTAAGACTTTTTCTAGAAAAAGCTGATACTGATATTAATTCAACCTTATCTCAAATTGAAACAAGTGCTGTATCTGCTATTTTTGAATTAGATTCTACATCCAAAAATAACAGTGCTGCCACAACAGATATTATAAAAAATGAACTGAGAGAAATAAATTCAACTCTATCTAAAATTGAAAAAACATCAATCAACACTTTTTCTAACTTAAACGATCTTTATTTAAAAAACAAGGATGAAATTAGTAGTCTTCTCAAACAGGAACTTTTAAGAATAGAAAAAAAGGCCATAGATGATTATTCTAACTTACTTAAGTTACAAAAAGAGAATCAAAACTCTACGATAAATATCCTAAAAGACAAGTCAACGGAAATTAATTTAGCCTTGATAAATATTGAAAAAACGACTGAAGATACTCTATCAAACTTAAGTAAGGTTCATGAAAAAAATCATACTGAAATCAAAAACATTTTAAATAAGGAAATTGAAAAAATAGAACAAAATTCTAAAGATTCCTTTTCAAAACTTTTTGATCTGCAATTAGAGAGTAAAACTTCAATGATAACTCTATTAGAAGAAGAAATGACAGAATTAAATTCTTCTCTATCATTATTTAATGAAAAATCAGAGGATGCGATTTCAAAATTATTTAAACTAAACGAAGATAATTATGAGGGAGTTTCTAATCTTCTGAAAAAAAGATTCAATGAATTTTACGATGACAATAAACGTTTTCAAAAGGATTTAGATGGATCAATTTCAACCAAGTTAGAAAAAAACAATTCCGACATTCAAACTGAATTTAGAAGTCGTATTCGTGAACTTGAATCATTCACTGAAAAAAGAATTGCTGAGGTAATAAAAGATGTTAAAAATAATAATTCAATATTCTTCGATGAACAAAGTAAAAAATTAAACTTATTGACTGGACTAATAATAGTTGGTTTGATACTTATTTTTACAACCTTAATTTTAAATTTCACTTAAAACTGGATACAAAAACTCATATATAAATTTATATAGTGAACCTATATATATTTGCCGCAATTTTACCAAACCCTACTGCAAGAGAACCTAAAAGACCGCAAAGAAAAGTCGCATAGGACATTCATAGCTCCATAAATTATTTTTTTATGTGTGCACATATATCGCACTGCATACCGATATCATTGTAGAACAAAATAAAAGGTATTTAATTATGTTTAAAATAAAAGGAGAAA
>TARA_B100000674_G_scaffold320269_3_pt1 | contig 16407 bp, 8 predicted proteins | sample TARA_B100000674 | Tara Oceans TARA_B100000674 (sample SAMEA2622759) | marine metagenome | biome: marine biome (ENVO:00000447); feature: surface water layer (ENVO:00002042); material: "saline water (ENVO:00002010), including plankton (ENVO:xxxxxxxx)" | depth 5 m
ATAATGCGTTTTCAATCTGGTTGGGCGAGACAACCACAAAGGTCGGATGCACACCGGGGGCGCGTTCGTTAAACAGCGCAATCGCCCGGTCCAGCTTGCAATTGGGATTTTCGACCATGGCATCGACGACACCAATGCGAAGCTCGCCGACCATATTGCCGCGGATCGCCCCGACCTCGGCGCGAAAGGAGTCGGCAGCGGCAAACAGCTTGATCACCTCGCTATAGATCTTCTGCCCATGTTCGGTCAGCGAAAAGCCCGACCGCCCGCGCCGACAAAGCTTTACCCCCAAACGGGTTTCAAGGGCGGCCATCTGGGTGCTGATGGTGGACCTCGAGATACCCAGATCATCCTGGGCGGCGGTAAAGCCGTTGCTTTCGACAATGGTTCGAAAAATCCGCAACTGGCGGAAATCCACGTCACTCAGCGGTGGCAGATTGACAGACATCGGGCGCAAACCTTTACGAAAACGATACGTTGAAAAAATCAGACGTTTAGTTTGAAAGTTTCATATTATTGAACGCGTTCCCGCATGGCAATCTTTGCGCACGCTTTGAACCATTCTAGTGCGCCACTAGTGCCACCTGCGTCACCGCGCCACCAGCGCCACCGCCTTGAGGGACGACCACATGAGCAACGCCACCGACAAGCCTGATACCGCATCAGGCATTTCTTTTGTTCCGCCCTCGGCGATGACCTTGCCGCGCTATGCCGGTGTCGCAAGCTTCATGCGCGCCCCGCATCTTTCAATATCCAACCCGGCTTGTGCCGCGGTCGATATCGCACTCCTTGGCGTGCCATGGGACGGTGGAACGACAAACCGTCCGGGGGCACGTCACGGACCGCGACAGTTGCGTGATCTTTCGACCATGATCCGCCCGAAACACCCCGTGACCGGCCAGAACCCGTTTGAAGACCGCAATATCGCGGATCTCGGTGATGCGCCGGTCAATCCGGCCGACATCATGGATACGCTTGAAAGTGTTACCGGCTTTATTGCCAAACTGAAAGAGATGGGCATCAGTCCCTTGAGTGCCGGCGGGGATCACCTGCTGTCCTATCCGATCATCAAGGCACTGGCATCTGATGGCCCGATTGGCATGGTGCATTTCGATGCCCATACCGACCTGTTTGACAGCTATTTCAACGGTTTCAAATACACCCACGGCACCCCGTTCCGCCGCGCGATCGAGGAAGGCTACCTTGACCCGCACCGCGTGGTTCAGATCGGCATTCGCGGCACGATGTATGACGGCGAGGATGTCGAATGGGGCCTGGAACAGGGTGTGCGCATCATCCGCATGGAAGAGGTTCTTGAACGCGGCCTTGATCAGGTCATGGCGGAGGCACGCGACATTGTCGGGCGCGATAAAACCTATGTCAGCTTTGATATCGATGCGGTCGATCCGGCCTTTGCACCGGGCACCGGCACGCCGGAAATCGGCGGCTTTAGCAGCCGCGAAGCCCAGAAAATGATCCGTTCTCTGGGTGGGCTTAATCTTGTGGGCGCGGACCTTGTCGAGGTTTCCCCACCCTTCGATCCTTCGGGAGGAACAGCCTGGCTTGGCATCTCGCTCATGTATGAATTGCTGTGCGTGCTGGCCGGGTCGAAAGCCACCAGTAACCCGAACCGAAAATCGGGCTGAGGCAATCCGAAAAAACATACAAAAGACCAGAAATACATCAGAGAGCATCTCATACCGGAGACATCACCTATGAAACGCATTCTATCGAAAATCTGCCTGTCGGGTGCGGCACTCGCAACCGCCTTTTCCCTTTCCACGGCCGCATCGGCCGAAACGCTGACCATCGCGCATTCGACCTGGGTTGGCTATGGCCCGCTTTATATCGCGCAAGAAGAAGGCTTCTTTGAAGAAGAAGGCCTTGATGTTGATCTTGTCGTCATGGAAGACGTCAAAACCCGTATGCCAGCCCTCGCCGCTGGCCGGATTGACGTTGCCGTGACCACGATTGATACGGTGCTTGGTTTTTACACCGAAGATCATCCGCTGACCTATCTGTTTGCGCTTGATGATTCACGCGGTGGCGACGGCATTGTTGCCAACTCCGACATCACTTCGATCGCAGATCTCAAGGGCAAGAACGTCGCCTATACCGAGGGTTCGGTTTCGCAGTTCTTCCTGAGCGTGCTTTTGAAAAACAACGGCATGAGCCTTGCTGACGTCAACTCCATGAACATGTCGGCCGGTGATGCCGGTGCGGCCTTTGTCGCCAAGCGCGTTGATGCCGCCGTGACCTGGGAGCCTTGGCTGACCCGTGGCAAGGACACCGAACATGGTCATCTTCTGATCGACAGCTCCAAGGCGCCGGGCCTGATTACCGACATCGCGGTGACCACCACCGAAACCCTTGAAGCCCGTCGTCCGGAAATGGAAGCCCTGTATCGTGCATGGGCCAAGGCAATCGCCTGGCAGCAGGCCAACGAAGAAGAAGCCGATGCCATCATGGCAAAGGGTGTTGGCGGCTGGCTTGAAGACCCGGCGGTCTTTGCCGAAACCCGTGCAGGAATCGCGTTTTATGATGCGGCCATGAACAAGTCCTTCATGGATCCGGCCAACGAAGACGGCATTGTCGGCACCATTGCCAATGCCATGACGCTTGGCAAGGAAGGCGGTCTGTTCTCGCTTGATCTCGATCCGGCAAGCATGCTCGCTTCTGACATCGTCAAGTAACGCAACGCCATAAAACAAAGACTTAAAGAGCAAGCATCATGTGGACCAGATCGCTATTTTCACCCAAGACCGACATCGACAGGTCGACCTATGTCACCCTGTCGCTGATCTCGGTTGCTATTGTCCTGGCCCTGTGGTGCTTGCTCACCTATGGCGGGATCACGCCCAAGGACTTCCTTGCCGCCCCGCATGAGGTGGTTCAAGCCGGCATCAAACGCATTGCCAATATGTCGCTGTTTGAACATATGTGGGCAAGCCTTGTTGTCATCCTGTCGGGCTTTATCCTGGCCTCCGTCTTTGCCGTTCCGATCGGCATCCTGATGGGCAGCTTCCGGGCTGTGCAGGCGCTGATTGAGCCGATCACCGGCTTCATGCGCTATATCCCGGTTTCCGCCCTGATCCCGCTTCTGATCCTGTGGATCGGCATCGGGATCGAGCAGAAAATCATGGTGATTTTCCTTGGCACCTTTTTCCAGCAGCTGATTTTGATTTCTGATGTTTCGGCCCGGATTTCCAAGGATCTGATTGATTGCGCCTATACGCTGGGTGCGGATCGCAGGCGGGTTGTCACGCGCGTGCTGGTACCGGCCTGCATGCCCGGTGTGATGGATAACCTGCGCGTCACGATGGGCTGGGCCTGGACCTATCTTGTTGTGGCTGAACTGGTCGCGGCCGATACCGGCCTTGGTTATATGATCCTGAACGCCATGCGCGGGCTGTTTACCGACGTGATTTTGCTTGGTGTCTTTACCATCGGCATCCTGGGCCTGATCACCGACTTCTTCTTTAAATGGGCACGCCGGCGCTTGCTGCCCTGGTCTGCCGATTTTTAAGGGGCGATACAGTCATGAGCATGCTTTCTCTTCGTGACATCACGGTACGGTTCGAACCCAAGGGCAAACCACCGGTTCTGGCCCTTGATGACGTCTCGCTTGATGTTGCCAACGATACCTTTTCCGTCATTGTCGGCCCGTCGGGCTGTGGCAAATCCACCCTGCTGCGCCTTGTCGCCGGGCTTGAAACCCCGACATCGGGCCGCCTTGAACTCGATGGCGAGCCTATCAATGGCCCGTCTGCTGATCGCGGCATGGTGTTTCAAAGCTACACCCTGTTTCCCTGGCTGACCGTGCGTGAAAACGTCATGTTTGGCCCGAAACTCAAAGGCCTTCCGAAATCCGAATGCGAAGACATTGCCGATGACCTGATCAAGGCGGTTCACCTTGACGGGTTTGAAAAATCCTATCCCAAGGAACTTTCAGGTGGCATGCGCCAACGTGTGGCGCTGGCGCGCGCACTTGCCAATGATCCGCGTATTTTGCTGATGGATGAACCGTTTGGCGCGCTCGACAGCCAAACCCGTCAGATGATGCAGGAACTGCTGCTTGATGTCTGGCAAAGCCGCCGCAAAACGGTGCTTTTCATCACACATGACATTGACGAGGCGATCTTCCTCGGTGACGAAGTGCACGTGATGTCCGCCCGCCCGGGCCTGATCAAGCAATCGCTTGATATCAGCATCCCACGCCCGCGCCATATCGATGCGCTCACCAGCCCGGAATTCATGGAGTATAAGCGCACAATCCTGTCGCTGATGCATGACGAAGCCATCAAAGCCGAAGACGCCGCCAACCAGCGCAAGTCGGCGTAAAACGGCGCGCACAGCGACAAAACGCCCAGTTTAAAGGGCACGAGCAAACAACTGCCTGACTTGCCACCACCCGACAGGCTCAGGCACAGGGAATGTGCGGCACACAGCCATCCCGCACATTCCCGACTTTTATGGTTAAGTGATTTTCCGTCAGGCTTTCGGATTTTTTCTTGCCAAAGAAGCAAGCGCCGCCAGAACTCGACACAGGCGAATAGCTTGAATTTTCCATCCCCGCCGCAACCGACAGGTCGTTATATGCTATGACATCAAGCTTGCCGTCAGCCGCACCGGCAGAAGAATCAATCCCGACATTGGTGCCGGTCATGACAATATTAGCACCAGTAAAGGTGGCCGAGATCAGGGGACGATTTAAAGGCTACTAAAAAGAAACCTGTCCCCTCTTTTAGGAAAAACGTGGACTGGCCGCTTTCTCATTTTTTGTTCAGCGATATATGACCGAAGCCAAATTTTTCAGTTCCCTTCTATCCAAACGTCCTTAATCCAAGTCGCCAAATTTGGCCAACTCTCGCTTGAGGATCCATCATGATCCCAAAAACGAATCGTACCATCGGGAAGAATACAAAAGTAATTTCCGTTATCCTCGCAAAATGGGAGCCAATCAACAGGAACTCCATTCGCTCGAGCTTCACGTATTCCATTTAGAAGCTCTCTTGAATGATCCCTTGTTTCAGTAATCCGTAGCGCTGCCTTTCCATTGTACAAACTATCACTAGCTGACTTGAGGAATTCACGATAGTCAGAGGGAAAAGCAACGCCAACCAATGCTTCATATTCTTCGATAGCTTGGTCGTCTGGCAGGTACTGCGCAACCGGAAGCTGCATTCTGACGGATTTTAATTCATTCAGTATGTTTGATAGTTTTTCATCCATTGTTTATTATCCTAGAAATCGTTTGCTCGGTTAATCCAGTACTGCTTACGCCATTGATCAAATTGTGACCTGTTGATCCCTGAGGGCAATCGACCTGTGTTAATGTGAATAGTTCCCGAATTCTGCTGATGGAAAGTTGCTGTCATCTCGGCAATTGCACCATTTTGCTTTTGGATCATGTGATGTAGGTTTATTTTCCTACCGTCAGGACCGTAAGGTGCATATCCCTGTGCCATCAACTGTTGGTTTGTCAATCCAGTTTCCACATCAATTTTGTTCGGATCAATCAAGTCGTTCCGCTGGTATACCTTGTTACCATTGAACTGCACCGGATCCTGCGACCAGAATTGCCGATTCTGTTGGAAATGGTCAACAATATCAGCCTGTGTGCCAATGCGGTTTGGCACTCCCCCCGGCCAGTTTTTCTTAAGCTTCGCAAGAGCAGCACCTGTGACATTAACATTAGCTGGCGCAAGTTTTGCGATTGTTGTTGACGGGATAACAACAGTAGCAAAGGTAACACCACCCGAGATTTGATCTCTCGTTTCTTGTGGAATTGCGTTCCAGTTACGGCTGATGACATTGCCGGTCACATCATCAACATAGGTAACAACAGCACTTTCTAGTTCGCCCACCGCCGCAAGCCCCTGCAGCACCGCAGTGGTGGTGTCTGGCGCAACCGCATACGCGCCCTCAATGCCATAGCTAACGGCTGCGGCACTCATCTCGCTCAAGAAATCTTCGCCGCGACCAATCTCGCCCAGCCCGGCATAGAAATCACCTTCGCCCTCGGCAACTGTGTAGGTGTAAGCTGCTGAAAGAAGCAATGCTAGGCCTGTCGCGCACGCACCCGTTCCACACAGATTGTTTTCTGTTGCGTTGGTTGCTGCTGTATCTGCGCTGTTGACGTCAGCACCGGCGATAAAGGCAGACAAGGCACCAGCCAAACGGGCAACATCGAGTCCTTGCTGTTTCCACTTCTGAACTTTCAGTGCTGCTTCTCCGAAACTCAGATTGTCATCGGTAATTGATGTCTTGAGTTCCTCGGCAAAATCCTGTTGTCGCTCTTCACTGAAATACAGTTCACCTGCGACCTCACCCGCGGCAGCACCGATTGCCCCGCCTGCACAATCGCCCCCCGCGCCTACTGCAATGGCGCAACCAAGAGCAGCATGGGCCAGTTTGTGGCTGACATAGTCCAAATTATCTTCGTTGCGCAGCTCGCCAATTCCCTCAGCAGCCGTCGCACCAATCGCCAACACAGCTGCACTTTGCAGCGCATTGAGCAGGTTGTCGCCAAATTCTCCATCCCCGGCAACAACTGTATTGATGGAGGATGAAATAGCATTGCGGACGCTGTTATTGACCAGTCTGGTTGCGAGCTTGTTAAGCGTCTCGTTTCCAAACGCATTCCCGATATCAACAGCACCAATACCGCTCAAAACACCGGCGGTGACCATGGTTGTGGCCAACGAACGGATCGTAGAAGAAGACCCCAGTTGCTCCAGCACTGCACCGATGTCACCACCATTACCGATCAGGCTGACAGCTGCCTGGCTGGTCAGTGACGAGAGTCCTGCAGCAATCGCGCTCTGTACTGCAACTCCTGAAGCAGTAAGAGTTGTTACACCATTAACAGTAGCGGTCATTCCCAAGTTTGTTGCAAACGCACCGCCAGCAGCGGCTGCACCACCATAAGTAGCCGCTGTTACGGCAATCGCGATTACTGCTGCCGCCGGTCCCGACAGGCCCTGTGCCTTGTAATCCCAGCTTTTGTGAATTTCCTGAACAGCCTTCCAAGTGGCGTCATCGCGCGCCATCATGTCGGCCATCCATTCAAGTCCGGGCGTTGAAGCAAGAGCATCAACAGAGTCTTCGAGATTACCGGTATCGCGATATTCAATCACAACACCGTTGCCGGCATTGACGATCAAGCCGCCATCGGCGGTGACTTCGGTCATCACGACATTGGTGTCAATCGCACCCGCATCGCGCATCTTGAAGCTGACCGCGTTGGATTTCGAAGATTGGAAAGTCCAGCTTTCTTCGTCTGTCGCCGATATCAGGGATACCTGACCTTGCTCGGCATTCAGGGTAACCGTGCCATCATCCTGTTTCAGGGATTCGAATTTGGCAGCTTGCGCCGTGATGTCTCCGGTCAAAGATGTGACCTGGATGTCTCCACCAGAGGTCAGTTCGCTGCGGACATTCGAAACGCTATGCCCGGTGCCGGATTTTTCGCCGCCGTTTCGCTGCATCTCATAATCATAGGTGTCACGCGCTGTGAGGATCGCGACATTACCAACGGCGAGCAGGTTGATATCCTCACCAGCCGTGAGCTCGGAACCTTGTACAATCGTGTCATCTACCGAGAAGGACGTTATCTCCCCGCCAGCTTGAATGTTGCTGCCACGGTTGCTGGTTCTGCTCCATCTGTCATAGGTGCTGTCATCGCCCCAATTGACGTTTTCCTCAACCGCAGTTGCGCCGACGATAAGGCTTGACCCGGCAGAGAATGAAACGTCGTCTTCGGCGGTCACATCTGCGCCAAAAAGCGCAATTTCTTCAGCAGCATCAAGATTGACACTCGCGCCGGCATCAAGAGATGCCCTGCGTCCGACGATTGATTGTGAACCGCCATTGGCTGTACGGACATTGGTGGTATCGGTTTCAACAAGGATGGCACCGCCAGCATCAAGCGTGATGTCGTCGCTTGCCTTGATGCGACCACTGCTGATGTTGATGTCATCATTTGCAGCCAGGTTCACGTCGCCATTTGATGCGACGATGTCACCACTGTTATTGATGCCCGCCGCATCAATGGCAACTGATGAGGCGATGATTTGCCCGCCTTTACCGGCAAATTCCAAGTCACTGGCATTTGCAAGATAGAGTTTAGGCGCAAGAACAGTTTCGGCGTTAATTTCCTCTTCGACGTACCAAACAATATTTTGGGTAAGGCTGTTGATCTGCTCAGCTGTCAGTTCGACGCCAACTGTCAAATTGAGGCTTTCTTGGGCTGCAATACCACCGTCAACGAGTTGTTTGAGCTGCAGGGATGCATCCTGAACCGACGGGTCCAGCCACCGTTGCCCGGTTTCGATGCGGATTGCGTTTTGGACAAGTCGCTCTTCAAGCGCTTGGTCAAAGGCAAAACGTTCCGGGACGTCTTCTAGATCAAGGTCAACACGGCTGAGGAAATAGTCCCCGCCAAGCACCACAGAGGGATTGCTGAATTCCGCCCGGGACTCAAACACGGCCTTGGTGTTTGAGGGAGCAAGTTGTGTCAGAGCATCCTTGGCAGGAAGCTCATCGAAGAAATCAACAAGAGAGATACTGGTTTGCGGAGGCACTTCTGTAATATCAGCCTGAACCGAATTCGCCGAAATTCGATCTCCATCGCTGACTGCACCCAAAATCGTCTCATTGTCAACTTGGCCGGTGAAATCGCCCTGGAATTGCCCACCAGCCTGGATGGTTGCATCAACAGTGTCATACTCGACACTGCTGATCTGACTTTCGCCAGCACCGTTAAGAAGCCATTGGCAGCCTTTGTTTGACTGGCAGCGGTTATAGTACCCACCACCTTTGTAAACAGTTGTTTGCTTTGTAAGAATCTGACCCACATTTGACAATGTGTCGCCAGTCATCGATATGTCGCCATCCGCAGAGATGTGACTATAGGCGTTGCGAATTGTATCTGCGTTGACCGTCAGGTTGCCGCCGGACGATAGGTAAGCGGCCGCGTTCGAGCTACTCGCGACATCCTGATACTGGCGTACGAGGATCGGGCCATAATCGTAATAAAGAAGCCAAGACGGGTCATCAGGATGTCGGAAGAATAGAACGCCTGTCTCATTGTACTCGAGATACTGAGTGCTGACCCCGCCGGCAACCTCGCCAATTGAAATGATAGTGCCTTCGTTCCTTGAATATGTTTGCTGACGGGTTACGCTAAAATCTTTCCGTTCATTAATGAATTCGGATGCCGTAATCGAAATGTCGCCATTCAGCGTTTCAATGACACCAGACCTGTTTGCTATGCGCGTGGCTGGCGTGTTGTTACTGCCCAAAAGGTCGATATTGCCAATTGCCAGCAATGCACCTTTGTCGTTTTCAAGTATGCTGGACTGAACGCTTAGATCTGTCTGGGATGAAACCTGTCCGGCATTAGTGAACTGATCTGACGCTAGAACTGTTGCATTTCCACCGCTTTTGATCGTGCCGGATGCGGTGTTGTTGATCTCTTTTGCGGTCAAACTTGTTTTGTTAACCGAAACAGTGGTTCCGCCGTTTTCAATGATGCCGGATTGGGCTCTCAGAACAACTTTGTCACCTGCCTTGATTGTACCGGTTTGCGTCAAGTTCCCCGTTTGAGCCGTAATCGACGCGTTGCCTTGCGTGGTTATTGCTGCGCTGGTGTCGACTGCATCGGCAGTTATGTCCACATTGCCGTTGCTGTCGACCTTCCCGCCGGTAATCGTCAATTCTTGACCAGCCGTTTTGCCAGCGACTTTCACCAAGTTTGTTGCTGAAATTTGCCCGGAGCTATTGACGACTTGATCGGCGGTAATGTCGATCTTGTCACTTGACTGCAAACCCTTGCCGGCTGATTGGGTATTTTGGTTTGTCAGAGTTGCAGCAGTAAACGACAGGTCTGCTTTCGAATTGATAAGTCCGTTATCATTCGTGATGTTGTTTGCAGAAATCTCGACGTCACCTTCGCCGACGATATTGCCACTGTTGTTGACATCATTTGCTGCCGACACTTCTACCGTGCCGTTTGAGCTTATCGTCGCACCACCAGTGTTTGCGACCGAGCCCGCGTTGCTTTTAACAACCACTTTGCCGGCGCCGATGAGCTTTCCTGAATTGGTGATCGCCGTTTGCGCTATCAGCGACGCTGTTCCAGAAGATTGAAGCGTTCCGTTCGCATCAAGCCCAGCAACTATTTTTCCCGTGTTTGAAATTTGTTGGGCTTCGAGATTTACATCCTTGCCACCAGACACCGTGCCGTTGACCTCGACATCAGAGTTTGACGACGTCGCCGAGAAATTTTTTGCGGCTGCGGCATTGGTGACTGCAATTTTGCCGTCCGCGGTGATGCTGATATCTCCAAGGCCGGAGGCCATGTTTTCTGGCATCTTGACGCCGACGCCGTCTTCGTTCGCAAGGACGCTGATACGATCAGCGTACATTGCACCGAAATGGCTCGCATCGATGGCGAGAGCGGGTTTCGATGACCCATCAGCGACTTTGCTCGTAACAACCTCGGCGCCATATTCAATCAAGTTCCGCCCAGCAACGAGTTTCAGTTCCTTGGCATTGATCGGTGCGTTCAGCTTGATCGTTCTTGCGAGCAGATGTAGCGCGGTTGCATCTTCTGCGTTGAGGCCGTCACCCTCGATTGTGATTGGCTTCGAACCATCAACATCAATTCTGGCGAGCGCACCATTTTCCATTTCGGGAGTGCCGGTCGTCAGGCTGGTTCGGCTGGTATTGATGAACCCGCAACCTTTGCAGGTAATGCCATTGGGGTTTGCGATAACGAACTGTGCCCGGTCCCCGAAGATTTCCGCGAACCCGTTCAGTTGAGAGGCATTTGTTCCCGTCACCTCATTTAGAATGATTTTTGCCGTTGAGGAATTCTTGAGATTTGGGTTTGCGAGGAGCACACCACCAAGCTGGGAAGTTCCAAGGTTCTTGGAATTGTTAAATACCATCCCCTGCTTTTGGATATCGAGCGACGTAAAGCGGTTATGCGACACGCCCTGATTGCTTGGGGTCGCAATATTGATGACCGGTACGCCATTTGGGGCCGTTTCCAACGTTGGATTGGATCCGGGCTGGCTCGTATCAGGCACTGCTTGTGCATTTGCAAGTGTTGGCAACACCACGAGGTTGAAGCTCAAAACAGCAGCCAATGAACCGCGAACAAATTTTTTCAGCGTGGAAAAAAACAGATGGCTTTGAGGAGATCTGGTCTTGTGGGGCATTGCGCTTCTCACAAATGAAATACGGCGCGAAAATTGATTTCGTGGCCGTTCTTTTCAAGGAAATCGGGGGATGACATGCCGTGGGCATACTCGGCACTCAAGCTGACATGTTCGCCATATGCACGAATACCAATGGCGACACCTCGCAACGTGCCTTTCTCGCGCGTTTCACTGTTGTCTCGTTTTATCCAGCCCCAATCAAATGCACCAAAAGGCTGAATGCTGTGGAGAATGCTATCGGGTAGGCCAAGGGCGTTCGCAGCGGAAGACCAAACCAATTCATTTCGGACATAGCCGCCGATATCCCCGGAAAGCGTATCGTCTCTGAACCCCCGGACGGAATACTGTCCGCCAACCCCAATCCGCTCGGTGCCAAATAATGTGTCACCGGTGTATTGCCAATGCGTCGAGTTGCTTAGAGAGAATGCATGCTGACCAATCTGGAAAGGGTATCGGTAACTAGTGTCGATATCCCATTTACGGAATTGCGCCTTGGGTGCGTCGCTTTCTTGGCCGGGTTGATCTTCAAGAGCGCCGAGGATTTTCAGACCCTTCTCAAAACCTAGCTCTATTGATCCGACGCCGCCAAATAGCCGAGTGCTGTGCGCGATCGCTGTTCTTCCAACAACAAGGTCACGGCTCGATGTGTTGACCAGAACGTCCTCGATGTAGTTGCGTGACCGTTTTGCGGTCAATGACAAATCCAGCCGCGTTTTGCTGGTCTGATCTCGATGAACGATATTGGAAAATTCCAGCTTGTGGCTGGTGCTCAACCCGGATGTCATAAAGTCTTGAGCATCGCCAGAGACGAGAGTGCTGTATCGATAGTAACTGCCGCTGTAGGTAAGTGTTGAGTAGCCAACAGGTATCGAGAAAACCCCGGAAAGGCTCTCACTAAGTCGTGCAGAGCCAAAGTCTCTGGCTGTCTTGCTATAATTCAGGCTCCAAGCATCGTTGATGCTCATTATGTTGTCAGCGCTAGCTGCGGCGGTGTTCTGAAGTTTTCCCGTTGATGAACTTCCCGAATTGTCTCGCCCAATCGTAAATCGGTATGGGCGCGTTACCGTATTTGTTACATTTACGATAGAAAGACCGGCTTGAGTTCCAGGGCTGACTTCCATTTTGGCATCGTTTGACGGTAGCCTGTTCATTTGGTCCAGGCCTTGCTCGATATCGCGAATATTGAGCAGGTCTCTATCGGAGACTGGGAACGCAAATGTTATTTGGGTCTGATCTTCGAGGGTATTCTCTCCCATCGAAATGCCTTCGACCCGACCTTCAACGACAGTTATTTCCAATACTCGGTCGGCAAGTTCCTGAGGTTGAAGATAAGCACGCGTCGTAATGAATCCTGTTTCCCGAAACGCGTCGTTCACGGCAGAAAGAAGTTCTTCGAGGTCAGTCGTCGTAAGGCACCGCCCCTCAAAAACCCGCAGAACTTCGGAAATATCCCCAGAGGACAGAACGTCATTTTCTGCCAGTCTGATCTCGTCAATCAAAATGCATTGATCACCCGAAGGAACGATTTCTTTTGGCGCTTTTTCGTCTTCCTCGGGAGGAGTAAGTTCGCGCAGTTTTCTCTGTTGCTCTATCTCTCTTCGACGTTCTTCATCCTGTCGCAGCAATTGTTGCTGTTGGCGAATGATTTCGTCACGCTGAGACGGTGTTTGTGCCTGTGCTGCAGCCAGAGACATGCAAGCAAAGACTAAAACTCCTGCCCATATGCAACAACGACCGGATAGTCGACGTACAGACAACTCAACCCGGTCACGTTTGGATTGTGACTTCTGGCTCTGACGACCAAATTTGGATACCTTCGAATTCATCTTACTTAGCGACTGCACCCGATAGAGAAACTGGATGGTTACATCAGATTTTTCTGACATAAATGACTGATCGTCATTTTTCTTCGCTAAGACAAAACTCAGAAACCGAAAGTGATGGCTATCACAGATAAGCCACAATCAACTGATAAATGTTCAACCTTGAATACCCATAGGTTTTTGATGACTATACCTTTCAGGTCTACACCTAAACCAAGGAAGTAAACCCAAAGAAGAATTTCTGACCGACGTTCACGAATATGGAATAATTCTAGGTACTGCAGCAGCTACCGCGCTCCAACGAACGTGCCATTTCCACGACAATTACCTCGGCCCGCGCACCTGATTGCACTGCCCTTTCCCCCCGCAAGAACTGAGCCACTAGCTCCTGCCGCTGTTATACCGCGCCTGATGCAAGAATTAAGGTGCCATTTGCAGGCCGATACCGGCTTTGGCGCACCGGGATTTAGGACATAAACACGGATCGGAATTGATCTCGACATCAGGGCAAAATGGCCCACTCTGCCTGCCGTTTTGATTATTCACTTATTTTGAATAATCTTTCGGAATTTTCGATTTGTCTATTCAATCGCGATCAGGTCAAATGGGCGCGTTGCCATTTCGGGGGCCGGCCCGCACCGGAGATCCCGCCATTAAGGCATATGATATTATCATACGAATATTGAGAGAGCCTGATGTCCGTTTCTGCCCCGGCTGCCATTCCGGTTACGAGTGCTTCGAATAAAAGCGTGATTTCGAAATTGCCGGCCCTGACCCCGGATCGGTCGCTGGATAGTTTGACGCTGGGGTTCCTCAAAACACTGGAGGCCGAGGGCAAGTTTAGCGGTGAAATCCATGCCGATTTCCCGACACGCCTGATCCATGCGACGGATAACAGCGTTTATCAGGTGATGCCGACCGCAGTCCTGCAGCCGAAAACCCGTGATGACATCAATGTCGTCATGGAAATGGCGGGGCGGGAGAAGTTTTCCGAGGTCAAAATCACCCCGCGGGGCGGCGGGACCGGCACCAATGGCCAGTCGCTGAACAACACCATCATTCTGGATACCTCCAAGCACCTCAATCGCATTCTGGGCTTTGATGCGGAGAAGGGCCTGGTGCATGTCGAGCCGGGTGTGGTGCTGGATCAGCTCAATGCCTGGCTGAAGCCACATGGCTATTTCTTCCCGCCAGCCGTTTCGACCGCAAGCCGCGCCACGGTGGGTGGCATGATCGGATCGGACAGTTCCGGCAAGGGATCGCGGATTTATGGCAAGACCAGCCATTACATCCATGACATGACCACGGTTCTGATCGATGGCACGGATTTCAATACCCGCGCGATGAGCGCGACGGAAGCCAAGGACACCATGGAGCGCGCGGACCGGGTCGGGCAGCTTTATAAAAAGGTCCATGACGAAATCGCGCCACGGCGGGATCAGATCAAAGCGACCTTCCCGGAAATGAACCGGGGGCTTACCGGCTATAACCTCAAGGAAGCGGTATCTGACACCGGCGACATGAACCTGTCCTTCCTAATCGCCGGGGCCGAGGGCAGCCTTGGCATGGTCAAGGAAATTACCTTCCACGTCATTCCGCTGCCCAAACACAAGGCCGTCACGGTGGTCCGCTATGACAGCTTTGATTCAGCGCTGCGTCACGTCAAAACGCTGGTGCAGTTTGATCCGGTGGCGATTGAAAGCATCGATGACAAGGTCATGAAACTGGCCGAGCAGGATGAAAGCTGGCACATGCTGGGAAAGCTTCTCGGCACGGAAAACAGCAATACCCCCACACGCGGCTTTAACGTCGTCGAGTTTGTTGGCGAGAGCGAGGCCGAGGTTAGCTCCAAACAGGCGGAGCTTAAATCCTACCTTGATGCCAACCCGACTGAAGACTTTGCACCCATCGGCTTTGTGCAGGCGACCGATCCGGGCCAAATCGCCGCCATCTGGTCGATCCGGGCCAAATCGGTGGGGCTTCTGGGCAACCTTGAAGGCAAACGCCGCGCCACCCCGTTTGTCGAAGATACCGCTGTGCCGCCAGAAAACCTGGCCGATTTTATTGCCGAGTTCAGGGCGCTTTTGGATGCCGAGGGGCTTGATTACGGCATGTTTGGCCATGTCGATGTCGGCTGCCTGCATGTCCGCCCGCTGCTTGACATGATGGATGAGGAGGACGAGGCCCGCATCCGGCGCGTTTCGGACGCGGTGGCGGAGCTTACCAAACGCTATAACGGCCTGATCTGGGGCGAGCATGGCAAGGGGTTCCGGGGCGAATACTCGCCGATCTATTTCGGCGAAGAGCTTTATGATGTTCTGCGCCGCATCAAGGAAGCCTTTGATCCCGAAGGGCAACTTAACCCCGGCAAGATCGCATCGCCCTATAGCAAAAACACCCCGATCACGGCGATTGACGAGGCGCCCATGCGCGGCCAGTTTGACCGCCAGATCGAGGATGCACTTCGCGATGAATACCTGAACGCGACGCGGTGTAACGGCAACGGGGCGTGCTTTAACTGGGATCTGATGGATGCCATGTGCCCGTCCTATAAGGTCACGCGATCGCGCGTTCATTCGCCCAAGGGCCGGGCCGGAATGATCCGCGAATGGATCCGCCAGCTATCCGTCGGCACCGATCCGATGAACAAGGACCTGGCCGTCATCAATGGCCGCGATTTCTCCCATGACGTCTATGAGGCGATGGCCGGTTGCCTGTCGTGCAAGGCGTGCGCTGGGCAATGCCCGGTCAAGGTCGATATCCCGGAAATGAAATCCCGGTTCCTTGAGACCTACCACACCCGATATAAACGCCCGATCAAGGACCATGTGATTGCGTCACTTGAAAACATGGCGCCGCTTCTGGCAAAGGCGCCGGGCCTGTTTAACGCGCTGCAATCCATCCCGCCGATGCCCTGGATTTTCAAACGCTTCATCGGCCTGACCGATTTGCCGAAACTGCACGGCCAGAGCCTTAAATCCGGCCTGCGCACCCGCGGCATTGGCAAGTTCAAGCAGGCGGAGCTCGATGGGCTTTCGGCGGATGAAAAGGCCAAGTCGGTGATCCTTGTGCAGGATTGCTTTACCACGCATTACGACACCAACGTGATGCTGGCCCATGTCGACCTGTTGCAACGCCTTGGATACCGCGTTTTCGTGCCGCCCTACCGCCCCAATGGCAAGGCGATGCATGTGAAGGGGTTCCTCAAACGCTTTGATTATCAGGCCAGGCAAAATGACATCGTGCTGGGCAAAATCGCGCAAGTTGGAATTCCAATGATCGGGATCGAGGCCAGCGTGACCCTGACCTATCGGCAGGAATACGCCCAGCGCCTTTCAAACCGCCCGGATTATCGC
>TARA_B100000674_G_scaffold499433_1_pt1 | contig 16393 bp, 11 predicted proteins | sample TARA_B100000674 | Tara Oceans TARA_B100000674 (sample SAMEA2622759) | marine metagenome | biome: marine biome (ENVO:00000447); feature: surface water layer (ENVO:00002042); material: "saline water (ENVO:00002010), including plankton (ENVO:xxxxxxxx)" | depth 5 m
AGGTCGACCGCGAGCTGCCTTCCCAGCCGTGAATCAGGGTGATTAAACCGCGACTGCGGCCCTGTTGCTGAGGGCTGTATTCACCGAGCAATTGGCTGCCATTGCCGCAGTCCAGAATCACCGACTTGCTGGCACTCTGCAATTGGCGAACCCGTGGCATCAAGCGTATTTTGCGCGGCGCCGTCGAGGCCAACAGCGATTGCACATGGGGGTTTTGCAGTAGCGCGGGTGGGGCAAATTCACTGGTGTGAGACATTGTTGAAACTACTCGATTTTTGCTAAGCCGAATGGACGATAGGCCGTGCTGGTTTGGAACTGCGACTATAGGCGGCTACTGGTGTAGCGCATGGATGCACACTCTGCGCTTCCAATAAATAATAAAGCAGTATGACACGGGAGATACTCATGACAAAAATTCTTGGCCGCCGTTCACTTTTGGCAACCGCAATCTGCGGGCTAATGTCGGCTGGTGCCGTTGCCAACGACCTCGCGCTAGAGGAAGTATTGGTAACGGCAGAGAAGCGCGAGAGTTCGCTTCAGGACACCCCCATTTCACTACTGGCATTTTCCAATGAGCGTTTGGACCGCTTCGGTATTACCGATCTGGCCGACGTGGCCGGTTTAGCACCAAACGTCACCATTACACCGTTCCCCAACAGTCGCAGCTCCCTGGTTATTTTCATGCGCGGCGTGGGTAACAACGACAGCCAAACCACCCAGGATGCCGCTGTTGGTATCTATATTGATGGCGTGTATGTGGCGCGCAGCATCGGCTTGGGCAGCGACGTTGCCGACCTGGAGCGCATCGAAGTACTGCGTGGCCCGCAAGGCACACTGTACGGCCGCAATACCACGGGCGGTGCCATTAACCTGATTACTGCAAAACCCGCTGACGAATTCGGCGTTAGCCAGAAAGTCAGTGTCGGCAACCGCGACTACTGGCAGTCGCTCACCAAAATTGAAAGCGGCAAGGTTGGTCAATTCGCCGGTAAATTCACCTACATGGAATCGGCCCACGACGGCTGGGTGAAGAACACCGGCAGCGGTGACAACTTCGGCGCTGAAGACAAAAAAGCGGGCCGCGTCGCCGTGCGTTGGGACGCCAGCGAAAGCGTTACCGTTGACTACGCCTACGACTTTTCAGAAATCGAAGGTCCACAGCAGTATTACCAGCCTACCGAGTCTTTTGTACCCGGTTTGTATCCCAACGCCAGCGATCAACGTTCTGAAACGGGCTCGTGGTCCGGCGGCGTTAAGCCCAGTAATACCGATATCTCTGGCCATAGCCTAACCGTCACCTGGGATACCGCTGTGGGTACCGTGAAGTCGATCACCGGCTACCGTGAACTGGAAGAGAGCATTGAGCAGAACTACGGCGGCGGTGCGCCCGGCTTTGCCGTGAGCGTGGATATCGACCAGGACCAGTTCTCGCAAGAGTTCCAGCTGGTCGGTGATGCCGGAGCGAATATTCGCTACGTGGCGGGCCTGTACTACTTTGAAGAAGACGGCCTGGAAGAAGAGTTTGACACCGCGCCAGTGCCGCCTACCTTTGCGATTTTCCCCGTGGAAGACCGCACCATTAAGTCTGACGCCAAGGCCTATGCGGCCTACGGGCAGATCACCTGGTCGCCTGAAGCGCTGGAGCAGCGCTTAGACGTTACCCTTGGCGGTCGCTACACCGTGGATAAGCGCTCGGCCACCAAAGACAGCAGCGTGTACTTTGTTGGCGGCGAGCAATCGGACAGCGATGAGTGGAGCAATTTCAACCCGAGCCTAACCCTGGATTACGCCTGGAGTGACGACCTCAGCACCTATGCCAAGGTCGTTACCGCCTACAAAGCTGGCGGCTATAATGTGCGCAGTACCGAAGCCGGCTTCCAGCCCCCCTTCGACGAAGAGAACATGACCTCTTTCGAGCTGGGTATGAAGTCGAGCTGGCTGAACAATCGCATCACCGCCAATGCCTCGGTATTCCACGCCGAATACGAAGACATGCAGCTTCAGCAGGTGACCAACAATGCCACCATCTTCCTCACCGATGTGTACAACGTAGGTGAAGCTGAAATCGATGGTCTGGAACTGGACGTGATGGCGGTGCTGGTGCCTGGTTTAACCATGCAGCTGTCCTACGGTTATACCGATGCAGACTTTGTTGAGTATATCGATCAGCGTAATGGCGCGCCGACCCAGGGCCAGAACATTGCTGACCAAGCGGAAATGCCCTACGCACCAGAGCACAATTACACTATTGGTCTGGAGTATCAGCGCGCGGTAGGCACTGGCGCCAACACCTCAATGCTGACCGCATCGCTGGACTACAGCTGGACTGATGAGCGTTATGGCACCGCCTTTAACGACGATATCGAAGGCTACTTCCTGGATGACTATGGCGTCGTCAACGGCCGCGTTGCCTTGTCTGGCATGACTATCGGCTCTACTGAGCTGGAAGTTGCTTTCTGGGGGCGTAATCTCGACGACGAGGAGTATAAAGTTCACTCCATCAGTTTGGGAGCGTATCAGTCGGCCTACTTCGGCGAGCCAAAAAGCTACGGTGTCGATGTAAAACTAAGCTTCTAAGTTACACAGTTGCTTGTCCAAGCGCCGCCAGCAATGGCGGCGATTTTGTTTGGGGAATATATGTTTAGAAAAATCATAATGCCGTTCTCAGGCGCTCGTTCATTGCTGCCACTTGCGCTGGGTTATAGCCTGATTACAGGCGCCCAGGCGGATGGTCTCGCATTAGAAGAAATCCTAGTCACAGCGGAAAAAAGAGAAAGCTCACTGCAAGACACGCCGATATCGCTGCTGGCGTTTTCCAATGAGCGCTTGGAGCGATTCGGCATTACCGATCTCGCCGATGTTGCAGGGTTAGCCCCCAACGTCACTATTACCCCTTTCCCCAACAGTCGCAGCTCGTTGGTGGTATTTATGCGCGGCGTGGGCAATAACGACAGTCAAACGACTCAAGACCCGGCAGTAGGGGTGTATATTGATGGCGTGTATGTCGCTCGCAGCGTCGGTTTAAGTAGCGATGTCGCCGACCTGGAGCGCATTGAAGTGCTGCGTGGCCCCCAGGGTACGCTCTATGGACGCAACACCACCGGTGGCGCCATCAACTTGATTACCGCCAAACCCAGCGACGAGTTTGGGTTTAGTCAAAAAGTCGGTGCGGGCAACCGCGGCTTCTGGCAGTCACTCACCAAAATTGAATCAGGCAAAATCGGGCCCGTTGCGGGCAAACTCAGCTACCTTAAATCCGGGCACGATGGCTGGGTAGAGAACACCGGCGAGGGCGACAACTTTGGTGAAGAGCGCAAAGAGGCCGGCCGTGTTGCACTGCGTTGGGATGTTAGCGACAGCATTACCGTTGATTACGCCTACGACTTTTCGGAAATCGAAGGGCCGCAGCACTACTACCAAAAAACCGTCACCCTCGACCCGGTTTTCTCCACGCTGTTCCAACTCAATGCGCCTGCCAACGAAGGTCGCCAGAGTAAGGGATCATGGTGGCGCAAGGCCGATCCCAGCCGCACAGAAATTTCCGGCCACTCACTGACCGTCACCTGGGACACCGCCATTGGCCAGTTGAAGTCGATTACCGGTTATCGCGAATTGGAAGAGAGCATCACCCAAGACTACGGCTCCGGTGACAAATTCTTTGAAGCAAATGTGGATATCGATCAAGACCAGTTCTCCCAGGAGTTTCAGCTGGTGGGCGATGTGGGTGAAAGCTGGCGCTATGTGGCCGGCCTTTACTACTTTGAAGAAGAGTCCTACGAAGCGGAATTTAACCGCGGTATTGGCCTGGTGCCCGGTTCCTATGAGCCGAACGAGGATCGGCAAATTGCTTCTGAGGCAGAAGCAACGGCTATTTATGGGCAGATCACGTGGTCGCCCGCGGCATTGGCCCATCGCTTGGACGTGACGCTGGGCGGGCGCTACACCGTCGATAAGCGAGCGGCGACCAAGGACAGCTCCATCTACTTCGCTAATGGCGAGCAGTCGGGCAGTGACGAATGGAGCAACTTTAATCCAAGCCTCACGCTGGACTACGCCTGGACAGACCAAGTCAGCACCTTTGCAAAGGTTGTTACCGCTTATAAAGCCGGCGGTTATAACGTTCGCAGCACGGAGGAAGGTTTTCAGCCGCCCTTCGACGAAGAGAATATGACCTCCTACGAGCTTGGTATTAAGTCGAGCTGGCTGGATAACCGCATGACCCTGAACGCGGCGATTTTCCACGCCGAGTATGAAGACCTGCAAACCCAGCAAATTACTGACAACAGCACCATTTTCCTCACCGACGTTTACAACGTGGGCGAGGCCGAAATTGACGGTTTCGAAATGGACCTGATGGCGGTGCTGGCGCGCGGTTTAACCCTGCAAATTTCCTACGGCTATACCGACGCCGACTTTATTGAGTACTTGGATCAGCGCGAGACCGTTGCCAGCCCGATTCCCGGTCAGAACATGGCTAACCCCGACTTCGGTAAAAACGTCGCCGACCGCACAGAGATGCCCTATGCGCCCGAGCACAACTACACCGTTGGGCTTGAATATCAGCGCCCGCTAAGCGGCGGCAATATCCAAGGCGGCGCGATGCTAACGGCTTCCGTTGACTACGCGTGGACCGATGAGCGTTTCGGCACCGCCTTTAATGACGATATCGAAGGTTTCAAAATGGATGATTACGGCATCGTCAACGCGCGCCTGGCCCTGTCAGACATCGCGGTGGGCGCCGGTGATCTTGAAATCGCAGTATGGGGGCGAAACCTCGACGATGAGGAATATAAGGTTCATGCCATCAGTCTGGGGCTCTATCGTTCCGCGATTTTTGGCGAGCCAAAGAGCTACGGCCTCGATCTCAAGTTGAGCTTTTAAACCATTATAAGAACGTAAGTGCCGCCCACTCGGGTGGCTCTTTTGGGGAAGTGAATATGTCGTATGGAAAGTTAGCGCTGGAAGCCAGTCGTAAATCGGGCGAATACGTGGCAGCGGGTAACCGCGAGGCGTGGCTGGCATTGTTTGCCGATGAAGCCGTCGTACAAGACCCGGTCGGCGTCTCCCCACTGGACCCAACAGGGCTGGGGCACAAAGGCAAAGACGCGATCGCCGCGTTTTGGGATATGATCATTGCCCCCGGCAGTATCGATTTTACTATCCTGAGCTCTCACCCCGCGGGCGATGAATGTGCCAATGTTGTTCATATGGAAAACACCATGCCCGGCGATATGAAAATTATCGTGGATATGGTGGTGGTCTACACCGCCAATGCCGAGGGTAAAATCACCTCCTTGAAAGCCTACTGGGACTACGATGCGGTCATGGCGCAGATGGCATAGCGACCACTCCAGCGCAGCATCGTTATTCATTACTCATCGCTTGTAAGGATGCTGAGCTAGTCTATGCGTGAAGAACTTGCCGGTTTTATCTGTCCGCGCTGTGGTCATCCTCACGACCCGGATGCTATTAACCCCGAGGGGTTTACCTGTTGGGAATGCCCCAAGTGTGAGACGGAGATGCGTATACATATTACGCCGGATCGGGCTCGGCGGCAGCGTTATGAGAGGAACGGGGAAGAGGGCAGCTAAGCGGCTCCATACACGCAATACCTGTTTATCTATCTTGGCTCCGTTTTGATGCCCTGCGACGGCGTTAAGGGGAGGGCGGTGTTGCCCGACCTGTAGGAGCGGGCCTGACCGCGACCAACCCGTAGCGCCTGTAGGAGCGGTTTCAACCGCGATTAGGATATGTGGTCCCAGCTCTGATGGTCTAACGAAAAGTTCATTCTCGCGGTTGCTGGTAGCACTGGTTTCGCCCTTGCTGGGCGACCTACTTATTTTTATGCGAAAAATAAGTAGGCAACAAAAGCGCACCCCGCACCACTGTCGTCGGCTGTCGCCGCCGATCCCCTGCGCGCGACGCGAGCTGTGCGGGCGCTGCGGAACTCGCTTCGCTCAAACAGTCCTCGCGCAATTCCCACACAGCTCCCGCCGTGCTCGGCAGTGCTGAGGGGGAGCGGGTGCCACGTTAGCGTTTGGTGAAAATGCTTGCCTCAAGCATCCTACAAATTTATCTTAAGTGCTTAACGCAGTGATGGATGTGCTGCCCCGCTACCGAAGGAACGGTGTGTCAATTCCCCAAATCTCTCACCACTTCCTCTGTAGACAAGGCGCTCACTGGGCGGATGCTGCTGAGTGATAGATGGCCGCCCGATAATATTCATTATGAGGCCAGTTGGCCTCATAAACAGGCTGTTATGAGTCACCTCAAGGAATGTAAATGACGGATAGCCCAGAAAATAATCCAGACTCATCGAGCAAAACAGAAATCTATAAAATTGCTCTCGATACAAGGAATATGGAGATCGAGCTGTTTTGGAAGCGCTCAAACTACTTTCTTGTGTTGAATACAGCTGTAGCCGCAGGGTTCTTTTTAAAAGCGGGAAATGATCACCAGCTACCACTTGGTATTTTTGGTCTTACAGCCGCAATATTGTGGCTTCTTGTTAATGTGGGCGGAAAATTTTGGCAGTCTCGCTGGGAAAGGCGGCTACACATAGCAGAAGAATCACTAAGCCCTGAAATTAGGCTATTTTCATCGAGTTGGGAAGAAATCAAAAAAGACGTAGACGAAACCATCGAGTTTAGTAATCACGCTGGCATCAGGAAGATTCTTGACAAATTAGTACTAAAAAAACCGTCAGTGAGTTTCATGATGGAGTTGCTTTCAATGGCATTTATTATCCTATGGGCGTCTTTAATAATAATGGAGTTACTATCGTGCAAGTAACTCATGACAAGCACATCAAAAATCGCTCCACTACGTTGCGCTGGACGTCGCTGACGCTCTGCCTTTTATGTGGGCGTTATACGCAAAACTAGAACGGAGTGAGTTTAGGTCAGGGATGCTATGTCAATAGACAATATACAGAAATTAAAGAAGTTCGGTATTTTTCAAAATCACACGAACGCTTACGCTAAAGACTTCGGAAAATACAATTTGTTCTATGGATGGAATGGAAGTGGAAAATCTACGCTTTCAGGTGTGTTTCGATGTGTAGAAAATAGCACCGTTTCAAGTAAATTTCCTTTTTCAGAATTCACTGTAAGCGTTGATAATGGTGCGCTAATTACACAAGCGAACGTGGCGAATTCTGACCTGAACATATACACCTTTAACCATGATTTTATTGAAGAAAACATTTCATGGGATAGCGTTGTAAAAAGCATATTGCTTGTTGATAAAGAAAAAATTGAAGAACGTGAAAAGCTAGAAAAGCTAAAAAAAGAACAGGAAGCGGATAGTAAAGCACACAGCATAGAAGCTGAGGCAATAAGAATACTTGATAGCGCTATTTCAAAGTTTGGAACTGATAGCGCACGGCACATGAAAACCAGCCTTCAGTCAATCGATACTACAGACCGTTACTATCTTAATTACGATAAAAGGAAATTTGAAAAATTTATCAACGACAACCTTGAAGTAAGCAAGTCAGACGCTCCGCTTCTTGATGATCAAAAAATTGTTGAATTGACCAACGCTGCCAAGCCTGATCAAAAGTCACCGATAACCTTTAATAAGCACGCTATTAATCAAGAAACTTTCAGAAAAGCTAAAGAACGTCTAGATGATCTTTTAAAAACTAGCGTAGTTAGTCAAACTATTCAGCGGCTTGTTGACCACGGTGACATAAAGTCTTGGGTTGAATCGGGTCTTGACCTTCATAAGCGCCACGATACAAACCAGTGTGAATTTTGTGGTAACACCATCACAGAGGAGCGTACCAAACAGCTTGAAGCGCACTTTAATGACGATTACAAAGCCTTTCAAACTCGGCTTGAAAGTGCTGACGGTTGGCTTGCCAGTCAATATATTCAATCCCCAACGCTACCCGCAGCAAGTGATTTTTACGACGAATTCAAAAATGGGTACAACGAAGCATGTACAGCGTTAAGAAAAGCAATTACAGGCCTGAACGAAGAAATAACGGTCTGGCACGATGTATTGAAGGATAAGACAGCTAATCCGCTTGAAACAGGTCTCACGGTTGAAGTTATCAGTGAATCATCAGTGAAGGCGTTTAACGATGCCATGACCGCTATTGGTGCTGCCGTTGAGAAGCACAATCACAAGTCAGGGAATTTTAAAGAAGAAACTGACAAAGCTAAAAAGCAACTCGAACTTCACTATGCAACTACTGAAGTGAAGTCATTCGGTTATCACGATAAGAAGAAAGAAGTGGTTGATCGAAAAACAGCAAATGGGACACTAAAAGCAACGATTGACACTAGAAATGCTGAAATCCGAAAACTTGAAGATTCACTATCAAATGAAGGCGTTGGTGCTGATCAGTTTAATGAGTCACTTCATAAATTTCTTGGTCGTAGTGAATTAACCCTTCGGTTCAATCCTGTTAAAAAAGGGTATGAAATACTTCGGAACAACTCAGAACAGGTTGACGGAAATTTAAGTGAAGGTGAAAAAACAGCTATTGCTTTCGTCTACTTCATAACCAAGTTGAAAGAAAATGACAACAATATTGAAGACACTATTGTTGTTGTGGATGACCCAATTTCAAGTTTCGACTCCAATCACCTTTTTCATGCCTATTCATTTATGAAAAAGAACTGTGATAAAGCAAAGCAATTGTTTGTTTTTACCCATAACTTCACGTTCTTCAAATTGGTTCGTGATTGGATTTCAAGGAAGAATAAGCGCGACAACCAGAATATTGCTAATTTTTATGTTGTTAAGTCAAATAACGAAGTACCACGAACTTCAACTTATGCAGACGCCGAAGCAGCATTGACCTTATATAACTCGGAATACCATTACATATTTTCCCGGCTGCATTCATTAAAAAATCAACAGGCGCTTGAAACTGATGATCATTTTCTTGCCGCCAATTTGGCCCGAAAACTACTTGAGTCATTCTTATCTTTCAAGTTCCCAAAGAATCGGGGGAATTTTGCCAACTTGTTTAATACGGCTGTTTCAGCAAGCCAGAACCCTGAAGACGAAGGGAAAGAAAAGATTCGGAAGTTCATTAATGAGTATTCACATAACGATCTTATCGAAACTAATGAGGATTTTGTTGAAAACCTGATTGGTGAAGGCGTTACTGTGATTTCAGATATTTTTGACTGGATACATGAATTAGATGAAAAACACTACCAAGAAATGATGGAGGTCGTGTCATGAGTAAGAATGCGTATAACAAGGCGCTACTGTCGGACAAATTTTTAGCTACGCTCCAAATTCGCTGCAGAGCGCGGCGGTAAATTAAGAGAACGTCATTAAATGCCAGAAGTTGACCCATCACGAATAAAAATGTTTCCAACACCAAAGCAATTTGCTGCCTGGCTTGAGGTAAATCATGCCAGCGAGAGTGAGTTGTGGGTAAAGATTTTTAAGAAGCAGTCGGCAGTGACTAGTGTGACCTGGGATGAGGTGGTGATTGAGGCCTTGTGTTGGGGATGGATCGACGGGGTAAAGAAGTCGCTTGATGAGCAGGCATATCTTCAGCGGATTACGCCGCGCAAGGCGCGCAGCAGTTGGTCGAAGCGGAACCGGGCGCATGTGGAGCGTTTGATCGACGAGGGTCGAATGCGGGAACCGGGCCTGGTACATGTTCGCGCGGCGCAGGCAGATGGACGTTGGGAAAATGCCTATGCAGTGAGTGAGATGACGGTGCCGGAGGATTTTCTGGCGGCGCTTGAAGGTGAACCGAAGGCGAAGTCGTTTTTTGATACGCTGAATAAGGCGAGTCGTTTTGTGATTGCCTACGGTTTGATGAGTGCGAAAAAGCCGGAAACGCGGCAGCGGCGTTTTGCCAAATACCTAACCATGCTGGCGAACGAGGAAAAGCCGAAGTAACTGTAAGGCGGCCATCGGTTTGTTGATGGCGCTTGGCTGGTCAGCCCAGATTCCGATACCATTCGCGCTTCTTTTGCGTATCACCCCATTTCTCTAAATCGATCTCCAGGGCTTTTAACATGAAATTGAATGTCTATCTTTCCGGCGAAATCCATACAGACTGGCGCGAGCAAATTATTGCTGGCTGCAAGGGTAGTGGTATTACGTTTTCGTCGGCGGTGACGAATCATGAGGCCAGTGATGCCGCGGGTGATGTGTTGGGCGCGGAGGAGAACAGCTTTTGGCGCGATCACAAGTCGGCAAAGGTGAATGCGATGCGGATATCCACGCTGATCAAGCAGTGCGATATCGCGGTAATCCGCTTTGGCGATAAGTATAAGCAGTGGAACGCGGCCTTTGACGCGGGGTATTGCGCGGCGAAGGGTAAGCCTTATATCACGCTGCATGGTGAGGAGATTATTCACCCATTGAAAGAGGTGGATGCCGCAGCATATGCCTGGGCGACGACGCCTGAGCAGGTAGTGGAGATGTTGACCTACATTGTTGCTGAGTCGTAGGTTGTTTGCGTTTTGAGGGGTGAAGGCTGAGCTGTCGCGGTGGGTAACTGCGCCAGCTCACCTTTATTTTAAGCCCGGCGTTAGTTAATCGCCCGTTCCTTATTTTCCCAGTAGGGTTCGCGCAGCACTTTTTTCAGAATTTTCCCGGTTGGGTTTCTCGGCAGTTCGGTAAACACTTTGAGCTGGCGTGGGATCTTGTAGCCTGCCAGGTCATTGCGTAAGAACTCGATCATCTCCGCTTCGTTTAGCTGCCTGCCTTCGGTCAGCACCACACAGGCCAGTGGCGTTTCGCCAAAGGTTTCACAGGGAATGCCCACCACGGCAACATCGGCCACGGCCGGGTGTTGGCTGAGTGCGTTTTCGATCTCGATAGGATAGATATTTTCGCCGCCGCTAATAATCATGTCTTTAATGCGGTCTCGCAGGAAAATATAGCCGTGTTCGTCGATCACTGCGGAGTCACCGGTGTGCACCCAGCCGCCGGCCAGGGTTTCGGCGGTGGCATCGGGGCGGTTGTAGTATTCCACCATGTTGGCGTCGCTGCGTATCAGTAGCTCGCCGGTTTCCCCATTCGGCAGTGGGTTGCCGTCGCGATCGACCACTTTTACGTCAACGCCGGCTTGGGGGCGGCCGCAGGAGGCCAGCAGTTCGGGGGCGTCGTTCGCTGCGCGGCGGTGGTCGTCTGCCGAGAGTGACACGACAGCGCCGCAGGTCTCGGTCATGCCGTATACCTGATAGAAGTCGCAGTCGAAGACGTCCATCGCCGCCTGCAACAGTGCGCTGTTGATGGGCGAGGCGCCGTACACAATTTGCCGCAGGTGGCTGAAGTCTCGTTGGCGCAGGTCGGGCACCATATGGATCAGCGCCATGATCATCGCCGGAACCATAAAGGTGTTTTCGATTTTATAACGCTCAAGGTCTTCTGCGATTTTAAAGGGGTCGAAGGTCTTGTGCAGTACCACGCTGGCGCCGGATAACACCGGCAAGATCAGTGTACCTGCGCCGCCGATATGGAAGTTGGGCGCGCTAACGAGATCGCGGCCGCCAGGCCCGGATTTCACCTCCCAGGACGCGCTGGTCATGCAGTACAGCGACAAGATGTTTCGCTGACTGAGCACCACCCCTTTGGGGCGGCCGGTGGTGCCGCTGGTGTAGAGCTGTAGTAGCGCTGCCGAGCTGTCGCTGCTGTTGTCGACCTCGCCAGCATCACTCAGCGAGGACAGCCAATCGGTCCAGCTTTGGTTGTGGCTGGCCAGAATATTCAGCTCGGGCTGGGCCTGTTGCACAGCGTCGCTCAAGGTGGCCAGCTCCTCGTCGGCAACAATCAGTAATTTTGCTTCGCTGTCTTGCACAACGTAGCGAATTTCTTCGGGGGCAAGGCGGTAATTTACCGCACATAACACCGCGCCAATGCGGCTGCAGGCCAGCAGCACGGTGAGAAAGTCCGGACAGTTTTGACACATGATGGCGATGCGGTCGCCGGGTTGAATGCCCCGCGCCAGTAACCCTGCAGCCATGCGGTGAGATTGCTCGGTAATGTCGCTGTAGCTGAGGACGGTGTCTTGGTAAATGATGCAGTCGCTGCTAGCACGCACCCGCGCGTGATAGTCGACGAACTGGTGAATCTTCATAGCCGGAGCTCCTTGGCGTGTTATCGGTATTATTTGCTCGCGGCTATCAATGTAAAACGCCTCAGCGCGTTTTGCCAGCCTGTTATGGCAGCGATTTGACTGTGTCTTGCTCGGTGCTAATTGTGTTGTTGCGTCGGTACTCGCCGGGGCTGCTGCCGGTCCATTTTTTGAAAGAGCGGATAAAGGCACTGGGCTCAGAAAAGCCTAGTTGATAAGAAATACTTTTGATATCCAGCTCCGGGTCGGCGAGTAAGTCGATGGCGAGGTCGCGCAGTAATTCGTGCTTGAGCTGGCGGTAGTCGCAGCCTTCTTGGGCGAGCCGTCGCCGCAATGTTTGCGCGCCGATGCCGAGTGCCTCGGCAATGTGTTCGTAGTTGGGGAGCTGCGGCAGTGACTTCCTCAAATAGCGCCGGATCTGCTCGGTATAGCTGCCTTCTTGGTCGGGCATATGCAGCAGTTCATAGGGTACCCGCTGTAGGTAATCCTCTAGCTCGGTATTGCTGCGCACTACGGGCAGACTCAGCAGTCTACGAGCAAATACGAAGTCGGCATGGGGCTGGTTGAAGCGTGTTTCGGTGTGAAACAGGTAGTGGTATTCGTCGCGATGACGCGGTGGTGGGTAGTGAAGGTTGACCCGAAGCAGGGGCAGGCGCGTGCCACACAACCAGCAAAAATAGCGGTGGTGCATCATCATATGCTGTTCGCAGGTCCACGGCGCAAGCTCATAGCCAGCCTCAGGTTCAAGCCGATAAAAGGCATAGTTGTCCCGTTGCTGCAAACTCACTTTATAGCCGCTGTCGAAAAGGTTGAAGAGTTCGATGTGGCGTTCAAAGGCCTGCAAAAGGTCATCGCTGTTATGGGCAAAACGCATTAGCGCCGTCATCGTGCCGGGGCGCTGAGGGTGTTTGTTGTAGCCGAGTGACTCGTCGCCACTGAGTTGAGTGACCGCTTCAAGCAGGCGGGCAAATTGAATCGGGCGCACGCGAGCGCGGTCGCTAGTGAGTACGCTTTCCGGGATATCGCACTCGGCGAGCAGTGCCGATTGTTGGTTTGCCGACAGGGGCTGGCGCGCACCGATGGCCCGCACAAAGGCGGCAGAAATCGTGCGGTGGTCACTGACACTCACTACTGTGGCGCTCCGTCATTCTTTTGTCTTGGCGCGCCAGTCTACGTCGACCTGTAAGAAAATGTCTATCGTCTGTCACAGCAGATCATTGTTCAGGCGGCCCCCCGCGTCCAATCTTTGGTGCACGATTTTCATGCAAAGTGAGAGAACCATCATGAGCAACAGTGCTTTTATCTACGACGCGGTAAGAACACCGCGTGCCAAAGGCAAAATGGGTTCGCCCCTGAGTCAGGTGAAGCCCGTCGATCTTCTTGCTGGCCTGCTAAACGGCCTGCGTGACCGCCACGGTTTAGATACCGCCCTGGTGGATGACGTAGTCATGGGCTGTGTAACGCCAGTGGGTGAGCAGGGTTCCTGTATTGCGAAAACCGCGGTGATGAAGGCGGGCTGGGATGAGTCAGTGGCCGGTGTTCAGCTGGACCGCTTCTGCGCATCTGGCCTTGAGGCCGTAAACCTGGCGGCGATGAAGATTGCCTCGGGCTGGGAAGAGCTTGTGGTTGCCGGTGGCGTGGAAAGCATGTCGCGCGTGCCGATGGGTGCTAACGGCGGCGCCTGGGGTGAAGACCCGCAAACCGCATCAGATACCGCGTTTGTTCCCCAGGGTGTGGGCGCAGATTTGATTGCGACAATGGAAGGCTTTAGCCGCGAAGACGTTGACGCCTTTGCGGTTCGCTCACAAGAGCGCGCAGCGGCGGCCCGCGAGGCCGGTTACTTTGACGGCTCGGTGATTCCGGTGAAAGACGGCAACGGCATGGTCATCTTGCAGCGCGACGACTTTATCAAGCCGGGCACCACCGTAGAAAGCCTGAGCAAACTGAAGCCCTCTTTTGAGATGCTTGGCGGCATGGGTTTTGACGATATTGCCTTGAGCAAATACCCCCACGTTGCGCGTATTAATCACGTTCACCATGCGGGTAACTCCTCAGGTATTGTCGACGGCGCAGCTGCGGTATTGATCGGCAGCGAAGCGGCCGGCGCAAAACTGGGCTTGAAACCCCGCGGCCGTGTAGTGGCAACAGCGGTTACCGGAACCGAGCCCACCATTATGTTGACGGGCCCCGGCCCCGCCACATTTAAGGTACTGGAAAAAGCCGGTATGACGATCGATCAGATCGACCTGTTTGAAATCAACGAAGCGTTTGCGTCAGTGGCGATGCGCTTCCAAAAAGACACGCAAGCCCCCTGGGAAAAGATCAATGTAAACGGTGGCGCTATTGCGATGGGCCACCCCCTGGGCGCGACCGGTGCCATGCTGATCAGCACAGTGCTGGATGAACTGGAGCGTCGTCAGCAGCGTTTTGGCTTGGTGACCTTGTGTGTGGGCGGCGGTATGGGTATCGCAACGATTGTTGAGCGAGTGTAAGCGCGCAGCCCTGCATTTTTCAGATTTAACAGAATAGGTAAGTCCGATGACTGGAACATTCAACTACGAAAAAGATAGCGACAACATCGTAACGGTGACTATGGACATGAGCGGTCCGGTCAATGCGATGAACGATGAATATGTAGCATTGATGGGCGAGACGATCGACCGCCTGGAAGCGGAGCGCGAATCCATTGCCGGTGTGGTGCTCACGTCTGCAAAAAGCAGTTTCTTTGCGGGTGGTGATATCAAAAGCATGCTCAGCCTGAAGCCCGGTGAGGGCGAGGCAGAAATGTTTGAGATGAACCTCAAAATCAAAGGCATGCTGCGCCGCATGGAGAAACTGGGTCGCCCGGTTGTGGCGGCTATTAACGGTGCGGCGCTCGGCGGCGGTTACGAGATTTGTCTGGCCTGTCACCACCGCGTTGCACTCGACAGCAAGGCCGTACAAGTGGGCCTGCCGGAAGTGAGCCTTGGTCTGCTGCCTGGCGGTGGCGGTATCGTGCGCATGGTGAACAAGTTTGGCGTTGAGCGCGCCATTATGCCGCTGCTGGAAGGCACCCGCTTTAATGCCAAGAAAGCACTGGAAGCCGGTTTGGTTGAAGAGCTGGCTGACGACGTGCCAAGCATGATCAGCAAAGCCAAGGCGTGGATCAAAGCCAACCCAGAGGCGATGAACCCCTGGGATGTGAAGGGCTTCAAAATTCCTGGTGGCAACGCCAAGAACCCCAAGATCACCCAAATGTTGCAGGGTGCCAACCCCATGCTGTTCCAGAAAACGCGGGGCTTGGTGCCAGCGCCCGTTAAGATTTTGGACGTGATTGCCGATGCTCTGCGTGTCGACTTCGACACCGCAATGGAAATTGAGGCGCGGGTTTTTGTTGGCTTGGTGACCACGCCAGTTGCCAAAAACCTGATGAGCTTCTTCCTGCAAATGAATCAGGTGAACGGCGGCGGCAGTCGTCCGGCAGGCATCGAGAAAACCGCCGTGAAGAAAGTCGGTATTCTCGGCGCCGGTATGATGGGGCAGGGGATCGCCTATGTGTCGGCTATGGCTGGCATTGAAGTCATCCTTAAAGATATCAGCCAGGATGCAGCGGATAAGGGTAAGGCCTACAGCGATACACTGCTGACCAAGCGTGTTGCCCGTGGACGCATGACCGAAGAGAAAAAAGCATCAGTGCTGGGCTTGATTACCCCTACTGATAATGCCGACCTGCTCGAAGGCTGTGACCTGATTATTGAGGCGGTGTTTGAAAACGTTGATCTCAAACATAAGATCACAGAAGAGCTGCAGGGCAAGCTGGCTGAAAACGGCGTGTGGGGCTCAAACACCTCAACCCTGCCTATTACCCTGCTGGCAGAGCCGGCAAAACGCCCGGAGAACTTCATCGGTATTCACTTCTTCTCGCCCGTCGACAAGATGCCACTGGTGGAAATTATTACCGGTGAGCAGACCTCTGATGAAACCCTGGCGCGCGCGTTTGACTACGCTCAGCAGATTCGCAAAACGCCGATTGTGGTCAACGACTCGCGTGGCTTCTTTACCTCGCGCGTATTCGCTACCTATATCGAGGAAGGGGCGCAACTCATTGAAGAAGGTGTTGATCCGGTATTGATCGAAAACCTGGGTCGCGCTGTGGGTATGCCGGTTGGCCCGCTCGCCGTGCAAGACGAAGTGAGCCAGCAATTGGCGGTGAAGGTGAGCGAAACGAATCGCGAACTGGACGAGCGCCTCGGCGACAAGTTTGCCGGAGAAACGGCCAGCTACCGCATTGCCAGCAAAATGCTGAATGAATACGGCCGCGGCGGTCGCGCTCATGGCGGCGGTTACTAC
>TARA_B100000674_G_C37980876_1_pt1 | contig 16373 bp, 11 predicted proteins | sample TARA_B100000674 | Tara Oceans TARA_B100000674 (sample SAMEA2622759) | marine metagenome | biome: marine biome (ENVO:00000447); feature: surface water layer (ENVO:00002042); material: "saline water (ENVO:00002010), including plankton (ENVO:xxxxxxxx)" | depth 5 m
CACAGGAAATAATACCGGAGGAAACAATACCGGCGGTAACAGCACTGGAGGAAACAACACAGGAAACTCCACTAACGGGACACTGAGCAAATCTAACCCCGCATGGGACGTTCGATTCTTGGACGATACTGTGGACCTGATGGCTCCTAATGAATCGAGGTATGCAACTTTACACATATCGATACCGACTGATGCTAATCCTGGATTTTACGGGTACAATTTGTATGCTGCTAGCGTGTTTGGGAACTTCTCTGTAAACTCAACTATGGTGATTGAAGTCACAGCTGTTCATGATTTGTCATTCTCACACTCGATTGACCAAACCCTATTGCCGGGAAGAAATGTTACATCCACTGTAGAGGTAACAAGCCTTTCATCTGCTGATGGCAATTGGACATGGGAAACCACGGTTGATTCAGGAGATTGTTCTGCCCATTTGAGTGAATTTGAAACCCAAATCATGGAGGATGACACCTATGAAATTGACATTCTGATTACTGCAGGAGTCAATACTCACGTGAATGATGAATGTTTGATTTCTCTACACGGCACCCTTGACCAAGATACGTCCATTTCTGAAAATTATAATTTCACTGTTACTGTTGGCGAATCTTGGGGCCTATCGATGGTCATTCCTACCTCGATAAAGCTAGATGTTGATACGTCTGAAACATTCAATGTAGTCATCACCAATGAGGGTACTGAGCAAGATACCATTTCCCTAATCGGAATCGATGATGAAGGAGTTACGTTTACCAATCCTTCACCTGTAACACTTGAGAGAGGAGAATCTCAATACGTAGTCATGGAAGTTGTAATCGATTCATATTTGGTGGGCAATATTACTCTTCAATTCACAATGTCATCTACTAACAGCGGTAGCGACTCTGTGAACGATAGCGGTGTTTTCGAAGTAAAGGAATATGCCGAACTATCGATGACCGGACCTGCTGAAAATCGAATAGTCATCGTTCCGGGGCAGAACTCTTCTATCATTCTCAACATTTCCAATGACGGGACAAAGGACCTTGATTTGAGTGCGACACTTAGTGGTCTTCCGAATGGAATTACTGTAGCAAATGGCCTTGAAGATGTTTCATTGGAAGCAGGCATTTCTACTGACATCGAACTAGAGTTAGTTGCTTCTGCAGGACTGCAACCGATGAGTGATACCTTCACAATAACCTTCGACGGTGGCTGGACGTCTGCTCAATTGACGATTGACCTCCAAGTCGCAGACAGGCATGAAGTGATGGTCGACTCTAGTGAAGACCGAATAATCGCATCGCCTTTGGGTGATTCGAGCCTAACTCTGATGGTAACAAACTTGGGTACTTCCACTGAAACATTCGTAGCCGACATCAACAACAGCGCTGTGAGTGATTGGTTCACAATTAGTGTTGATACGCTTTCATTGAATCTGGACGCCGGCCAATCAGGCAGTATTACAATCACAGCAAGAGAAATTGCGAGTGGCGCTCCATCAAATGGAGTTGGTCTAACAATCACAGTCACAAGCACTGATGATTCAACAGTTACAGATTCCATCTCCATCGCAATTATTCCGCAAATCGCTGATGGATTAATCACTGTAATGAGTGACAGCGTTGAAGCTAAACCAGGTGGAATGATTCAGGGTAATGTCATCATAACCAACCTAGGAACTGCAAATGACACTATGCGTATCAACACCGTTGAAATGGACTGTAACTTAGACGACGCAGAAGTCGTCCTTTCTCCTAGTATGTCCTCCGTCCCTATCCCATGGTCTTGTATGGTTGCTGAAGGAGAAACTGCGGGTACAAAGGTTCTGACATTCAGATTAACTTCTGCCGCACGGTCCGACATGATGATTACATTCAGTGAAGCGTACAATGTGGAGCCATCTTGGAATGATGAAGTGATCTCATTTGTATTCGACAAGAACGATTTGATTTTCGATGAAAGTTCAGACCAGCACACTGTTTCTTTGACGATTTGTAATGAAGCCAATACATTCGTTGAGGGTAATTTGGATTTGAGTGGCAAGAATGAACCTCAAATGGATGTCGTATTCTTCAGGGCAGGAGAGACTGGCATTAATTCAACATTCAGCCTTTCGAGTAAGGGTTGTCAAGACTTCAAAATAATGCTAACTCCAATCAATCTTGACGGATTTGAGGCTTCTATCACAGTTGAGGCAAGAAGCGAGATATTGGGGCAAACCGTGACCGATAAATCGCCTGAACTAAGGGTTGATGTTGCAGGCCCTGACTTACCACCTCAAGGCATGGATTTGGGATTGATTGAACTCGACAATCGCAATTCAATCATCATGTTCGCATCCGGTTGGGCTTTGGCATTGATTCTGCTGATGTATATCCGCCTGTTCAGAAAGCCTGCTGAAATATTGGAAGAAGAGGTGGAAGAAGAAATCCCACTTGGTCCAAATGAAGTTAGAATTGATGAATACAACAAGGTCACATGTACTTCGTGTGAAGCGAGACTAGGGGTTCCCGAGGGCAGTGAGCCGCCGTTTAGATTCACCTGTCCAAAATGTGAAACACGAATCAGGGTTGTTGAGTGATTACCTATTTTGCGCAATTAGAAGGAACGCAGTGTGCCCAAATGGACCATTTACAGGCCTCATTCCACCCTTTGAGGTTAGTCCCCACTGCCTTTCCATCAACTCTCCAGCCCATTCCACTACTAAACCCGCTTCTTCACAAGCTTTCCAACAGGCCTCGAGTTGGGAAGTAGTGGGAGCGTAACACGCAAGTCTCCCGCCGAATGAAAGTTTAGGTGCGCATGCTGCAATTGCAGGAGAATGCACAGGCATGTCCAAGATCACGGCATTGAATTCTTCATCAGGAACTACATCTTCGACCATACCTTCCAAATGAGTATGTCTTGGGAAACCAGAGAAGCATTCACTTGCCCGTTGCAAGTTGGTCAACCCTACGCTTGCATGTTCATCTCTGGGCTCTGCAGTAATCAGATGACCGGTTTCTCCTAGCACTCTTGCGAGATGAAGGGAAAGGCCGCCAGAGCCTAAACCTGCCTCTAGAACTGTGTCACCGGCACCAATTCCTAATTTTGTGATAAAATATCCTGCATCCTTTGCAGAAATAGTCTGAGCTCTTCTAGCCATTCCAGAGATCAATTCCGGTAATCTAGCTGGCATAATTGTAAGATACTTCTGGCCCACAAGGACTTCATCACCAATGTTAGAATCAGCGAGCAGTGTGGCGGTATTAATCACCCCAAGCCCCTTGTGTTTGACCATTTCGTCAACCACCTCAACAACATGGATGCGCCCCTCTTTTTCCATCAGGACCGAATACTCTGCCATGCTTCTGCGAGAAGGAGTATACCAAGAACGATTCGCATGATTATTCTGAAGATACCCCCGTAGGGGGTGTGTCATAGAGAGCACATGTTCAAATACCATGTTTTTCCAAACGGAGCCCATGACGACCGTACGTACGACTGCTTACTCAATTGTTGGATTGATGCTTTTGAGCATTTTTGCTTCTTTTGGAGGACTAATCGCTGATAATGAAAAAGTTGAATCAGAACTGAAGGAAGAGCCAACTCAATTCCAAGCAACAAGCCCAGGGCACCCTGTTTTCGCTGAATACATGGGAGCATACTGGTGTGGACCATGTAAGACCACATCGACTAACTTGCACAACCTGTACGGTACAAACGGCGGTGGCGGAAGTCAATCCGAAGACTTCACCTACATCTCTTTCTGGGAATCCTCACAAACAGGTAACCCGAATGATAGCCCGATCAATCGTCGATCCCACATGCAAAACGCGCCAGGATACACTGGCGGCATCCCAGTTACGGTCTTTGGTGATGCTCCATCAGGAACTTACTACACAGTAGGCGGTCAAAACTACGACAGTTTCTACCAGAACGGCGGAAACATGCACAATGCAAACGACTACTCTCTGGTCGTACTGCAATCACAAAATGGAAACAACATGGATATCGATATCACTGCATCTTACACTGGTAGCGGTTCTAAGACCGTTTACATCTATGCTGCTGTAGCCGAAGAAACATCCCCTGAGACTTACTCTGGGGGATCTCCAAACCCTCACCACGTCTGGCAGAAGTGGTTGCTTAACGGAAACAACAACGGATTCGAATCCGTTACCCTGACTGCAGGTAACGCTGTAACAAAGTCTTGGTCTGTTCCAATCAACACTGTACGAGCAGGTGGCGGAGTTACTGCTGCTGAGAACTTCCTAACAATCGCTGCCCTACTCGACGGAGACCACACCTCCCACCGCAACGTAGTGTCCGCAGCTGATTCCAACATGGCCCCAACTATCGATGTTGGAATTCAATCATTCACCATAGACAACCCTAGTGCACCTAACGGCGGATACATCAACGGAGACATTCTGAATGTACAGGCTACCGTTATCAACAACGGTGTTGATGCTTACAGCGATGGCGGAGATTTAAGATTCTACTACAAGGCGAACAATGTAAAGACCTACGTCGGTTCGACTAACTCCCTAAGCAACTTTGCAAGCAATGGTGCAACTCAAACATATACTGGGCAAATCGATACTTCCAGTCTACCATCATCTGCTTACCAAACCACCTTTGGAGTAGAATTGTCTAACCTTGTTGCGGACAAGTCTAGTTCCAACAATGGTGCTACAGAAGTCGTTGCACACGACCTAGTCCCAGTTGCAAGAAAGGCACAAGTCATCGGTAACAACCAAATCGAGAGAGGGGACAACTTCCTTATCGAAGCAAAGACAACAATCAACGATGCTGTTGATATCAACACATCATTCTTCACATTCGATGTTGAAGTCTCCCAAGCGGGAATGAACCAGTGGATTGGCGGAGACATGATTGTCGGTGGAGAAGAAGTATACCAAGAAGGAACATCCAACGAACACCGCCAGTATCTAGTCAAGCCTAGCATGAACATGGGAGCAGGAGACTACGACATTCGTGTCCGTGCAATTGACTCTAGAATGCAAACTAGCGACTGGCAGATTACTCAGAACGGATTCGAGTTGAAGAACGCTCTACCGGTTATCACTGCAGAACCTGTACCTACTGTAAAGGTACAAACCTCAACAAAGGTTTCAATCGTTGATAACATCGAAGACGCTGAAACAGACCTTGACCAGTTGGTCATCACAAGCAACAGCCCTAACTTCGTAGCTTGGCACCCAGCCACAGAAGAGATCGAAGTCTACTTTGAGAACATCAGATTCGTCAATGGAGTACCAACTGCTTCAGGAATCGAGATTTCAGTCAATGATGGAACCGATACAGCTGTTGGAACTCTTCTGTTCAACGTTATTGAGAATGGACAACCAAGATGGGCTGGTGTGGAGAAGCAATATGTAGACGAGGCGTCCACCTCTTCGCTTTACTTGCTACCTTACCTATCAGACACGGATAACAATGGAAACATTGTTTCTTCTGAAGATTTGATGTTGGCAATTGTTGACAACACAAACCCAGACCTACTAGACATTACACTGAATGGTTTCACGCTGAACTATGCAACCAGTGATGACGACATCAACGGTGAAACTACAATCACACTCCGTGCAAGTGACGGCGAACAATACTCAGACCAGTTGATTACAATCGCAATCACACCAGTCAACGACGCACCTCGCCTTGACTTATCGGAATTCGAGAACCTACGCTTGAAGGTTGGAACTCAGAAGGTCATCTTCCTGAATGAGATTCTAACCGATGTCGATGGCAATGTCAACGAAGTAACCGTAACTGCTAGCAACCCAACACCTGGTGCTGCTCGTGTTAACTTCCTAGATAACACTCTGACCCTAATCTGGGATACAGCAGGTTTGCAAACCGTTACAATCCAAACAGAAGACAGGTATGATTCTAACATCTACACTCTGGTTGTAGACGTATACGACAGCATGCCTCTGCTTGTAGGAGAAGGCCCTGATGCAGATGTTCGCGTTGATGTGACCAATGTTTACATCGGAGAAGTTCCGGAATCTACTCTATTCCTAAACAAGAATGATGTAACAATCACCTCGCTTTCCAGCACATGGCAGATTTGTAACACTGAAGTTTGTATGATAAACGAAGTACATGAGCATGACATTACAATGAAGAGCGTTGGATGGACATTCGACCCATCTAATGGCCAACTGGACGCAATGGGTTCACAGTGGTATGTCAAGCTAGTCAAGATCACTGCTGTTGCAGCAAATGGTGACAAATTCGAATACAAGGAACCAGTTCTACAGTGGACTGCTATCGAAGCAGCACCAGGACCAGAAACCATGACTGAAGATGAAGTCAAGCAATTGGTAGCTGAATTGACAGATTCCATTGCTGCAAAGAAGACTGAAATCGATAGCATGGAAGAAGGAACAACAGCATACGATGATGCTGTAGCCGAACTTGATGAAATGGAAGCAGACTTAGCAGAAGCTTGTGAATACACAACCTGTGTTGAGAAGAATGCAGGTAACAGTGACGGAGCAGTTAGCGAGAGTGGACTTGACCTAACTGTAGTCTTGATTGTCATCGGTGTTATCATTGCTGCACTACTTGCTGGACTAATGTTCATGCGTGGAGGAAACGGTGGCAACGGTCCAGAAAAGATGGTAGATTGGGCGAATGAACTGCCAGCGAACGATGCAGTTGCGAACTCAATGTATGGAGGAGCACAAGAAATCTTCCAGCAACCAGTAGCAGCTCCTGCACCAGTGGTCGCTCAAGTTCCACCGGGGGCACCACCACTGCCACCAGGCGGTCTACCAGCGGGATGGACTATGGAGCAGTGGGCGTATTACGGCCACCAATATCAGCAATGATTGGTTTTTGTAGGTCCGATTTGGACGCTATGGCGCTTGCCAAACGGCTAAAATGGACTGTGTAGGAGGGGTAACTGTGACCGAAGAGGAAGTAACCGAGATTTCCGATGTTCAGGAGGATGAAAATATCCCTGATGAGGAGGAAGAAATGGTCACTATTTGGAGTCCTGAGGCCTCAGATAATATCGAACTAAACCCGACACCTGTCGACGAATGGGTCCGTAGTCTTGATTTCAAGTCAACCGAGGATGTGCCAATTCCTGAGAGGCTGGTTGACCAAGTAATTGGTCAAGAGGCAGGCTCAATCGTGATTCGTAAAGCGGCTGAACAACGCAGGCACATGATGATGATCGGAGACCCCGGTACCGGTAAATCAATGCTAGCGAGGTCCATGACAGAACTTCTACCACAAGATAAGCTAGAGGATATTCTCTGCTATCCTAACGATGACGACGAAAACGAGCCAAGAGTTCGTACTGTTCCTGCTGGGCGCGGTGATCGAATCGTTAAGAGTCAGAAAGAGGCCGTAAAGATACAACGAGAAAAGAGCCAAAAAATGCTGATGATTGGATTTGTCGCCATTGCATTCTTACTGGCAGTAGTTGCTTTGCAAAGTGGAGACATTCTGACCCTACTATTCGGAATGCTACTACTGATGTTTGGTTACATGTTCTTGCGCTCACGCATGGGCGGTGCCGATGAAGCACGTATTCCTAAGGTTCTAGTCAAGCATCAAGCACAAGACCCACCACCATTCGTAGACGCTACAGCCACACTTTCCGGTAGTCTACTCGGGGACGTAAGACACGACCCTTTCCAGAGTGGTGGAATGGAAACTCCTGCACACGACAGGGTAGAGCCTGGTGCGATTCACCGTGCGCACGGTGGAGTATTGTACATCGACGAGATCAACTTGCTCAGACTAGAAGAGCAGCAGGCGCTACTTACTGCAATGCAAGAGCGCGCTTTCCCGATTTCAGGTCGTTCAGAGCGCTCTAGTGGTGCATTGACAAAAACCGAAGCTGTTCCTTGTGACTTCATTCTGATTGCTGCAGGAAATCTAGACGCTATCCAGGGCATGCACCCAGCGCTTAGAAGTCGTATTCGTGGATATGGATACGAAGTCTATGTCAATTCATTCATGCCTGACACTACAGCAAACCGACGCAGGCTAATTCGATTCATTGCACAAGAAGTACGAAGGGATTTGGGAACCTCAAGAGAGATTCCCCACTTCGATAGAACCGGAGTTGCTGTAATTCTGCGAGAGGCGCAACGCCGCGCAGGTCGCCGAGGGAAGTTGTCTCTGAGACTACGTGAATTAGGTGGCTTGGTGAGAATCGCAGGAGACTTAGCCTGCGAAGAAGGTGCGCAATACACAACATCTAGACATGTGCTTGCTGCTAGAAACATTGCGAAGCCGCTGGAACAACAAGTCGCTGACAGAATGATCGAAAGGCGACAAGAATACTCACTAGTCGTCAACTCAGGCAACAGAATTGGTCGTGTAAATGGACTAGCCGTTCTTGGCGCAGATTCCGGATTATCTGATTACAGTGGGATTATGTTACCTGTAGAAGCACTTGTCACTCCTTCTTTGGCCAGCGGTGGTAGAGTTTACGCAACCGGTGGACTATCTGACCTGGCGAAGGAGAGTGTCACTAACGTAAGCGCAGTCATCAAGAAACTAACCGGAAAGGATGTTTCTGATTATGACATTCACATTCAATTCGTGGACACACACGGCGTTGACGGTGATTCAGCATCCATTACTATCGCCACTGCCATTATCTCTGCATTGGAGAATATTCCAATTCGTCAAGACTTGGCCATGACTGGTAGCCTTTCGGTTCGTGGGGAAGTACTACCTATTGGCGGGGTTACTGCGAAGATCGAATCGGCAGCTAAATCAGGTATCAAGACCGTTGTCATTCCTCGTGCTAATGCACAAGATGTTCTGCTGGATCAACAATTCGAAGACATTGAGGTCGTTGCAGTCGATACTCTTGACGAAGTGATGGAACACGCATTGCTAATTGGAGAAATGAAGACTAGCCTCGTTGAGCGCTTGTCCGCAGTCATAGACAGATTGACGCCTGAAGTTTCACCAAACAGTCAATTGTCTTGAATACACAATTTTCCAAATTTATTTAGGTGATTAACTCAAGTATTGGAAATTATTGTCTCGGCTCATGGGAGAGAGTTCCTACAACACTAGCGGTTCGTCGTTCCACAATAGAATCGCTACTTTTTCGCATTCAGCAATAATTCTGACAGTTGTCTGTCTTGCAATGATTCATTTAGAAACAGTACTCAAGCCATTCTTCATCGCCTTAGGCATATATTTCGTGCTAAAGCCTGGTGCAGACTATCTTTCAAAGAACAATTTCCCAGTATTTCTCTCATATCTGACAATGCTGTTATTGTTCATATTAATTCTAATTTCAACCGCTTTCTTCGCATGGTCACAAGCTCAAGGTCTGATCGATGATGAGGAAAGACAAGAGGAATACAATGGCAAACTAAACCAAAAATGGAAGAATCTGAAAAAGGTCCCAATCATTGGTCCAGCCATCACAGAATCTGTAAAGGGCGACACAGGAACACTAGGTGGTGATTTAGAGACAATTGGTATTGGCTCAGGGGGTTCTGCCACCGACCTCATTGCCTCAGTTGTTAGTGAAGTTGGAGCGTTCGTTACCACAGGAATTACTGTACTCTTCTTCCTGATATTCATTATCTTCGAGGCTCATTTGCTACCAGGAAGAATCGAAAGGGCTTGGCCGGGAAGTTCGACTGGGCGGGTTGAAGTTATCCAAACCCAAATTGAAGAGGGGATTAACACTTACATTATCGTAAAAACCGGTTGTGGATTAGGCAGTGCTTTCATTGCTGCAATAATCATGCTGATGTTTGACATCGACCTTTGGTTCGTATGGGCAGTAATGACTTTCATTCTGAATTATGTTCCATACATTGGTTCACTGATTGCAACAATTCCTCCACTTATTCTAGGAATCATTTTGCTCAAACCTTCAATGCTTCTGCTAATGACAATATTACTCCTGGTCAACCAACAGGTTTGGGGTAATTACATTGAAACCAAGTGGGCAGGAAGGGCATTAGACCTCTCCCCTGTATTTTTGCTTCTAATTACTGCATTCTCATTCTGGCTTTGGGGAATTGTTGGAATGATTTTGGCAGTACCCCTATTTGCAATCGTTAAGATTGTACTAGAAAACATCGAAGAAACCAGACCAATCGCGATTTTGCTATCAGAAAGGGCACCAACTCTGGAAGAGGCATGGCAAGATGCACTGAAAGATGGGAACCTATCTTCTGGAGAGTTCTACAAACTAACAGAATTACAAAAGTCCCTTGGCGTTTCAGACGAAGAGGTTGCTAGAATTTCAAGCAGGTCTGCTGCTCAAACGATTCTGAAAAGAGGCAGAGCACGTGCCGATGAAATAGAGTTCATTCTCGCTGCCACACATGGTCGAGACGAATTCTCACAACTCAGGGAGAACATTTCACCGGGTAGAGTCTCGAAAAGCCTGCGTCTACAACTCGAAGATTTGATCGAGAAGTTGGAAGAAGAAAGTGAAGAAGAATGATTAGAGAGTTTCTCTAAGCAATTTCTCAAGTTCTGTATTAATCATCAGAATTAGTGTTCCAAATTCTGGTGGAATGTTAGGGTCTTCATACAACTCCTCCAATTTAGCTTGGGTAATTGCAATCCGGATGTCCATCTCTTTGGACTTGTTTAGTAACCATTGCTCGCATGCTTCTTTTGCACCCTTGCGAATGTTTCTTGGAACTTTAGGGTCGTCTATTTGGTTAATCACTGTGGCAATCTGCCCCAACTTAGTTTCAATGTCGGACATAACTCACACCTGCACAAAGACTCGCGCACGCCCCTCTCAAGAGTGCCTCCTTTAAGTCGATTGCCGCCACCCGAGTTTCATGGATTCGGGGGAAGTCATATCCTGGACTCGTCTTATCGTCCTATTTTGGGCTCTAGGAATTGCAGCATGGCTGGACCATAAAGAGCGAAGAGTCCCTAATGAATTCTGGATAACTTGGGCTAAACCTGCGATTTTCTTGTGGGTTCTTGACCTATTAAACTCAGAGGCAGAGTGGTATGTCATAGCTACAGCAGCAGGTATGGTAGCATACGCATCAGTTGCGGTTATTGGCCGACCTTCATTGAATGACATTCGTGCAGGTAGTCGTCTTGATTTGGCTGTTAGCGTATGGTATCTTGTCGGAATAATGGGCGTAGTACAGGGGCTTTTACTTCACTCCAATGAATCGATTTTGTCAGTCTTATCAGGAGAAGCCAGCGAAAAGGCAACGCTTTGGTGGTCTACATTTGCAGTGTTCATTCCAATATTCCTAGTAGACATGGCATGGAGGATGCGCCTTATTCACGGTGGTGCTGATTGTAAAGGCTTGATGTGGGTTGCAATATTGGTTCCATCTTGGTCTAGTATTCCTATTTACTATCCAAGCGCTATGGAAGATACCGTGATTGCAATGCCTCCAGCAATCGCTCTACTTGTGTGGGGAGGTTTAGCTTTCTTGGCATTACCAATCATTATGATTCTAAAGAATTTAAAGGACGGTAATACCACTTTGAAGTTGATTTGGCATGCTGAAAAAATGAATGTTGACATTGTTATCGATAGTCACGTATGGCTCCTATCAACAATTGCTGAAATGCCAAGTGGAGAGAAGAAAATTGTTCATAGAACTAGGGCTCCTAGAAAAACACCCAGTAAAGAAAAACTGATGGAAGAAATCTCAATCCTAAAGGAAAATGGAGTTGAGGAAGTATGGGTAACACGGAAATATCCGCTCTTAGTATTCCTATGGCCTGCAATAATTCCACTGTTCTTAGTAGGAGGGCCAATGGCATACATCATGCCGTTGCTAGGAATTCTGTGATCAAGCACCCTTGCGCTCGACATTCTTGGGACGCAATCCCTTGTATCCACACTTACGGCAGGATGTTGCTCGCATTGCATTACGAGCATTGCACTTCATGCAAATCTTCACGTGAAGCAAACGTGCCTCTGCTTCAGGGAATCGAGCCATGATTCCGCCGACCCACTCCCTGTATTTAACCCAAACCGTATTTGAGATACCCATGTTTGAAGCACTAAAGCCTCGTGGGTTGATTTGTGCGCATAATTAGATTGCCTGGAATACACCATGACGCTAATGCAGTCATATTCGCGGGCAGTGAAAGCAATGTGCTAGTTGATTCGGGTACGACATGGTACCAGATGCTACAAGTTGAGAGAATTACTGGTCACTTGAAGCAAAAGGAAAGTGAAAGTAAACTGGATAGAATATTGCTAACTAGTCGCCGTTACCCATTTTCAGGAGCTGCAAAACACATTGCCGAATCCTTCGGGAACATACCAATTCACATTCACAGCGATGCAATTTCGGTACTAGAAACTGGAGATTTCTACTCTACATGGGCCAATCGATATGATTCTGATATGCCAAGTACAAAATGTGAACCAATTGCTCAAGGAGATACTTTCAATCTAGGCGATGGCGAATTATTCGCACTTTCCCTGCCAGGCCATTGTAGTGACGGTATGGGCTATTTCGAAAAGCAACGTGGAGTTCTTGTTGTTGGTGCAGTCTTACCCAGGGCAGATACTCCCTGCAGATGGGACATGCCGGGTGGTAGCCTTCCGGAGTTGATTACATCATTAGAGACAATACACGACTTATCACCAAAGAGTATCGTCCCTGCGAGAGGTCCAACAATCAAAGGAGTTGAGCGTATTGATGAAGTTTTGAGCCAGCATCTAAGTTTCCTAGAAGAGTGTCAAGATAATGATGGCCAGGTGCCAAGAAGCTGGCCTAGGCCGGCTAGGACTGCTTATTTCTTGACTTCAGAGCCGCCTTGGCCTTTGAAGGAAAATGAAAAATTAGGCGACAAGAACTGACTTTTGACCAGTCCATGCCACTACTTTCCTTTCCCATCCTTGCTGGATATGCAGGTCTTGGCCCACAATCTTCAGGGCAGATGCTGGTCCATCAAGGTCGAATAAATTCAGAACACGATTAGGAACATTTGCCCCGATCATGAATACTGAACCATTATCGCAACCTGCCAGAATACTCTCACCACTGATTGATGAAGAGCACAGAGAACGAATCTTGGTATTTCCAACAACATACCTGTCGATTACTTCCATTGAGTCGAGAGAAATCAAATTCACTCCTCCGCATACATCTCCTGCTACGACTCTATCTACCATTCCATCCGGCCCAATTAGACCGAGTAAAACACTAGCGGGAGCCGCAATTTTTACTCGTTTTTGTCTGTCGTTTTTTGGCTTCCAAACTATTGTTGCATCATCCATTGCTACGACACTACCACCGGAGGTAATCATCGAGCGGACTACTGTTCTTAATTGTCTCATGACAACTGAATTCACTGCCCGGGGTCTACATTCATTTCCAAGAGACCATAGGTGAAAGTGAAAGTAATCAGTAGTGAGAAGTCATGTCGTCCTTGTTGTCTTTCTTCCAGACCTTGTAACATGACTTGCAAACTCGAACTCTATTCTTGCGAACTGTAAACGCGCCTTCACCCCAAGTGTCAATAGCATTCTCTTGACTGAGTGAGCGTCCGCCCATGTGCTTGTCAGCAAAGCCATCACAACCAGAGATGCCACATGGGATCTCTCCTGGTTTTGCTTCTTTCTTTGCACCGGATTTCTTCTTCTTACCCGAAGGAATTCTAACCTTGCGTTGAACTCGGTTGGTGCGGCGGCTCATAGACATTGCAAGAACACCCAACAAATGAATATATCTTCAGTTTTTGTCGGCTTCACCTAGGCTCTTGAAGAGACCTGCAATGATGCGATTCAATTGGCGAAGAGTGACTTCTGAGACCTTTGCTACAGCGCAAATCTCAGCTTGTGTTCTCTTGTGCCCGCTCTCTGCAGCTGCCTTGTAAATAAGTGCAGCAGCAACTCCCATCGGCTTCTTGCCCTGCCACAAGTCAGCACGTGGTTGTAGGACCTTCCATAGGTGGTCGACTTGGAGGGAAATGTTTGGAGGCAACTTCAGGTCACTAATGAAGCGACCAAAGTAGTCGGATGGGCTAGAAATCTTGTGCATGTTGAACTTCCTAGAGATGTGGCGAATCATGCGGGACAACTCTTTCTCGTCAACTTGGAAGGTCTCAGCAATCTCTGGGATTTGGCGAGGCACACCTTCTTTGCGGGCAACAAGGTACGTACAAGCCGCAGTTACACCTGCAATCGAGCGACCAGTGACGAACCCTTGGTGTGAGAGAATTCTGTACAACCTGCATACCTCTTCTTGCATGGACTTAGGTAGACCAGATTTGTCACGCACCATCTGGTTAGCCTTTACCAAGTTACGTGCGCGACTTGCACGGGTCTTGGAACGCTCATCCATGACTCTGCGGCGACGCCAGTCACGACGCGCCTTGGAAGACATACCCAACTTAGCTGCTGCTCCAGATGTCAAGTCTGAGTGCGATATGGTAGTGTTCAGACCTTTGTCCGCAAGGGTGTGAGTTGTTGGTGCACCAATGCGTGAACGGTCAGTTGAGTTCTCGTGGTTGGTCCAGTCGATACCTGGGTCAATCACATTCTCTTCCACAACTAGACCACACCCGCCGCAAGATACCTCGCCGCGACTGTTATCGATTCTCCAATCTAGTACTCCACACTCATCACAAGGTTTGGTGTGTCCATCGACAACTCCACGGTGTGGACGGCTAGAATCCAGCCCCTTGCGAGGGATGTTGTCTCTACTCATGCTCTTCTTCTGCTCCGTCTGGCGACGGCTGATTTCATCGTGCTCCATTGCTTCTCAACTCCGAGTTACTTAGTTAGGCCACGGGTTAATAAAGATAGCGCCGGCAATCCCGCCGCCATAGCGGCAGACTGCTTATCATCAGCGCCCTTTATCCCCGAGAACAATAGTTATGCGTCGGCGGAGTACTTAAACCCGTGGTTTTTATGCGTCAAATAGCACTTTCCACTAGGTGGAAACATTCGATTTATCGTGGTCGAAATGTGGCTAATTTTGCTCGATTTAGACTGATTATCGGAAATTGACACTTGCGCATAGTTCATGCACTATATTGTCTGCGCTTGGTCTGAGAACCATGCCAGCCACAGTCGTACTCGGCGCCCAGTGGGGAGATGAAGGAAAGGGTAAACTTGTTGACAGACTGGCTGAAAGTGCCACATGGGTCGCTAGATTCCAAGGTGGCAACAATGCAGGACATACCGTAGTTCTCGGCGACAGGGTTCTGAAATTCCACTTACTTCCCTCTGGAATCACTAGAGAAGAATGCGGATTAGTACTTGGAGATGGAATGGTAATTGACCCTTGGGTACTTGACAAGGAACTCAATGACTGGGTTCAAGGTGGAGGGAAGGACCCCTCTGGAAAGCGATTATTCATCTCCAACCGCGCACACATTATTCTACCATACCACACTTACATCGATGGTCTTGACAAGAAAATCGGAACTACTGGCAGAGGCATTGGGCCGACGTATGCAGACAAGATTAACCGTATTGGCTTGAGATTTGCAGACTTGCCATATTGTGATTTCAATGAGATGGCTGAACGCCAAAACAAAGCTCTCGAACACGCTGGTTGCAGACAAAGAGTCACTGCAGAAGAATTAGAAGAGCAGGTTTCATGGATCCAAAACAGATTTGGAAGCGCCATAACCGACACTGGGATACTGTTGGATAATGCACTAAAGATGGGAGATAGGATCATCCTTGAAGGAGCTCAAGGTTGCTTACTAGACATCGACCAAGGGACTTTCCCGTTCGTAACATCATCTGTTACATCTAGAGGCAATGCTACCCATGGAGCAGGCATTCACCCAGGTCACGTGGACACAGTCATCGGGATTACCAAGGCATACATCACCCGTGTAGGAAACGGACACATGCCTACTGAATTATTCGATGAGGTAGGAGAGCACCTCACCAGCGTAGGACATGAATTTGGAACCACTACCGGAAGAAGAAGAAGATGTGGCTGGTTCGACGCAGTCGTGATGCGTCATTCAAACCGCGTCAATGGATTCACTGAAATTGCACTAACCAAATTAGATGTTTTGGGAGGGCTAGATGAAATCAAAATCTGCGTTGGCTACAAAATGGGTGATGTAGAAATTAACGAAATGCCTGCAAGTGCAATCGCCCTAGAAGATTGTGAACCTGTGTATGTCACAATGCCAGGATTTGCATCACACTCCCTAGAAGAGTGGTTAGGCATTGCAAGAAAGTGTAACTCGGAAGGTCTTGGATTCTCTGGACTGCCCGCAGCTGCCCAAAACTACATCCAAAAATTAGAATCAATTTTGGGAGTGACTGTCTCATCTGTAGGACTCGGTCCCGACCGAGACGCAACGGTCGACCGCGTGTGAATCCTCAAAAGGGAGAAGCATACCCGCAGGGTACAAGGGGCGCTTAGCTCAGCTGGAAGAGCGCTTGGTTTGCAACCAAGCGGCCG
>TARA_B100000674_G_scaffold499258_2_pt1 | contig 16363 bp, 8 predicted proteins | sample TARA_B100000674 | Tara Oceans TARA_B100000674 (sample SAMEA2622759) | marine metagenome | biome: marine biome (ENVO:00000447); feature: surface water layer (ENVO:00002042); material: "saline water (ENVO:00002010), including plankton (ENVO:xxxxxxxx)" | depth 5 m
TATGTTTTGTCATACCCCGCATATCGAATGCGTGGTTGTTTTGGAGTTTTTAGGGGGAAGTGAATAAGGAATGAACGTCAATTGGGGGGAGGCTTCACTTGATGATCCATTTTTTGTAAAGTATCAAATTGGGGGTGGATTGTGTGGTTTAAAAGGGGATTGGCCACCCATTCAGGTGGCGTTTTATTAATATTTAAGTTATAGTACTGTTAATTTCTACTATTTGTAGATATAGGCAAAAACTATTGCATTGTTATAGTCTAAGACTTATATAAATTTCTACTATTAGTATGATTAGACTAGATTAAGTTCAAACAACTTTAAACCCATGCAACTGGTGACAAATTGTGACCGAAAATGTGATCGCAAATAAGCTCAATATCATACCAGCATACAAGTAATACTTGTGAACTGAATGAGTTTAAATTCCAAAAAACCCCAATTGGAAGTCGCAATTTGCGACATCCAATTATCTAAAAAATAGGGCAACTTTCAAGAAATCCTTGATAGTTCAAATGACTTTAAATCGACGCAACTGGTTACGTGTTAAGATCATCTAAAAATTGAAGGGTATATCGAGTTGATTTCAAGTGCCCAGTTTTCTTTAAGATATGTAGTTCAACAAGGTGTTGAAGGTCTCTTGTTGCGGTAGCTCTGGATGTTTTCGAAATTTTAATGTAGTTTTCAGAACTTAACCCGCCTTTAAATCCACCTAACCCTTCATCAAATATTCTTAAAAGCACCATTGTCTGTCGTTTATTTAACTCTGGATGAGAACGTATTTCTGATTTTTTAACGATAAATTGAATCAATTTAATGGTATGTTTTTGAGCCATTAGAATGGTGTCGCTAAAATAGTTGATCCAACGATTAATGTTTAATGTTCGATTGTTTTTCTCGAATTGCAAATAATACTCGCGTTGATTTTCAAATATGACTTTTGATAACGACATTAAGGTTGGGGTTTCGGTGTGTTCAGAGATTATTTTTTTAACCAATGCTCGCCCAATGCGACCATTGCCATCTTCAAATGGATGAATGGATTCGAAATAAAAATGGGCAATGCTTGCACGTATCAAGCATGGTAATGGCGCTTTGCCATTGGGAGATGTGTCATTAAACCACTGAATGTACATATCCATTTCAGCTTTTACATTGGATGATGGCGGTGCTTCAAAATGAACCTTTGGGTGTCCAATATTGCCCGATACAATCTGCATGGGCTCATTCCCAGATCGGTACCTCCCAGGCCGTATATTTTTGTCGTGCCCACAAACTCTTTTGTGAAGTTCGTATAAATAGGAGTGACTGAGCTTTTTTTTATAGTTCGAATAAATAAATATCATCATGTTTGAAACCCCACGCTCTTTTTCAGGGATTTTTTCATTGGTTTGAATGCCGAAGTTTTTTTTAATCGAGGATTGAATGCTTTTTCGATCCAGGTACTCACCTTCGATTTCACTTGTTTTGAGCGCTTCTTCAGATATTAGTTCAATTTCAATGTCCTTAAGCGAATCCCTATTAATAACACTTATTGCACCAGTCATAAGACTGGCTTGTTTAATGAATTCGATTTCTTTTTCATTATCAATAGAAAAATTAAATGTTGGCCATTCAGGTTGTTCCCAGTTCCATTTCATGAGCTATATCCTTTAAAGTATCGATCAAATATACCGTCATTATGAGTCATAAAAATAGAAATATCAAACATTATAATTGATCGTAATGAGTTATAAAATAATATATTTAGCTCAAAAAAAGATAAATAATGAGCTATAAATTTTTCGTTTTTAGATTTATCCCGAGAAAGAAACCGGCTTCAATCCAAATATCTATGTGGACACGTTCAATGAGGATCCACAATTCACAGCAGAAGAGACCATCACACTTGGTGAAGGCCAATGGGTCTTTTCATTAAATTGATTAATTGTTTAATTCTTTTTTTGTGATTTTTTTGATCAGAGCGGCTGGTTTTTTAACGGAATGTATTGATTTTGACTACTTTTGTGCGTTTTGTTGATGTTTTTTGTGAATTTTTGATAGGTTTACGTACTTTTTGGCCCATTGTTGTTGTTTTTCAATGGTGTCTTGGGGCGTGGGCTTGATGATTTTTCCTGGGGTGCCAACCACCAATGAAAATGGTGGGATGACTTGGTTTTCAAGGACAACGGCACCAGCGCCAATGATGCTGCCTCGTCCGATTCTGGCGCCAGATAAAATGATGGCGCCAATGCCAATCAAGCAACATTCTTCAACATGACACCCATGCAAATTGACATGATGCCCAACGGTCACATCGTTTTCAACAATGCAGGGGAGGTCATTTTCAAGGTGAATGATGCACCCGTCTTGTATGTTTGAGCGTTCGCCAATGACGATTTTGTTAATATCACCTCGCAAAACACTGTTGTACCACACCGAGGCATCTTTTTTGATGGTGACATCGCCCATCACCTGAGCGCCGGGGGCAATGAAGGCATCTGTATCGACCTGAGGTTGTTTGGTTAATGTGTTTTCGGGGAGATGAAATTGAATCATGGTGATACTTTATCTTAAATTGATGTTTGAATACAATATAAGTTGTGAATTTATCGATATATGTTGTGAAAGGGCATGATTGAAAGGGTCGGTGTTGAGTTGATTTGGTTCATTTTATTGTATTTTTTGACGACTTTACATGTTTTCACGTATAATTTGAATAGATTCAACACCTTGGAGATAACAACCTATGGCAGGTCATAATAAATGGTCGAAAGTTAAACATATAAAAGCCAAAGAAGATGCAAAAAAAGGCAAGGCATTTTCAAAGGTTGGTCGTGATATTACCATTGCGGCGCGTCAAGGTGGGGATAACCCAGACATGAACCCGGCGTTGCGTTTGGCCATACAAAAAGCCCGAGATGTCAATATGCCCAAAGACAATATCCAGCGTGCCATTGAAAAAGGTGCTGGTACAGGTGAGGGGAATGCATTGGAAGAAATTATCTATGAAGCCTATGCGCCCGGTGGGGTGGCCATTTTGATTCGATCCTTAACAGACAACAAAAACCGAACGGTTCCCAATGTTCGTGCCGCGCTATCAAAGGCCGGTGGTAGTTTGGCCAGTTCCGGTGCTGTGAGCTACTTGTTTGAGAAAAAAGGGGTGCTGTTGTTTGATGATGATTGTGATTCTGATCATGTCATGGAATTGGCCATTGAGTCGGGGGCCGATGATGTGGATGTGCAGGATGATGGTTCCGTTGAAGTAACCACCACTCCCGAGGGGTTTGAGTCTGTGGTTGCCGCATTTAACGCGTCTTCTGTGGGGTATTTGGACGCCTCAATTGAGATGGTACCTCAAACCCGCATTTTATTGGACATTGAAAAGGCAAAGGGTTTTTTAAAACTCATCGATAAGTTGGAAGACGATGACGATATCCAAGACGTTTTTCATAATGCAGAGTTTCCCGATGAGGCCGTGGAGGGTTAGATGAAGCGGTTACTAATTGGTTTGTTTGTACTTCTTTTTTCGGTGGATGGATTTTCGGCCATTACTGTATCCGATTTTGAACAAATTAATCTCGGTCGTGTTATTCGAGAAACTGAAACGGGTGCATTAAAGTTTGTGATTGTATCTGATGAGGCTGCTGGTGAGGTATGGACCCAATTAAAAATAAATAGTGTCAATCTGTTTGATGCTTCAGACCAATCAAAAATTACGGATGTTAATTTGTATTATGATGATGGTGATGGGGTATTTGATTCTGGCGATTCTGGCGATTCTGGCGATTCTGTGATTTCTGTAACAAAAACAATTACTGCAGATAATTTTGAATTTGATTTTACGGAATCCATCGATACGACTCAAAAAACAATCATTATTACGTTTAAATCGGGTTCAACGATTCCTTTAACATCGGCCCCGGATATTCAACTAACTGAGTTGAATGGTGGTACAGCCGCAAATGGAATACAAACGGCTGCTAAAAAAATAGATATTGTTGGGCTGGATGTTGCTTTTGACGATTTGTCATCGGTCGAAGAGCTTGTTTATGATGCTGACGCAACTAAGTTTCCTTTGCTTGAATTTAAATTAACGCCGGATACTGGTGAAGCTGGTTATTTTATTGAAAATATTATTGTTAACAATAGTCAAAATAACTTTGATGCAACAGAAACAAATCATGGGGTATCTGCTTTGCACTTATATAAAGAATCAGATGATGAGGCTGCTGATCCACCTGTTACCTTTGATGCTTCAACAGACACCTTACTTAAGTCGATTACGAATGTTAGTGGTGATCCTGTGACCTTTAACTCCACAAATGCAGCCACCTTTTCATTTGATTTATCTGATGGCGATAACCGAAAAATTACGGATAAAAAAACATTTTACGTTGTGGCGGATGTTGGCCCATCAACAAACATTGAAATCAATGACACGGCAGTCCAAATAAATGCGAAGGTGACAAGCTTAACAGGCACAGGTGTGGGCTCAAGTTATTCCTATGGGCCAATTAATATTTCCGGTGAAGACCATAATAATCGATCGGTTTCTTTGGCGGGCATGATCATTAAATCTGTTGAAAATATTTTTCCGAGCATGAACGCGGCTGCGGGATTAATCGATATTCCCATTTTAAAGTTTGTTGCTAAGTCGGTGGGTGTAAAGACACGTTTAAAGAAATTGGTCATAAGCAACGATGCCAATACGTTTGATGTTAATTCAAACCAATCTGGGATTACCAATTTGTCCCTGGTTTTAGAAGATGGTTGTGACACAAACCCACCAAGCTATGATTCTGACTCATGTTTGGGCGAGTATACTGGTTATGGGGTTGACGGACCAAATAATAGCCCTAACTTGGATAGCATCATTGAAGATGCTGATGCGTCAAATTATTCAGAGAAAATTACAGAGATTGGTGTCGGTAAAACATCAAATTCTTTTTTTCAAATTACGAGTGAGTCTTCTGCAACGTTTGATCATATTGGCACCGGAACGGCGGCAGGTGCTTTTAAAGAATTTGATGATGACATTGGGACGAACCTTGATGTAGATACTGGTAAAGAGAGGGCGTTTTACATTTTGGCCGATTTTGGTGCGAATATGAGTTCTGGGCAGTCCGTGAGTTTGAACATAAGTGCGGATACCAGGGCGAGTTATGATAATAATTCTGATAATGATTATACAAATGATGATAATTATAGTGCGTTAAAAATTGGGTCATCATTACCTTTAACAGTGGCACCTACCCAATCGATTACGGTTGTTGATCCTCAGTTAACCATCAAAACACCTTTGGATGTGGCCATTGGGGACAATGAGGTTGGGCTTTTTTGTGATACAGATATGGATGCCAATTGCACGAATGGTGCTGGCGGCACAAAGAAGTTGGTGGCGGGCATGTATGATGTGCTGATGTATGTGTTTGATTTCGATGCCTCGATTTCATTATCTGGGGTTTCTTTTGAATTTCAATCCCCCAACCGCTATTTTAGTCAGGAAAGCATTGGCATATCAAAACTATCGCTGTATTTAGACAAAGACAAAAATGGGGCCTTGGGGTCTGGCGATATCTTTTTGGGGTCTACGGATGCCTTTACTAATTCGGGCAAGACAGGAACGATTTCAAATGTTTCTTTGCCACAGGGAAAGGATCAAAAATTATTGTTGTTGTTTGATATTGGGCAACGTGTGTCAGATTCAACGGATCAACTGTCTATTCAGTTATCCAATGTGATTGCTTCTGATAATGTTGTTGCCGGAATGTTTCCCAATCCCATTTCGCCGTACACGTATAATGTGGTGGCGCATAAACTGAAATTGCAAAAATTAATATCGGATATTTCTGATACCAATGTGATTACCCAAGCGTCAACGTTTGATGTAACGGCGTACGTTGAGCCAACAGAGGAAGTAGATGAGCATGAAATTCAATTGATTCAGGTGGGGTCTACGGGCGTTCCCTTATCGAGCCCTAAATTTTATTTGGGTGGGGTGTCCGGTAGCAATCGCACCTATGAGTTTTCTCACACTTTTTTGCCTGATGTGAGTTATGCAGCGAACAATTTATTTGATAATCATGATACAGACTCGTTGGGTGCTGGTGTTGCGCTCAATTTGGTGTATCGTGTATCGGCTGCAAACATTACATCGGAAGGCAATTACCTGATTGACTTTGATGTTTATTATAAGATGACGGATGAGGCTTATTTGTTATCGTCAAGAACAACCAATGAACCAGTGAATATACGATTGACCCGTTCGAAAGGGGCGGGCACGGATTATAAATCAGCCGTTGCGTTATCGGGAAGTAGCAGTGAGGCCAAGAGTGACAAAATCACACCATCGATGACCACAACAAATAAAGTGTATACCTGGTCACTTCCAGCCTATATTGAATCGGTGTCGGTTCAAGTCAATAATACCTTTACCTCATTTAACAATTATCAGTCGGTGCCTCAAAATGCACAATTAAAGATTCAATTTATCGATAGTGGGCAAGATATTGACCCCAGTTCGTTATCGTTGCAATTGAATGGCACCACCCTTAAATCGGAGTCCGAGATATCGGTCAATTCATCGGAGGCCTATTATGAGTATGATGCGTTGTCTGGCGAGTTATTGGTGAGCTCCATTGGGGATGCCAGTGGCACATTGACTGTATCAGCGAATGATAATTTTGGACAGGCCTATCCGTCAGCCCCATTGATTTTCTTTACGAGTGCCACGTTGGAAATTGAAAAGTTTTTTGTGTATCCCAATCCGTTTTCCCCATCCATTCGATCATCTGGCGTGACTTTTGGGTTCTCATTAACCCAATCCGCGACAGTGAGTATTAAGGTATATGATGCCATGGGCCGTGAAATTAGTCAGGTGCCAGCACAAACCCTTGGTATGGGGTATCAAACCATAAGTTGGGATGCCATTATTGCTTCATCATCAAAATTTATACCTTCTGGCACCTATTATTTGAAACTAACGGCAACGGATACCGATGGGGCTTCGAAAGTGGCGACCACGAAATTGGCGGTGTATTGATGGTGAAATATTTATTTCTTTGGTTAATCTGTGCACTTCCAATTTTGGGTCAAACAACGCAGATGGGGGCCGTGAATATTCAAACATCCATGACATCAGCGGACATTGCATCGTTTGGTCGCATTACGCCATATGAAACCCAATCGATTGGCAATGTGCTTATTAATCCCGCCTCGTTGGGTGGCATTTCATTTAATCAAATGACGGTGTCCACCTATCAATTGTCATCGCAGTTTGATTATCGTCATTTTAATTTTGTTATTCCTTATGGTGATTTGGTGTATGGGATTTCTTATGGTACCAATATTACTTCAGGGTTTATTGAAACGGACATAAACAATGGGGTGATTTATGATATCGGATCATTCTCCTCAGGTTTTGACGTGTTGCATTTGTCAATGGGGCAAAAAATTAATGAAGGGTTTTTCTTTATTGATCACTTTAATTATGGGTTTGGTTTGAGTATGTTGACGCAGGTGATCGGTTCCGAGCGTCGTTCACCCGGGTATGGACTGGATGTTGGCGTGATTGCCACGACATTTTTTGATCAGTTTTGGTTGGATCGTGTGGATGTTGGGTTTTCCGTTATTAATGCCGTATCCACGGGGTTGCCGTCTTGGACCTATGATGCCAATGTGGGGACCAGTGAGCAACAGTTGATTGAACGACAAATCTATACCGGTGCAAAGTTTAATTTATTTAACTATTCAACGGCCATTCATACGGGCGCCTATGTTCAAGGATTTTCGTTAAGAGATCTAATGTTTGGGATGGATTTTCAAGTAGCGAATGGCTTAAATGTGCGATTATCTACAACTTATGATATGTTGCAGGGACAGGAATTTATTTATAATTTTGGGTCAGGGCTCATGTTAAAACGTGTCGCAGGGTTTGGGAACAGTGTGTATGATATGTCGGTGGACTATAATTACACCATGTACCCGTTCCCGAGGTCCAATGATCCATCACATACCATTAGTATGACATTTTTAGGTCAATCAACCGATCAACGACCGGTGGTTCTTCTTCCTGAAAAATCCTATGATACCGATCAACCAACCGCTAGTTTTTCGGGAACGTCTGATCGCAATGCCTTTATTTATATTTACAATGGTGAAAGCTTGGTTGGCCAAGTGGCGGCGAATAATAATGGGAAATGGGAAGTCAATGATTTGTTTTTAGATGTTGGATATAACGCCATTACGTTTCGTTCAAAGTCGGGTACGAATGATTTGTCCAAACCATCCCCTCCGGTTGTTGTCCATTTTGATCAAAGCCCCCCTGTAATTTCAACTGAACTTGATATTATGTCGGATCAGGTATCCATTCGCTTGACATCAAATGAACCATTAAAAGAAGCACGCTTGGTATCTGGCAATGAAACCTTGCGATTCAAAAAGATTTCGGATGCGATCTATACATTGGCGGTTCCATTGCCCCCTGAAATGAAGTCTGGAAACCCATTGCCAGAAAAAATGATGTCCTATGATATCGTTGCCATGGATCGCATTGGCAATCAATCACCCACAGAATCCGTTTCTTTTTTTGTTGAACCGTTATTTCCAGCGGATCAAGCGGTAGTGTATAACGATGCCATTACCGTATTGGGGTATGCGTCGCCTTATGTGGAGGCTATTTCTGTGAACGGGAAACGCATTGAAACCGATAAAAACAATGGGTTCTCAAAATCCGTGCAATTGAATTATGGGAAGCAATTGGTTGAATTAAATGTGAAAACAAGAAATGGGCAGCGGTTGAACTATTATGCTCGGTTATTGTGCATGAAGCGTTTTTCAGATATTCCAAAGTTTGCAAAGTATCGTCGTGATATCGAGTTCTTAGCCACTCTTGGGTATGTGTCCGGAAAAGACGATGGATTATTTCATCCGGAAGAAGAAATGACACGACGGGATGTTACATTGGCCATTGCAAAACAACGAAATATTGAGCCCAAGGCATTGGATTATGACCCATTCTTGGATGTTTCTAAATCAGATCCTGATGCTGGGATTATATCTGCAGCCGTTGATGCCGGCATTACTTATGCATTTGCAGATGGTACTTTTAAACCGGATGAAAAGGTATCCGTTGCCAATGCTTTTAAGATGTTAAATAACTCCGGTGTGATTGATAGTGAGGATATTGTTGTGAGTAAAAAGCCCATTAAGCGGTATGAATTTGCGCTTTATTTTAAACAAGTTCGTCGTTATGATCAGCGGGTGATTTACCTGATGGATTGGGACCAGGGGTATAAACTTCCGAAGTAATTTTTAAATGATGACGACGCTTAGGGTAGGTCTTATGGGCGCAGGGGCAGTGGGTTGTTTTTACGCGGGGCATATGGCCAAAAAAGGGGCCCAGGTCACCATTTTAACGCGATGCCCTGAGGTGTATGATTCACCCATTTGTATTAACTCGGTGAATGGTGATTTTTCATTTACACCTGCCGCTATTCGATCCATTCATGAGCCTGTCGATGTTGATGTGCTTATTCTTGCGACCAAGGCCTTGCCGTCCATTGATCAAGTGGCATTGATTCGGCCATTTATGTCAAACCAAACAAAGTTGATGGTGATTCAAAATGGGATTTTTGTTGAAGATGATTTGTTGAAGGCGTTTCAGCAACCCATATTTCGTTGTTTGGCCTTTATATGTGTGTCTCGTTTATCACGAACCCAAATTCATCATATGGATTTTGGGGCACTGTCCATGGGGTGCTTAAATGCTGATTTGGATTTATTTTCTGAGGACCCGTTGATCGACTTGCTAAAGGATTTGGATATTCCGTTTCGATTGACGCAGCGTATTCAACAATCGATATGGGAAAAACTGGTATGGAATGCGCCGTTTAATCCACTGTCTGTGCTTTGTGGTGGGCTTACAACGGAGCAATTACTTATGGATTCTGATATTACAGCACGCGTGATTGCCATTATGAAAGAGGTTCAATTGGTTGCCACTAGCGCCGGTGTGACCATTACCGATGACTTTATTCAACAAAAAATCGAACAAACCCGACAAATGGCGCCGTATAAAACCAGCATGTGTTTGGATTATGAGGCGGGTTTGGCGATTGAGGTGGATGCTATTTTAGGAAACCTGTTAAACTATGCGGATCAACAGTCGGTTCATATCCCTCAAATTTATCGTCTTTACAATGACCTGAAGACATTGTGAATTTGCTTTATTTTCTTGATGTTTAATTTCCACTGAAACTGGGAATAACAAATAGTTCAGGAGAATTTATGCGATTTTTTTATTTAATGGTATTGATGGTATGTTCATTGCAGTTTTCTCTTTTTTCAGTAACTGGGAATGTCAATGTTCAATTTCTACTTGGGGACAATGAGAATGGGGTGTTTGAGGGCACGTACAATATTACGTTTGGGATTTATCCCTCTCCAAATATGGAGGAGAGTCAGGCATTGTGGAAAGAAAGGCATGAATTAATTATTACTCAAGGGAAAGTAAGTCAAATTTTAGGAACCAAGACGGTTCTTGATTATCATCTATTTAAATCGGATAAATTATACGTTGGGCTGTCGTTTGAAGAGTTGAGTGATCGCGTATTTGTTCCGCTGATTAGTGTGCCAGCGTCGGTGGTGTCCAAATATTCTGTGTATGCGCGTGAAATTGAATATACCGCGGATTGGATGAAGGTTAATACCCAAAATCAGAGGGTTGGCATTGGAATTACTCAAAACTTAACCGTTCCATTTCAAGTGATTGGATCGGCCAATATTACATCAGTGAATGCAACCGGGGAACTGCATAGTCCGGATGGCTATAATGTTCATCAGTTGGATTATTTGAAACTGGTTAATTTGGATGATTACTCGTTGTCGCCATTTGATTCTCCTTCGCGTACTTCAAATAATTCCCCAACCAAGGATGTTGTTTTTGTTACAACGTCTGGAAATGTTGGGGTTGGCATTTATGTAACCGCTGATATTACGGAACAATTGCATGTCAGCGGGAATTTAAAGGTGGATAACGGCACGTTTAGTGGACAATCAAGCATGCATTTGGTGGGTGATGCGGGGAATGTCTTGACGGATCAGGATGGCCTGCAGTTGATGTGGGATTCAAATAAAGCGGTTTTTCGGGCGGGGTATTCATCGGGAGGTAACTGGTCTATTGATCAAAATGGTAACTACTCAGCCGCCTTTGGGTTGGATAATGAGGTTTCAGGTCACTATGGGTTTTCTGCAGGGCAAGATAATACGGTTAACACCATTCATGGCATTGCTTTTGGAAAAAGTAATCAGGTTGCCCATCGATTTTCTGGCATACTTAGTGGTGAAGCCCATCGTATTTATGCAACAACGGATACCAATGGGGGGTATATGACCATTGCTGGGGGAAAGGATAATTCATTAACAGGTGATTATGGGTTTATTGGTGGCGGCAATGGCAATCAAGTATTGGATGATTCGAAATATGCGTCCATTGTTGGTGGAAAATCCAACATTATTTATGGCTCATCTGATTATTCTGTGATTTTGGGTGGGAAAAATAATGAAATTTATGGGGACTATTCCGTTGCGATGGGTAAAAATGCCCAAATAGGGTCTTCTTTAGAAGCTCATGATGGGGTGTTTATGTTTGCGGATAGTACGGTTCAACAGGGAGCGACTTTGCGGAGTTATTACCCAAATCAGTTTTTGGTGCATGCCATCAATGGCATTCTTTTTGGACTCAGTGACTTTAATCATAAAGTCGATTTGGAGATTGATGAGTTTAAAACCTATCCTCCCTCCACTCAAACGGTTAAAGATCATACCATACGAACGGCTGGGGATATTGTGGCGGCGGATGAGAATGGTAACTTGGGGTATTTGGTGGGGGATGGGACCTACATTACCAATGTTTCCAGTTTATGGATGAGTAATAGTGCGGATAGTTCTGTTTATTTGGATACTCAACGGGTGGGCATTGGTGCAGATAATAGTGCGGTTCCTGCAACGGCTATATTGTATTTAAAAGAGAATGCATTTCCATCGAATATTCGAATTGAATCAGATTCTGCTGGGTTACTCGATGTTGGCGTAGATGGGGAAGATTCTGTGATTGAATCCAGCAATCAGTTGTTATTTAAACGATCTGGAACGGATATTTTTGAAATTACAAATAATAATGAGTTTTACTCCAAGGTTAATGTTGGAATCAATAAACCAAACCCTGAGCATGCTTTGGATATTGATGGGACGGTAAAAATTACAGAGGGGTTGGAATCGGGTGGCCTAACCACCTCGGGGACCATTACGGCCAATGCTTTTGTCGGGGATGGATCTGGCATAACGGATGCTCAAGTTTCGTATATGGTCCCCGGTAGTGCTAGCGCTATAAGTGGGCAAAAGCATTTGGTGATGAGTAATGATGGGTTTGTGGCTATTGGGCAGGTGGCGCTTGATTATGCCAGTTCTTCATCGAGCAGAACCGTGGATGCATTGCTTCATGTAGGTGATGCGGGCTCAACGCAACTGAAACTTGAAAAAACAGGGGATGGACGATTTACAACCATGACATCTGGGGCTCAATTTGATTTAACGTTTCATAACTATTATACGGATACAGATAATATATTTTCCATCAATTCGAAAAAAACTGATTCTCAAACCTCATTGGTGATGGTGTCTGCGAAAGGGCATGTTGGGATATTGAAGGATCCGACAGCTGAGGATGCCTTGTCGGTGAGTGGCAATGTATCGGCCACGACATTTTCAGGAAATGGTGAATATATCACCAATGTGCAATTGGATTCCGACCAAAGTACTCAAATTACGTTTAACTCGATCATAACATTCAAGGAAATGTTGAAGTTGGAGCCTCATAACCATAATGACCCTCCCTCATGTACAGCAGCGGACGTGGGTTCCATTTATTCGATTTATTCAGGGGATACTAATTCAGGGTCCGTGGCGATTTGTGCATGCATTGCGGAGGGGACTCGGAAAAACTTGATTGATAATACAAAAGATATTGCATGCCAGTAATTTAACCATGGTATAAAATTTTTTTATCGAGTGATATGTTTGATTTTAACTGTGTGACTTATTTCATATCCTGCATTTTGTTTGTTGATTGCCAAAAAATGGATGATTCTGAGTCATTTTTTACGGATTGGATGGATTTCGTTTGAGTTTTATTTTTTGTCAATTTCATCATGGCTATTTTTGTTGAAAACTAAGATGCTTTTTCCTTAAATTAATGTTTAATCCCCTGAAAAAAAGGGAATAAAACAATGGTGAATTCATGACATCTTTAAATCGGTTTTTATTTGGATGTGTTTTTTTTCTTATGCTGTGGGGCGGCCCACAGGTTTTTGCTGAGCGATTTTATTCCATTAATAATACCTTGCCCTCAAATGTGGTCATATCTGGGGTGATTCATCCGGATGATGAGAGGACTTACAATGGCGAATATGAGGCTTTGTTGGAGTTTTTTAACGACGATGGGAGTGCCCCAACCGTTAATGTCACAAAACAAGTGACATTTCATCAAAATTATTTTCGAGTTCAAGTGGATTTGGTGTCCATTTTACATTCCATGTTTTTACATCGAAAAAAAATGTTTGTTCGCTTGAGCATTGATGATGTCAATATTACGTTGCCATTTGCATCCGTTCCAGTCACCATTAAATCGGGGCTGGCCACAACCACCAATCGAATGATTGACGATAATGTGATGTCAATTGACTATGATCAACAACGGATTGGCATTGGTACCAGCGTTCCTTCGAGTACGGTGCATGTGGTTGGCACGGTGAATGCCACTGAGTTTTTTGTGGGTGATGGATCACAATTAACCAACTTAAAGTATGCCGGTGGGGATAATTATAATTTTTTAAAATCTCAAAACGGTGAGTTTGTGGTTATTACCGTGAATGCCATTGGAAAAATGATGGTGGGAGGTCGCATGGGGGTGGATATTCCAAAATATGATTTGCAAGTGTATGGATCGTTGCTTGTTGAACCCAACGAAAGGGTGTCTTCGGACATTATTTCGGGCGCTGGTTCTCGGTGGATGTGGTATTCTGATCGATCAGTATTGCGAATTGGGTATACGCCGTCTATCTACTGGGATGACGCCTACAGTGGGGATGACTCCATTGCGTTTGGGTATGCCACCATCGCGCAAGGCAATCATTCCATTGTTGGTGGAGGGTATTACAACTTGGCCCAAGCCGATTGGGCGGTCATTGCTGGAGGAAGTGATAATATCATTCGTGGTGAACAGGGGATCATTTTGGGTGGTCAAAAAAATACCATTCGTAGTGAATCATCCATTATTTTGGGTGGTCTTGATAATATTGCCAGTAAAAATGCCGTTGTGCTGGGTGGGTTTGACAACGCATCCTTTGGTGTTGGTGGGGTTGTTTCCGGATATAGAAATTTTTCTTCTGGTGAGGAAATTCTGATTTTGGGTGGAAAAAATAATACGGGGTTTGCTCCGAAATCGTATTTAATTGGATCCAACATCACCACTTTAGAAGAGCATTCCCACTCCCTTTTGATTAATGCCTCAAATACATCCGATGAATCGGTGGTTTCCAGTCATATAAAAATTAAGGCGCCTGCTGGGGTTGGTATTGGTACCAATGAGACGCTTTCAAATGGATTAACCATTCAAGGTGCGGTGTCGGCAAATATGCTTTATGGTGATGGGAGTCAAATTCAAAATTTGAAAAATCCACAAAGTGCATGGACCCCACACCCATTGGATCCGAATTTTTTAACTTATCCTCATCGATTGGGCGTGTTAACGCGTGATTTATTGGAGTCGTTGAATGTTAGTGGAAGCATTCATTTGTCTGGGGTTGCTCAACCCGATGCTGGGACCATTCGTTATGAGAATGATGATTTTTCTGTGTATAAAACAGGAATTGGTTGGGTCAGTTTGACAATGAGTGATACGGATACCACCTACAATGCAATAGAGAGCATGGTGTTGGATGATTCAAATTTGACGTTTTATATTGCAACTCAAAATGCCATCATTGGACAGGTAAAGAAGTGGAATGGGCAATATTGGGATCATGACTATTTGGATCAATTTATTGAAGAACCTGAATTGTCGAGATTTAATGATGTGAGCTTGCCCAAACGGTTGTATTTGCCCACCGGTGATGTGGCCATTAATTTGGGTGTTGACCCTTCAAATTTAACCCCGTTTAATGCGCCATTTACAGTAATTACAAAACCGAATAAATCAACAGGGCTCTATTTATTTGACAATAATTCTGATAGTGAAAAGATGATTTCACTGTCCGTGTCTCCACCAGGACTTCACTTTCAGGCCTATTATGATGGGGGCATGTTTCGACAGACCAATCAAGATGGCGGTGGCATTGTTCAACATGGCAATACCTTATCGATGTATGTGGATGATGCGACCGGTGTGGCGGTGAATGGGCTGTCCATATCGTCAACGAATATTCGAATTTTTGAGGGGGATTTTAATGATCCCTCGGTTCCTTTTTATGTGGGGGGTGATATGACATCAAAATCGTTTGTATTTCATACAGACCTAGACGGTGTTGGTATTTATTTGAGAGCGCCGTATATGCAAAATAATAATGATCGATCGGTGTTGTTTCACCAAAAAAATGATGGGGAACTATTTATTCAATCGGTGGATCAGAGCGGTGATATGATTTTTCGGAATTACCAAGGCCAAATGGCTGTTCTTCGATCATCCACGAATGGGAAGACCAAGTTTGGGCTTACCAGTGGATCGGTACGATCAGGGCTTGATATTGAAATGGGCGATACCCACGTTTCCGATGGGTATGGGATTCAATTTAACCAACAATCGGTAAAAAAATCAGGCATTACGTTTGATTCGTCAGATTCAAAAAGAATTCAAATTCATACATCATCTGAATTTGATGTCCCAAATGTTGAAGTCTCTGAGTTGGGCAACGTTGGATTTAATGGCCCGGTCAATGATGCCCATGATTTGGTGGTTAATGCCGTGTCAGGTCGTCAATCCATTGTTCAAATTGATACGGTTGCGGCACAAAATCCGGGATTATTGCTGCAATCCGATGGGGTGGCTGGCGATAGTGACGATGGTGATTTTTCGGATCTTCGAGAATCTTACTTCTTTGGATCAAGTGGCGATTCATTAACGCTAAATGAAGGTGATAAGTCGGCCATGATGATTTCTCAAGATGGGTATGTTGGCGTGTATGATTTAACCCCAACATCGGCCTTATCCATTGGTTCCGATGTGGTTATGCTGAATCAGTCTGGGGTTTATATGAAAGACTCTGATGGGACCAGTGCGCCGTTGATTGTGATGAATGATGATACCGTGCAATTAAAATCATCCAAT
>TARA_B100000674_G_scaffold499267_1_pt1 | contig 16357 bp, 10 predicted proteins | sample TARA_B100000674 | Tara Oceans TARA_B100000674 (sample SAMEA2622759) | marine metagenome | biome: marine biome (ENVO:00000447); feature: surface water layer (ENVO:00002042); material: "saline water (ENVO:00002010), including plankton (ENVO:xxxxxxxx)" | depth 5 m
TTTATAATCACTTCTTTTTTTTTGAGGACTTTTTCAACATAATGGGTCGTTTATGATCAATCTAAAGTAGAGTCAAAATAGATAATGTGGCAAGGTTATGGGACTAGCGGTTAAATGACTGAACTAACTTGCTCGAAATAAATGACAATTGATCGGATGGGCTTTTTACTAACCAATCATTATTTTTAATTCGAATGATTGGTTAGCCGAGTACGGATAGAATATCATCACGACGCTGATCTTTTCGACACAGTTCATCTGTAGATAAATAATGTTCATTTACAACCAATTCAATAATGCATTGTTTAGAGGGATCGGTTGGGTGAGTAACCAATATATCCATTTGAAAAATACCAGCAATGATGGAATCAATATCTGTTTTACACCCTAAAGACTGAATTACTTTGTTGGCGTTGGTTTGAATGGTGGTTACTTGAGGATGAAGTAACTGATAATTAATTAATCGAATATTGGTTAAAATAGATAAATAAAACGAATATTTGTCTTCAACCTGTAGTACATGGTTTATCTACTTTCAAATTCAACAAATTTATAAGCAGGACGAATCACGCGTCGCCCCGATAAAATTTCTTCAATGCGATGGGCACACCAGCCCGCAGTACGTGCCATTGCAAAGAGCGGCGTATAAATATCCACTGGAATATTTAAGCAATCATAAACGAACCCTGAAAAGAAATCGACATTGGGGGCAATCAATTTATCGGAACCTTTGACTGACTGAAACACCTGTGGGCCCTCTTCTTCAATCAAGCAATAAAGATCAAACTCGTCCGAACGACCCACTTGCTCAGCCAATTCTTTGGCTTTTTCTTTTAAAATAACGGCTCGTGGATCAGACTTTGTATACACCGCATGACCCAATCCATAAATTTTACCGGAATTATCGTACGCTTCTTTTCGAACAATTCTTTCTAAATAGGCACGAACCTCACTGCGATCCGCCCAATTGGATACATGAGATTTAATGTCCGACATCATGTCCATCACCTTCTTATTGGCCGCCCCATGCAACGGCCCTTTTAATGAACCTAAAGCCGCCGTAATTGTACCATAAATATCAGACGCCGATGAAGTCACCACATAGGTCGTAAATGATGAGTTATTTCCACCACCATGCTCCGCATGAAGCAACAACGCCAAATCCAAAATATCGGATTCAAATGAGGTGGGCTTCTTTCCTTGGCGTAACATATATAATAAGGCTTCAGATGTATTCATTGTCGGCTCAGGGACCACCAATTCAGGATTGGTTTCGTACGCCAACAAATACGAATAGGCAACAATCACTGGCAACTTGGATAATATCATTAAACTTTTAAGAAAGTTCTCATACGGATCAATGGTCTCAGGACGCCCATCTTGTGTGTAAAGCGCCGAGACAACCGTTTGAAGTTTATTCATGATATTTTTTGAAGGTAACGCTCGAATTAAATGATCCGTAAATTCCCGGGTTAATGAGCGATGATGGGATAAGAACTGCTGCAATTGATGCATCTCATCTTTGGATGGCACACGACCCGTTAGCAATAAAAAAATAATGTATTCAAACCGTGATAAGCCATTTGTATCCTTAACCAAATCGTGAATAGCACGACCTCGATACTTCAACACCCCATCCGTAGGAACACGAGCACCATTCTGCTGCAAAACTCCCACTACAGATGAAATCCGACTCAATCCAGCCAACACACCACTGCCATCAGCATTTCTTAATCCACGTTTTACATCCAATTGTGAATACATCTCATCAGCGATGGTATTCATCTCAATAATCTCATGTCTTAAATGTTCAAATTCCATAAGTCTCCCTTTTTTTTAACGTACCTTATTATGATACAATTTGACGCCATAAAAACCCAACAATATACTTACACATGCCAAAAAAACAAGTGCAATTGAATCCATAATTAAAGCCCCCATGGAAGGAGTGTTACTGTAACGAGCCAAGGTTTTTAATTGAGCATCAATCATTTGATATTGTTCTAAGTTTTTATCCACCATAAGCGTCAAGGCGTCATGCTTCATGGTAATGGATTGATCCAGCGTTTCAACCACTTGGTTAACCTCTGTTATCATATCATTCAGCTGAGGCAAATCACTCGAATTAACCAATGAACGCTTCTTTGACAATTCATCCGTGACGGCAATCAAGTGTTTTATGGCTGAAAAAGCCACCCCATCGGCATCTGAGGATGTAATGAATCGATCATCTTCACCAATCTTAAACGCCGATTTAAAATCCTGCGCCATGGGCCCAATGTGTTGAACCCCCGCCTTAAAAACATACTCCCAACGGGTGATGGGCAACCCCATTAATGAATCAAACATATGCTGATGATCAACCGTTAAAAAGCGCGTCTTTAAGGCTTTATCCGATACCATGCTCCAACCACCTGAAACATCGGTTGCCGAAACCACCATGCCATCGCCAGTATGAATAAATACACCATTGGGTGCCGACAACATGACCTGGGAATCCCCAGAAAATTCAAGCGGATGAGCTGACGCATTCAACGCAACATTTCCATCCCCTGTAACCGATACATCCGCACCAAGAATAAAATTATCGCGCCCATTCACGCGTGCCCTGGACCCAAACACGCGATTACCATCCCCTCTCACCATCACATCATTGGCTGAAAAAACCATGTTTTGCCCCCCCATAACTTGAGCATCTTGAACAACATGCAACGCATTGGATGTTCCCGACACGTGAATCATCTGACTCGCAAACACATCATGGTCAGCCCCTTGAATCTGCGAATCATCAACATGACGCAAGGATAAATGGTGACCATCCACACGCACGGCTTGTGCATCTTTCAACTGCGACATCTGAACCGCCACCTCAGCATCCCTTATGGATATTAAGGATGCATGATCAATCTGACCCCTCACTTGGGTAAGGTCTCTCAGCATGGATTCTTGCGCATGAATCTTCACACCATCCAAATGAGACGCCGACACATGATTTCCCCTCACATCTGAATCCTTGAGATGTGAGACTTGCGCCCGATGAAGATGAACCGTGGCCCCATCCAATTGATGCCCAATCAACGCATCAGATGAAGCGTCTGAATTCCTAATCCGATCCACATAAAATGATTCAGCCTTAATGTGAGACCCAACAACTTTTCCAATGCCCATATTCGTTCCAGACAATTGAGACGCATCAATATCGCCGAAAAAAGACGATTGAACATGACCATTGGACGCAATAACACCCCCCACAAAGGCATCACTCATTTTCAATTGATGATCTTTGGCAACTGGAACCCCAATCCCATATCCCAACGTTGTAATTAACTTCCAAGTACTCCCATCATAAAAGCGAAACCGACCATTGGACGCTTCGTATTCCATGGTTCCCTGACTGGGTTGGGAATTGGTGGCATCACCAATGATAATAGCTGAGCCTAAATCCAATTGCTCTTGGGTATTTAATGGGTCCATTGAGATCACCTTAGAAGGATGAATCAACAATTGATGACCATTAAAATCAAACGACAATATCCCCGCTGGATTTAATGTTAACTGAACAAGTAACGACGGGCGGGCCATCCCCACTTGAATCTGATTGGCTTGAGCATCACGGATGGCCATGCTCACGGCCCCACCCAAGCCCTCAATATTCAAAGGATAAACAAAGTTTTTTTGAACAGAAGATAACGTGGATGTTTCAAAAATACCAAGATTATTGGATGAATTAATGACCAAATTGGTCGTTGAATTAAGCGAGGAACCATTCGAAACAATCACATGATCCGGCGCTAATGCGCCAATCCCAGTCCCCCCATTGGGAACCCCGATCAAACCTGAAAATAGAGACGGCTGAATCTCTCCGGATTTAAATTTCGAATATAAAATTGCATTGGGGGTAATATGATCATTTCCCAAAATAATCGCATCTTCAAATTGATCTTCCGTTAAAATATTGGCGGGAACATTATAAGAGGCAATGCTCGCATCCTTAAGGCTCGATTCAAACACAGAATTCGTGGCAATTTTATCTGCGATAAAAAAACCATCGGGAATATACTCTTGAACATTATTGGTTATGAGCATATCAAACGTTAATGACTCCGTCATAAAATTATCGGATGTGATGGCGTTATCACCAATGGTATTCTCATTAAAAATGCCAAGACTCATACGATCAACCAATAACGTATGATCCGCCAGATGCTCAGATTGAATCGCATTTAGTTGAATATTTCGAGAGGCAATGACCGCCCCATCCAGATGATTATTCTGAATCATTTGATTCGCAAAATCTTGCAAATCCTGACCCACATTAAGTAATCCAGACCCATCCCCAGAAATCTGACCAAAGGGCACCCTTAAGTTATCTTTTGTCCACGCCATGACATTAATGCCATCTTTCAAATTCAACGAGGATAAATTCATCACTGATTGGTTTAATACAAATGAATTGAACTGCATTGAATTGGCTTCCAATGATGTGGATTTCAATCCACCAGAGAAAGCCGCCGTGCCAATAACATGCAATTTTTCCTGAGGAAACTCGATCCCAACCCCAATACGATAATTGGCTGACGTTAATTCAATATGCTGAGAAAAATCCGTCCAACGTGACTTTTTAAACGTGGTAGGGCCATACAATAAATCAACCCAACCACTGGGATGTTTGACCCACATGGAGTTATCCGACCAACGAATGGCACCCGTCACATTGGTGTCTTCATACGCCAATTTCAATGCACCACGAATGTCCACATGGCCTTTAACATTACGATCCGTCTCCATGCCAATGCCCAAAAAGTTTTTAATTCGATCAATATACAATATGCTTGGAAACCGAGTGTCCCACCCAAACTCTGCAAACAAACTACGATACGAGAAAAATTCGGTTAACAATGGAATTTCAACCGATTGATCCTCGACGCTCACGACAAATTTCAATTCTTTTTTATGCAACATATACGCATTAAATGACGGAACCGAATTCATGGTTAACACAAAGGCCCCATTTTCAATCGGGTGGTTCTGATAATCTTCAAACCATATTCGCTCCAGAGTACTGGGGTCATAGATACGGGCTCTGACATGCCGGGTGCCATTAATTAAGCCTTTTTCGTCAGCCAAAATCATTTCAACCGTCATTTCAGAAGGCACTTGAATAATCACTTCTTCTTCATTCGGCCACACCGCAACACTAACTAAAGTAAGAAAGACAATCAACCAGCGTTTCATTGAATGCCCTCCCGCAACGCTCGAATGGCCGCCACTTTTTTATTGAGAGCCTTGATCTCTTTGACTTGATCCACTTCTTTTTGATACATGGATTCAAACCGAAGATTTAATGCATTGTTCATTTGAACCAACTGATTCCCAGAAACTTTTAAGGCATCTAAATTTGTTGATGCAACCGCTAATCCAGACATCATAACCCGTTCTTTTTGATCCAATTGAGTTGCATCCAAAGACAGCTGATTCATCATTCGGCCAAGCGCTTGAATGGATGAGAAAATCACACCATCCACATCCACCGATTGAATGTAACGATTGGTGCTTCCCAATCCAAACGATGCATAAAAATCCTGCGCCATTGGACCTATGTGTTGCACATAATGCTGCCCCTTGTAATTCCATTCCATAATGGGCAAATCAATCACTTTTGATAATATAGCGTTGGCATCCAATGGTTGAACATTCATTTTAACGCTACGATCAGACACATGGGACCAACTGCCAGCATTTGGGGACAAATGAGCCAAAGCAATCTCCCCAGAAACAATATCTACCCCACCAGGGGCATAAAAATGAATCGAATGATCGGTAGTTACGGACGCTGATGACGTCCCCATAGAAATAATTGAATTGGATTGAATGTCACCAGAAAACGCACCCATGATCGCATTTTTCTGACCAATAATCAGTGGCGATCCGCTACCATAATGACGATTATCATTCCCAACCACCATGCCTCCCCCATGAATCAAATGATTGTTTGTACCACTCACCACCGCACGATTGGTCCCTTCAAGGGTGTTCTGTCGTCCCGTCACCGTGCTTAATTGTGAGCGCAACAGTGAATGAGATTCTCCAAGTACAGAAGCATGATGGCTATGATCCATCCAATGACCACGGCCGTTGGCATCCATTCCACTTGAAAACATCACCCGATGCAATTGCCCATCCAAACGAACATCCCTAACATGCTCTCCAACATGATTATCCCCAAAAAATTGAACAGACTCTGAAAATGATAACCGATGATCATTTCCAAGAAGTGCTGAATCTGTCGCAAACGATGCGTGCGATCCCGCACCATGAATGCTTGAATCTCGAGAAAATTGAATCGAATGATGGTCCCCAACCACCGTGGAATCATTCAAAAAACGACCCAATATCTGCCGTCCAATCAATTGGCTATTATTTAAAAATTGAGCCGTTGAAAAAGCCCCTGAAAGAACCGATGAATGCATAAAATCAGCCATATGATCCTCACCATCAATCACAGAGTCACTGGCTCCGGATATTAAATGATCTTTACCCGACACATACGATTTTTTTCCGAGGAGCACTCTCGATCCTTCCGATGCATTGGTGACGTGATGAACGTAAAGAGAGCTTGGGATGATCTGATGTGGCCCCACAGGCCCCAAATCCAGTAAAGATATCCCCAAACTGGTTCTTAATTTAAATTGTTTATCAGATTCCGAAAAATACATGGTGCCTTCTTTTAACGACAACCCATCAGCCGCTTGTTTATCACCCAAAATCACCCCACCATTGACACGCATCAATTCTGTGGATGGCTCAGTTTTAATGCCAATATGCCCCAAATTATTCATGGACAACATGCGCCGATTATTTAAACGGTCCATGATTTCAACATTGTCCGTCGCACTTAACCCAAAAAACCAATGCCCAATATCATTTTTGATAACCATCCCAGTGGATGAATCTTGGTTGGATCGAATTTGAAGGGGAGTCCATCCATTGGCTTGGTGGATATCCAATCGAACCAATGGATTATTGGTATTTACCCCCAACCCTGTCCCATTCAAGACATACGTTGAATCCGATATGAATTGATTGCCTGAAACCACAATTAACTCACCAACCCCACCATAAGCACTTTGATCCGTCCCCCCTTTATTAATTGGCACCAATGAAGAAAAATGGCTGTAGCTTAATGAGCCTGGAGCGAAATCCTCCGCCTGGATATCATTGGCTTTTATATGCGGCGACGAAATTAATTGATCCACTAAAAGGGTGTGGTGATCAATAAATGCCGTGGAAAAATCCGCCAACACCAACCCATTATCCTGAATTTTAACCGAATCAATTTCACCCGCTCCAATATTTCGACTAACCACAGACGCATCCTGAAAATGAAATGCCATTAACTCAAATGAAGGCGACAAATCATTCTCATGAACGGACCCCCGCTTGACCTTATTATCAGTCACAATTTGACTTAAAAAATAGTCATTTGACAGTTCAAATGATGCATTGAGCTTCTCTCGGGAGATACTCGCCAATTGAATCGCTGGATTGGTCACAGCATCATCACGGATATGTGCATCACTCACTGAAAAGTCAGCCAGTTCATTATTTTGAATGGCATTGTCACGCAAGTTAACGGATTGAAGATTGGATACGCCATGCCCTTTTCCTGTTAAAATGCCCGATACCTTTAACCCATCCGTAAAGTTAAACACATTGGTTGCATTGAGTGTAACCGATCGAACAACCACTGACGCGTTATGAGACACCCCATAATCACCAATTAAGTTCAATCGACCGGTTGACAGCAGTTGCCCACCCGACCGAAATTGTTGGTCAACGTTCAAAGCCCCAGCCACAGTTAATGCACCTTGTGGGGTTGTGGACCCAATCAAAACCGAAGATCCCAACACATAAAATGCCGGGGTCAAATCACTTTGATTAAAATCCCATTTGCTTTCAAACCCGTCCGCAGGACTCACATCCAATTTTTTCCAACTATGATTATGTCGTCCTTCCAAACGATGATCCCGCCACCGAATGGATCCAATTTCATCAATGTCAGGATCATCCCCCAATCGAATGGCCCCATTCACCTCAAAACGAACCGACGGCGTTGGAATATCAATATTAATTCCAATGCGCTTATTCACCAAATCCGTATGAAACACACCGTCCATATGAATGGCATTAACCACATCCGCCGCATGTGAAAACAAACTAAATGGGGTCGAATGCATGGGCAAGGAAATCGTATCATCATTAATGGCAATGGTTAATTGAATGCCTTGATCATAAAAATAATGGGTTTTAATTTCAGAACCTCGCCCAATCTCAAATGAGGTAACCCCTTTTGAAAATTGAACATTTTCAAGGGTTTCCGTCCAGCGTATGGCATTCTCCGGACCCAACAATGAGATGGTCAACGTGGTTGGACCATCGACCAGCGTTCCATCTCTCGATAACACCAATTCCATATGCGCGGTAATGGTCGAGGCACATAAAGGGGTCAAGGTCATAAAGAATAGAATCAACAAAATCAGCATCCTCATGAGAACACCCTCCGGCGAATGAATGACACCAGCATCCCCACAAAAAAACCACCCAAAACAATCGGCAGCGCATTCGACTCAAGAATCGTCAAATAATACTCCCAACGAATTCGAAAAATATGATCTTCAATAAATAAAATCATGTGTTGTTGAGCATCAAAATCTGATTCAAATTGATCCAACAAACGAAAATGACGTGCGTAGTTTTGCTCTAACCCAACCATTTTTGGCTTCAGTTTTTGATACTGATCCAGCAATTGTTGAGTTTGAGCTGAATATTGAGCATACTCTTTTTGATGGTCTTTCAACAACTGCTCAATATCATCCAACGTCATGGACAGCCCCTTAATCGAGGCCAACAACACCCCATCAGAATCAATTGAATGAATGACTTTATCTGAATTCCCATAATTAAATGCGCCATAAAAATCTTGCGCGGTGGGACCAATATGCTGAATGTCCTTTTGTGATTTGTATTCCCAATAGTGAATGGGCAAATTCCTCACCTTATTTAAAATTTTAATGGGGTCAACCACCAATTTTGACATTTTCATGGACGCATCACTTAAATGGGCCCAACTTCCCATGGAATCCGCCATTGAAATGCCCAGTTCATCAGAGAACTGAATCCGAACTCCCCCATCCGCTTGAATCTTCAACTGACCCGGACGATCCGATGATAGTGGGCGACCCGATGCATTGATCATGACAACATCATCATGATTCACATCAATATTTGATCCAATGGCCACGCCGCGATCCGCCTGAATGGTATGACGATCCCCCATGAGTGATACGTGATCATTCCCTGACACATGATGCCCATCACCACCCAAAACAAGCACCCCCTCACCCTCGATGATTGCATTGGATGCATGCTGAACTTTAGATCGGGTAATTTTTAAATCCAAATGGTTACCATGACGCACATCAGAACCACGCAATTGACCATGAACATCCTGTAGAAATTGGGCGGTTGAACGATACGCCGATAAGGTTGAGTCCGACAAAAATGCCACCGAACTTTGAGAAAGATCGGCCATTGTTTGAGTTAAGAATTGGGCCTTGGATTGACGAGCATTTAGCCTGGTATCATCGATAAAATTCCCTTCAGCTTGCCTCATATTCACCGTTGAACTCAATACCCCAAACGATGATGACGCCTCCGCATGCACCAAGGAATCCTGAATCAATACCATGGAAGCATCCGTGAACTGCCCCTCTGATGAATGCATTTGTGATGCCTGAGATCCATCCAAAAACACCAGCGAATCCACCACTTGATTGGCTAAAGAATTGGCCCCAGAAACGGTGGATCCACGCACCCCCTGAATCCCCAAAACTTGGCCAGAAATATTGGATGATTCAACAGAGTAAACCATCAGTTGTTGACCAACAAGTTCGGCATCCTCAGAAAAAATAATTGATGATTGCTGAGCATAGGTTCGATCCGACGCATTCAACTGCCGTTTGGATAGTTGCCCAGATGTAATGGTTTGCCAAGAGGATGTATGCACTGAAAACTGACCCGAATCATATTTGATAGAGCCCGGTACCCCCGAACTATCTCGTGATGAACCCAACACCAACGGCCCCGTCAACGTCAGCGCTTCGCTCATATTTTCCGTGCCAATGCCAAGGTTGCCATTAACGCCAATACTCATTACCGGATCATTCCCTGCAACAAACGACAATGTTCCCACTGAATTCACTCGAACATCCCAGCTTGAGGTTAAATGACGAAGCATAAGAGTTGAATTAAACGCGGCATCTGCAACAAGCCCCACAGTCGCATTGGTATCACGCTGAACCAAAAGCTGAACCCCTGTTTCTGGCATGGCCCCAATGCCCATTTGACCGTTCTGAATCGCCAATGCGCCCAGATTGGTTTGATATTGTCCCGATGCATTGGCATGGACAATCCCAAAATTATCAAACGATGTTTGACCAGTCCCACCATCGGAAATGGAAAAAACACCAGAAAATTCGGAAATGGGCAATGAATTCAACGGCACATGGGCCGAACCTAAGGTCCCATTTCTAATTTTTGCACTGGTGATGCTCTCTGAACTTAAATGCATCGATGCAATATTATTTGGCATAATTTTTGCGCCAGTAATCGCGCCATCGACAATATGATGGGTACGAATCGAATCATCCGCATATTTTTCATTATTAAAGGTATTCAATTGAATATCTTGAGACGATATTTCATTCTTTTTCATATGATGGGTTTGAATGGAACCATCTACAATATGATTGGCCTGAATGGCTGAATCCGCAATGTAAAGGGCGCTCACCTGACCCGTTGCAACATTTTGCGTGGCAATAATGCCATTGGTGATATGCAGCGATTCAATGCTTTGATCTGTAAAATTAGCGACATCAATCAAATCATTGGCCAAATGTTGAGAAGAAAATGAAGCATCATCAAAATGATGAACATTAATTAATCCGGCACCATTTCCATGAAGAATTCCTGAAAATGTCAAATTCCCTGCACTTGACCATTGATTATTCGATGTTAAAAACTGAAGGCTAGGAATAGTTAAACGTCCGGTCGAATCAAACCCATAACTGGATGGATTCAATCTAGCATGCCCAAAAATATCCAAATGCCCACCAAATGAGGCATCACCGGAAATAAGCACATTATCTGATACCGACAATGCATAACTATTGGGAACCCGACCAATCCCCACCGATTTTTGGGATTGAATGGTATTGGCTAGGGAATCTTTAACCCATTTGCTTTGGTCTTCAGGGTCTGGAATCCATGACATGGACTCCCAAACCCCATTTCGATAAGCTAAAAACTCATTATCATTCCCACTATAGTACATAACCCCATTCGACAACTCATCCGTTGTCAATTTATTATTCAACACAATCACACCCGCCACATCAAAGGTTACCTCTGGGTCCAGCAGATTCACCCCAATGCGCTGTTCTTCTTCTAAAAACTTTACAATGGATTCATTGTCAATTCGCCGGGCCTTATTGGATTCTTTGGTTCGGATAGTATAAGGCACAGAATTCACTGGAAATACCAAATGATGTTGCATCACACTAATGGACACCGTCATATTTGGGTCATAAAAATAGTTATTAATGAGATCCGATCCCTCTCCACCAATCAGTATTTTCCCGACCCCTTTATCAAAATAAACATCCTTCACAATCTCTTTGTAAATCAATGCATCGGAAGAATACAGCCGAACCGTGACCGTTTGATTGCCTGAAACAGGCTCATTTTTATAATCAAATACCGCCGTAAATTCCAATTCTGGCGGAATATAGCAAAGCACCAATCCTGAATAAATAATCAGAACAGCAAAGCCAACCAACCAAGATAAATAGTAACGCAATAATTTCATTTCTGTACCTATATAGAGACCATTTATTTATTCCCTATATTTGAGTACAATAAACATCTTTTTTAAACACCTTCACCAGACTGTGAAGAATAATCCTACAATATAAATCAAGTCATATATTAAAGGAGGTGTTTAGATGGCATCAACATGCAATAACTCATGGGAATGGGCAACTAAGGAATGCCTCGCATTTGCATGCGTATCCGGAAAATCAGATCGATAATGCCCACCCCGTGATTCTTTTCGATGCAGGGCTGAATGGAGAATGGCCATTAAAAATAAGAACATGGGATGGTCTTTTTGTGGATGCCCACCCAAAGAATCAATGGCCGATGTGAGTTCATTACTTGATCGGATGACCCCCAGTGCTTGATTGGTCAGGTGGCCCAAAAAAATCAAATCCTCAGAGGCCAATGGATCCATCGATGTTAAATGATGCGACGTATCATTATGGTGATGAGATTTCGCATGTTGAATCAGGAAAGACGCGCATCGTTGCCCCATGATGCCAGCCTCTAGCAATGAGTTGGATGCCAAACGGTTGGCGCCATGAAACCCCGTCAACGAACATTCTCCAATAGCAAAAAGCCCCGGCTTTTCAGTTTGGCCATTGGGTTTTGCCACAATCCCCCCAAGGGTGTAATGAACCAATGGTTGAACAGGAATTTCAATATCATGTTGAGAAAAGCCTCGGGCTTGCAACGCATGATAAATGGTTGGAAAACGATACTGAATCGAGGTCATCAAGGGCACAATATTCAATTTAGGGCCACTTTCCTGAATCATGGCTCGGGAAACCACATCTCGTGGGGCCAAATCTTCAAGCTCATGATACTTTTTCATGAACCGCTCATTATTTTTATTGACCAAAAACGCCCCCTCACCGCGAAGCGCTTCTGAAATTAACAGTGGAGGGTGAGAATCCGTGCAAAAAACGGTCGGGTGAAACTGAATAAATTCCAAATCCCCAACCGGAGCACCCACAGCATAAGCCAACGCAATGCCCTCCCCAATATTAGGCCTGGGATTGGTTGAACGTGAAAAAATATTTGAAAACCCACCCGTGGCCAATACGGTATTGGGCGCCAGATAATTCTGATCATTGAACCGAACCCCAATCACTCGAGATTGATCGCTGGATTGCAACACCCCCTGCAGCGCATGGTTTTCCCATTGCACCAACGGATGATCTTTCAAGTGGTGACCCAATGTTTGAATGATGGATGTGCCCGTATGATCTTTCACATGAAAAATACGGGAGTGCTCATGCGCACCTTCTTTGGTTAATCGATAACCACCGGCATCCTGATCAAAGGGAACCCCCAAATCGATCAAGCGTTGAATAAATGCAGGCGCATGATCACAAAAATCCTGCACCACACGAGGATCGCATAATCCATCCCCAGCCATCATGGTATCGGTCATGTGCTGCGCTGTTGAATCGGAATCCAACCAGGCGGCGGCAATGCCACCTTGGGCATAAAACGATGAGGTATGCTCCAGATCACCTTGATAAACAATCAATACTGCCTGGCCAGCCCGAACACAATCGTAAGCACACATTAACCCCGCAATTCCTGCACCAACAATGATCACGTCAACGGACATACTCGTATTATACCGTTCCGGTCAAAAAAGGTCATGTCCCGAAAAAATAATGGACAATTGTTACGGGATTGAATACCCTAATGAACATTGGGAGGTAAGATGATCAAAAATATAGTGTTTGATATTGGAAATGTTTTATTTGGCTATGATCCAGTCTACATTTTGCACCAAGTATTGCCGGATAACCAATGCCACGAGGATTACCTCACCCACTTCATTCATTCACAACTCTGGCAAGATTTGGACCGAGGCACCTTGGATGAGTCGTCATTGGTGGACTTGTTGGTTAATAAAATTCCCGACCCCAACTTGGAAAACAATCTTCAGGTCATCATCGAAAACTTTATTTACCATTTGCATTTAATCAATGGCTCACGAGACCTCTTTCTAACCCTGAAACGCGTCTACCCCATATTTTTACTGTCCAATTTCCAAGCGGTCCCTTATTCAAAGTTACGAGAAATGCACCCATTTTTATACCAAGCCGATGGCGCCGTTATATCCGCCCATCACCAACTCATGAAACCGGAACCTGAAATTTATTTAAAATTACTCCATAAATACAAACTCAACCCCGAAGAATGTGTATTCATTGATGACCTAACCGACAACATCAGCGCCGCCAAAGCATTGGGCATGGAAGGGATTGTATTCACATCGCCTGAAAGCACCAAATCCGCATTGATTGAAATGGGCATTGAACTAACGGCTTGTTAAGAATTAAGAACTAAACCGATTCATTAACTGGATCATCGCACCTTGAAGCGGTAACCCATCGGATGGATTGCCCATTGAAGCTTCGGTACCAACCACCGCGTGACTCTCTGGGTCAATGGTGGTATTGAAGGTAACATCAAACGAACCATTCACCTGAGATGGATCATCAAAAGGGCGCAAAAATATCGAATGGTTTGAATAACAACCACACCATGAGGCTCAATGGATACCTTATAAAACTTTTGGGATTGGTTCGATTCATTTTTATCGGATACGGAATACCCCATTTGCATGTAGTTTTTAGCAATGGCATCATAATAGAGCCCCGTGGTTCGCTGATTCCATCCTTTCATGACTTGAACAAATAACGACCGGTCATCGGTTGGAATTGAACTAAAAAAATTAGATACATCGTCCGATGCATCTAAAACCGTTCTTAAAGGGTCCGTACCTGTCGGATCCAATGATTGGCACGCATTTAATAAGTTCGAAAAACAAGACTTAGAATACGCCTCATCAATTTGATCTGAATCCCCCAAACGTCTTGGGGCACCCGACCCATTGGATATGTGCAAGTAAGGGGCCAAACGATTGGCATCACTTCGATTGGTTTGATGATGCTGTCGCGCCCCCTACGGATGGCTTGGATCAAGATCCTGTTGAAATGTGTTAAAAAATGTTCCAATCTTCAATTGTTCTTCTTGACCCTCAAGCCCCATGGCTTGTTGAGCTCTCAATGGCCCAAGAATGTCCGTAAGTTGATCCAGTATCGGGCGCACCCGAGGGTCCCTACTAAGTTCGGCCCGATCCATTAAATACGATCTGTCGTGTAATCGACCCATCCGTCTTGGATGTTATGTGATCAGTTTGATAACTACCATGAACATCATTTAATCCATGCATAATTCCTCCTCAAAAAAAAACAAGCTAAATTGATTATCGATCAAGTTCAGAATAAAAAAAGAAATCTCAAAACAAACCGTATTATAAAAATAAAATTAAAAATAATCAATCAAGCTCATGCCACACACCCCCAAACAAATGGGGCTAAGAATAATTCTTTTGAATATACTCGTCTAAAATGGCCATAAATTCTTGAGTAATATTGTCGCCACGCAATGTGGTGCTCAATTCACCATCAATATAGACCGGTGCGGCCGGGTTCTCACGAAGTCCAGGCAAACTAATGCCAATATTGGCATACTTGCTTTCCCCAGGACCATTGACAACACACCCCATGACTGCAATTTTCAATGCTTCAACTCCCGGATATTTTGGGCGCCACTCATTAATTTTTTGGGCAATATGCTCATTCACATCCTTGGCCAAATGCACAAAATAATCGGAATCGGTACGACCACATCCAGGACAACTGGTTACCGTGGGTTTAAAAAATCGAAACCCCATGGTCTGAAGCAAGTTGGTGCACACATCCACTTCACGCGAGCGGGGCAAGCCCGGCTCCGGGGTTAACGACACACGAATGGTATCGCCAATGCCTTGCTGCAGTAAAATGGCCAGTGCCGCCGCGGAACACGTGATGCCCTTAATGCCGTTACCGGCCTCGGTTAATCCCAAATGAATGGGCACATCAATGAGGGGAGCCACACGCTCATAAGCCGCAATCATGTCTGGAATTTCAGACATTTTCACACTCACAATAATGCGATCCTTCCCCAGCCCTAAATTTAGGGCGGCTTCCACACTTCGCTGAGCGGATTCAATCATGGTATCAATCATAATGTCATTAAAGGCTTTGGGCGTTGAGCGCTTGGCATTCGCATCCATATGCGCATCCAATAATTGTTGATCAATCGAGCCCCAATTCACCCCAATGCGTACCGGGCGATCAACGTCTTTGGCCACCTGAATCATGGTCGCAAAATTATCATCCCGCTTATCCCCTTTGCCCACATTGCCAGGATTGATGCGGTACTTGGCCAAGGCCTCCGCCGCTTTGGGAACCTTGGTGAGTAGAATATGGCCATTGTAATGAAAATCACCAATAATGGGGGTATTGTAGCCCTGATCGCGCAACTGATGCACAATCTCAGGGACCGATTTGGCCGCATTAATATCATTGACCGTGATGCGAACATACTCCGA
>TARA_B100000674_G_scaffold462436_1_pt1 | contig 16293 bp, 13 predicted proteins | sample TARA_B100000674 | Tara Oceans TARA_B100000674 (sample SAMEA2622759) | marine metagenome | biome: marine biome (ENVO:00000447); feature: surface water layer (ENVO:00002042); material: "saline water (ENVO:00002010), including plankton (ENVO:xxxxxxxx)" | depth 5 m
CAGGCCCGGATGAGCCATGATTTCAGTGAACTGGCTGTGCGGAATGCCCTCCAGATAGATCGCGGGGCTCACGATATCGGGTGATGTCGCCGGAGAAGCCATTTTCCTTTAGCTGTGCTTCATCAGGTGTTGTCGTTCCCAATCGCTAACCGCATCAGGTTCAGGATCATGTTCAGCGGCGTGGCTCACTCCATGCAGCGCCTCGCTAGGATGGGCGATTTGAAAACAGTTCATCTAAACGATCAGGGAAGAAGCACAATGCGACCTGTGACCTGTCCCTCGCGAAGTCGGTTGTGCGCATGCTGTGCATCAGTTAATGGCAGCGTCTCGACAGAGGGCATGATCGAGGGCTCCCGTCGGGCAAGATCAAGCAAGTCATCCATCTGCTGGCGTGTTCCCCAGAAACTGGTCATGAATCGTGCTTCCGGTGGCACTTTTCCTAGCCCGAAGTTCGTCTGACCTCCGCCGAGACCTACAACAATGATCATGCCTTTGCGGGCTACTGTACCCGCGGCGGTAGCAAGGGTCGCATCCGACCCAATGAAGTCAATAATGAGGTCGCAGGGCGCGATGTCTTCGTCCGGTCCAATCGCCTCGTCTGCGCCTAATTCAAGGGCTCTCGATCTTTTGTCTTCAGCGACATCAAGGGCAATGACCTTTGTATCGGTGAGAAGCCGTAGATAGCGGATGGCATATTGACCGAGGCCGCCGACCCCGATTAGAAGAACTCTTCCCTGACGCCGCATGGGCGCCAAGGCCTTTCTGCCGTGATCAACCGCCCGGTAGGCAGTCAGTCCGCCGCAGGCCAGTGGTGCAGCAGTGATGGGATCCAGGTCGCCAAGCGGTGCGAGATATTTTCGATCGGGAACAAACATACGATCGCAGTACCCCCCGTTTGTAAACAACCCGGCTTCACTGGAATTCGCGCAGATCATTTCGTCGCCATCGGCACATTGCGGGCAGGCGCCGCACCCCCAAGGGGCGTAAAGCAGGACGGGGCCCAATTCGGGGTGGACACCGGCGACCTCATGACCCAAGACTAGGGGCAAAGGGCTTGGGAATTCCCCATCGACCACATGCAGGTCAGAATGACAGACCCCGCAGGCGGTAATCTCGATGATCTCGCCTTCACCTCCCCGCAGGATAGGATCAGGATAATTGTCTTCAACGACAAGCGTTTGCCGGATTCCGGGAAGGACGACTGCACGCATAAGACAGAGACCGGAATCCCGGTTACGGCTGATCAGCGTTTTTTGACCGCAAGATAGCAGTGGACGTAATCCATGGCATGGCCACTGGGGTCTGAGGCTACCCGATCCTCATAGCGCTGATAGAAAGTGTCTACGATCTGATGTCGCTCCTCCATCGGGCGAGAATCGTCCAGCCCGCTTAAGAAAACGGCCTCGCTCCACGATCTCAGGGTCGGAACGTAACTTTTTGCAAATTCTCTTGCCGACATGGCGCTTCCCGCTTCGTCAAATGCTCTGCGATACGGGCATCCGACGACTCCCGTTTTCGCTGAGACGAGCCTCAGTCCTGCCTGATAGACCGGTGAGTCACTGTCCTTGAAGGGTGCACAGAATTCTTCAACCGTTCGGTAGTACTGCGGAAAAGAAGCGTTAATGAATTCGCTCTCGGAGATCGTGCCTTCGTTACACATCTGCCCCCAAATGTCCGCGAAGGTGTCAAACATGTTGATACCGCCGGTATTGCCAAGGTAGCGACCTTCCTCGTCAATGCCAAAGTTCAGCATAACGAGCCGCCCCCCTGGGCGTAACTCTTTGGCACGCGCGACAAGAAGATCATTCCAGTTTTGCCGTGCCTGGTCGGCGTACGCGGTTAGTGTCTCCCCGCTTGCACCCACCATGTGCACATGATTCTCGATGGGGCAGGGCTTTTCGGAGATGTAATGCATTGCGGTTGCCGAAAAGCCAATATCGAGCGAGGCATCCGGCAAGAGTTGCCTGTGAAAGCCGATACCGCAGGCGCTGACAAACACATTTTCGATATCGGTGAGATAAGTGCGGGCAGCTTGAGGACCGACGCCGAGAAGGTTTTTGAACAGGGTGCTGAAGTCGTTGCTCGGCAAATCGGTATAGGTCACCTGGATCTGGTTATGCGGAAAGCGGCCGCGAATCTGCTCGATACATTTTCGCAGGGCGCTTTCTGATGTTCCGCCATCAGCCGCACCGAAGTCAGCCAAAACAATCGGCCCACCCGAATCCGGCGGATTGATTGCATCCGCGGCTTCGACCAGCATTCCCGACGCGTTGTCGATGACATCTTTTGCGCCGCGGGTGCGTTGGCTGTAGTATCCGCCGCCTTTCATGGCGATGGTGCGAGCAGTGCGCCCCGTAGTATTCCCTTTTTCTGCCATCCCCTAATCCGTTAATCGATCTTGGCCAGACCGACGGAATCCTACCCGATATCCAACTTTGCAAGCAAAAAGCGACTGGTTCTTGCTCTGAGTGGCACTATATCGTCATTTTTGATTTATTGATGACTTCAGAAAGTCTCTTTGTTGTCATGGGAATTGAGAGTTGCGATACTAGCCGGGTTGGCAAGGGAAACGCTTTCCCGACGCCGCATCAATAACTTAACTACCAGTTGAGGAAGAATTCATGGAAAGACGCGATTTTCTAAAGAAGGCAGGCGCGGGCACGGCCGTCGCTGCGGGGACCCTGGCGGCACCCGCAATCGTAAAAGCTCGTACAGAGATCGCTATGGTTACCACCTGGCCCCGGGATTTTCCAGGCCTGGGTACGGGTGCCCAGCGATTTGCCGAGAGTTTGAGTGAACTTTCAGACGGTCGTCTGAATGTGACCTACTATGCAAGTGGCGAGCGTGTTAAACCCTTCGACTCTTTTGACGAAGTGGCCTCCGGGAACGCGCAGATGTACCACGCAGCGGACTATTACTGGAAAGGCAAGCACCCCGGTTGGGCGTACTTCACCGCGGTGCCGTTTGGTTTCGTCTACAGTGAGATCAACGCCTGGATTAACTGGGGCGGCGGCCAGGAACTGTGGGACGAACTCGCTGGTGAGTTTGGTCTTAAGTGTCTGACCTGCGGCAACACCGGTGTTCAGATGGGCGGCTGGTTCCGCAAAGAGATCAATTCTGCAGACGACCTCAAAGGCCTCAAGATGCGTATCCCCGGTTTGGGGGGTGACGTCATGGCAAAGTTGGGCGCTTCGCCCGTCTCTTTGCCGGGAAGCCAGATCTATGAAAACCTGATGTCAGGCGCGATCGACGCGACGGAATGGGTCGGCCCCTGGAATGATTCCTACATGAAGTTCTATGAAGCAGCGAAGTACTACTACTTCCCGGGCATGCATGAGCCGGCCTCCATGTTGGCCGTCGGCATGAACAAGAGCTGGTGGGATGGTCTGTCCAAGACCGATCAGGCTCTGATCAAGGCTGCTGCGCATCAGGAGAACGATCGCATGATGTCCGAGTACAACGCGAAGAACGGCGCTGCTCTGGATAAGCTGATCTCCGAGCAGGGCATTCAGGTCCGTGAGTTTAACGATGATGTCTACGACGCCTTTGGTGAGGCAGCGGAAGAGGTCTTCGAAGAGGTGCGTGCTCACAGTGAGCTGGCCAACAGAATTCACGAGAGTTTTGTTGCCACCCGTAAGGATGTCGGTCGTTGGATGAACCTATCCGACCAGCCTTACCTGCGTCAACGTAACCGCGTCCTTGGTGTTGGCGTCTGATCGTTGACCTAGGACTCAGACTAGGGTCAGGGAAAGCGGAGCCGAAAGGCTCCGCTTTTTTCTCAGCTCCTCTTTATTTTGATGCAGCTGACCAGCAGACCTGACAGATCTGTTTCCCCGCTCCGAAATGGTTTCATCGACCAAAGAGCCATCGGCCACAGCAAACGTCATGCGGTTTTTTGCATGGCTGGTGCCGTTGTTTGGCCTGCTGTTCATTTTTCATAACTATCTGATTTTCTGGCAGGACTGGCCGGGCACGCTTGCTCTGATGCAGAGTTGGCAGGATTCTGAATCGGCGCCTTTTTCCGGCACGCTGCAGATTCAGGCCTGGTCCCAATTCGCCAGCTGGTTCGCGCTGGCAATACTGGTGTCGATATACGCGGTCAGGCGACAAGACTCCCCTTTGCGCGACGATGCTGCACGGCTTGGGGCAATAGCGGCTTTTATTATTCGAGGATGCTTTTGGGGCCTTGTCCTGATCGGCATCTTCGATATCATTATTTCGTTCTTGCGGGTAGAGGAATGGTTGGCGATCTTTGTGGGTGAGGACATGGCCAAGTCTCTTGGCCGGCCCATCTTCCGGGGGTCATATGTGCACTACCCGCTTTTGGCTTTGGGTCTTGTGATCGCGCTTTTCACCAGAAGCCTCGGGTTCACCTGGCTCACGTTGATGGTGGTGCTTTCAGAATTCTCGATTGTGATCAGTCGGTTTGTGTACTCATACGAGCAGCCGTTTCAGGGAGATCTGGTGCGTTTTTGGTATGCGGGACTTTTTCTTTTCGCCAGCGCGTATGCGCTTGTCACGGAGGGCCACGTTCGGGTGGATGTCCTGTACACCAACTTTTCCAAGAAAGGAAGAGCCTGGGCTAACACCATTGGCGTAATCATATTGGGACTGCCGCTGTGCTGGGTCATTCTGATTACCGGTATGTGGGGCAAGGGCAGCAGCCTGAACAGCCCCTTGCTCAGTTTTGAGATCTACCAGCAGGGCTTTGGCATGTATGTGAAGTATCTGATGGTTGGTTTTTTGGTTATTTTTGCCATGTCCATGCTGTTTCAGTTCTGCGCGTACCTGCTTTCGAATATCGCGGATTTAGCGGGAGAGGCAGGTGACGAGGCCGACGCAGATGCGCAGGCGCCCTCCGGCTCTGCCGTGACGGGGTAGGGCAAAACGATCATGGAAGTCTTCTTTCTTTTGGTTCTGTTTATCCTGATGATCGGAGCGCTCAGCTCCGGCTTTCCGGTGGCGTTTGCGTTACCGGGCTCTTCGATCGTCGCCCTCGGGCTGGCAGCGCTTTTTGGCTATCTGGTGGAAGGCGATGTCAGTGCGTATTTTCTGGAAGGAGGACCCGTCGAATGGCTGACGGCGGGAGTCACCAATTTCAGGAGCCTGTATTGGGATGTTGAACGGGACACCCTGATCGCGGTTCCGCTTTTTATCTTCATGGGGATCATGCTCGAGCGCTCGAAGATCGCAGAAGATCTTCTGGTCACCATGGCCCAGTTGTTTGGCCCTATTCCCGGGGGTCTGGGCATATCGGTGGTTTTCGTCGGAACGCTACTCGCGGCAACTACCGGCATTGTCGGCGCCACCGTCATCGCTATGGGACTGATCTCGTTGCCCGCGATGCTTCGCCACAATTACTCACGGCCGCTGGCTTCGGGCACGATCTGTGCGTCAGGAACGTTGGGACAGATCATTCCGCCTTCTATCGTGCTGATCTTGCTGGCGGATCAGTTATCGAGCGCCTCGGATATTGCTAGCACTGCCCGAAAGGCGATGTACAAAGATGCGACCGGTGAGTTTTCGATGCCTTCCGAGCTGGATATTGTGTCGACCAGTGCCGGCGAGATGTTCATGGGGGCATTCTTTCCGGGATTGGTACTGGTTGGCCTGTATATGCTTTACATCCTGGTGGCGGCGCTGATCCGACCCAAGATTGCCCCGCCGGTGCCTCGCGAGGGCAATTTGGACGGACGCTTCTGGCTAGGAGTAGGTCTGTCGCTGATTCCGCCACTGGCTCTGATTTTTGCTGTGCTGGGTTCGATCATTCTTGGTATCGCCACGGTTAACCAGGCGGGATCCATCGGCGCAATTGGCGCATTGATCATGGGCGGCTACCGTTTGACGGCCGGCAAACGGGGTGCCTATTTCCCAGCGATTCTGGCGGTGGTGTCGGTCGCGGTGCTGATCATTACCCTGAAAATGGTCGAGATCAACGTTCGAACCATCTCCGAGCCTTCCGAAGTTATCGCGGTGACCGTAGCGACCCTTGCGGTGCTTGGATTGTGCGTCTCGATCGCTATCAGTCTGTGGCGCGCCTACAAGATCGGAAATGTACTGAACGGCGTGATGATCGAAACCGCCAAAACCACCTCAATGGTTTTTATCATTCTAATCGGTGCGGCGATGCTGACTTCCGTGTTCCGAGGCTTTGGTGGCGAGGTTCTGGTCAAAGAGTATCTGACGAGCCTGCCCGGGGGTTTCTGGACACAGTTCATCGTGGTCATGGCGGTCATCTTTGTCCTTGGTTTCTTCCTGGATTTTATCGAGATCGCGGTCGTGGTCGTGCCTATCGTGGCGCCGATTCTTCTTATGGATCCAAGCGCCAACATCACCGCGGTCTGGCTGGGTGTGATGATCGGTCTCAATATTCAGACATCATTCCTGACACCGCCCTTTGGTTTTGCGTTGTTTTATCTCAGGGGCGTGGCCTCCAAAATAGTAAAGACCGTAGAGATTTATCGTGGCGTCGTGCCTTTTATCTTTCTCCAGTTGGTGGGTCTCGGGATCGTGGGCTATATGCCCAGTCTGGTGAACTATCTACCTGCCCGAATTTATCTGACTTCGGAATCTTCTCCGCCTCCGATGAATCCGAAACTGCAGGAGTGCCTGGAGGATTATGTTTTTGAACGTTACGCGACTGAGGAACAGACACTGCTGGGAGTCGCCGATAAGTTAGATAGTCTTCGGATGGAATACCTGCCGGATTCAGTTGGCAAGAAACTCGAGTCGGTGGCATCCAATATCCGGTCCACGTTCCTGCTCGTGGAAGAGGTCAAATCGGCGCATCAGGCGAGGAGTGACTTCGAAGAAGGCTACCGTGCCCTTCATAAACAGGTGCGCTTTCTGCAGCGCGGGATCAAGCGCGTTGATGCAAAAATCGAGGATGTCGATCAGGCGATTACCCGCTTCGACCGCGGTGAAGAGTCGGATCTCACCCGAGACGAGTTGGTCAGTGGGCGCGAGATGCTCATCGCGGAGCGTCAAGAAATTGAAGCCAGAATCCCATCCGAATGGGAGGCGAAAAATGCGGCTTACCTGACTCTTCTGAAGGACGACAAAAAGAAGGTCAATCAGTACCGTCGCAATGTGGATGATGGATACAACGCCCTCGTGGAAGCACGTAACTTGATCGCAGATACTCCAGCACTGATTGACATTGGCCCAGAATTGGATCGCCTGTATGCAGCGTTGCCAAACATGGATCCAAAAGAAGCGCAAAGCGCGCTTAAGAAACTGCGGACCGAGTTGGGTCAAGTGGATGGCACAAGCAAGATCAAGTCCAAGCTGAACAAGAGCCGCAAGGCGCTTAAGGGCAACAACCCGGATCGCGAAAAAGCGCTTGGAGAGATGGAAAAAGCAATCGATTTGTATCTTGCTGAGGTCTCCTGGCGAAAGCAGGCATTCTCGGAATTGACGGCACCATTGCTCGCAGTGGAGGAGGCAATCAGACCTACCATTGGCTTAAGGCAGCAGGCGCAGATGACCGAAGAGCAGGCCCTGTATGCAGCCAGTTGCAACGCCGATCACAAAGACGTTTCTTTGAATTTCTAGTCACAGCATTCGGGCAGATGACGCCTGACTATCGTCGGATGAGCTCAGAGCGATATGGCAGCGGATAGTTTCCTCAGCACTGCGCAGGTCGTTTGCCCCCCGGGGCTTTTGGATCGTGCGTCAGGCAAAGCTGCTGCGGCGACTGCAGTTGTTGGAGCCGATCATGTACTTGCTCTAGAAAGCGTCCGTCAGGCCCAGCAAGCTGGACTGATCACGCCGACCCTGATCGGAAGCCGGGCCGGAATCGAAGCGGTGGCGCAAGAGATTGATTGGGACGTGTCAGGCTTTGAAGTGATCGAAGCACAGGGCGAGGCGGCGGCGGCCGAGGCAGGAGCGCAGCTGGCGTCATCAGGCGCGGTTGCAATGATCATGAAAGGGCATGTGCACTCAGATACTTTTATGCGTCCGCTTCTTGCCAAAGACGGGGGCATACGGGGCGAGGGCCGGCTGTCCCATGTGTTCCATATGACGGCGCCTGACAGTAATCAATCTGTTATGCTGACTGACTGCGCGCTTAACGTTGCTCCCCGTGTCAAGACCCGAATTGCTATCGTGGAGAATGTGGTCGCGCTGGCGCACAAGCTTGATATTCAAAATCCCCATGTCGCGCTGCTGGCGGCTTCAGAGTCTGTCAGTGAGGCAATGCCAGTGACCCAGGAATGTGAACAGATTGCAGCCCACTTTGCAGCTTCAGAGCTCAGCGCTGAAGTGTTTGGCCCGCTTGCCTTTGACAATATCGTCTCTGGCGAGGCGGCCAAGATGAAAGGCATCGATCATCCAGTCGCTGGCCGAGCTGATGTGGTGGTCGTGCCGAATATTGAAACCGGCAATGCTCTATTCAAGATGATGGTCTATTTCATGAGCGCGTGTGCGGCAGGTATTGTGCTGGGTGGCAAGGTACCGGTTTTGTTGACCAGTCGCGCTGACCCGCCCGCTGCAAGGCTGGCCAGCGCTGCGCTGGGTGCGATTTCTGCAAAATAGATAGAGTTGCTTTGCCAGTTACCAGAAGCCTCGGCAGAGAAATAGTTCGAGATTAAAGGAGATCGTTATGAGAATTGCAGTCGGAGATGCCATACCTGAAGCGACCGTCTATGTAATGGGGGAGGCCGGTCCCGAATCAAGAATCTCTACTGATCTTTTTGCCGGTCGGAAAGTCGTTTTGTTTGCTTTGCCGGGTGCTTTCACCCCGACGTGCTCGGCAAAGCATCTGCCGGGATTTATTGAAGCAGCTTCAGACTTTAAAGAAAAAGGGGTAGACGACATCATCTGCCTTTCCGTGAATGATGCGTGGGTAATGGATGCCTGGGGAGAGGCGCAAGGGGCGCAGGGCAAAGTCACCATGGTGGGAGACGGCAATGCAGAATTGAGCCGAGCCATGGGATTCGCCTCAGATATGAGCAAATCCGGATTTGGGGAACGGTCAATCCGCTACGCGATGGTCGTGGATAACGGCGTTGTGACACACCTTAATGTTGAGGCGCCCCGAAAATTCGAGGTCAGTGATGCGCAGACGATACTCGGTCTCGTATAAAAATGGAGGCGTTGAAAGATGACAGAGAACCACGGTGCTGAAGTCGTTGAAGTCCAGGTTGACGGTTATAAGGTCGTTACCTATTCCTATGGCACGGGAGATAACGTGTTGCTCTTGCTTAATGGAGGGCCAGGCCTGCCGTGTAATTACCTGAGAGATCCGCACATTCCGTTAGCAAACGAGGGGTATCGGGTCATCGCCTTTGATCAACTGGGGTGCGGGAATTCTGACCGGCCGGAAGACCCCGCGCTTTGGTGTATCTCAAGATATGTTGAAGAGGTCGAGACAGTCCGAAAGACGCTGGGATTGGAACATGTGCATCTTCTTGGCCAATCCTGGGGAGGCTGGTTAAGTATCGAGTATGCGTTGACTTATCCCGATGCGATTCGCTCGCTAATTCTGGCGAATACCTGCGGAGATCTCCCACACCTGACGACTGAACTGAATCGCATGCGTGACGCTCTCGGGAGTGAGACAGTCGCGATGATGCTCCATCACGAGGCCCTCGGAACCCTAGACCACCCGGAGTACCAGGCAGCCATCACGATCTTGAACTACCGACACGTCTGTCGTCTGAAAGAGTGGCCCAGGCCGTTGTTAGCCTCGGTAGAGGATTGGAATATGGGGCCATACGGGACTATGCAGGGGCCGAATGAATTTCTGTACATTGGTAATTTGAAAGACTGGAACCGCATCCCCGATATGCATCAATTACAGATGCCGACGCTTATAGTGACCGGAACCCACGACGAGATTGGGCCTGCCTGCGCGATGAAGATGGACAATGTATTACCCAACTCAGAGGTCGTTATTTTTCCCAACAGTTCCCACGTACCGTTTTACGAGGAGCCGGACGATTACTTCAAGGCACTAAAAGGTTTTCTGGGGAGACAGGCCTCGTAGCCGTCGGTGTCGCGCCGGGTCAGGCCATGACACGCCTTTAGCTGAAAGAGGGGACAAGTAGCCTGCAGATTCAAACAGTATGCGGCTGGGGAGATTTTCGGTGAGACTGACGGTATTTCTGTGGACTCATCCCTGTCCATTTTCGAAATGCCCTGGAGAAGGCGGATAGTTCCGAGTATCCTAACAGCATAGCGACTTCCGTCAGAGGCACATCGTGACGGTCAAGATAATGTAGCGACAACTCCTCTCGAGCACTTCTCAGTAGGCTTTTAAAGGAAAGTTTGTGTGCGTTCAGTTCCTGTTGGAAGTCATCGTCGCTTAGGTCGAATAGCCGTGCAATTTCGGCAACCGTTGGAGCGGTTGTGCTGAGATTGAGCTTTATCTGATTGCGGACGGACTCAGCAAAGGTCTCAGGGTTCTCGTGTAGATCGCAACGTGACTGCAAGAATGCTTCCACAATAGAGTAAAGATAGGGGTCAGCACTGGGCATCTTGATATCGAGATCAGCCGGTCGGAAGGCGAGGGCGTTTGTGCGGCGGCCAAACTGGACTGGCGCTCCGAACAGAGCTTCATGTTCCTGGTGACTTTCTGGATTGGCGTGCTCAAATCGAATCTCAAGGGGGCACCAATCAGGACCGAGCGCATGGCGAAAGACATTGAGGAACATCCCCATTGAGAGCTCAGCATCCTGCCGTCGATCCTCAATTTGCGGGTCGTTGATACGGTAACTTAGCCACAACATGTCGTCATCGCGGATTAGCCCAAAACTTGATTGACCCTGGTGCGCAGGAAAGTAGGTTTCCATATTGCGCAATCCTGCTGCGAGGGTGGGTGAACTGATCGCGGCATACCCAATGGCTCCCAGACGGCGTGGTTCAAAGTCTGAGCCAAAATGCAGTCCAAAATTGTCGTTGCCGGTTTGTTGCGCCGCTTCCGTGAAGAGTCGGCAGAACTCTCCGAGTTCCAATTCATTAGTTGGATTTTCGAGATCTTTCGAACGGATTCCACTCCGACCGAAGATGAGATCGGCGTCACCATGGTTCGATTCGATAAGCGGAATCACACCCGAAGCCGCTGAGGCCAGAACTTTAGGTGGCGAGGAGGAATTCATCTCGAAAATTAAGTTAATGTTTTAGAAGACTGATTTTATAGGAAAAACACTTCTTTAGTTTTTACAAGGTTATCAAGCTTTAAGGAATAGCCAAGCTAACCATAAAGCGTCAAATTTCTGCATTTCCGCGTCAAGCAGATTGAGTCCAAAAGCGGTATCGTCGGACGTGTTGTGGATGGAGTTGTTTACTTGATGTGGGGTTTTGCCCCCAAACGAAAAACCGATGATGTTTTTAGGAGGAAAAAATGAAGCTAACAAGACGTCAATTCAGCAAAGGTCTCGCAGCAGGAGCGGGTCTCGCAGCCATGGGTCCGATCAGTTCTGCGTGGGCTGCCCGAAACGAGATGAACATTCTCTGCTGGGAAGGCTATAACTCGGACGATGTACTTGGCCCGTTCCGCAAGGCTCACCCCGACGCTAAAGTCCGGGCAGAAAGCGGAACGTCCGATCCTGACATGATCAACAAATTGCGTGCAGGTGAGGTCAATGTCTGGGATCTCATCAATGTGAACCAGCCATGGGCGCGGGCACAGTTGTATCCTGAAGGCTTGATCAAGCCGCTCAACAAAGATCGTTTTATGAGTCACTTCGACAAAATGCTGCCGGGTTTTTCTGATCCATACCCACTTGCTTTTGCAGATGACGGGGAATTGATCGGAATGCCACAGCGGTACGGCCCGTTTAGTTTCGTGGTCAACACTGACAAAGTCAGTCGCGCAACAGCAGAAGACGAAGGCTGGAAGCTTTTTCTCGATTCGGCGATGAGAGGTCGCTACGGCGTGCTGACTTACGATAACTGGAACATCATGCACATGTGTCTGACGGGCGATCAGAATCCTTTTGAGCCGATGGATCAGGCTGGGCTCGAAAAATTCCGCAACACTGCGGATACGATTTTTGGTGGCGCGAAGATGTTAACTGATGACCTGGTGGCGATGAATACCGCTTTGATCAACGGTGAGATAGACGCGTACTTCACGGGGGGTACTTATACGGCGTCTCCCGCACGTCTCGATGGTGCAACCAACGTCCGCGGCATAACGCCAAAATCTGGTCCGGTAGACGGCAAAGGCGGTGTGGTCTGGATTGAGCTGACATCAGCTGTCAACAATCCGAACCCGTCCAATCTTGCTGAAGATTTCCTGGAATTTGTCCAAGGCCCTGATATCTGCAAGGCGGTGGCATTTTCTGAGGGAACGTACAACCCGGTCAGTCAGATGGGCGATCCAAATGTGCTCAACAAGTTCGATAAGGACGAGTTGGATGCAATCCAGTGGGACAGCCTTGACGAAGAAATGAGCAGATCGCTGGATTACCAGGTGGTTGCTTCATACGCTGAGCTGAACGAAGCGTATAACGCAGCAAAACGCGGCTAATTTCTAAGTGTCAACACGTGTCCGAGGGCAGGTCTCGACCTGCCCTCGGCCTATTTGATTTAGTTCTCGACCTTTCCTGACTCGCTTATGAGCCCCGAACCTATTCTCCGCCTAGAGGGCGTCAGTAAGAATTTTGGAGAATTTACCGCTCTGGATAACATAAATCTGGAGATTGATGAGGGTGAATTTCTGACGATCGTCGGACCTTCTGGAAGTGGCAAAACTACCCTGATTCGTATCCTTGTAGGAATCGAGGAGCTTTCAGAGGGAAAGATCTGGCTACGAAATAACCGGATTGAAGAGATGCCGGCTAACCAAAGGCCGACCTGCATGGTTTTTCAGTCTCTGGCGTTGTTTCCCCACAAGTCGGTGGGGGAGAACATTGAATTCCCTCTGAAGCTTCGTAAGCAAAAACCCGATCAGCGAAAATCCCGAGCGCTGGAGTTGCTTAATCTTTTACATCTTCCCCAGAGTTTTTATGACAAGCGCATTAACGAATGCTCAGGAGGGGAGCGACAGCGCGTAGCACTCGCACGAGCGCTTGCTTTCGATCCCGAGATTCTTTTTTTTGATGAACCTTTGTCCGCGCTCGACTTTCGGTTAAGAAAAAATCTAGAAAAAGAGCTCAAGGATTTGCACCAGAGAACCGGCAAGACGTTTGTCTACATAACCCATAGCCTGGAAGAGGCCATGGTTATGTCCGATCGCATCGCGATTATGCGCAGTGGACGTTTCGAGCAGATCGCTATTGCCGACGAAATTTATGCGCGTCCAGTCAGCCGCTTCGTTGCGGAGTTCATGGGCGAGGTGAATCTATTTTCCGTTTCCGGCGATGCCGGCGGCAATCCTGTCGGCACGGAAATCGCGATTCAAGTCAGAAATACTTCTCTGGGTTCAAGCATGAAGCTCTCTAAAGGTGCTTCAGCAACTCTGATGGTGAGACCGGAAACCGTTCATTTCCTGACGGGAGATGAAACCGCCGATTTTGTGGTAGAGGGCGTGCTCAAGGCGGAGTACGCCCTAGGTTCAAGAACTCAGTACAAAGTTGAAGCGGATAATGGGGATGAGCTGGCTGTCGAAAAACTTAGAGAAGATCGATTTTTCGGACAGACGGGTGACCGGGTCCGTCTTGGCTGGAATGCCGAACACGCGCATATGATCAGCGGAGGATGATCCGTGGAGCGCCAGGATCAGCGTATAGGTTTGCTAAGTGCCGTGCCAATGGGTGCGGTGTTGCTGATCAGTTTTCTTGCTCCATTGATGGTGATCGCCATATTCTCGGTGATGCCTCAGAAAGTTTTCAGTCTGTTGCATCTCCCGGATTTTTCGTCTTATAAGTTGCTGTTTACGCAGGGTTATATCAAGTCCGTCCTGTGGTCCTTTGGCATGGCGATGGCATCGACCGCGATTCTTTTTGTAATTTGTTGGCCTCTGGCATTTGGCATGGCCAAGGTATTTAAGGGTTTCGGTCTGTTCATTACGATTGCTGTTGTCATCACCTTATTCGTGTCCGAAAACATTCGTTTATTCGGGTGGGTTCTGACCTTGATGAAAGGAGGATTGATAGAAGGTCATTTACGTGCATGGACGGGTCTTACCTTCGAAGGGGCTTTGTATAACGTGCCCGTGATTGTCTTCGGACTGGTTTATGCATATTTTCCTTTTATGCTTTTTCCCCTGATTCAGGGAATAGCGATGGTGCCCGATGATGCCCGTCAGGCAGCGGCTGACTTGGGTGCGTCTCGGCGGCAAATTTTTTTTGAAGTGGACTTGCCGCTTTCCGCCCCCGGAATTGTGATTGGATCTTTGCTGAGTTTCGTGCTTGCTGCAGGCGCGATGGCAGAGTCAAAACTGCTCGGTGGGCAGACCGTGATCGTTATTGCCGATGAGATTGAGACAGCGTTTACCTATGGCCAGAACTGGCCTCTGGGTTCCGCTCTATCAGTCGTTTTGATACTCATTATCGGAGCGTTGTCGATCTTCGGGATCAACCGCGTAAATCTTGATCTCATTATGGGTGGACGCAGATCATGAAGATGTCCAAGTCTGCCCGTATTGCGCTCTCCCTTTATGGTGTGTTGGCGATTCTGTTTCTCTACTTGCCGATTATTTCTGTCGGTTTCGCCTCAGTCTCCAAGGCGCGCTATCTCACGTTCCCGATCAAACGTTACGCGACTAAGTGGTACGGCAAGGCCGTGGAAAGTTCGACGGTGCAGGATTTATTATGGACTTCTTTGAGCGTTGCACTGCTCGTCACGATCATCTCCATGATAGTGGGATTTTTTGGCGCTCTTGCTTTTGCCAGATATCAGTGGCGCTTTCGGGGAATCTTCCAAAAACTCATTCTGTTGCCCATCTTTTTCCCTCAAGCTGTACTGGGATTAGCGTTGCTGATGTGGTTCAACGCTCTTGGAATTATCCCAACCTGGAAAACGGCCGTCGTAGCGCATCTCGTCTGGATTTCCCCAATCGCGACTTTGATCATTGCGATTCGTGCTTATAGTTTTGATCCATCTCTTGAGGAGGCAGCCCGGGATATGGGCGCCTCGACGTGGATTGTCATGAAGGAAATTACTGGGCCACTCCTCTGGCCGGGCGTAGTAGCCGCAGGACTTTTTGCCTTTTTACTAAGTTGGGGTAACTTCCCTCTGTCGCTTTTCACTACCGGAGCAGATTCGACGCTGCCGGAATGGCTATACGCAAAAATGGTTTCCGGCTATTCACCGCTGGTTCCATCTGTGGGAATACTCTCGATTGTGACTTCTATCGTGCTGCTTCTTGCGGGCGGCATCATCATTTGGCTTGTGCGCTCCCACAACGGAACAGCCAGCCCTAGGTAACTTAAGGAGGAAAATCAGATGTTGACATCAATTAAAGGTCGATCGGTAATTGTGACTGGTGGTTCAAAGGGGATCGGCAAAGGCATTGCCCAGGTTTTTGCAGCCCAGGGAGCGAAAGTCATGATCGCAGCACGCGGTGCGGCGGATGGAATGACGGCCGTAGAGGAGTTGAAGGCTTCGGGCGCTGACGCAGACTTTTGCCAGTGTGACGTTTCTGATTGGGAATCGGTGCAGAACATGGTCGCCACAACGGCAGAAAAGTTTGGCGGATTGAGCGTGATGTGTGCCAACGCGGGCAGTTTTCCGCAAACCAAAATGGTGGATATGGATCCGTCCGAGTGGGATCAGGTGATGGCTACGAACCTCAAGAGCGCGTTCTTATGCGTGAAAGCATCCATTCCTCATTTCGAAAAGGCAGGTGGTGGAAGAGTCGTTTTGACCTCATCGATTACCGGTCCGGTCACCGGGTTTCCGGGATGGTCTCATTACGGTGCGTCAAAGTCCGGTCAGCTGGGATTTCTTAAAACAGCCTGTATGGAACTGTCACGCTATAACGTGACGATCAATGCGGTGATGCCCGGCAATATCTTTACCGAGGGTCTTCAGGACCTGGGTCAGGACTACCTGGATACGATGGCGGCTTCAATCCCTCTGAAACGACTCGGTAATGTTGCAGATATTGGTAACGCCGCTCTCTTCTTTGCCTCAGATGAGGCGGGCTATATCACCGGACAGACTATTATCGTTGACGGTGGCCAGATCATTCCGGAGTCTCTCGAGGCGATTGAAGAGATTTAAGGCTGGATCCTTTTTACTCGGGTAAATCAATATGGATACAACCGGTTTCTCCTACGAGGAGACAATGGAGCATCTCTCTTTGCTCGCCAATGAATCGTTGGAGTTATGGGATCTGCCGGCAGGCAGCAAAGCGCGACTGATCAACGTTTCTGAGAATGAAACGTTTCTTGTGGAAGCGCC
>TARA_B100000674_G_scaffold162469_1_pt1 | contig 16230 bp, 15 predicted proteins | sample TARA_B100000674 | Tara Oceans TARA_B100000674 (sample SAMEA2622759) | marine metagenome | biome: marine biome (ENVO:00000447); feature: surface water layer (ENVO:00002042); material: "saline water (ENVO:00002010), including plankton (ENVO:xxxxxxxx)" | depth 5 m
AGTGTATGATATTACATTGTATAGTAGTTTTGTCCGTGCAAAAAAATTAATTGAACGAATATATTCAATGCATAATGAGGAATTTCCAGTATTTTTAATTGGAAATAAAATTGATTGTATACCTCAGCGAAGGGTGAGTAGCGATGTGGCTCTTGGGCACGTGAAGTCAATGGGTAATGTATTTTTTTGCGAGTGCTCGGCAAAGGAAGGAACTAACACTCAAGAAGCCATCCGAATGATCATAGCAGAGTCGTCACGAAAAGTGGATAATCGTATTGTGGATACGTATGAGCCGCCGACGGGTAGCTGTGTAGTAGTATAAATTGTACATAAGTGTAAGTAAATGATGAATTATTTTGCTAACACCACTCAAATAAACCAATTTGAGAAGGATGTTATAGACAATATACAAACGGTAATTATAATTGTAGCAGTCGTAGGTTTATGTGTTATCATTAGTTTACTTCGAAGTTTTTGCGAGACTGTAATGAGTTTTTTACATTGCTTTTGGTACGTTGCGTGCTGTCGCTGTCTCAGAAGAAATTATACACAATGTAAAGACGATTACTAAGTATATAAGCATTTAATTATATAATAAAATGAAGGCTGCTCTTTTTCTTAATTTGTTAGTCACAATATTGTTTCTTCATGAACATTCTCTTAGCGAACAGTGCACTTGCGAAGATACATGCAATTATAAGGATGAACTCGGAAGATCAACATGGAAATTCCTTCATTCTATCGTTGAAAATGTAGAGTATTCTAAGGAAAGAGAAATTTTGTTTAAGAGTACAATATTAAATTTAAAATATTTGTATCCTTGTAAGATGTGTAGGGATCATATAATGGAAATGAACTTAAGATTTGATGAAATAAAAATGACGAAAGAGTGGATGTGTCAATTTCACAACAGAGTTAATAAAAAATTGAATAAGAAGGAATTTAATTGTATGTTGTATTAGTTTTATTCATTGTGTGCTCTAACATTTTATCTACCTTACCACGTAAATTTGTTAAATAAACATGTATTTCTTCCTCCTTTTCTATCTTTATAACAATGTCTGACGACACGTAAATTACTAAAATCCACAGACACACCATAAGTACAAAAAAAGGTGGCATTAAGCGGTCCATCAGTTCCCACTATTACTGTAAGATTTGTGTTCTTTATACCCCGAACCTAAAGATTTCATTGTCTGACTATGAGTTAAGTTGGGTGCTGAAGTTTTGGCAGCGTGATAATTTTGACTAACATAATTGTTCCATGAAGGCGACGGTTCTACTGGTTTTCTCGTGTTATTGTATTTTTGTGTTCCCGTTGAAACTGCATGTCCGAAAGCTTGGCTTGGATCCATTTCTTCAACAAGACGTGGTTTATATACTTCAATAAGCCAACCATATACGTCATTAGGTGACATATGATCTATGTTTAACCCTTCAGTTGTGGCAATGTTATTTTCTTTTATCATGTACATGACCATTTGGCTACAGAAAAAACGATCAGGATTATTGTCAATTACCTGCGTGCTAAATGGGGTAACACATAGGAGTGCTCTTGGTATATCGTAGGGACGGCCCAAATGTTTTATATTCCATGTGACTACTTCAAAAAAAGTGTCCTCTTCCATTTTAATCTCAACGGTTTCATAAATATCTTTTTGTATAGGTTGATAAAATAAATCATCATTATCTTCTGATAAAAAACGTATGCTCACAATATCTCCAAACAAGATATAAAAAGCGACTGTTTGCATGCCATTCATGTCTAAGGTGTTAGTCATTATATTTTTACATATTGTGGGCGAATATGCATCGTTTATACATTCATCTATTAAGACTCTAAGATGTCCTACATCAATATTTAAACTAATTTCAACGTGACAGAAACGCCCAACACAACGATTAATTGTATTGTCATATATTGATGTAGGCGTAGCAAAGTTTATCCATACGCTTTGCATATAAGAGGAAAGACGGAAGTTTTATAGTCGAAGTGAAATATATAAATTGTTATTTATGAAGTAAATGGTAGCTGAATTACTAATTTTTATAACCTGTTTAATTATTATTATGATACTTTTATACAAATTAAGTAAACAAGAAAAGCAAGTAGAAGTATCTGAATACACATTAATTTAAGCGCATGACCCGTTGGTACAAACGCCGTTATCGCACTGATTCTTGTGTGTGCATGTTTCACCTTGTTGTAGCGTTCCATACTTCACAAATCCTGCACATTGGGAACTTGTTTCATCGAAACACGCTTTATTGTACCCGTCGTAAATTCGACTGCATGCAAAATCGTACCCTTTAGTACAACAACGCAGATTAGCATATCGTGCTTCAACATCATGTTGCGTATTCGTGTTACCATAACATTTCTTACATATTCTGTCAGATCCACCATTATTATTAATGTTTGGACTTGTTGGTTCAAATTCATATTCATCAGCCTTACAGCACTTTGTTCCGCCTTGTATATTGACATCATCGTATCCTGGAGTATGCTCCCCTACAGGGCAAGGTGTACATAAGTTATTTACTACATGATAGTTTGGAGGACAGTAGGTGTCGTCGCACTGTGTGTTCACCAAGGCCGTTGAATCACCCTCCAGATTAAATGTTCCAGCTGCACATGGTTGACATTTACCGTTGACAACATGATGATCACGTCTGCATGTCGTTGAAATAGGTTCGCATGAATCACCAGCTGAACTTACGACAAACCCAACGTTACAAACACAAATTCCTTCAGCATTCATAACAGCATTTGCCTTGCAACGATCGTAAGTTTGAGCATTTCCGTCGCTATCTAAACCAGTGCATTGTTGTTGTAAAGGAAATCCTGGTTTATCTAAACATACAGTAGAAGATCCCAGCTTATACTTTTTCTCTTTCTCATGTAATGGTTTATATAATCGTCTACGTGCCGCAGCAGCTGGGTAATATTGAACACCATCACATTCAACGGTAACATTACCGTCAGAGCTGCTGCATGCGGTGACTTTTTCACATAACCATGATTGAAAACTGGTACACAAGACTTTACCTGGTATGACAGGTTTCATTAACACTGTCTTCTCGCCAACCGCCTCGCCCTCTTTGTTTGCCGGTTTTGAGAGAATGACATTTTGTTCTGCTAAAGCTTTCGCATCCGCTGGAGTATTAGCAATTTTTGGCGGAACGTAACGTTGATTTGAGTCCACAGTTCTTATGATATCCGTAGCTTGAACATCAGACGCGAATAGAATAGAAATAACAGTTTTCATTTGTGTCTTTTTCAATGAGGTATCAGCTGAAATTGTATTGGTTCCCATGTCACATCCGCACTTCACACCAACTTTTCCAGCACCGGCTGCTGTACACGAGCTTGCTAAAGGTTTGTAAATGCAAGCATGCTTATGACAGGTCGTAGGTATAGTAGGACCTGTATTCATACCAACGGCAGTGTCCTGATCAATTACTTTTAACTTTTGATTCGTTGCTTCGTTCCATGAAAAGTCACTATTCGTCGTCACTTCTTTATTGTTTGTAAAATTACTGTTTGTAATGTAATGTAACTGTTTTTCTGCTAAGGTTGAAGAAGCAGCAGACAAATACATAGCTCCTCCTCCTTTTTTACCTACTAGTTTTACAACATTGTTCTTAAACTCCGACTGAGACACTATGTTACTACACGAGTGATTTCCACTTTCAAACGAATTATATACACCAGCACCCCCTTCTTCAGCTTCATTTGCATCAAAAGTTACATTCTTGTACTCATTTGACAAGCATGATAAGGAATGTATTGCACCACCGTACTTTTCAGAGGCTTTATTGGATTTGAATGTACTTTGATCCAGTTGTAAGTTATTTTTTTCAGATGCGTAAATAGCACCTCCATTCTTAGCAGTGTTGTCTTTAAACAGACAATCTTTGCATGTTAATGTACTTTCCTTTCCCATAGCGACGCTACCGCCCTTATCAGCACTATTATTTTCTAAAACAGTATTAGCTATAGTTACTCCGACTTGTTTTTTACTTTTTGGTTGATCAACATAAATGGCACCACCCTCAGCAGCCGAATTTTCCTTAATGGTAGATCCTGATATAGTTACTGTGGCTTCGTCTTTTGCAAAAATGACTCCACCTTTTTTTCCACTCGCTACTGTGTTTTTGGTTAAAATAGAATCAACTATGTTAACAGTGCCTTGCGTCACTTCAATAGAACCGCCGTCGTCTTTAGCATAGCCTTCTGTAATCTCTAAATCTTTTATAGATAATGTGTGACCATTTTTTACTATAAAATGTTTATGAAGGTTGTCAGAGCTTAGAATAATTTTGTTTCCACCCCTAAGCTTGAATCGCCGACTTGCAGATGCCAGTGGCTGTACAGTCAAATCGCCAGACAATATAACTGGTTGTTTTAATACGCATGACGTAGTTAGAGTGTACGTTCCTTCGCTTAATACGCCAGAGCATTGTGCAAACTTAACATTTATCACACCGACTGAGGTAGCAGTTCCATCCGTGCTAATATAATAAAGCTTACCAATTGTTGTTGGGGTGATGACTACAACACTTTCGTTCACTCCTGTTTCAGGTGCTCTGCTATCATAGGAGCTAACACTACTTGTTGGTACGGGGTTAGGAACGACACCATTCACACAGGTAGGACAATCAGCAGCAGTTAAAACACGTAATGGACTCCCTGTCGATGTCCTTACCAATGAATAAGTACTGCCTAAACGCATATCTATTGTTGGATTTTCCTTCGTTATAAAATTTATTACCGACGAATACTTATTTGATTGCGTATTAAAATCCATGTAGTATACAATACCGTCATAGGAACAGAAAGTGTTGACTTTCGAAGCTCTGGGATTGTCGCCTGCTTTTCTAGTAGCGCCATCAAAACAAGGCACACAGCTTCCTACACCGTTAGTTACTTGAACCCGATAGTTTTCTGCACAATTACATTGTGTCTCTACTGTTGAGATAGAAGATTCCAGTGTGGTATATCCAGTCGGACAAATTTCACATGTGCCATCACCTTTGCTACGGTATCCTGGATTGCAGCTGCATTGCGTTCCACAATCTTTCACCGTAATTTTGCCCACCATTGATGAATGGGCGGTGCAAACGTAATAATATACACCTAAATCTGCAAAAGTGTAGTCACTTTGGGATCCACCGTTTACATCAGTCCATCCTGTTAAAGTTGATGTCGGTAGAGTGGAGTATGACCCTGTATTGCAGTCAGAACAATCACTTGCTTTCACTACACGCAGTGTATGACCACTTGTTATTCGTTTAATTGTATATTGTCTATTTTGACAGAGAAGTATATCCGGATCGTTTTCTGACTTGTATACATAGTCATCATGGTTGTTGTTTCCGAATTCTAAAATTCCATCGCCGACGATTGGATTATCACCTTGCTTTCTACTACTACCAGTTGGACAAGCAACGCATGTACCGTCTCCTTTCGACCGGTAATTTTCGGCACATTTGCAGCTGCTTACAACATCGGTTTTATCGCCTTTAGGATTCATGTAACCGGTAGGGCACTGAAAGCAATTTCGATTACCTTGGGATCTATAATTTTCATCACAGTAACAATATGTATCGCTGCCTGAAGCTTTAGACCGACCATTAAAATGTGAATTGCTTTTACAAGCATGACATGCGTTGTTTTCAACATATTGATTATTACCACAGCGTATGTCTACGCACGTTGTCGGTATAGAAGGAATGGCTACACTGTCCCTCATTTCAGTTCCAGCAGGACAGGATTGACAAACACCTTGGTTGTCGGTAAAAAAGTTTGCCTTACAGGTACAGTATGTGTCCGGACCAGTTGCTGGGTCACCTGCTGAGCGTTCGGCGTTGCTATCTCCACATGAAACACACGCATTGTCTTTTACTTTTTCATTTACACCACACGTTGTCACTGTGCAGGTGGTGTCTGAACTTGTCAATGGTGTATTTGCTGCATGTGTTGATCCAGGTGCACATGGAAAACACTTGTTGTCTTTGACGTATTCGTTTAATCCACATTTTCCAACTAAACAAGTCGTATCACTTCCTGAAGCTTTCGCACCTGGAGCAGCTGTACTTCCTTGTGCACAATCTTTACATTGATTTGATTCAACATATTGATCACGTTGACATCGAATATCCTTGCAAACATTAATATTAGAAACGTCTGTTGTGTATCGCTTTCCAAATGTTGACATTCCAGCAGGACAGCTACCACATTGATGTTGATTATTAACGTGTTCATCCACAGCGCACAGTGTAGTTTCACATTTTGTAGTTGTATTGGTTAAATCGCCACCTTGTACATTAGTTGTTCCAACTCCACATGTATTACATACGCCGTTTGCGGCATACTCATTTACTGCGCATGTATTTGGTGTACAAGACGTTTCTGAAGTAAGTTGTGGTGTAAAGCTTCCTAATGGACAAGGCTTACAGACCTTATCGTCTAAGTATTGGTTTTTTCTACATTTAGTACTGTCAATATTTCGGAAAAAGCTGAGATATGTATCAGATAATATAGCCAAATCTGATAATTTAAATGCGATCTTTTTCCCAAAACTAGGTTCGCCATTATTTTTGTATGTCTTTCTCAAAATGTATTTTTTACCAAAAGACCCATCTTCGTTTTGTTCCAACATATACAGTTCTACTTTACCAACGTATCTTAAAGCTATCATACACAAACTCATTTCCACATCAATAATTTGACCTCGAATGGTTTGTGTTTTTGACCACAATCCAAGAATTGGATCTTGTAAATATATTTGTAATGCATTGTCTTGCGAGTATGCCACTTGGCTTCCTTTGCAGGATACAGTTGTTGCCACACTGGCGCCAACATTTACATTGGCAGTCTTCTGTACTTGAATTGATGTCAAATCAGAAAAACGAACTCTAAACCACTCCACTAAAACATTTTTTACACTTACAATCATTATATCGTCATGATTTAAATCCACATGAAGCTCTTTATTTGTTGATGTCATTTCTTTCGAGTGTAATTTTGACCACACGTTATTATTAAACATGTATACATACACGTTTTTCTGACCTACACTAGCAGCATACTTGCCAGCTGTAGGCATCGCAACTTCCACACCAGCGTTATCTTCTGTCTCAGTAAATGCTGTGGAAAGTTGAAACCCACTGTTTGTTTTCTTGTAAAACGATACTTTTTTTGCATTCGAGTCCCCAATCATTAATTGTGTGTCAGCGGTTGCAAAATTTAAATGTGGTCCTTTACTAACAGCGACTGATGTGCAAGGGATTGCGATTGACTCAGACAGCGTGTATGAAGTTCCATTGTGTGTATAGTATTCAACGGTAGAAGTTTTGCACATAACTACCTCATTCGCCTGACTATAGTCTACGTCTATAACTCCTGTTGAAGATATTGAATTTTCAAAATTATACTTCCAGTATTCTTGCAACCCATTTTTGGAAGACAAAACAACGTGGAAGAGAAAAAACAAAATACACGCAATATTTTTCATCTTTTTTATATGCATGGCTGCGCAATATATATCATTTTTTTTTTAATTGCTATAAAAAGGACTAATTATCTTTATAAAGAATGAAGTGTTGTTGTTCTGTGCTGCTATTGTTTTGTGTTATAGTATTTGTTCAAATACGTTTACGACAAGAAAGAGACGAGTTACATTACCCAAAAAAGTTTCAATTGATGTACGACGTAAGTACAACAAACATGCAACAACAAAGTAAAAAATTATTGTTTATAAAGGAAAAATCCTTGTTTGGTAATGTTAAGCCTTCGATTAAAGAAAACACTTTTTCCTTAAACACTGGATTCACTCTTTCTGGATACTTCACTGTTAGTGGAAAACCTTTAAGTTTTCATATACTACAAGTTAAGGATGAAGACAAAATACTTACTTCTTCTTCTATCATGTTAAACAACCAAGGAAAAGGGTATTTATATTTAAAATACAATTTCCATTATTTGAATCCAACATTTTCTGTCGTCCATCATGCCCCCGGCGGTTTGAACGAAAATGTTGATGCCAAGACTGAAGTAAATGGACGTCTCGAAATACAGAATCTTCATTATATGGTAGAGCAAGGTTTAGATTCACCGTGGGTAACACTATAAACATATCCTTATTAAAATATAATAATGACTACCTTTCCATTACCTAGAGCTTCCCAGGAACAGTATACACTTTATTATCAAAAAGTCATAAAAAAGGGGGCACTTAATGGCTACAAAGTTGTTTGGCCGGGGATGATGTTAGATTGTAGATTCAAAGCCGATAGTATAAAGGATATCATTTCCCCTCAGTCCGTTTTTATTGTTTCAAAGGGAAAAGAATTTGATTATGCTGTGTTAGACAACAGAAAAACTTTTTTTAAACTGCCAAAAAAATATTATACTCTGTGTTTTCCAAACATTTCTTTATCTACCGTTCCGCAAAATAATCGTATGAGAGTGCAAGTTACAGAGAAAAAATTTCATGAATTACCATATATACCAAAAAGCTTCTTAGAGTTAAAGAAAATAAAAACATCTAGAAAAAGACGAAGGACGACCAACACATCACCGCCGGCAAGAAGGGTTGAGAATATTGATTTTTCTACAAGTAATACGCCATCCTGGCATGTACTGATGGTAGAGAAAGGAGAAGATAAATTATTAAAAAAACAAATTGTAGAAACTATTCGATCGATTATACTTAAAACTGATGAAACTGCAATTTCACTACGAGACCCGTTTGAATCTTTAACTAACATAAGTGAACTTCAGACAAGTGCTGAAAATGTTCAAACATTAAAAACCATTGTTAGCTTTATTTTTCACTACTGCCGTGCTGAACTAGGATTAAATTTTTCACAGAAGCCAATCAAAATTTCAGAAGCGTTGATTGCAAGGTTGTCTGCTTAATATTATTTAAAATATAATATTGTTTACATAATGAACATTGTGGATCTTTTTCAATTTTATTCTCTGCGCAGGTAATATGCGTATATCTGACACCACATTCACATTTTATCATTGCAAAGTCTGTAATTTCCAAAATACTTGAAGCCAACTTTTTATCACAAGTGTAACACTTCGGGTAACATTCTCTTTCTATTTCAAACGGTTCAAACTTAAAATTGACATCTTCTTTCGTTGCTTCCTTTATCAACTTATCCAAAAGTTTTACTGGTGGATGTTCCATGCAACGTTTACAGTACATAAGTTGGCTTTTGTCGCCAGAGTATATGGCATGTAAAAAGTTGGGATCGTTTAACCAAGAGTCCGCAAATATCAACTCGTTTTTTAAACCATCGCCAAATTTCTTTCTCAACTTCCTAAAATGAGAATGTCTTTCTTTACTTGACATTTCAGCTTTATAACCGAGCATCGTTTATGTGTTTTATAGATTGTGTGTGACATATATAGGTGTCTCAGTGTGCACGGATTCATCAATGAGACACGCGCGTAATACCATAGAGTTATAATTAGGGTTATTTTTGTCTCAGTTTTTACGTAAAAATATTTCACCTCCTACACTCGCGCACGTTGCAAGACAACACCACTGGCTGCCATCACCTCACGTTTACAAACAAACCGCGCATCAAAACTATATATACCCCAAAAAAGTTTTTACAAATGAGTTCAAGTTCTAAAAGTTACTCCGCAGACAAAATATTCGGCCAGTATTTTAAAAATAGAACGGAAAATGGCCTTAAACCCAAGGATCCAGAGAGTGACTCAGACAGTGCAGCTGAAGAACAACAGAAAAGGGATTTAAAGAAAAAGAACAAACGCAAGAGAAAAGGGCGAAGGAAAGGAAAAGTTGTGACTACAGAAAAATCAAAATTTAAAGTGTTCCATGTCGTGACAACGGAGAAGGTGACCTCTGAAACACATCCTGAAATCAATTTAGGTTTTACGGAGTTAGGCTTCAACCCTAACCAAAAAAGCAAGGTTGAAATATGCAGTGGGACTCACTTTTTCAACACGAAAAATAAAAGAAACAGTAATGTGGCTTATAAAATACCACCGTGGGAATGGCCAGCTGTCCGTGGAGAACTGCAACAAAATAAGGCTATCAGCACATTCAACATTCACGAGAAGAACGACCGTGGGAAGAACCGCCCGAAAATGGAGTCTGTGACTCGCGCATATGAAGAAACTTACCTGAAAGAACCGGATAAAACTAAGGGTGAACGACAATGCCTCTTGGATGAGGAATGCCAAGGACTACAAATAGATTGTAGTGCACCTTTTATTTTAAAAGAGTTCTATTTGCCTTCAGAAGAGAAAGAAAACATAAAGAGAGGTTCAAAGCCGACTGAAAGACGTTTATGTTTAATGTGTAAACGATATCAGATTGGAAGAGCATTGCTTGCGACCAGAGCTGACTGTATGGGCTGGAAAGAAAATGTAACTCTTCAAGACTATTTTAATTTGGTGGATGTGGAAGGAGAATACAAATCTTCAAGTGCAATATGCTCAGATCCTCAAGTATATGAAGGCTTATGGGAACCAATAGTTCTTCATGGCTTGGCAAATTATCGTTTACAATACGACGAAGTGGATGGTAAAAGGTACTACGAGCAATGGAAGATGGGCTATCCTACTCAGAGTTTTCAATGAGGGATCAGGAAGAGGCGAACACACCTGATCCCGCATACATTTATCCGTTTTTGCCAGACATATCGAAGGTATTAAAGTCTACATTTGCTGGTACAAAATATGAAAAAATGTTCGCAGGAAATTTTGTTGATCGTACTAGGCTGTATGATGGCGAGTTTCCAAAGGAACCACTCTGGGATCCTTTAAACATAAAACAGAATCCTTCTAGAAAGAAGGGGCGATCTATCTACTGCACATTGGTTTGTTCTATTAATTACATCAACGAATTAATGCAACTAAAACACCATACAAAAAATATAAAATTTTATTTAACGTTGTATCAGGACATGATGATTCCGTTAATTAACTATATCGACGGGTTGTGTTTGAAGCAAAAAAAGCAACTGGATGTAATGGGATTTTATGATGAAAGCAGTATCAAACTATTGATTCCTGAGATACAATGCTTCTTCAAAAAACCAAGTGCATCCACAGTAAAAAAAATACTGAATGAAAAAACTTTCAATCGTTTTGATAAGTTATTAACAATCCAACCTGATTTGTTCTCAGATACGATGCTTTGCTCCGCGATTCCAGGTAAAGAAGCAATTGCAAACGAACTTGAACCATCTCAGGATCTATTTAATAAACTTGAGATTTTTCATGATGGACTCCTACCAGATGTTCTGCGACATGTCGTGAACTGCAATTTTTTTCATGAATCCAGAGACAAGCACCCGTTGGTTCATTTAATTTCAAAATCTTTACCTCAACGTTGCACTATACGCAATTTAAGCGATATTCTGCGATCATATTGTAAGAAAAGCGATGAAGTGTATACATTTGTTATTGGATGTATGAAAGCTTCGTTATTAGGATTGTATAAGCACGCGTCAGTAAGACCGCCGTTTCACATACGTCGAATACTAATCAATGTTTTTAAAACGTATTCAAAAATTCAATTCTTGCAATGGATGCTCCTAAACCATCAACAGTTGCTCTTTTACATTATAAAAGAGTTTCTAGTGTTCAGTTGTAAGCTTATACCGTCGTTGTATCATGAAATATGCCTAAGGTACAGTTGGGACAAATTTGAAGATGGTGTACTTCATGCAATGAACAAGGTAAGGAAGTATGAGAATTTTGATCCAGAAAATCCCATGCAATTTAAATTAGTGGAATCTGATTTGGCAACAGAGAACAAACAGCAAATTCACCATTTATATCGACCAATAAAATCTTCATTTGCGTCAACAGTTTTAAGTGAATGTGATAAAATTGATGATGAAAGTTACGTGACGAAGACACATTTAAAAATATCATCAGAATGGAAAGATTTAATGTACCAAATTGCAATTCGCATTAAAGATAGACACATTCCATTTGATATGTTAGAATGCTTTCACGTATCTGAAGAAAGTCGTTCAACGATTTCTCAAATACAAGAAGTTTATATGGAGGAAGGTAGCAAAACGTCATTGAACCAATTTTTGCGAAATTTAAATAAAAATAATCGCGCAGAATTTGAAACTATTCGAGATTATTGTGATGCTTTTGACAGAAAAATGAACATACGCTTGTTTTACTTACCTGTTCACACGTACATTGGCCAATGCCAAGCCTTGCGCCGCAAGCATAAAATTCCAACGGAAAAAGAATTGCCAGAACATTGTGGTGAAGTATTGGTATGTTTGAATTGCAAAACGTTTAAATCTTTCATTAACCATCATGATGCGAAAGGCAAGCCGATGAATTTGTACGCATATGGCCACAGTAAGGTTCTTGTAGAACATTGTTGCGATATGAATGGAAAAGAGTCTCTAAAAATTTTTTGTGGCAAGAGATGTGACAAAAGCGACGGCAAAAAGCGTCATAATTACGCGTCGAACAGTATATCTGGATACATGGATGTCAGCGAGGATCAGCTACAGACACAACAGTATGAGAGAAACAAGAAACGCCAGTGTAAGGAGATGAGAAAGGATCACATGAATGATATATGTTCAAATACCGAAGTTATAAAGGTATCATTACTTGGGAGAGCTCTCCAATTTTACAATAAAATATACACTATATGTCCATCGTGTGGTAACGCTATGGCGTATTCTGGTAAACACTTTAACGGTGAGAAAGGGTTTTACTGCGGTTGTTGTTTGTCCGAAGGAGGTGAACTTTTTACATCAATATGCTGTACTTTTTGCCAAGCTATAAAAAACAACGAGAGTTGGGAACCCATTTACGTTGCAGATGAAGAGAATGAAGAAGAAAGAAGACAAATTTATCTATGTAAGACGTGTAAGAAACCATGGATAACCGAAAGTAATGTCCTTTTAAAATACAGTACAATAAGGAAAGGATTGTCTGAAAAATGGAAAAGACTACAACATCCTTCAAACGATACAGTATAAATCTAATAATAAATTTAATAAATGCATTATGAAATTACTTTGTATAGCATATTTTGTATAATAGTGTCTCTCTTCTATCATAAAGGCACGCTCACAACATTTCTTTTAGTTCAATTATTCGCCATACACCAATACTTTTATTATCAACTTTTTGTTCACAAAAAAGTAGAAGGTAATGTTTGCTACTGCAATGAGTGCCAAGAGATGACAAACGATACCTTTATTCATTGTAAGGAGTGTAATAAGTGTGTTCCAGTAACCTATTTTCATTGGGAACAACTGAAAACATGTGTGTCGAATACAGACGCAAAGAGATACATGTATATAATCAAACTTATTGTGGGCACAAACATTTTATGTTCAGTTTTAGAATCATTTGTATACCTTCCATTTTTAGTTGTTACCATACTGTCTTGCATTGTATTGAAATCCACAGTGAGTAACATTACAGTGAATATATAAACAAACATATCTTTAAAAAAATGTCGAAGATTACATTTCAACCTATTGAGGAGTCAGTACAACCACTAAATATTGACATTGATGTTACTGATCTTTACGACAGCTTTTTAGTTGACTTTATTCTTGTTGTGGTGCTCTTAACATCCCTTTTTTGTGTTGTAAAAAAATTAAAATAACATATTACTACCCATTAAATTTATTTTTGCTTTTCGAACAGCCTTTTTTCTAAAAATATCAACATCAACGGTATAATCATATTTTTTCATAGCTTCTTCTGTAAATCCTGCCTCTTTCCATTCTTCTTCTGTCGGGCTGAAGTAAGTCTTTAATTCGCTTATTTTCGGTGTTAGGAGACGAATAGTCTGTGCATTTCCACCTATTTTTCGCAAATCTGCCCAGCTGAATCCCATCTCACACAGTTTATACAGGTCAATATCTAATTGACCGAGTTGATCAATTGTGATAGACGTTTGCATCATATCCTCAGCGGTAATATTTAGCTCTTCCATATTCAATACAGACATCTTTTTAAAATCCTCCGGACTAAACCCCATAGTGAGCATATGAGAGAAACGAAACCCAAAATCTATAAGTGAACTCATAGTATATGTCGAAATACACTGTTTAAACTTTATTCCCTCCTCTATAAAACTCTCTGGTAAATAACCATTTAGTTTAATACTGTGCAAACTTGCACCTGATCGAATCATACTGCGAAGATCATTGGTCGATGAAAAGAGAGAAAAATAAGATTTCGGTTTCTCCATTTTATTTATGCTTCTTCTTTTTTCAATCATGATTTGCATGCTGCGTAACCTATCTTCACCGAAATTAGCAAACATCACATTCTGCACAGGATTACATGTAGGACACGTTTGAGTTATCTTAGCTTTACTATAAGCGAGTACACATGACAAATGAAACGAATGACCACACTCAAATGTTGCAATATTTGGTCGTACTCCACCACTAAAAACCATATTTTCAGAACATATTGTACAATTCATATTTTAAGAAACAAAAAAAGTAATTTATAGTAAAAAAATTCATGTATATAAAATAATTTATAGTGCTGAACGTGGTTGTAGTAACACTTCTACTCGTTCTCCCGGTCTGGCGAATGATAATGCTTTGCCGATGATGCGATCATTGAGTGCTCTATATTCATGCATAAAATCCTGCAAATCTTGAATATTCGTAGCTTCAAAAACACATTTAGATTTTCCGCCTTTCCCTTTTAATCGTGCACTTACTTCCTTATACTTCGTTTTTGCCACTTGCAATGCTTCTTTTTCAGATTCCAATTCCGCTTGGAACGAAGCTTTCTCATCTTCATCAGTCGCTTCTCTTAGTTTCTGCTGCAAATCTTGTATCTTTGTCGCTGTATCACTAATTATTTTTCTAAAGTTCTCTTTAGCCCTCGTTAAACTTTCTACATCTTGGCCATCGCCATCCCCACCTGCATCTTTACAAGCCTTTGCAGCTTTCTTCAACAACACTGCGTCGTCTGCAACCGGTGTGATGCAAAAGCGTACCTTTTCACGTGGAATACCTTTATCTCTTGTTTTAGAGCTTCGTCCTGGTGTAAAATTAATATCTAACATAACTTTATCCGTTGGATGGATAGCTTTCGTTCCACCGTTCAAAATAGTAACTACACCACCGACTTGGCTCACTAAACCTTGATCGATCAGTTTAGAATCACATTTTTGCTCTGTTACGGCAACACCAACAAATTTTACTTTTTCAAAAATATGATTTTTAATAGCTTCGGGGTCGTTTATGCTAATATTTTTAGGTAGATTATACCCATTAAGTGCGGAGAAACAGTGTGTGTATCCGTCGTGATACATTGCAGCACTGTCCCGAAGAGCTACAAGCAGCTCATACTCTTTAATATCAAATATTTCGGGATTTGCAGACGATGGTAAGTATTGACTCAAATTTTTAACAGCCTTGTTTCCGCGCATGGATGCTATTGCAAACTCATCCGCACGACAATTTACATGAAATCCCGGGCCGGCGACCCTGTTTTTTCGAATCTGATTTTGATACATTTGAATAGATAAAAACTTAAATATATATGCGTAAAAACTTATTAGGCGATATATTAAATATACTTGAAATTAATTTAGTAACACCTCAATACGAGGCAAATTTGTAAACTTATCCTGATTACGAAGGGCAGCTTTTATTTGACCTAATGAAGGAACTTTTGCCACTGCATGGGAAACGACGCCAAGTGGTATCATACGAAGTATTCGAACCACCTCTTTGTCAGGACCTACATTGTTCTTTCCATGTGGATTATCTTTGCTTGGCTTCTCACTGTAACCGCATAGTAATCCATCTTTCGTACCAATAACTTGCAATGAATATTCAGCAGTTACAATATTAGGGACACGGCTACCATCCGGGTGCTCAAAAAATGAATATACCTGAGTTGTTTTCATTAAGACAACTGCAAGTCCAACTTTATCGCTTCTTTTCAACTTCTTTTCACTGAAAATATTAGCGACCATAGTTCTACCAAACACATCTAAATTGTACAATTTTTGTAGGGTTGAATCTGCCATCATATCGTTTCTAAGCACTCCAAAGAAACCAAACTTAAAATTATCCTGTGTTAATTCAAAGTTTTTATGACCATCATTATCTTGAGGAATTTCGTTATACATGTCGTTGTTTTCCAAATTATAATTTTGCCTACCAACCACACGGTTAGCCTGTTGTAGAATATAATTCAGGCAA
>TARA_B100000674_G_scaffold391217_1_pt1 | contig 16219 bp, 7 predicted proteins | sample TARA_B100000674 | Tara Oceans TARA_B100000674 (sample SAMEA2622759) | marine metagenome | biome: marine biome (ENVO:00000447); feature: surface water layer (ENVO:00002042); material: "saline water (ENVO:00002010), including plankton (ENVO:xxxxxxxx)" | depth 5 m
ATTTTGAAGGAAGTCATCGAGATTTTGTTCCAGGAGGGTCTCATCAAGGTTCTCTTCGCGACGGAGACCATGTCTGTCGGTCTGAACATGCCCGCGCGCACGGTTGTTTTCTGCTCACCGCGCAAGTTCGACGGCGCTGGATTCCGCTGGATTACCTCGGGTGAGTACATTCAGATGTCCGGCAGAGCGGGTCGCCGTGGTAAAGACGACCGCGGTTTGGTCATCCTCATGATGGACGAGCGCATGGATCCGCCCGTGGCGAAAAATATGCTCCACGGACAGTCTGATGCGCTCGACAGCGCGTTCCGTTTGAACTACGCGATGATTTTGAACCTCATGCGCGTCGAAGGCGCGGAACCGGAATCCCTCATCCAGTCGTCCTTTGCGCAATTCCAAAACGACAGAGCGCTTCCCGGTTTGGAGGCAAAGATAGTCGAAATCGAGAGAGATCGGGATGCAGTGCAGATCAAGGATGAAGCAACAGTCGACGAATACGTCAAGCTCAAGGACGGTCTCGACGCTATGATTCGAGAGCGAAGAGTCGTGACGAATACGCCGACGTACGCGGTGCCGTTTCTTCAACCGGGTCGCTTGGTCCGCGTGTGCACGAAACCTCCATCCATCATGACCCCATCCGACGAGGAAGATGTGATCAAAGTTCCTGTGCCGGGTACCGAACCTGGCGAAGAAGATGTGGTTTGGGGCATGATTGTCTCGTTCGAGCGCATCGGCGGTGGTGGCAAGGCGGGTAAAGCGGCGTACGGCGTCGACGTATTGGTGTGTACACGAGAGAATCGCGATGGAAAGGGACCCTCCCTCGGGCGAAACAAGGCTGATAAGTATGACTTCGTACACGCTAACGAAGGAGACGAGTCTACCGAGCCACGAGTGGTTCGCGTACCGCTCGAACAACTCGACGTGCTCAGCAGCGTTCGAGTGTATTTGCCGAAGGATTTGTATCCGAGAGAGGCGAGAGACCAGTGCATTAGCAGCGTAGGCGAGGTGATGAAGCGCTTCCCAGAGGGAATCCCCGAACTACATCCAGAAAAGGACTTGAAGATTACTAGCGACACCTTCATCAAGCTTCTGAAACGTATTGATGGGATCAAATCGATGATGAAAAAGCATCCGATTGTGGAGAGCGCGCAGCTCGCAGAGCAGCTCGCCGCTCACAAGAAGAAGCGTGAACTCTCCATCGCTTTGAAGAAGGCGAAGAAAGATGCCAAGGCAGCCGCTGGCCTCTTGTATCGCAATGAACTGAAGCAAATGCGACGCGTATTGAAACGTCTGGGTCACACGAGCGCGGAGGGCGTGGTGCAAACCAAGGGACGAGTGGCGTGCGAGCTCGCCTCTGTTGACGAACTCGTCACGGCAGAGCTCATATTCAACGGCACATTCAAAGAGATCGACGTCGAAATGCTCGTCGCTTTGGTGTCGTGCTTAGTTTGGCGCGAAAAGTCTCGCGATACGCCGAAATTGAGCGAAGAGACCGCGGAGGTGTACAGTCGGTTGAAGGATGTCGCGCGCAAAGTGGGCAAGCAAATGGTCGAGTGTAAGATGCACGTCGACGTGGAAGAGTACGTGGAAGGTTTTAGGAGCGAGTTGATGGAGATCATGCTCGCGTGGTGTAAGGGCAACAAGTTCGCGGAGATCATGAAGATGACGGACCTATTCGAAGGCTCCATAGTGCGCGCGATTCGGCGCGTGGAGGAGGTTTTGCGCCAACTCGGCGACGCGTGTCGGGTGATAGGCGAGAACGAGCTTCAGGAAAAGTTTATGACCGCGAGCGAAATGGTGAAACGCGATATCGTCTTCGTCGCGAGTTTGTTCCTCTAGAGGCACATGGATTGAGATAGCGATGTAACTATTTTTTAGCGAGAAAATACTCATCTTCCCTTACAAGTTCCAAGACCCCCCGTCTAACGAGGACGTCTACCTATCGGCGCGCATCGGCACTACGAGCACACGAACCCCCCAATCTAGTCACGTCAACGATCGCTTAGTTGCTCTTGGAGCCCGAACGAAGGCGCGCAATTTGCTTGCGAGTGCGCTTCACCGGCTCCGCCTCGCGCTTGACCGCCTCAACCTTCTCGCTGAGCGCGAGCTCAACGTGGCACGGGTTGGACATGTACGGGTTGATGCGACCGTGCGCACGGTAGGTGCGGCGACGCTGCGGGATGGCCTTGTTGCATTGGATGTGGGTAACGGTGAGGTTCTCGACGTCCAAGCCCTTGGTGTCCGCGTTGCTCTTGGCGTTCGCCAACAAACCGAGCAACGCTTCCGCAGCCTTCTTCGGCCAGCGGCCTTGGCCGTTCGTGGAACCTTCGTTCTTCGCCTGCGCCGTGCGCCCAACACCACCGCAGAAGCGACGGAAGACGACGCATCGCTTCATCGCGAGAACATCCTTCAAGTATTGCTCGGCATCCTCGAGCTTCTTACCCTTCAACATCATGCACGTTTCGCGCATGTTCTTGAAGGAGATGCGAAGGTCCGAGGCGCGCGCCTTGCACGACTTTTCGGAGTCTTCCGGTTCTCTCGCGTACTTCACCATCTGTATCGTTCGTAACGAAATGTCGCGTCATCGTCAGTCGCCGCGCTCTCCATCACACGCCATCGCCATCGCGCGGTTAGGGCTTGCGCCACCTTAGGGTCACACCGGCGTCCCCATCGCGCGCGCCCACCGCCCGCGCGCGTCGTCCTCGCGCCCACCCCACGCGGACGAAACGACACCAATCATTTCCATCCACGCGTTCGCATCGTCACCGTCCGCGCGCGACGCTCGCCTCGCCGTCCACGCGCGCGCGTCCGCCTCGTTCGCATCGTCCGCCCGCCCTCGCGTCGGTCACCCATCGCGCGTCCTCTCCGCACCGCGCGCACGCGCGCGACGCGCTGAAACGCATGGCCGTCGGCGTCATCGCGCATCCCCCGCGCGCCGTCGTTCTCGTCGTTCTCGTCGTCGTCGAAGCGTACCTTCTATCCGAGCGGCGCGTTGCACAAAGGCGGACGCGATCGCGCGAACGCCGACCTTCGCGTCACTGGGAACGTCTCCACTTTATTTTTGTCGGTTATAAATTATATTTAGACGTTAGACACGTGTATAATGTTTGAACTGACCAGGTAAATAAAGTACACATCGCGTGTCCGGGAACACTCGTAGTGTGACACCTTGGAATGCTCTTTTAGGACTCGCGTGCGTTTGAAAAAGGCTCGCGCGGACGCGCGGGCGGATGATTTGTCCGTTCGGCCGATGTGTCGTCGCGCGAGAGACCGCGGTGACGCGCCCGTGAGCCGCGCGCGCGCGAGAAGCCATGAGCGTGTTTCCCGTGGCGTCGACGAGCGCGCCCGCGGCGGCGGCGGCGGCGGCGGCGGCGACGCCGTCGGTGGGCGCGGTGCGACAGCAGGGCGACGGATGGTCGCCGGCGTCGAGGTTCCAAAATCTCCTGTCAGCGCTGCGAAGATTGGAGCTTGGAAGCGCGACCGAGCGAGATCGGGAGCGAGTGCGAGGGGCGTTGCGAGCGCAAGAGACGCGACTGCGCGAGTTGGCGTTTTTCGAGGCGAGAAGGGCGGAGGATGCGACGAAGGTGACGTCGGGAAGAGTGACTCTGAGCAACGGGCTCGAGGCGAGATTGGGAGAGTTGGACGTGGAGCACGCGAGCACGATCGCGGTGGCGATGGATGTGAACGAAATCGCGAGTGTCGAGCTCATCGTCGGCGCCATAGAGAACGGTGCGCCGTCGGACGCTGCGGTGCCGGCAGCGATTGGGATTTTGATGCGTGAACGCGCCTCGGCGCTCGAGTCGCTGCTCACGCTTTTGCGGTGCGCGGGCGGGACGGTTCCCTTGGATAGCGTCATGGATGATGAACTCAAGGAGTACGTCGAGAACCTTTTGAAAGATGGTACGCTTTTCGGACGATTGGTGAAGCTCGTGACTGCGCCTCCGCCTGGAGGGCCGTTTTTGGTTGCTCCGGCGCCGCAGCTGCCTGCGGCGGGTGCGTTGGCTCTCGTGAACGCACCGCCACCTTCGATCGAGCGTCCGCTCGGTCCCTTAGACAAGCTCGTAGACATACGCGGACGGCCGATATTACGTCAAGAATGCGTCGCTCAGGAGCGTAGATTGGTGGTTGAGTGTTTGTTCCACGCCGCGCGCATTTCACCAAACCTGAGCGCGGAAAACGCCCAAGCCTTGTTAGTGTTGTCGGGTCGATCCGCGGAAGCGATGAAAAAGTTAGATGACGTGGCAACGGATGACATGCCGACGGGATACGGTGCGATTCTCGCCGCCGCGGGGATGTTCACGCCGATTCAGTCGGGTGTGGAAGCGGCGTCAAACAGAACCGAGCTGGCAAAGGCGACCTCGACCACGGTCAACTCGCCGAACGCACCGCCGTTGTTTTCTTTCGTCCGTTTCGCTTGGGGTGTCTTAGCTCTCGACCTCGGGTTGCCGGAAGCCGAGGACAGCATCCGAGAAAGCTTGAAAAACGATGCCGTCGAGGCCATCGATCTCGTTCTGAAAACGGGTGTGTTCCAAGACGATCACCTCGTTGCGCGAAACCAGAACCTGGAGTTCGTGCACACGATACTTTCGAGATATTTGCATCACAATCTCCGCAAAACAACCCTGCACAGGATGCTGACGGACGGTACGGCTGTGAAGCCACCCTTTGTAGAAAATGGGCTCACGGTGGAGATCGACCCCGCGAAGCCGCTGGCGGACGTATGCTCCGCGTTGGCGGAGATATATTCCCAAGAGGCAAACCTGGCGTTGAAATGCGGTGGTCTCAAGAGCTTCTTAGAAATCGCTAGTGACAGTGAGCATTCTGTTGGATCTTTAGTGAAGCTTCTCGAGTTGTGCACGACCATTGCTCAGAGAAGTGAGGGAGCGCGGCACATTTTCGAGCTGCTCCAACGAAGCCAGGGCGCGGCCAACTGGGATAGATTCTTAGGCGCTCTGATTGGCTACGTGCAGCGATTTATGTCGTCGCCGGATGATTTGATCGACGCTGGAGAGGAGTACGACCCTAGACAAGGCGATCCGGAGATGAACGAAGCAGACGCCGAAGGTCTTCGAGCGTACCTTTCTGTGTTTAGCGCAGTCATGAAAAACGCCGAGCGTTCTGAATCGGCTCACTGGTTGATGTGGTTGGAACATAGAATCGGCGCGGCATTGATGGACGCACTCCTTCAGTTGTACACGGATCCAGTTCCGCTGTCTTTGAAATCGTCCCTTCTTGATGCCATCGGGGCATTATGCTGGGATGTGAACACAGCGTCTGACGTGTGGCAGTTGCTCGATCAAGCGGGCGTACTGCCCAATCCGTTGCAAACTGGCGCGTTACAAACGATGACGTCACAGAGATCGGATATTACGTACATATACAGCGTTCTCGAACCCGAGGCAAGGTCTTACGAGAGCACCGCGAGCTGGCTACGATTGATGGGCAAACTGCTTACCACGACGAGCGAATGCGTGAGCGGGCCATGCGGTGACGCAGGTCGACCTGCCTGGTTTCATACTCGTTTTATTCGCGAACGCCTCTACGGGGAGTTAGGCACGAGAGTCCACAGTAACCAAACGGAACGATGGGCGATGGCGAGCGACTGCGTCGATCACTTTTTGTTCGTCTTGCATCTGTACACCAACTCCTGGGCATCGACGCCGACGACGGAAGACACCGAAGCTGGGATATCGAACGCTCCATTTGCGATTGGATACAGTGAGCAATCCGACGCGTTGGCTTTACGAAGTACGGGTCAAACGAGTAGCTCGCTCGATCAACCGAGCGCCCCCGGTGCAGACATTCTCATTGACTTCTTGACGTCTGGTTCGACGTACAAGATGACCATGAATATTCTCTCCATCGGTGCCGAACCGTTGAGCTTTGAGCGTAACTCTAGCCACGGCGCCGCTTTGGAGGAGTGTGTGTTGGGAGCGTTGCGTTTATTGGAGTACGTGCTTTCGATTGACGAGCACGCGGTGGCAGACTTGCGCGCGAAACACAAGGATGCTGTGTTCTACCACACGCTCGATGAGGTGCTGTCGTCAGACATGTCGCAAATGGCGAACGTCTTGGGTTACATACAGTACAAATATAACCCGGCGATCCCCTTGGTCGCGCTCAAGATATTACGTGTTCTCTGCCGTCGAGTTGAGCACATCGTCCTGATGTTACCTCCAGCTTCGAGAGCCGCAATTGTGGAAGGTTGCGCGAGCTGCTTGGAACTTGCGTTCGCCACCGTGCCTCCTGGGGACGCTGAGGATGACATCGACGCCAACACATCGAGCGCGATTGAGTGCGCGTCGTTGGTGTTCGACTTGTTGCACGAAAACCTGGAGCGACGCGGTACAAACTTGACTCATTTGCTATTGGGTTTCGATTTGACGGGCGCGCCGAATGAGATGGCTCTCTCTCCCTTTACAGAGTTCAACTGTCTCAGCGTTTTGCTCGAACTCTTGGAAGCCGCACCGCCTTCTATGCACGCAAATGCAGTCATGCCGTACAACGCTCCAGAACTTGCAGCGGATTTACTTCACCGACTGTCGACATGCGAGTCGACTACGTTACCCACGCTGTCGCTCATGGGACAGTGGCCTCCTCACGCGCCAAGCCTAGCTCTGCCCGATCTCCTTTCGGATGCGTTACGAACGACACTTCCATCGGCGCCGGTGAAAAGACTGTCAGTGATGTATCACCGTGCGAGCATTCTTCGTCTTTGCGCCCAAGTACTCGAAGTGGAGTCGCCTCCGGCGAAGGGTCGAGTGCCGGAGATGGCGCCGCCTCTCGTATTGGATATCATGAACGTATTGCTAGACAATGGGCGCGAAGGTTTAGGTACGTACTCACACGACCCAAACGTCGACTACGGTCAATTCGCAGTCTTAGAGTTACCGAAGAGCGTGACGCATCTTCTGGAGGAGAATAAAGAACACGCGATCACGTCCGGGTTGGGTGGCGACGTGCTTGAAACCATGGACGAGCTCGCCGTGTTGCAACTCTTGGGTGATACCAGAAACGTCGCGGAGGGCGGAGTTTTCACAAACAATCGCCATGGAGACAAGATCATCGACGTCAGTGCGGTGAACGCCAAGTTGTCGGCGGAATTCAAGCGCCTCGACGCAGAGTCGCATTCTCACGTGATGAGACACGACGCCTCCGAATACGTCAAAAATCGTCGCGCGCGCGCTTTAGAGGCCACCATTCGCATCGCAGAAGCGCGAAATATCGTCATCGAAGATGTCACCGCGCGATCGGAAGTATTCCTCGCGTGGGAAAAGCTCGTGACGTTCGCCGTGACGTGCGGACTGTCGAGCATAGTCGCTTACTTTGATTTGCGAAAGGCGGCCGTGCCGCACCAAGCCTCCACCGCGGAGACGGTCGATGACAGCCCTATGAGCGCGCATAGCATTCTTTTTGAACTTGTCGATGGAATTCTATCGGGATTGTGCGAAGCTGAGCCGTTTGGCGGTGGATCGGACGTCGCGAAGGCACCTCCTTTCTGTCGCCTGGTACACACGATTTTATCTCAGCTTCGCCAACTCGGTGAGAGAGACAGGTCGAAGGGCGACATGAACGCCGTCTTGGCCCCGTCCAAGTGCCGAGCGCTGCTCCGAAGTTTGATCGCGTGCTTGCTTCATCGCACTCCCTTGGCGCAAGTGTCGAGATTGGACATAATCAGCGCCTTGCTCGATTACTTAGCCTACTGCAGACCCGATACGGATGGCGTGAGCCCGGTGACCAAACACGGTAAAATCCTGGCTGGAGCGAGCGCTTCGTTTTCGCAAGTCATGGACATCGACATTGAGAAAGGCAATGCCGCCATCATTCAGAGAGACGCGACCTCGCTGGTCGACATCATCTCGCGTGATGTCTTGGAGGGTTCGAACGACACGAAGGCGATCGCTTTGGCTGCGCTCGAAGCCATGGTGGCGGTGTGCGCGGGCACTGGAGTCGGTGGCATCGAAGTGTTGCTCTTACAAAACGACGTCGCCAAGGCGTGTTTGCGCGAGCTGGAACGCGTGTCGATGCCCGATCTCGTTCTGAATACGCCACGCGCGGCGTCACACGCGAAGGCGATAGAAGCGTCACTGTCGCTTCTGCTGAGAATGGCGCAGAGCGAACCAGGTCAGATGGTGGCTCTCGGCACGCTCGATTCTTTGATTCATTGTCGCGCCATAGACGCGTACGCCGACATTCACAGTTCATCGGCCACGATGGCAACCATGAACACGGAGAAACCTTTCGCGGAGCTTCCGATTCCACGGGCGCGTCATCACAGGCTTCTGGTCAACGTGATTCGCCTCGTCGGAAGCCTGCTCGCCGCCGCTCCGCAACCCAAGCCTGCGCCGTCGGCCACGCTCTCGCGGTACCCTGGTGCGATCGTTGAGAGCAAAGGCGTGCCCGCGATCATTTCTCAAACACTTGCGTTCGTTGAAGCACACAGCGCGGTGATTCATCGAGTGCTCGCTGATCGCGCGTCTCGTCCGCACCTTGCGGATTTGGCCGAACTCGAAGCCACCGTGAACTTGGTAACCGGATTGCTCAAGGGACCCGTGCTTCCCGATCCGAAACTTCGTCTCCACGGTGCGGTGGATGTGTTGACGGCGACTCTTTGTTCTGACTCCAACAAGTACTCGGATTTCATCGCAAAGACGTTTGGTCTGTCTTCGGCGGAGGACGTGATCCTCGCGTCTTCCGATCCGTTCACGATCAGCGCAGCTGAAACGATGTGGCGGCGTTTCAGATGCGTTCGAAGCATGCTACTCAGCGCACAGCGCGTGATGGTGAATAAAGGCTTGACAAAGTTCAAGTTTTCCATCTCTGATGGCGCCATTGGCGACGAGAGACCAACGTTGAACCTCTTTGGCGCCACAGCCATTCGCCTCAACGGGGAGCTGACTCGATTGGTCGAGTCTCGAACGAGTGCGCTGAAGTCGATCGAGTACAACAAAATCGTCCGGAACGTGAACGCCACGGAATCTGATTTGATCGCCAAGCTGGCGGAGATTGAATCCGATATCCGCGTCCTCGTCATCTCGACGGAGAACACCCTGGAAGTGTTGTTCGCGCACCTCCAACCGTCGTTGAGACACGGCGAAGACGACAGCCTCGTCGTCCCTTCCCTAGAGCTGAACGGCAAGTCACAGGCGCACGATCTCGGGATTCTAGCGACCGTCATGACGCCGAGCCTACAATCGCTGATTCGGCTGGACAAGGCGACGCTTGGTTTGGACACTGAGTTCTTGAACATGATCGCCACGCGCGTGCGAGATTCTCTCGACTCGCCGCAACAAAATCGATTCGGGGTAGCGTGATTCGATTAGGTTTTGAGTAAAAGTACATTACATTTAGCAACATTTCACATTTCACATGACGCTCTGTAGCGTTTTTTCGCGCTGTGAGCTCGTCGCGAATTTGAGCATGAACGACTCCGCCGAGAGACGACACCCCATAGGCTTTAGAACTTTCATTCTCCCATCGTTCGCAGGAGCGCGATGACGTCTACGCTCCATGTTTTCGATCACGAGCGGTATCATTTTCTTTCGCGACCATTTCAGCATCGGCAGGACGACGTGTCGCTCGACGTCGTACGTGTTGTGGTCGCAAGCCTCTTGCACGAACAGATTCATGATCACCTTGTGCCGATTGCTCCCCCCAAGATGGGGCTCCTCCTCAAACTCTTTGTTCGCGGCGCGCATGCGATCCATCAACGCTCGCGAATGGGACAAGGGTATCACAGTGTCGAGATCACCGTGCAGTAACAGCACCGGACACTCGACGTGTAATACGTTTTCCGCGGTGTTCCATCTATCGGCGAGCAGTACTTTGCTCGCCGCGCCTACGTACCGATGCGCTATATCTCGAATAGACGTGAAAGGACTCTGTAACACTAACCCCGCGGGAGGGCCTCCCTGGGCACACATGAGGCGCGCCATCCACGTCGCCGGCCCGGTTCCTATGGAGCGTCCCATGATGATGATTCTGCTCTGCGGCGCGTGTAGGTACTTGACGCAATACTTCACCGTAGCCTTGACGACGGTGTTCACGCTCTCCTCGTGCGCTATCCCCTCCGTCACGCCGTAACCCGGAAATTCAGGAACGATGACGTGTGATTTCAACCCCACCGCGATCTTCGTCGCCTCGCTCGCGCAATCTCCCACATCGCACGCGTTCCCGTGCACATAGACGACGAAAAAATCCCCAGCGCATCTACTGTCCCCATTCGCCGATCGCCCCGCGCGCATCACTCGCAACGCGCACGTCCGCATTCCAGTCTTCGTGCTCGCGTCTCCCAGTCCCGACGTCACCCCACACGAGTTGTGCGCGCGTCGCTCGTGCACCTCGATCGCGATCAACGACCTCTCGTACGTCACGCGCGCGTTCAACGGATCCTTCACCTCTCCCGCGAACGGACACCCCCGCCAATCGTACGACGGCGCCCCACCGTCCGCCGCTCTTCCGGGAAACATGATCCACCGCGCCATGTCAGTCCTCGCCGAGATCCAATCCAAAACCGTCCCCGTGCTCGTCGAGATCATCGCGCTCGCCTTGGTCGCGTCGTCCCCCGTTCCCTCCGTCCGTCTCCCCGCCGTCGACGCCGAGCGTCCACCGTCGCGCCGTCCCACCGCGTTCCCACGGACGTCTCCACCGGGCGCATCGACGCGGTTCTTACTCCCTGAAAACCACCCGGACGGCGACATGTCCCGCACCACGGTCACGATGGATGCCGACCGATGGCGTCGCGTCGACGGGTGCCGACGCGATGGGTGTCCGCGCGGTGGACGACCGATCGTCCACCGAGAACGACGACGACCGAACGCGCGCGACGACCGAACGAGCGCGTCGTCGTCCGACGATCGGTGCCATCCAACCATCCATCCATTCATTCATTCATCCCGCGCGTCGTGTCGAGGCTAAACCCTAAACCCTAAACCCTCCGCCGACCGACACGGGAACCGACACGGGATATTTTCGGTCGGTCGGTCGGTCGGTCGGTCGGTCGGTCGGTCGGTCGGTCGCCGCGCGCGACGCGCCGCGACGCGACGCGCGGTCACACCATCGCGTCACACCGGGTATCGCACGCACACACAGCGAATCGATCGTCCGTGAATCTCTCATTCACCCACCACCCCCGTGGGTCGAACGCGCGACGCCGACGCGCGACGCGACGGCGACGCGCGACGATCGTCGCGAGGATCGTCGCGAGTGCGCGGCGCGGGGGCGATCGCGGCGCGCGCGCGGAGGAATGACGCGCGCGCGAGGCACGGTGCGAGACGCGCGCGCGGTCGGTCGGTGGAGGAAAAAAACGCGCGCGAGGGTGACCGCGAGGGCGAGGGAGACGACGACCGAGGGCGTCGGAGTTTCCGAGAAACGCGACGCCGAGGGGGTCGATTGCGAACGTCGGGATTTCCGAGCGAGTGGGAGATTGACCGACCGAGCGCGCCGCGCGCCGCGCCGACGCAGGTGAAGTGGTTCAACGCGACGAAGGGGTTCGGGTTCATCGTCCCGGATGATGGCTCGGAAGAGATCTTCGTGCATCAAACGGCCATCGAGACGGTGGGGTTCCGTTCGTTGTGGGAGGTGAGACGAAACGTTGCGAAAATGCGAAAATGCGCCGCCCACGCGCGGGACGGGGCTACGAAACGCCGAAACGCCGGGGGATTTTTGTCGAGCGAGAGCGCGAGACTGACGGTGATTGACGGTGATGACGCGCGCGTAGGGAGAAGAGGTCGAGTATAAAATCGATACGAGCGATGTAAAACCGAAAGCGGTGGGAGTCACCGGTCCCGGCGGGGCGAAGGTGAAGGGCGCCCCGCGGCGGCGGCGTAGGAACCGCGCGGCGAAGAGGACGCAAAATGACGTCGCCGACGCGAATGAGACGAAGGGAGAGGCTGAGAAGTCCGAAAAGAGCGAGAATTCCTCGAAAGTAGATGTTGGATAACGGTGTGCGCGGCTAGTCGCACACGCTGGAGCCCGATCGGTTCAAAATGTCGAAACAAAACTTTCGAGGAGGGTATTCACGCCAGGTTTGCAACACAACCATTGGATCATCGATCGCCTTGGCACCATCAACGGATGAGTATAGAGCTAGAATGTTTCGCCTTTTGTAACCATAGCGAGTCTTTATCTAAAAAGAGGAGTCACACGGGGTGACTGGCGGCGGCGCCAGCGTGGCTGCGTCGAGCGCGCGAGGCGCCGTCGTCGCCAGAGAGCGCGTCAGTCCGCCGCACGCGCGCGAGTGGCGCGCGCGGCGGACGCCCGAGTCGATGCAACGAGTGTTTCTTGATGATTTGCGCGCGCGATTTGACGCACAAGGTTACGTCATCGTCGAGAATTACCTCGATGCGGACGTCGTCGAGGCGTGCCGAGAGGAGCTCGATGCCGTCTTGAGGTGCGCGCGCGAGGGCGCCGGCGTGAAAATTCCCATCGTTCGCCCCGCCATTCGAGGAAACTGACGTCGCGCGTTCGCGATCATAGAGAGAGACTCGGTGAAAACGATGACCGGGACGCGCGCTGGGACGAATTAGAGGCTCTCGGTTGCGTGGCCCAGGTGAACGACCCGGCGCGCGAGCGTTCGACGTCCCACGAAGCGGCGTTGGATCATCGCAAAAGTTCGTCGATGTGCGTCGACGTCGTCACGAAAACTGTTCGTAGAGACGGTGCGATAGGATCGATAGCGATGGCGCTCTTGGGCGTCGAAGACGTGCGGTTTTTCAACGACCAATACATCGTGAAGCCGCCGGCGAGAAACGAAGAATCTCTTCGATCGTCGAGCTTTCAGTGGCACTACGACAGTCAATGGTGCGATGCTGAAACGACATCGATGTATACGGCGTATTTGAGCTGTTGGGTCCCGCTCGACGATGTGAGCGAGGAAAATGGAACGCTTCGTATACTCCCGTACCCCGAGGCTTCATCAGCCGCCGCCACGCACCGGGAGAAAGCGCTCGCGTATCCTTCACGGCAGACGTTACCTTCGCCGCTCTTGGACGGTGGATGCGATGGAGCTGGTCGACTCATTACCGTGAGCGCGGGTTCGGTCGTGTTTTTTAGCGACGTCGTGTTACACTGTAGCGGACCGAACATCGGTGACTCGATTCGTCGAGTGTGGATGCCGCAGTTTTCAGCCGGGCCGATACTGCGACGTGATGGGCGCCCGGTGAGCTTGACGGCAAAGTTAGTGTAACCTTATTGTAGAATGTCGAATATGTTTCTGTATTGATAAAGGTCGATTGACTAATCGGTCAACTCGTTCTAAGTTCTATCGTACACGCTCCGAATAGGTCACGTTTAATGTATCACTCAGCAGGTTTGGCCTTACCGGCGTTCTTACGCGTCGATTGGTTCCATTTTCTCGGACGGCGATTGCCCTTTTTATTAGACTGAGCCTTGCGCTGTCCCTTTTCTTGTTCCTTAACCGGCGTGTTCGGAGCCTCGACGTTGGGTCGCTCCGGCGGCGACTGCCGATCGCTCACCACTCCGGGTGGTAATCCCGATGGCACTGGCGGCGAACCAGATCGCATGAGACGCATCAAGTGTTCCGCTCTATTGTTTGGTTGTTGCGAATAACCTTGGGGATTGAAGCTAGGGTGCATAGGTGGAGGCATACCGTGCGCGAACATGTGCGGCGGCGCCACCGGCGGTAAGCCGGGCGGCGGCAAGCCTTGCGGAAGCATCCCAGGGAGAGGCGGCTGCGCCGTCGGAATCGGATGATGCATCGGACCCTGGTACGGATGAAGCACGGGAATCGACTGAGCGTTCATGATGTTAGGTGGACCGGGCGGAAGAGGCGGCTGAGTGTGCGGTCTGATGTGATTGGGCGGAGTGGGAGGGCGCAAACGCTCCTTATTCTTCGCCTTCTTTGCCTTCTTCCCGCCATTCTTAGCTCCTACCGCGTGTGTTTCTAGCTGTAACGCAGATACGTCGGGAATATCCAAATCTCCCTTTTTCTTCTTCTGCTTTTTCTCTTGCTTCCTCTCCTTGTTTTGCACGATCGCCACCGGTTCGCTCGAGCCTTGCTCGGGTGCCTGGTCGTCGACGGCGACCTTTGGTTTAGGCTGCTTGTGTTGTTTCGGTTGTCTCGGTTTCTTATCCTTCTTATCCTTCACTCGGTGCTGTTTCGATTCATTTTCCTTCTTTTTCGTACCCTTCGTATTCGCCTCTTCCCATCCCTGGTCCTCCGCCTCTGCCTCTGCTCTTCGTTCCGCTTCCTTTCTCTCCTCCAAGGCTTTCATCGCTTCCTCCTCTTCCGCTCGCCTCGCGCACTCTAATGCCGCCTGCTTCGCAGCCTCTTCATCTTTGATCCTTTTGCGCTCGGCGTGTCGCTCAGAGGGCAGCGGCAACGGGTCGTGCGCCTTTTTTGAGAAAGGATGGTACAGGACCGGCTTTTCCGAGCCTCGCTCGGGTTTCACCGCAAACGGACCCGCCTTCTTACTCTCTTCAAGAATCATGTCTACGACGAGAACCGTGATGTCATCTCTGTTATCCTTCATCATCTGCGCGAGCTTATTGAGCGCCGCAGCGGCGTTTTGCGTATTCATCTTAGAGGCGTGCGCCGACGCCTGCTTCGGCGTCGCGGCGTCCCACAACCCGTCGCTGGCGAGCAAAAGCCTCGCGCCGGGGAACCGATCGGGAACGATCACCATACTCACATCCGGTTCGCTGATAACGCCGCCCTTCTTACCGTCACGATCACCGATCGATCGAGACACCGCGAGCCCGCCTGGCCACACTCGCAGCGGACCGACGCCGACGCGTTCCCCATTCGGTCCGTCCTCGTATTCCGTCGGCCGCACCTCTCCCCCCGCCTCCTCGATCCGCTTCCGTTCACTCTCGGACGTGTCCAGACGATGTTCGACGCTCAAACGAAGCACCGGAGTCCCCGGCCCGAGATCCAAAGTCGCCAACGAATCGCCCACCGCCGCCGTCGTCACGCATCTCCCCCGCACGACGCAAATCGTCGCCGTCGCCCCGCTGTGCACATCCTTGGACAAAAACGCCGCGTCCACCGCCGCGAACGCCGCTCGAAGCGCGTTCGGCAACCGTCTCTCGAACGCATCGTCCGCGCGTTCCCCTCTCCCGAGCGCGCCCTCGGCGTCCAACGCCGCGACGAGCTCCGGAAGAAAACGTTCCGCGCAGTGCGCCGCGCACGCTCTCCCACCGTGTCCATCGAACAGACCGAACGCGCCGAACTCAATCTCATCCTCCGCATCCTCCCTCGACCCTCCCTCGCGCGTCGGACGCCACGTCGCCGCCACCTCGGCGAGATCGAAGTCTTCGCCCTTTTGAACTTTTCGAGAGTGCGCCACCGCGAGCGCCGGAAACCCCACGCGATCGCCCGTGACGAGGGCGTCGCGCGGCACGTGCGCACCGCCGACCATGTTTCTCGCGATCGGTGCGCTCGACGAGCGCGCGCGGACGCGCGGACGCGCGCGAGACGCGATGGAATGAAGACGATGACGAGGGCGCGCGCTGACTCGGAGCGACGCGGCGGAGACGAGCCCCGCGAAGGCGAACGCGTCTCGAGCGTTCGTGACGTCGCGCGAGGGCGCCGAGGCGAAAGAATGCGAAACATAATGACTGTGTCTACGGTGCGAGGGAACGATGCGCGCGAGATGACTTGATGTCGCGCATGGGATCGTACTCTTCGACGTCGACGTCCAAGCCGACGACTCTTCGCAGCGGCGCGAGCGATTCGCTCAGACACACCTCTCTCGGCACGCGCACGATGGCGTCGACGAGAAAGAGCTTCTCGGCGCCGAAAGGAGCGTCGGTGGTGTCGGTGCGCATGCGTTCGATGTTGACGCCGCGTTCGTGTAAGATTTTGGCCAACGCGTTGGTGATGCCGGGGAAGTCTTCGCCGCGCAGACGCACGCGTTTGAGCTCGGTATTCGATTCCTCGCACGCGTCGCTCGACACTCGAACCGAGGTCGTGATGGACGGGATCTGCGATAACGACGCCTCCAGCGTCTCTCGAACGGCGTCGGCGCCGACGAAAGAGACGCGCATAGAGATGGTGAAGTCGCCGCAAAGGTTGGTCATGCGCGACTCCTCCACGTTGCCCCTCGCGGCGAGGACTTTGGCGGTGAGATCGGCGACGATGCCGGGTTTATCGACCCCGAACGCGGTGACGACGTATCTCGATACCGACGGCGCGCGCGTCTTGGCGTGGGACGCGCGCGCGCGCGCGAAGAAAAGTGCGTGCGCGCGCGTGGCGAAGAAG
>TARA_B100000674_G_scaffold138736_1_pt1 | contig 16056 bp, 33 predicted proteins | sample TARA_B100000674 | Tara Oceans TARA_B100000674 (sample SAMEA2622759) | marine metagenome | biome: marine biome (ENVO:00000447); feature: surface water layer (ENVO:00002042); material: "saline water (ENVO:00002010), including plankton (ENVO:xxxxxxxx)" | depth 5 m
TTAATTATCGCACCTTGTATCCTTATTCCATCATGGATATGGTTATGTTGGGAACTATACAATGCTCCCTTATTAGACGATGAAGATTGGAAAGAAACATTTAAAGATTTAGATATATAAGTACAACCCTTAACTAATAGGGTATACACGCACATCTAACCCCTACGACTCACTATAAGAGTTATAGGGGTTTTTTCATGCGATGTTCCCAACTCCCTATACCGACATGCTACCTTGCTGGGGGAGTAGACAATAGGAGAACGCTGAAGGGATTTTACCTATCTCCGTGTGAATTTATACCACCATATGGTAATTAACCTCTCTAAGCGGTTAAAAACTATGTGCTTAGGGTTCTACTCTTCTTCTCAATCTCTATGTGGTTTCACAATTCTCGCGTATCACAATAATTTTATGACACATTTTCCCACTTCCAAGCCACATATCCACATATATCACCATTATTGAGAGCCACAAGGGGGTGTGTTGGCATATGACATTTTGTCACTTGGGGATTTTGTCATATTTGCAAAGCCGTGCATTTGGGTGTTATGACATATTGTCATGTGCATTGCGATTCTTGCAATAATTCTTGCTTTTCGCTTGCAAATTCGTAAATCGTACCCTCCATGACATATTGTCACCCTTTTTATTTGGATATGTGGGAAAAAAGCGTTATCTTTATAGGGTGGTATGGGTGGGTATAGTACCATAAGGATAAAAATAATTGAAAAAAAAGTGTTAAATAATTTGGAATTCTCAGCTTTTTTTCGTATATTAGTACTGTAATTGTGATTGAGATGTTCTCTAGCAGTTATGTTCATTGAAATAGTAATCAGGTAAAGGACACACCAGTCCATAGTAGTAGTAGGCCCTACACATCATTCCTCTGTGGTGGAGGTAAAAGTGGTTGCAAACATGAGATGCCCTGATATAGGTTCGATTCCTATCTATTTTACCAAGATTAAGGTTGTCACAGGCGATGAAATGATACTACGCAACCATACTCAAGAGTGGATTTTCATTCTCTCCTATTCTAAAGCGATACCATATCCACCTAGCGTTTCCACTCCGCTAGGTTTTTTTTTGTTAAAATATTTGGATTTGTCATTTTTTTTTCGTATATTAGTACTGTAATATTGAGATATATGATAACAAAACTTAAAAACTCATTCTTGGTATCTTTATTAATAATAGGTGTAGTACTAACAATATCAGCTCTACCCCTAGCAATAAAGTACTTTTTCCGATTATTCCTACTTGTATTAGAGAACCCACTCGAAGCGATTTGTTTCTTTGGGTTAGTGGGAGGATTCCTTCTGCTGCTGCTCCTGTTTGAGGAGAGGGCGTAGAGGGTAGCCACCCTTCGGAGGTTTCTTGCTACTAAGGAGCCTTCGATTGCCATAATCGGGTGCGGGTGTGTTTTTATATCGAGGTGGCTTTTTTCTCTATAGGAAAAACCATACTAACTACCCCCTATGGGGTACATAATATGCACTTATTCATTAATGAGCATTAGTGAAGGGTTGCACAGTTTTAATTTAAATTTTTTTATATGATAAAAGTAGAAGTTAAAAAAGGAGAACATATAAACAAGGTTCTCAAAAGGTTTAAACGCAGAGTAAGGAATTCTCAGGTACTGAAGGAATATCGCTCTCGTCAATCCTTTGTTTCTAATAGTAGTAAGAAAAAGGATATGATGAATAAAGCAAGGTATTCTCAGTATATGAAGGATATAGAGATGATTTAGTTTATTCTCTTCTTTATACTGTATAGGTGTAGTAATAGTATTATTAGTGTTACCCACATTTAGTTGAGGGTTCTAATTTTTTATTTAATTTATATATATTCATAAGATATGATTGTAGAGGCTTTAATAACATTAGTAATGGTAGGTGTCTGTATTGGGGCATTGTGTGTTGCTTTAATAGGTAAACATAAAGTAGGTTGTTCTTTGGATAACTGTAAATGTACCTGCGAAAAAGATGAATGAATTAGATTTACATGGGTTCAACCATGATGAGGCAATTAGAGCAACAGAGGATTTTTTAATTAATGAATCATTAACATCCTCAGTCATATCTTGTACTATAATTACAGGGCACTCGAAAAAATTACAAGACAAGATTATCGTAGAAGTATTAGATAGATTAGATTTTAAATGGTATATCCCTTCGTGGAATACTGGTCAGATAATAATTGGATGAATTGGGAAGTTGTAGGTTATTTAGGTAGTGGGTTTGTCTTACTATCTTTCTTATGGGAAGGCTGGAAGTTAAGAGTACTCAACTCAATCGGAGCAATACTATGGTTATCATATGGTATAGCAATGGATAGTGGTAGTATTATCTTCCTAAATGGTTCTATACTTCTTATCCACATCACAAAACTTTCAATAAAAAGACAATGAAACGATTATGGAGATTATGGGCACAGGCCTTAGGTGAGAAAACTGGTGAGAGTGATAGAGAAGCAGATGCAGTTGCAAGGTTCAGAACTATCTTAATCTTACAAGGTGTTATAACAAACATCTTAATTTCGATAAACATTTTAATGAATTGGTTAAATTAACAGAATGGTTATAGTAGCATATAAACTAAAGCGTGGTAGAAAGGTACGCATTGGTAAATTCGACACTACAGTTGATGATATTCTTAACACAAGAAAGAGAAAACCACACATTCCACACGATGCTGAGTTGTTGGATATTGGTGTTGGAGAGAGTTTTTACGAAAAATATTGTAAAAAATATCGAAAATACTTGTGAAAAAGTTTGGAATTCTCGGCTTTTTTTCGTATATTTACTATGTAAATAATTGATATGATTGGCAAAGAAATAAAATTTTTAGATAAATACGACAGAGTTCTTGAGGGAACTGTTGTTGATGATAACTATACACTTAAATTTGGTGGCCCTATCGTTAATGATGAGGTTACAGATTTACCTGGTTTAGTTAAAGTAAAACATTATGAGACCACTATGAATATTGGTTGGATGAATACCATCATAGAAAAATCTCAGATAATTGAATGTAATAATTGTTAAACTATAAATTATAAACTATATGGCAGATACTAAATTTACTATGTGGCTTGATGAAGTCAACCAAAAACGAAAAAAGCAGTGGGATAAAGAATTCTCTTATAAAGAGTATACACCCCTAACTTACAGAAAAGGTAACAAGTATGTAAAGATACTTGATGAGGGTTCTGTATGGGCTTTTGTTTCAATGTGGGAGGGAGTTCACAAAGGTTCTCTTGTATGTAAAGGAGATTTACTAAAACCTGCTAGTTGGAATTCACCTGCAAAACATAGTAGAGGAAACATATTTAGTGGTTCTGATTCTTGGAACTATTATGGACCGAATTATTTGTAAAACTTAAACTTTAATAAAATGAACTTATACCAAAAACTACAACCTGCAATTAGAGAAAAACTTGATGAGGATGTAAAAAAATATCCAACATTAGTTGGTAGTCTAATTGAAACTTTGAAAAAGAAGAAGTTTGTGATTGAGTTAACTATGGGTGAAGTTACTGATATAAAACAGTACTCACCAACATATGTATCGACTATCGTAGAGGTTTGGGATATGTTTGATGATATAAACATTAAGAGTAAAGTATAAGGCGAGTTGGTAGAGTGGTGATACGGTGGATTGCAAATCCATACACACAAGTTCGAATCTTGTACTCGCCTCATGATAAATGAATTATTGGCAGAAAAACGAAAAATTCAAAAGATGAATCCCAGTCTTTTGAAATCTTACGCATTATGGGATATTAACAGAGATATTAAAAATTATGATAAGAACCGCAGAGTGTGTATCACCTATGCATCCGGACAAGATGTGTGATAGGATATCTGATGCACTATTAGATTTACATTTAAAACAAGACCCCAATTCAAGATGTGCTATCGAAACGATGGGAGGATTAGGGGAAGTGTACATTACAGGTGAAGTAAGTTCCATCGCAATAGTTACAGATGAAGAAATCACTAATATAGTACACCGAATAACACAAGATTCCAATATCAAGGTTACGATAAACCTCAACCAACAATCACCAGAGATTGCTCAAGGAGTTGATACTGGTGGTGCAGGAGACCAAGGAATCATGATTGGGTATGCAGTAAACGAAAACGATTTGTTCCTACCTCAAGAGTATTATCTTTCAAGACAGTTGAATCAGTATATTTACTCACAGTTTCCTAATGATGGTAAAACACAAGTTACAATGAATGGTAATTCACTTAGAGTTGTAGCATCGTTTTGTAAAGCACCAAAAGAAGATTTAGAAAGATTGTGTAATGAATACTTTAAACAACACCCACAATATAGAATCGATGCATTACATTGTAATCCCGCAGGTGATTGGGATATCGGTGGGTTCACTGCAGATGCAGGATTGACTGGTAGAAAGTTGGCCGTAGATAATTATGGGCCAAGAGTTCCGATTGGTGGAGGAGCGTTTAGTGGTAAGGATGCAACAAAGGTTGATAGAAGTGCAGCATATATGGCGAGAAGAATCGCGGTAGATTTATTATTAGATAGAACTGCACATGAAGTTACAGTACAACTGGCTTACGCAATTGGATACGATAAACCTCTACAGGCTTCAGCAGTGATTGATGGTCAACATGAGTTTATTGGTGGATATGATTTAAGTCCAAAAGGTATAATAGAATATTTAAACCTTGAACAACCAGTATATGAGTATACAGCAAGTTTCGGACATATGGGGAGGAATACTTCGTGGGGATAGCTAAAAGAGCTGTCCGCTTGTCAGTAGCAGGTTCTACCCCCTTTCCCCCTTTATAAGCTTATATATAGCTAGTCTGAAAAAACGAAAAGAAAAAATGAAAAAATACTATCACGATTTTTTTAATGATAAGTTTGTCAAAGAGATTATATACCCACATAAGAAGAAAGGGTACTTTGTAGATTGTGGGGCAACAGATGGAATATTACAATCACAATCTCTCAGATTAGAAGAAGATGGTTGGAGAGGATTATGTATAGAACCATGTTGGGCATTCCTTGATAATTTAAAAAAGAATAGACCATTAGCAAAAATAGAAACTTCTGCGATTGTACCTAAAGATTACGAAGGTGAGTGTTCGTTCATTGAACATCAATCACATACATTAAGTTCGGTTAATATCGATGGGGCCACTAAAGAAGAATCATATAAAGTAAATGGTTCATCTATTATATCAATACTGAAGAAACACAAAGCACCAAAGTTCATTGAGTTCATGGGAATAGATATAGAAGGTAATAGGTTTCATCACAGTCAAGGTCATTTTTCAATAGAAGAACATATGATTAAAGAATTATTAGATAGTGATTATAAAGTAGGATTCTTTGCAATAGAACATTACTGGCCACCAAACTTGGTAGAGTTATTTAGTGATACTCCTTATATCAAAGTTAATAATCCTTTCTTGGATGGTATGTGGTTAAGTAAGGAGACAGGATTAACATATACCTTATCACCAAACGGTCATTATGTTTGTCATCAATTTGGTAATGAAGAAGAGAGAGATATAAACCAACTTAAAAAAATTGATTGGGAATCGTACTATGTACATATAGATATTCTTAAAGAGAATCAGAAATTAAAAAAACTTATATGAGTGGTATACTAATAATATCGGGGCCTCGTACTGGCTCAAGTAATCTTCTAAAAAGTATTAGTATTGCGTATAATAAGAAATCTGTATTTGAACCCGATGTTTTTGAAAAGTATCCACCATATGATTCGAGTAAAGATGTAGTAAAATTTATTCCATCATGGGAATATCATCTTAGTAAGGGTTATGATTTACTTCCTATAGCAAAAGAATTTAATACTGTAGTTTTATTAAATAGAAGAAACAGAGAAGAGCAACTTGAATCTTTATATGTAATGGGTAAGTATAGTTTACTGAATAAGGTGAAGTGGGGAATAGAAAAAGAAATAGATAAAGAATCTGAGTATTGGAAATATCTTACACATTGGATGAGTGAGTTAGATATTGTAATGAATAAGTTATCAAAAGATTTAAATATACCAATCGATTATTATGAAGATGTTTATAAAAACAAAGCATTAACAAATAAAGATATAAACCTTGATTTAGAATATTTTAAACCCAAATATAAATTAAGGCAAGAAGTAAAACCAAAGACAGTTATATGAAAGTAATCCGAGCACTTTGGGGAGATTTCCTAAAACATCATAAAGAGGATATAGAAAATTCAACACGATTAGATGAAACTGTTTATGTATGGGGTAAAGAAAACTTGGAATACCTAAACGCACTTCGATACGATACTATATACATGGGAGATACTTCAGGCTCATTCGAACTAAAACTCCAAACCTTAGATTTAGCATACAAACAATTCGGAGAGATTCTCTTTTTAGATTGGGATTGTAAAACAGAGTTACCTTTAGATGCAGTAAAAGAACTTCGGTTACCTTCTCCATCTATGCCTTTGTATTCATATCCCTCAGATTATCATCATCCTCTTTCATCCCGTCCACATTGGGATATGTTACAGGCATGTTCATGGGAGTTCCATAACAGTAGGGTTCTACCTAACGCATGCTTTATCTATACTAAGGATAGGAACATAGGAAAAGAACTCTTAGATATTGTCGAGGAATACGGCTTGGATGGATTGACGGAAGAGTTCGCGATGTATCTCTACACTAACTGCTCACTCGATGAGTATATCAAGAGGTACGATACTCCTTACTTGAATGGTAGGGGAGATAATCAAATCTTTATAGTGGAAGGCGAGGCAATCAATACTGCAAAGAAACTTAATAATTATATAGGGAAAAAGGAGATACTATTTCATCATGATTAGAACTATCAATATATACACCTCAAAAAATTTTCAAATTTCGACACTGAAAAAAGATTATAAAAAATTTGGATATATGGATTTTTTTTCGTATATTTACAATAGTAAATAAAATAGATATGGCAACAAACAAGGCAAATAATCCTGATTTTAAATCCTTTAAATCGAATGGAGTACAATATCATACATTTGATAATAAGTTTCATAATTGGGATGGTCCTGCAATAATCCACGAGGATGGGACAAATGAATATTATGTTTATGGAATGAAAGTTTCTAAACAAGAGTGGATGGATAAAAGGAATGGAATAGAATCAATCGATGAGTAATAGTTGGTATTATAGAGAGATGGGTAGTAGAGATAAGAAAGGTAATCTTAAATACTACCAAGTACGAGTTACTGATTACAAGATTGATGATTGTGAATGTATGGCGAGACAATTTAGACCTTACTCACCATGTAAACATATGAAAAGGTTACAAGAAAAATTATCACATTTAGCAATATGAAGTACGACCCTAAAAAACCACTTACCGATGCCGAGTTAGATAAACTTGGTAAAGAAGATTTCGAAGGATTTCTTGAATACATAGATTCTCAATCAGAGTTTAAAAGAAAAAACTTTAAAAAGAAAGTTCAAGATTTCAAAGAGAAAAAAAGAGATGCCCTTAGAAAGACGGGTATTACTAAAATAAAAACTAATAGAGACCAATGGTTTGATTAATATGAGAAAATTATTATTTAAAGTAGTTGAAAACACACCTAACTCACAAACAACAAAGTTTGTAGAGTTTATTACAAATAGAACTCCTATATGGACTGAGGAGCAATATTTGAGGAATAGAACTAACACAACAATGGAATTGATTGGAGATGAAGAAACAGAAGAAACAAAATCGATATCAAGAGAAGTGCGATTGGGATGATATGACAATCGGTGAACTATCTCACCACATTGGTAAGAAGATGACTGAGAAAGTTGTGCAGAGTAAGAAAACATATACTCGTAAAACGAAACATAAAAATAAGGGGGATTAGCTCAGTTGGCTAGAGCACTACACTTGCACTGTAGGGGTCATCGGTTCGAGTCCGATATCCTCCACACGCTCGGTTCGTCTATCGGTTAGGACTTCAGGTTTTCATCCTGGCAAGAGGGGTTCGATTCCCCTACCGAGTACAAATTAAATTAAAATAAAATGAGTGATAATTTTATACAATATCTTAGAGGTACAATGCTATTTATAACTATTGGAGTTATACTATCTTTAATTAGTACTTTTACACCATTACCATTTAACTATCTCGAAGGATATGGAATAGTGATGTTATTTGTTGCAATCAAAACTGGTTATGATATACATCAAGATGAGTAATGAGATTCGTACCTTACAAGAGACCAATAGAAAGAATTAACGATAAACTATATGTTATCTATGCGGTTTATCCTATAGAAAGGTGTAGAGATGTTCCAACTATAAAACAATGGTTAGGATGTGATACTGCATTTAAAGTAAACTCTAAAGGTGAATATTGGTTTTGTGATGAAATTCAAGATGTTGAATGGGAATATGTTTAATCAAGAAATAATACTTACACCAAATCAATGTGAATCCATTATTAATATGAATGATGGATTTAACCCCAGCAAAGTTATTAGAAACTCAGAGGTAGTTGTTGCATTAGGTAGAACAAGTTCTGAATCAAAAGTAGATACATCTGAAGAAATAAAATCAATATTACTACCAAAGTTATCAAAGTATGGTGTAAACGATTTACCGAATACATTCAATCTATTGAAATATGAAGCAGGACAAGAATTTAAAAAACACAAAGATGTTGGAGCAGATATCCATACAAACAAACGATATAAAACATTAATAATACAATTATCTGAAAACTATAAAGGTGGTGAACTTGTTGTGTGGAATGGTGATGATGAAATCATATGTGATACAACAATAGGAAATATGATTTTATTTCCATCTGAATTATATCATCAAGCTAAAGTTCTTAAAGAAGGTATTAGATATGTAATGGTATTTTTCCTTAAAAGAAAACATCTTGGAATAAGAAAATCGATAATTTAAATATGTATATGTATGTTAGTTAGTATAGAAGAATTCATTAAAAAAGCAAAAAAGGAACAGATTATTAATAAGATAATCGAACTCAAAACAAAACCTCAAACAGAGGATGTGACATTATTAATCCAAAAATTACAACAAAAACTATGACAGAAGAAAAGATGATAGAGGAGATACTTTACGAATCACATTCAGTAGGAATGAGGCGTGAGGTAATGGATAGAGCACATGACATTATGGGTTCTGAGGATTTTAGCGATAGACGAGTTGATGCTTATCAACAAGCATACAATGAATTAGTTGGAAGTAAATTAGATTAACCCATATTTATATACATGGGCTTTAAATCATTACAAGATATAGTAAACAAATATCCAGCTAAAAGAGGAGAAAGTGTACTACCTTTTTACAATATAAGTAAAACAGGTGGTGTTGCACATATGATTGGTTCTACAAGAAACCCAATCAATGATGCTGGTAGACTAGGAAGTAAACTCACATCAGATAACCATTGGCCAAAACCATTTGGTAATCTAACAACCAATCATCCAAATTGGAAAAGTTATTCTGTAGTAGAAACTAATTTAGGAAACAACCCAACACAATTTAGATTTTTTCTTACTATGGGTAACGCATCTGTCAATGCACTTACAAAAGCTTCTGTTGGAAAAACCTATATATCAAGAGGATTAAAAAATGATTTAATCGCAGCAGAAAATGGTAAGAATCCTTACTTTACCACACACCTTATACCCAATATTAAATTCAATCCAAATGATTTGAAAGCATTAGTATCGGCGTTTAATGTAAAAGAAAGAATTTGGGGTTTCCGAATATCTGATTCTCTTGGAACAGAATCAGGTACAACTGGTGAAATAGAAATAGTAAAGTATATAGATTCACTATTATATGACACACCAATCAATGAAAATACAAACGACTTTCAACTTCCATATAGATTTGGTACAGTTATAGCATCTCATTTGTTTTCTCAAAATAGACCAGGAATGGGAGAAGGTAATACAGATGATTTAGATGCAGGTATCGCAACTACTACAGATGATGCTACACTGGCAGGATTATTTGCTGATGCAAATATAAACGCGGATAGTACACCAATATCAACAACCCCACAAACAAGACAAGTACAATCAGATGATGGAACAACAGTAAATATCTCAGGTGATTCTTTAGACCTAACAGATAGACAAGTAGCAAATATAGCAGCAGATGTAGGGTTCGGGCCAGGTACAGATGATACAACTACAGGTACAACATTTGTAGTAGATTCAGATGGAGATGGAGTTGCAAACTCAGTTCTTAACCTAAACGATGACCCTAACTTCCAAACAGTATTTGACCCATTTGGAAATGCAATAGGTAACAATGATACCTTTGGTGCTGCAGCAATATTAGGTGGAAATAACCTACAGAATCTACAATCAGATTTAATGAACTCCAACAACCAAAATAACAATACACAACCTATAGCAATAGGTGGTGCACAAGGACAATACGCACCATTTGGAGTACCAGGTAGTTACTCATACGAAACACGATTAAATCCTACCGATGGTATTACATATATTTGGAACGCAATGCAATCTGGTATGTGGGAAGATTCAAACGATGTAGGTAGTGGTAATCCAATGGCTGGTGGGTTCGGATTTGGTAGTCTGTTTTAAATAATAAGTTATGAAATTAAATTGGTATTACATAGGACTGGCCGTAGTCCTTTATATAATCGGCCAAACAGCAGTATGGTTTCAACACAACTGGCAATTCAAAGACCCAACTAAATCACCATCATGGTGGGGTTGGTATCTAATGGCAATTCCACTAACATGGGTATTCCTTCAAGCAACAAAGGTTGGGGTAGAAGGATTTGGAGGTAATCTCTGGCCAAATAGATTTGTTGGATTTGTTGTAGGAATGACATCTTATATCTTTCTCACAAGTTATTTTTTCGATGAACATCTTACACCAAAGATAACAGTTCAATTAATTTTGTGTTTTTTAATCCTCTTAGTGCAATTGTTATGGAAATAGGAAATATTTATAATAGTATGAAACCCATATATCAGCGTATCGATTGGAGAAAGCATTTAACTCCTAACCACCACTCATGGATTAGTGAATACATGGATACGCATGGAGTTGATTTCTACGCTAGAACTGCTGATATAATAAACGAAGGTTGGAAAAGAAACAAGAAACAAGTGGTTATAGCTAAATTTTTAAGAACACCAATATTAATATCAGTACCTAAAGAAGATTATAGAGAGGCATTACACCATTGTTTAAAATGGTTTGAACACCAAGAACTATATGAGTACTGTGCAATAGTGAGAGATTATCTTAAAGAAAGAAGATTCTCAAGTAATATTAGAAAGGAATTAGAAAAAGCAATAACCCAAATGACACATGGAAAGTAAACAATGTAACTATGGTTAGAAAACGAAACATATTTGATAAAGAAAATACACCACTAAGACAAAGAAAAGAAGCATTAGGTTTTAATTTTAAGTTATTAGGAAATTTATCAACTATTAACGATTTAATAGAATCAATAAAAACTATACCCGAAGAAGTGTGGAACATTAAAACTAAAAGAAACACAGTTCCGGTACATGCACAAGTTAGAACAGTTCCTATTAGATGGACATATGAAAGCTTTACCCAAAGAAAAATAGAACCTCTACCAACTCAAGAATGGTATGATAAACTAAACTTTAAAAAATTTGAAGATGAACTTCAAAAACTATATGAAAAAGAATATGGTGAAGGTTATTTATATAGAATCATATTAGCAGAAATGCCTGAAAACCACACCCTACCAACACACAAAGATAATGGATTATCTTTGATGCAAGTACATAGAACTCACATCCCAATATTTACAAATGAAAATGTTAGATTTGTTGTTGGTGGTGAAACAAAAAATCTTAAGACTGGTGAGATATGGGAGATAAATAACGCAAGGGCACATTCAGTACATAATGAAAGTAATCAAAAAAGATTACACCTTATCGTAGATTACTATCCAAAAAAAGGAGTAATCAATGAAGAACTCTCACTATCAATTAACCAAAATAACTATTTAGAAAGTAAAGCTTTATTATAATATAGAGATTCCGCCTATTTATTATCGGAAAGTATATTTATAGAATATAGGAAGAAATTATGAAAGGTACATTTTATTCAGCTGATTTTATCAAGGTATCTGATGATTGTGTTAAATTATTAGAACTTAATACCGATACTGGTGTTATGAACACAGCATCACTTGAATTAGAATCATTTAACAATTTACTATTATCGGAAAGTATTGATGATGTACATATCATCTATAAAAGAATACACGCCAATGCTGTTAGTTATATTAGTTCATCTCTTCCCAACTCAATAGTAAGTTGTTCATTACATAGAGAACAAGATGATTCAATATATCCAGTCAACATAACAGATGCCGATAATAAATTCATACTAAGATTGGCATATGATGAAAACGCACTTTTTGATTCACAATACTGTAAAAACAAATTAAGTGTACACGAGCTGATGTTGGAAAACCATATTACAGGTGCTGAATCATCTACACCAGAAATATACTATTCATCAAGTAATGGAGTTATATTCGATACTATGGATACCACTCATAATTTAAGTAATACTTGGTTTAATGAAGCAGATTATGAATCCAACCCTTGGCTACCAGATTTTGTAGGTAAACCAATTTATCACACAAGTAACCCAATAGAGTTTTGGACAAGTGGATTAAGTGGTAGTGATGCAAGAGGTTATTGGGTTGATAATGTTAATAATAAAGGTGCGATAAGAACAATTTATGATGATGGTGTAGAGGATTGGTATGTAGAAAAGTTCTACCATGATGCATCAAATAATACAAAGGCTAGTTCCTTAAGATACTATGGGATTGTATATTCAGATTCTAACTCCGATATTCAAACTTTATTTTTAGGTGGATATAAGGATTCTGCACAATTTAATTATCCTACGAGAGAAGAAGTAATGCAGTTTGTAACAACAAACGACCCAGACAATACCTTTACAGAACCAACTGGCTCAACAACCAAACTATGGAAATACCCTATTAAGTATTTTTATCAACACTCAACTAACACACCTAAATTAGATTCATTTGGTACTCGTGCATCTGGTCTATTATATAACACAAAACTTAGGAGAGAAAACGATAGTTATGATGTGATACAAAATATTCAAGTTAGTGAATCAATGGATAGTTATTACATTAGTGGTTCTGATAGAACACCTGGTGAAGATGGAGTTCAAATAAGATATAGTGGTTCTGAATTTCCATCTGGTTCTTATCCAACATCATCTACTGTTGTATCAGTTATGTCTCATAGTTTAGATTACAATACTTGTATAGAAATAGTTACCGAGAATGGACTAACATTTTATTCAATCAACAAAGATATATTAACATATGAATCATCATCTAATGTATCGAGATGGAGAGATGTGAGAACCTTACACGCGGGTGACCATTTCTTACCAACTGAAAATGGAGTTGAAGGTATTACATCTTGTAGTATAGCAATTTTAGATGAACCATCATATAGTGGTTTAGGAGATGATGCAAGACATTTCGTTTATGATATTGATGTTGAAAATGTAGATACATTAATAATAAGTGCATCTGAAGATATTACATCGTTAGGTATAGTTGCTCACAACCCACGATTTTTCTTCTACACAATAACTCCAGCAACTTGTTTTGCAGCAGGAACTGAAATATCTCTTGCAAATGGAGATGTTAAAAATATTGAAGATGTAGTAGTGGGTGAAGAGGTATTAGGATGGGATGGTACAAAGATAGTACCAAGTACAGTAACAGCAATAGACCACAGACACAAAGTTGGTTCTCATGCTGATGCATGTAAATCATTAGGAGATGAACCATCACTATATACAATCAATGATACTGGTATAGAGTTTACACCAGAACACCCATTCCTAACAAAAGATGGATGGAAATCATTAGTACCAGATTGGGAACAAGAACCATATAAATCAGAACAAGAACCCAAGTTTTTACAAGTAGGAGATTTTATCTTTAAAGACGGTGATTGGGAAGAAATAAAAGATATCAGAATAGTTCGTTCTGATGCAGATGAACAAGTTTATAATATAACAGTTAAAGATATAAGTTCGTATCTTGCGAATGGAATCGTAGTACACAATAAATAATTATGAGTAATCCAACAGTATATAAAAGAGTATCGACTGATTTGTTAAAAAATGATTCAGCAAAAGAAGTACAGGCTTTATCAAGTGAAGAGAAAACAAAAATACAAGAAACACTAACAAACTTCTTTACTTTTTTCCAATCTAAACATAGTTAATTTGAAAACTATTCTTATCATTTCACTACCTCGTTCAGGTAGTACAAACTTAATGCTAGCGTTAGGAAGAGGATATGGATTCTCTACATTTTTTGAACAAGATAAAGATAACGCAAACCCCAATCTATATTCCAAAGGTAAATCTATTAAACAAGATAGTGTTCATAAAATTATAGTAGATACAAAAAAAGGAATAGACTACTACTTAGATTTAATTCAAAGATTTGATTATACAATATTATTAGATAGAAAAGATATCTTACAACAAGCAGAATCATATTACATCCTAAGACACATAAACAAAGGCAAAGTAAACGCTCAATGGAATGATGAAATTATAGATAGACAGGGCATTCGAAAAACAGAGGAATATAAAAGAATGTTAGAGGTTTGTAAAAATAATAGAAATCTTTTGAGAGGAATATCTGAGTTTTCAAATATAGAAATAGATTACTACGAAGATGTTTATTCTAAAAAACATTTACATAATAAAGAAATCAAATTAGATTTAGAGTATATGTCAGAAAGAAAAAGATGTAGACAATCAGGCAAGCAAACACTCCTTTAGCATATTTATACTAAATGCTAATATGAGTTTCAGACAATACTACAAACATTATCTTAGTGATAAGATTCGTACAAAGAAAAGAAAAAAATTATCAATACTATCTATTGATAAGTTAAACTTCCCGCAATACATTAACGAAGTAACAAAATCCATAAATTTATTTAATTCAGAGATTGAATGGGATGATATGTGGAATGAATCAGAAGCGGAAACTCGATTAAGTAAAAATCACAATTTATTTATTTTATTAGAAAACGAAAAACCATTAGGACATGTATGGTATAATAAGGATTACCTTTACAATGCATTTGTTTCTAAAAAAAGAAAAGATGGTGATTCTGCATGGTTTATCCAAAAAACAATGTGGATATTAAAACAAAATAATCGATTAACAGAAGTTAATCTTTATGTTGATAGTTGGAATAGTAGAGCGAAAAGGTTTTGGGAAAAAATAGGTTTTATTCAAACCAAAACAAAGGAGATAAAAAATGGCAGAGAACATCAACAAGCAACCACCGAAGGGTAAAATAAAATTTTCAATAACTTTATCCGAAGAACAAAAGATGGCAAAGACAAACATCTTATACCATCCATACAACTTCGTAATGGGTAAGGCGGGTAGTGGTAAAACCCTACTTGCAGTACAGATTGCATTAGATATGTTTTTTACTCGTAAGATAAATCAAATTATCATAACAAGACCAACAGTATCAAATGAAGATAATGGTTACCTGCCAGGTTCACTTGATGAAAAGATGGAGCCTTGGTTAGTACCTATTCGTTCTAATATGAGAAAGGTGTATAATAAACCTATGATATTAGAAAAGATGGAAAAGGAAGAAAATATAGAATTAGTATCTTTATCTCACTTTAGAGGTAGAACCTTTGATAATGCTTGTGTAATTGTAGATGAGTTTCAAAACCTAACTAAACAACAACTTGGAATGGTATTAGGTAGATTGGGTAAAGGTTCAACTATGATTCTTACAGGTGACCCACAACAAATAGATTTAAAGTTTCCAAATGATTCTGCCATACATGAAGTACCGAAAGTAAAAGAATCATCTTTCGTATATGCAACCACACTTATGGATAATCATAGACACGAAGCATTAGATGAAATACTAAGATTATTACAACAATTTTCTTAAAAAAA
>TARA_B100000674_G_scaffold389494_1_pt1 | contig 16052 bp, 12 predicted proteins | sample TARA_B100000674 | Tara Oceans TARA_B100000674 (sample SAMEA2622759) | marine metagenome | biome: marine biome (ENVO:00000447); feature: surface water layer (ENVO:00002042); material: "saline water (ENVO:00002010), including plankton (ENVO:xxxxxxxx)" | depth 5 m
GCCTTCCAAGAGAGAGCTGCTTAATTTATTTCCGGTAAATTAGATAAGTGCCTGAAGCTCTGTCATGAAATGTTTTTTTGGAAGGGTCAATAAGAGCCCATAAATAACCCAAGCCAAAAAAAAGTATAGATATGCCGGCCAAAAGGAAGCGACTAACCAATTGTTTTGCTTTGGGTTGTTGTCTGGTATCGTTTTCCAAATAAAGATGCCAGGCAGCCATTCCCAAAGTTTGGCCTCTATACCAACAGAAAATGAAATAGGCAGCCGTTAGAATAAATAAAAAAAACTGAAACCCAGGGTTTTCCGGTTTTATAAAACTGTCAGCAATCAAAACCGGTGCGAAACTAGCGAAGTACAGTATCGTTAAGATCGCTATTGTGTCGTAGAGGACGGCCGCGATGCGGCGAGGAAAAGAAATCATGGTCTAATATTATTTCTTTTTTGGTTTAACTTGTAGGGAAAAGAATAATTTTGGCCAAGTTGGCCGCGTAATTAAGAAGTATTACAGAAATTTTAACTCTGTTGGGCAAGGTGTTAGAATGAAACGGTACCGTATGTCCCCCCAATAACCCGCGTATTGTCTCGGCGGACAATCTCAAATCGATTTTCGATACAGGCAAGCTAAAGAAATTAATATTTATGGACATCTCCTCTTTGATATTCGAGTCAAAACATACCCCTCGAATTTATACTCCCAACGAGCACTGTATAACTACCTGCAAGATTTCGAGGGGAGCTAACAAAGTGATGACTAGGCTGATATCGGCTGGATTCCAGGCTTTTTTGGTAGGCGGAAGTGTAAGAGATCTATTATTAGAGAGAAACCCGATAGACTTTGATGTTGCTACAAATGCAACTCCCACTCAGATTTCCAGTATTTTTCGACGCAGTCGATTGATCGGACGGCGCTTTAAGCTGGTACACGTCAGAGAGAATTCTGAGTTGATTGAAGTAGCGACCTTTCGTAAAAGTCCGGAACACTCTCATGGTGCGGATAAGACAAGGATTATTTTCCGAGATAATGATTTTGGCAGGATTGAAGATGATGTTATCCGCCGAGATTATACTCTTAATGCTCTTTATCTAGACTATGCAACTCTTAATATTTTCGATTTCGTGGGAGGAATGCAAGATCTGAATAATGGTGTATTGCGCCTAATTGGAGATCCCGAAGCCCGTTTTGGTGAGGATCCAGTTCGAGTGCTACGAGCAGTAAGGTTTTCAGAGTCTTTGAATTTCAAGATTGCAGGGTTTACGGATACTCAACTAAAAAAATATGGAGCACGGCTTAGGTATATTCCTCCTGCAAGACTATTTGTGGAAATGGACAAATTATTCTTGCGGGGCTTCGCTAGCCGGAATTTTTGTCGCTTAAGGGAACTCGGCCTGCTTTCCCACTTGCTGCCATTTGAAGAATGTTGCCAAAACCCACAATTTAATTCGGTCAGGGAGGATTTTCTAGAGAGCGCTTTGTCTAGTACCGATACAAGAGTTATGGAAGGAGGATCTGCCACATTAGGTTTTTTAATTGCGGTTTTTTTATGGTTTCCTCTTAAAATGCAAATAGAAAGGCTATCTAAATTTGAAAATGCACCTACGGAGGCTCTTGTCAGTGCGGAAGAGTTTATTTTGCTGACTCAGTTAAAGAAGGTCGCAATTCCTAGGCGGATTACAAAATCAGTAAGGGATATCTGGGCTTTGCAGAGGATTTTTGCCAAACCATCAAAGAGAAAGGCAGATAGAATAATTAGACACCCTAGGCTTAGAGCAGCGTATAATTTTTTCTGTTTAAGGGTGGAGGCTGGAGAAATACCTGATGATCCCATTAGATGGTGGTCGGGTTTTTTTGAGAAATCTAAGAAATCGGGCAAACTTCCATTTTCGAGTAGTCTCTCGTATCGATTAGACCGCTCTAGGCAGTTATAAAATGTGTAATATAGAAGCTTTTATAGGTCTGGGGAGTAACTTGGATGAACCAATCTTACAATTGTCAAAAGCAATTTCTGCCTTAAGTTGTATCAAAGAAGCAGAATTGACAAATGTATCAGGTTTCTATAAAAATCCCCCTCTCGGAGATCCTTCGCAACCGCCCTTTGTCAACGCTGTGGTTCGGGTAGAGACTCGGTTGGGAGCGGAAGAGCTATTTTCAGCGATGGTAGAGATAGAGCGCTCTTTGGGACGGCCTATAAAAAGACAGAAATGGAGTGCCAGGGTTATTGATTTGGATTTATTGATTTATGGGAAGGAGGTAATCAATAGCGAAGTTTTGACTGTACCCCACCCACAGATCGAGAATCGATCATTCGTTCTTTATCCTTTGTTCGAAATCGCACCAAAAATGGTGGTTCCTGGATTAGGAGCCGTTGAGAAATTGTTAAGTGGAAAAGATGTCTCAAGTTTAGTAGATATAAAATTTGTCTGGAGAAGCGAGATTAAGGAATTAGTTTAGTTCCGTTGGTTAGTAGAAATTATGGAATCTATATTTGATGTTCAGTCTTTGAGGGCTCAGTCTAAAGCATGGCAGCTATCCGGATTGACGGTGGCTATTGTTCCCACTATGGGAAATCTTCATTCAGGTCATCTTTCTTTGTTGGAAAGAGCTCAGGATTTGGCCGACAGAACTATAGTGAGTATTTTTGTAAATCCAATACAATTTGGCGTTGGAGAAGATTATGATAGCTACCCCAGCACTATCGAGGAGGACCTTCAGAAGCTTGAGATAGCAGGGGTGGATACTGTATTCATGCCAGATCTTAAAGAACTATACCCCGGCGGTACAGAAGTTGATACCAGAATTACAGTGCCCGAAATATCGGATATATTATGTGGTGAACATCGTAAAGGACACTTCTCTGGGGTTGCAACAGTAGTCGCTAAACTATTAATCAACTCGACGCCTGATTATGCTTTATTTGGGGAAAAAGATTTTCAACAAGTCCTGGTGATTAGGCGAATGGTTGTTGATATGTTGTTGCCAGTCCAAATAGTTTCGATGCCAACGTGCAGGGAAACAGATGGACTCGCTATAAGTTCCAGAAATAGGTATCTAAGCCGACAAGAACGAGGAAAGAGTTCTGCGATTTATAGTGCTCTCCAATCTGCAGTTGAAAGGTTGAGAAGTGGGGCTTTTACTGTGGAAGAGATAGAGCAAGAAGGAGTTATATCCCTAACTGAGATGGGAATGAAAGTAGAATACTTCTCTATTAGAAGACAGAAAGATCTACTGCCGGTTAATTCGAGTGACCGGAATATTGTGGTTTTAACAGCCGTCTGGCTTGGTTCTGCGCGCCTCATAGATAATTTGAAGGTAACACTAGATTAACGCTTAGATTTTGATAAATTAGCCTTTAGTGCTTTTTGAAGAGAGAAATTCAGCTCATGGGATTATTTATAAAGACCTTCGGATGCCAGATGAATGTGTATGATTCAGATAAGATATCCAGTCTGTTGCAGAAATCCTTGGGTCTTGAGTTAGTGGATGATCCGAAAGACGCTACAGTTTTTATAGTAAATACATGTTCCGTTCGTGACAAGGCCCAGCAGAAGTTGTATTCAGAGTTAGGTAGGTGGCGAAAGTTCAAAGAGACCTGTCCCGACGCTATAATAGGGGTTGGTGGCTGTGTTGCTAGTCAGGAGGGAGGTGAAATATTAGCTAGAGCGCCCTATGTTGATGTGGTCTTTGGTCCACAAACCCTACATAGGCTCCCTAGTCTGATTAAAAAAGCCAGAGAAAATTCCAAACCTGAAATTGATATAAGTTTTCCGGAGATCGAAAAGTTTGATAGCTTGCCAATCGAAAAGACTCAAAAGGCCTCGGTTTATGTGTCTATAATGGAAGGCTGCAGTAAGTATTGTAGCTTTTGTGTTGTACCCTATACTCGCGGAGAGGAATTTAGTCGGCCTTTTGAGGATGTGTTAAAAGAGATCTATTTAGTTGCTAGAGGCGGGGCTAAAGAGGTGACTTTGTTAGGGCAAAATGTTAATGCCTACCAATCGAATAATGATGAGGGAAAAATTGTAGATTTTGCTGCCCTGTTACATTATGTCTCTGCAATTCCTGAAATTGAGAGAATTCGGTACACTACGTCCCATCCGATAGAGTTTAGCCAGAGATTAATTAATGTCCATAAGGAACTTCCGAAGCTAGTAAAACATGTTCACTTGCCTGTTCAAAGTGGATCCGACAGGATCTTGCGAAGAATGAAGCGGGGCTATACTTCCCTCGAATATAAGTCGATCATACGAAGATTAAGGAGCATCTGCCCCGAAATGAGCATCTCGAGTGATTTTATAGTAGGCTTTCCAGGAGAAACGAAGGAAGATTTTAGAGAGACTATGTCTCTGATCGAAGAGGTGAAGTTTGATCAGTCATTCAGTTTTTCCTACAGCTCTCGACCTGGGACTCCAGCTGCTGACCTAGATGATCAGGTGCAAGATAAAGTTAAGCAAGAGAGGCTGGCTTTGCTTCAGTCCAAAATAACCAATTTGGCTAATCATTATTCTAGATCCATGGTTGGAAATATTGAGAAGATTCTAGTGACAGGAGAATCAAAAAAATCTAGCGAGTTATTGGCTGGACGCACAGAAAATAATCGAGTGGTAAACTTTACCGGTGAAAAAGTGCTTATTGGTTCAATGGTGGATGTGAGAATAGAAGAAGTTTTTCCGAATTCATTGGGAGGCTCTTATCTGCCATCAGCGTAGATAGACATTAATTTTGGAAAGTAAAGAGATTCAACTTGAGCTAGAGCCAATTGATAATTCTAGATTGGCTAACCTTTGCGGTCAATTTGACGAAAATTTGCGTTATATTGAGAAAAATACTGGGGTAAGTATCGGGAATAGAGGGAATCAATTCAGGCTCAGCGGGCTAGATGCGAAGGTGTTAGACGCCACTGAGAAGGTTTTAAGAAGATTATATTTGATTACAGAGTCCACCAGTGTGTCTGTGGAGGATGTCCATCTTGAGCTTCAGGGATCTGAGGTTGTTGAACGGAATGCTGATCAAGACTGTGAGGCTGTATACACTCGTAGAATGAAAGTGGTCGCGCGAGGCGTGTCTCAGCGAGCTTACATAAAATCTATCAAGTCTAATGACATATGTTTCGGGATCGGTCCGGCGGGGACCGGAAAAACTTATTTAGCGGTAGCGAGTGCAGTAGCGGCATTAGAATCGGATAGCGTAAGACGTGTATGTCTTGTCAGGCCCGCCGTAGAAGCTGGAGAAAGGCTGGGATTTTTGCCAGGTGATATGGCCCAGAAGATAGATCCATATCTTCGGCCACTTTACGACGCTTTATATGAAATGATTGGGTTTGACCGTGTGAATAAATTGATCGATAAGGGGCTTATTGAGATCGCACCTTTGGCATTCATGAGAGGAAGGTCCCTTAATCACTCTTTTATCATCTTAGACGAAGCTCAGAATACTACTGTGGAGCAAATGAAAATGTTTTTGACTCGAATCGGATTTGGCTCTAAGACTGTAGTGACGGGAGATATTACCCAAATAGACCTACCAAGCGGCAGGGAGTCTGGTCTTAGAAGCGTATCTGATATCTTGTTAGATATTGAAGGGGTGGGGTTTAATTACTTCAGTTCTAAAGATGTAGTCAGGCATAAAATAGTAGGTCGGATTTTGGATGCCTACGAGGCATATGAGAGAAAAAGGGACATAACTTAAGTTTGTATCTTGTTAAACCAAGTGAGGCCTCAGAACTGATAAATTTAATAACACAAGTAATAACTGAAGATGATAGTCTTTACTACGCTAGCCTTGTTGAGCAAGCTGTAACTGCTGTTCCCAAAAAATTCTTCAACGGTTTTGAAACCCTCACAGTTCGTATTGTAGATGTTGAAGAAGCCCGGGAATTGAATAGCGAATTTCGTGGTATTTTGAAACCTACTAATGTTTTGTCATTCCCTTCTGGCGACAGTGCTTTTTCTATACCTGGCCACTTGGGTGATATTCTCATTTGTGCCCCGTTGGTGATCTCGGAATCTGTTCAGGAGCAGGGGAATCCCGCGCATCGATTGATTCATTTGACGGTGCACGGGGTTTTGCATTTAGTCGGTTTCACGCATGACAATAATTTCGATGGAGCCGAAATGGAAATGATGGAGATCCAGATTTTAGGTAGTCTTGGTATTGAAAATCCTTATCGGGTTAGCGATTCGGCCTTGGAAAATAATGCCTCTAATGCTGCTACGAGCACCTAAGCAGCTGAAGTACTAGTAAAATGTTAGAAAAAATAATAAAAAAAATTTTGGCGTTTCCTCGGTTTGTTAAGGCTTTGTTCGAAAAAAAAGAGCCGAGGGACAATTTGATTAGCTATTTGCACGAGGCTGAGTCTCTAAATGTGGTTGACGCCGATACTGTGCGAATGATGGAAGGAGCGTTGCTGGTGTCCGAAATGCAGGTGAGGGATATCATGGTTCCTAGGTCTGAAGCTGTTTTCGTCGAGGAGGGTGGGAGTCCGCAAGATTTTTTGAATAAGGCTGTGGACTCGGGTCACTCTAGGTTTCCTGTATTTGACGATAGAAGGGAAGCTGTAATCGGAATCTTGCTAGCCAAGGACCTCTTAAACAATACCATCTCGGAAGATAAAGTGAATTTAAAGGATCTACTACGACCTCCAGTATTTGTACCAGAAAGTAAGAGACTGAATATCTTATTAAGAGAGTTTAAAGCTAATCGGCAACACTTAGCGGTCGTCGTCGACGAATATGGAACGGTCTCTGGATTAGTTTCTATAGAGGATGTTATTGAGCAAATCGTGGGCGAAATAGACGATGAACACGACTATGATAATGAAGAAAATATAAGGCGGCATGGTAAGGAAAGATATACCGTAAAAGCTACCACTCCTCTTGATGAACTCTCCGAATACTTTAATGTTTCTTTTCAATCGGATGATTGTGAGACCATCGGAGGATTGATAGCGCAAAATATGGGACACGTGCCAAAGAAAGGGGAAGAAACTTCTCTAAGTGGCTTTCTCTTTAAGGTATTACGGGCCGATCGGCGCCGAGTAAGACTCTTGCGTGTAACAGTAGACGTGAAAGAGTGAGTTGATCAGGGAAGTGGTGTTAAGTGCGGCTTTAAAAAAGTTAAATTTTATTTCCCATTATTGGCGTCATTTTCTGGCAATGATCGGCGGTATACTTTTTCCGCTTTCCTTCTCGCCGTTCGACTTTGATTTGGTCATTTTTATCTCGTTGTTTCTTTTTCTGAAGTCTCTTGTCGGCGCTGATTTGAAAACAGCGTTTTTTGTTGGTTGGATTTTTGGTGTGGCAGTCTTTGGGCTTGGTGTTGGGTGGATCCAGATCAGTATCCACCAATTTGGTATTCCATACTGGGCTTTTTCTTTCGCTCTAACGTTTTTTTTCGTGGCTTTGATGGCCATTTACTATGCTATTTTAGGCCAATGTGTAAGTCTAATAAGCGTTGGTTCGCCACTCTACATAATCACTATTCCTTGTTTATGGTTTTTAAGTGAGTATGTTCGGTCAAATTTTCTTACAGGGTTTCCCTGGCTATTAGTGGGGTATACCCAACTAGACGGGCCTTTGAAGGGCTTCATTCCCTTGGTAGGAAGTATAGGATGCTCGGGATTGGTCGTTTTTATCGCAGCTACCCTTTTTTGGTCCTTAAAAAGGTTCAAGTTCCGGTGGTCGGCATTGGTTTCTGTTTGTTTCTTAGTGTTTTTTTCAAGCTTTTTATTACGGAATGTGGATTGGACTGAAACCCATAAAAATAATCTTCAAGTAGCTCTCGTTCAGGGAGCTATACCTCAAGAAACAAAGTGGGAAGCTAGTCAACTAGAGGGTTCCATTCAGCGCTACTTGGATTTAACTCAAGAGTATTGGGAGAAGGATTTAATAATCTGGCCCGAGACGGCGTTACCAATTTTTCCTGAAAATATACCAGATATAATTGAGATGTTGAGCAAGAAAGGCTCAGACACTAGTACAGTTCTTTTGGTAGGTGCTCCTACAAAAGATGTTACTGGAGAAAGATATTTTAATAGCATTTTGCAATTGGGAGCTTCGTCGGATAGTTATTCAAAAAGGAAATTAGTGCCTTACGGAGAATATTTCCCTGGTAAAAATTATTTCAGATTTTTTCATAAATATTTTCTTATTCCGATGTCGGATCTGTCCTCTGGTGATTTTCTGAAAAATTCTTTATCCATCAAGGGTCGTGAAGTGGGTATACTAATTTGCTATGAGGTGGCCTTTACAGATATCGTGTTTTCTTCGCTACCAAAATCACATTTCTTGGTGAATGTAAGTAACGATGCCTGGTTCGGTAATAGCATAGCCCCTTTTCAGCATTTGCAGATTGCTAGAGTGCGAGCCTTAGAATCAGGCAGGCCAATTTTACGAGCAACTAACGATGGACTTACAGCTTTGATAGATCATAAGGGTGGTTTTATCGCCATAGGTCCACAGTTTAATCCTACTGTTGTTTCTGGAACGGTCTTTGGCAGATCGGGTACGACCCCTTATCTTCAGTATGGTGATTATCCTGTGCTGTATTTTTCAGTTTTTATTATCTTTCTGCTGTTTTATAAGCATTTTCGATTTAGTGTTGATTCCAATCACTAAAGCGGCACATGTTGTCATAAGCAAGATACAGAGAAAAAAATTGAAGTCATAATTTGGTTTGATTGGTTCTATGACCATTATTAGTTCGGCATTAATATGCTCGTATGTTCTAGATTGGAAAGGCCACATTTTCCAAAGGGAGGCTGCTAGGAAACCGCTAATTATAGCTAGGGCCTTATTTTCATATTTTTCTAAGAGCAAAGATATTAACCTCACGAAAAATATAAGGGCAGTAGCAATACCTAGACCGAATGGCAGAAGCGTTCGCAATTGAAAATCATTTAATGCGTCTAGAATAAATGCGTACTTTCCTAAAATGATGAGGACGAAAGCACCTGATATACCGGGTGTTATCATTGCGCTTCCAGCGAGTAAACCTGAAAGGAAGAGAAACCAACTATCTTCTGGAGTTGAGTTTGGAACTGCTGTTAAAATAAAAACGCCCATCATTAAACCTAATGTAATTGGCACAATGATATCCTGCCAAAACCATGCTTGGATTTCTCGTAGCATTACAATCGTTGAACCAGATACCAATCCAAAAAAAATCGAGTAAATTATAGTGGGGTATTCTTCTAACAAATCTGACAATATAACTACTTGCGTGAAAAATAAAACAGCGCTGATTGCGCCAAAGAACAGTGGAATTAAAAATTTGAAATGTGGTATCCCAAGAGCGGTTTTCCACTGAAGAGACAAAACGGCTTTGAGCCAAATCCAATTGAAGGATTTAAGTGCGTTGACCAAGTGGCGGTATATACCTAATACAATTGCCATTGTTCCGCCTGAGACACCGGGTATTAAATCGGAAGTTCCTATGGCAAACCCTCTAAGAAATGTCTTACCAAGATAGTATCTTTCGTTCATATCATTGCGTTAGCGATAGGAATGAACTGTGTCTACTAACACTTCTACATGCCTAGGATCAACCTCCGGTGTGATTCCGTGGCCCAGGTTGAAGATAAATCCTTTTCTATTCCCGATACTTTTTAGAACTTTTCTGGCTTCTAACTTAACCGTCTGAGGGTCAGTTAGCATGACAGCAGGATCAAGATTACCTTGTATGGCTATCTTGTCTCCAACAATAGCTCTTGCCCTTGCTAAATCAATTGACCAATCTAAGCCTAATCCATTTATTTCCAATTTAGCTAGGGAATCGAGCCAGAGTCCGCCGCCTTTAGCGAAAACAATTTTTGGAACATTTTTTTCTCTAAGGTTCCCGCAAATATCCTTGAGATATCTTAGTGAGAATTGCTTAAAACATGAGTCTGATAGAATGCCAGCCCAACTATCAAAAATCATTATCGCATCAACACCTGCGTTTATTTGTGCTTCTAAATAGTCGGTAACTGCTTTGGTCAGTTTTTCTAGGAGATATCTCATTTCATCAGGATTACTAAAGAGCTTTTTACGAACGTGGTTGAAATCCTTGCTGCCACTACCTTCAAGCATATAGCAGGCTAAGGTCCAAGGACTCCCACTGAATCCCACAAGTGGTATACTCCCATCCAGTTCTCTCTTAATCAACTTTATTGTGTCCATTACATACCGTAGCTCTTCTTCTGGGTTAGGTATTGGTAGTTGTTTGAAGTCAGATAAATTTTTCAGCTTCTTTGAAAACGTTGGGCCTATTCCTTCTCGAAAATTTAAACCCATACCCATAGCATCAGGTATTGTTAAAATATCTGAGAACAAAATAGCAGCATCTAGTGGAAATCGCTTGATAGGCATTAGTGTAACTTCTGTGGCGAGTTCGGGAGTCTTGCACAGGTTTAAGAAACTCCCAGCTTTTACCCTCGCATTTCTGTATTCAGGGAGATATCGACCGGCTTGCCGCATTATCCAGATGGGTGTTTGGTCAGTTTCCTCGCATCTTAAAGCTTTTAAGAACCTATCGTTCATAAACTACTCTTCAGGTTGAAGTTCTAACTAAAGAGGTGATGGTAGATTGCCCATACCATTTAAGTACTTATCTATGGAGCTTGCCGCCGATCGTCCCTCTGCTATAGCCCACACTATCAACGATTGTCCTCTTCGAATATCTCCTGCTGCGAATATTCCGTCAACGGATGTCATCCAGTCGCTTCCCGTTTTCACGCTTTCAGACTCTGTTAGGTCTAGTCCTAGCTCTTCTATGGGACCACTGGTGTCCGGTCCGGTAAAACCCATTGCAAGGAGTGCGAGTTGGCAAGGAAGTCTCCTGGTCGAATTCGCAACCTCTTCAAATCTTGTAGTCTCACCATCCTTCACCACTCTAACATCAGCTATTTCCAATGCTTCCAATTGGTTATTATTGTTGCTTATAAATCTTTTTGTCGACACGGAAAATTTACGTTCTCCCCCTTCTTCATGGGCAGAAGCTACCCTGTATATTCTAGGCCATTGAGGCCAAGGATTATCTAGTAGGCGCTCTTCGGGAGGTTTCTCTAAAATTTCTAGATTAGTTACTGAACGCGCTCCTTGTCTATGTGCGGTTCCCAAACAATCTGCTCCAGTGTCTCCTCCTCCGATGATAATTACATCTTTTCCATGGGCATTGAGAAATGATTCCGAAGGATCGTCTCCTTCGCAGATTCTGTTTTGTTGAGATAGAAAATCCATTGCTAAGTGCACTCCTTCATGCTCTCTGCCAGGAACAGGAAGGTCTCTGGATTGGGTCGCGCCACCTGCAAGCAAAATAGCGTCATATTCTTTCTGAAGTTTGGTTATTGGTATTTTTACCCCAATATTTGCGTTTTCAACAAAGACGATTCCCTCCTCGCTCAATTGCTTCAACCTACGATCTAAAACGTTTTTTTCCATTTTGAATTCAGGGATTCCATAACGTAGTAATCCACCTATCCGGTCATCGCGTTCAAAAACGGTTACTTCGTGTCCTGCTCTACGAAGCTGCTGAGCTCCAGCTAAACCTGCTGGTCCAGAGCCGATAATAGCAACTTTTTTCCCAGATTCTGATTTGGGTGGTTTGGGAACTATTCGTCCTTCCTCGAATCCTCGATCTATTATTTCTAGCTCGATAGATTTTATCGATACTGCTGAGTCGTTTATTCCCAAAACACATGACCCTTCGCAAGGTGCCGGACAAAGAGTTCCAGTGAATTCAGGGAAATTATTCGTCGCATGCAAACGGTCTAATGCCAGTTCCCAGTTATTTTCTCGTACAAGATCATTCCATTCAGGGATCAGATTTCCTAAAGGACATCCTTGGTGACAGAACGGGATTCCGCAGTCCATGCATCGTGATGCCTGTTGGTTAATAAGTGTACCCTCAAATCGAGACATGACCTGCTTCCAGTCCTTAAGTCTTTCATTTACCGGCCTATAAGGATGCTTCCGTCGATCGTGTTTTAGGAAACCAGTAGAATCAGCCATGAGCCGCCTCCATTACTGCTTCATCTTCGGGCAGTCCCTCTTCTTTGGCTCGCTGAATAGCTTCTAGTACCCTTTTATAGTCTTTTGGCATTACTACAGTAAACAGATTTTTGTGTACTTCCCAATTAGTTAACATTCTTTCTGCTAATTCACTCTCGGTGCATTCATGGTGTTTTTCTATGAGGTTCCTTATTTCTTCTTCTTCTTTCTTGTCTTGAAAACTTTGAAGTCTTACCATGTCTTGATTACACAAAGCTGAAAATTTATCTTTAGGATTATATACGTAGGCTACTCCTCCCGACATTCCAGCTGCAAAGTTTCTCCCGGTTTCACCTAGAATAACGATCCTTCCTCCAGTCATGTATTCACAGCCATGGTCACCGACGCCTTCTACTACTGCCTCTGCACCACTGTTTCTAACTGCGAACCGTTCGCCTGCAATGCCACGGAAGAACGCACTGCCAGAGGTTGCTCCATATAGCACTACGTTGCCAACTAAAATATTTTCTTCGGGACAAAAGGTTGCGTTTTTCGGGGGATAGATAACTATTTTGCCTCCAGATAGGCCCTTTCCAACGTAGTCGTTGGCGTCTCCTTCTACGCTCAAGCTGATTCCACGAGGTAGGAATGCTCCAAAACTTTGTCCTGCTGAGCCATTAAATTTTATTTGTATGGTATCTTCTGGCAGACCATCCCTTCCGTATTTTTTGGTGACCTCTGAGCCGAGTATAGTTCCTACTGTTCTATTGGTGTTCTCAATTTTCATCTCAGTTTTCACTCTCGCCTTGCTTTCTATCGACTCCTTACACAGCGGCAATAGCGTTGTTCTATCCAGTGAATTATCTAAGGAATGATTTTGCTCTCTAGTTTTGAATAGAGGGTGTTCTTCTAAATTGGGCACCTTCAGAATAGGAGAAAGGTCTAATCCTTTCGCTTTCCAGTGATTTAAGGCTGGAGCATAATCTAAAAAGTCAGCGCGTCCTATAATTTCTTGAACAGAGCGAGCACCTATTTCAGCTAGGTAGATTCTGATCTCTTCAGCAATGAATTTAAAAAAGTTCTCAACAAATTCAGGTTTGCCATTAAATTTTTTCCTAAGAACTGGGTCTTGGGTAGCGACTCCAACTGGACAGGTGTTTAGGTGACATACCCGCATCATAATGCAACCCATAACTACTAACGGTGCGGTCGAAAACCCAAACTCTTCAGCGCCTAATAATGCTGCAATGATGCAGTCTCTTCCGGTCTTTAGCTGGCCATCTACCTGTACCGATATACGGTCTCTTAGCTTGTTTCTTAAAAGCACTTGCTGCGTTTCGGCCAAACCTAATTCCCAAGGGACTCCAGCATGTTTCAGGGAGGTGACGGGTGAAGCACCAGTACCACCATCATAACCAGATATTAGAACCACATCGGAATGTGCCTTAGCAACACCAGCTGCTACGGTGCCTACGCCGACTTCTGATACAAGCTTCACATGCACCCTCGCTTCTGGGTTAGCATTTTTCAGGTCATGTATTAACTGAGCTAAATCTTCTATTGAGTAAATGTCGTGATGAGGTGGCGGGGATATTAATCCCACACCAGGAGTGGAGTATCTTACTTTAGCGACCCAAGGGTAAACTTTGTGGCCAGGGAGTTGGCCACCTTCCCCTGGTTTCGCGCCTTGGGCCATCTTAATCTGAATGTCATCCGCATTGACTAAGTATTCACTGGTAACTCCGAATCTTCCTGACGCGACTTGTTTTATAGCGCTGCGCCGTAAATCCCCATTTGAGTCTGGTGAAAATCTTTCTGGATCTTCCCCACCTTCGCCAGTGTTCGACCTGCCTCCTATTCTGTTAAGCGCTATTGCGAGAGTCTCATGTGCTTCTCCACTAATAGAGCCGTAGGACATTGCTCCAGTATGAAACCGCTTCATAATAGATTCTATTGATTCTACCTCTTCTACATTAATTGGTTTCGTGGTGGATTTAATCTTGAATAAGCCTCGTAAAGTAGCTCTGTTCTTGGATTGATCATCGACTAGCTCAGTGTACTCTTTGAAAATCTTAAATTGTCCGCTTTGGGTTGAGTGTTGTAACTTGAATACAGTATCGGGGTTAAATAAATGGTACTCTCCGTCTCTTCTCCATTGGTATTCTCCTCCAGAATCTAGCATTTGTTCACCCTGGCTATCGAAAGCACGTGTGAACCTCGCTCTCGTTTCAGCCTCAACTGTCTCTAACCCTATTCCTTCGAGGCGGGTGGGAGTGTCCGTGAAGTAAGTGTTGACGAATTCTGTGTTGAGACCTATGGCCTCGAATATTTGGGCACCTCTGTAAGATTGAATGCTAGAGATCCCCATTTTGGACATTATTTTGATTAAACCTTTGTTTACAGCTTTTATATAATTAATATTGTGATCTTCGTCGCTGCTTTCTAGGCTATTTAGTGCTAGGTAGGGATTCACCGCATCTGCTCCATAGCCTATTAAAACAGCAAAATGGTGAACTTCTCGTGGCTCACCAGATTCCACTATGATCGCAGTTTTAGCTCTATTTCCATTTCTTACTAGGTGATGATGGAGCGCGGCAGTATATAATGCGCTCGGGATAGGGGCTCTGCTATGGTCGGTTCTCTTATCAGATAGAGTTAGAAAGTTATAGCCATTGGCGATGGCATTATCTGCTTTTGCACAGATGTTTTTCAGAGCCTGTCTTATTCCTTGTTCTCTTTCTTCAACAGGGTATACGCAGCTAATACTTTTTCCGCGTAAATCATTGTGGTTGATATTTTTTATTTTTTTACAATCACTGTTATTTATTATCAGTGATGGTAGTCGTAATCGACGACAATTTTTTGATGAAGGCTCTAGTAAGTTATTTTCAGGTCCTATCAGACTCGAGGTTTGGGTCACTAATTCCTCTCTGATGCCATCTAAGGGAGGGTTCGTTACCTGAGCAAACAACTGTTTAAAATAGTCAAACAAGAGCCTTGGACGATTTGATAAGACTGCTAAAGCTGCGTCTGTTCCCATAGAACCAGTGGCCTCAATCCCATTTTCTGACATGGGCTGCATCAAAAGATTGAGGTCCTCTCGAGTGTAACCAAATAACTTTTGTAGAACTATCTTGCTCAAAGAGTCGTCCCCTTCGTGTTCTTCGGCTCCAGGTAAGTCAGACAAGTTGACTACCTCTTCATTTAGCCAATCTAGATAGGGTTCTTCTCTAATATATTTTTCTTTCAATTCTTCATCGTCGATTATACGCCCCTCATCAGTATCGACTAAAAAGATTCTGCCAGGTCTGAGTCTTTCTTTGAATTTTATATTTTCAGCAGGTATTTCTAAAACACCAACTTCTGAGGCCATAATTACCATATCATCCTTGGTCACATAGTAGCGAGATGGACGTAGGCCGTTGCGGTCCAATATAGCACCTATAACTTTGCCATCGGTGAAAGACATAGAGGCGGGGCCGTCCCAAGGCTCCATTAAACAAGAGTGATATTCGTAAAAAGCTTTTCTCTCTTTCGACATAGAACTATGACCACTCCATGCTTCAGGAATCATCATCAATATTGCTAGAGGAAGAGGTCTTCCGGTCATATGTAGAAACTCAACAACCTCGTCGAAAGATGCTGAGTCCGAAGCACCTTCTGTTACTACCGGGAACACTTTCTTCAAATCCTCTTCTAACTCTTTTGACTCGCACAGTGCCTCTCTGGCCTTCATCCAATTTCTATTTCCCCTGAGAGTGTTTATCTCTCCGTTGTGAGCAACAAAACGGAAAGGCTGTGCCAGAGGCCAGGATGGGAAGGTGTTAGTTGAAAAACGAGTGTGGACCATTGCTAGTGCACTCTCCATCCTATCATCCAGAAGCTCCGGATAGACTGACTCTAGTTGTGCTCCAAGAAGCATTCCTTTGTAGACAAAGGTTCTGGCGGATAAGCTTGGGAAATAAATAGCTTCTTTATAAAAAGTGCTCTCTTCGCGTTCGGCACGTTTGCGAATGATGTAGAGTTTTCTCTCGAAGGCCTCGCTAGTAGTGAGTTGTTCGCTTCTTGCGATGAAGACTTGTTCAATGTAG
>TARA_B100000674_G_scaffold89604_1_pt1 | contig 16040 bp, 14 predicted proteins | sample TARA_B100000674 | Tara Oceans TARA_B100000674 (sample SAMEA2622759) | marine metagenome | biome: marine biome (ENVO:00000447); feature: surface water layer (ENVO:00002042); material: "saline water (ENVO:00002010), including plankton (ENVO:xxxxxxxx)" | depth 5 m
ATCGCAGGAAGACGCGCATCTTTCAAGATTTTACGACATCACGTTATAGACAAATCGCCCCTACTACCTAATCCGGGTTGACCGGGAGTTAAAGGACCAAAGCGAAAACAGTTTGTTCTTGAAAATACAACTTAAGATGCTGATCCTATGGTCCAGACTTGGATATATAGTGCATATATGGCGGGCCCGCAGCGAAAGTGCCACAAAAACAACCCGCTAAATCGATACCAAGCACAGGTCCACGAGATGAGGACGGATCTGACAAGCAGCAAGGGATGGTGAATGTCGACAGGTAAACAGGTTCTGGTGGTTGAGGATGATGCCGCCCTTAGCCAGTCTCTGACGGAACAACTCAGACTTCATGAAGATTTTGAATGTGTGGTTGCCAATAGCGGCAAGGATGCGCTCGATCTGGCCAAGGATTCCTATTTTGACGTGATCCTGCTTGATGTCGGCCTGCCCGATATGGATGGCCGCGATGTCTGCAAGCTGATGCGCCGCGCCAATGTCAAATCGCCGATCATCATGCTGACCGGCGCCAATAGTGATTCGGATACCATCCTGGGTCTTGAGTCTGGCGCCAATGACTATGTCACCAAGCCGTTCCGCCTTAACGTGTTGCTGGCGCGCATCCGCGCCCATATCCGTCAGCATGAGCAAAGTGAAGATGCGGTCTTTGTCATCGGCCCTTACAGCTTCCAGCCCAGTGCCAAGATCCTGATCGAAACCGCGACCGAAAAGAAAGTCCGCCTGACGGAAAAGGAAACCTCGATCCTGAAATTCCTGTTTCGGGCCGGCGACAAACCGGTCAGCCGCGAAACCCTGCTCGACGAAGTCTGGGGTTATAACGCCGGTGTCACCACCCATACGCTGGAAACCCACGTCTATCGCCTACGCCAGAAGATCGAAAAGGACCCGTCAAACGCGGCGATCCTGATTACCGAGCCAGGCGGCTACAAGCTGATCCCCTGATCAGACGACGGTTTTTATCACCTGAAAAAAGAAAATCCCGCTGATGCGGGATTTTTTTGTCACAAAATTCCGGTTGGCGCGTCAATGTCCTCGGCCTGATTATCCACAGGAAAACACAAACCACGCGAATCGGCATAAAACGCACCAAAACAACATCAATTACAGGCGTTTTTACAGATTTTCGCCTCGAAATCGGATTTGAACACCAAAATTGGGCCGATTATTGCCCGATCAATAGCCTCGGGAGCCGAAAATAGCCGTCCCAACCCTAACATGGGTAGCACCAAACCGGATTGCAGCCTCGTAATCACCACTCATGCCCATGCTTTTGATTTTCAAACCATGGCGATCAGCAATCTTGCCAAGCAGGATGAAATGCGGGGCCGGTTCCTCATCAACCGGGGGAATACACATCAGGCCAATGATCGGAAGATCCAGCTCCTCACGGCACATCTTGATGAAGTCATCAGCGTCCTTTGGCGCGATGCCGGCCTTTTGTTCTTCCTCGCCGGTATTGATCTGAATGAACAGATCCGGGCAAGTGCCGGTGTTATCACGATGTTTGGCCAAAGCCTTGGCCAATTTCGGACGGTCCACGGTTTCGATCACGTCAAACAGGGCCACTGCATCCTTGAGCTTGTTGGTCTGAAGCGGCCCGATCAAATGCAGCTCGATATCGGGAAATTCGGCGCGCAGTTCCGGCCATTTGCCTGCAGCTTCCTGCACGCGGTTCTCGCCAAATACCCGCCTGCCATCAACAAGTGCCTTGCGCACATGATCGGCATCATGGTTCTTGCTGACACAGACCAGCGTCACATCATCCGGGTTACGACCCGCCGCATCACACGCCGCATTGATATTGCTCTGGATTTCGGCAAGGTTGGCCGCAACATCGGTTTTGTCAGATGACAGATCATGACTGCTCATGGATGATGGTCCTTCATCGGTAAGGCGTTCAGACACGGCATGTATAGCTGCCACATCGGGATAGTATCAATGGATAAGGCCCTGTTAAAGCAGGCACGCAGGCTCAATCTGCGCAATGGCGGCCCAAACTGCCCCATCCCGCCAATCGTTCTGATGACCGATGATCAAAGGATGCCCGATCCCGAAGCCGCCATCCGCGCCCTGCCTCGCGACAGCATGGTCATTTTTCGCCATTACGATCACCCGATGCGGGCCCAGATTGGCGCGAATTTACGTGCGACCTGCCGCGCCAAAGGCATCCCCTTCCTGGTGGCCAATGATCTGTCACTAGCTCTCCGGCTTGATGCCGACGGCATGCATTTCCCTGAATACCGTGCGCTGACTGATGCCGGCATTTATCAACGAATCCCGGAATATTTCCTCCGCACCTCGGCCTGTCATTCGCTGCAAACAATCCGACGGCTGGCCATGCTACCGAAACAGATCCGCCCTGATGGCGTCCTGATTTCGCCGATCTTCCCAACCAAGAGCCACCCGGGCGCCAATCCTATGTCGCAGGCCAATATCCGTCACATAACCGGGATCTGCCAACGCGCTAAAATGGCCCCAATCGGACTTGGCGGGATCAGCGCACAAACAATCGGAAATCTGCGGACTTCCGCCCTTGCGTCCGTCGCCGGGATCGGGTTTTCTGTCCCCAGCCACTCGCCATCCCGTTGACCGGAGTTCTCCCGAAAAATGCCCCGGGCCCCGCACCCTTCGCGCAAGACATTTACCCGTTTCGCTTCCCGGCAACCGTTTCAGTTCGGGTTGCCCAATGTCAGCGCCGCACTGATGCAAGTGTCTGACAACAGCCCGATCTATTTCACGCGCGCGACGTCGCTTCTGCGCCGTCAGGTGCTCGCAGGCGCACCCGGGGTGAAGATCAAATCAGACAGCTACCGGTTTCAGGTTCTGCCACGTGATGGTTGGGGGGAGCATAATTTTTCAAACAAATCCGTGCTGTTTCTGATCCCTGATGATGCGCTGGGGGACTGTGTTGGCATGGCGCTGTTTTTCCGCGCCCTCAAACAGCGGTTTGCGGATATCCGCATCGGAGTCCTTAATAGTGGCAGCGCATCGGACATCTTTGCGCTGGTGCCTGATATCGAGATTTTCCAGCTGTTTATCTCGAGCGCACAGCTCAAACGCTTTGATCACGTGATCGATCTTAGTGAGATGGAAGGCTGGCGCGACATCGCCACCATGCCAGTCAACCCGGAAGAAGCGCTCTGCGAGGCGTTCGGCATTCCGCCCGTACCGCTCGAAGACCGCAAGGTGCCAGCCGGAACCCGACGTAAAGTCGGCATCGTCCCCATGGCCTCCTCGCCACTTCGCACCTTGCCACCCAAACTGGTCAGTGAAATTACCGCGATGCTGGCCAAGCAGGATTGCGACATCACGCTTGTGCTCAATGCCTATCAGGGGGTGATGAAGGCCTACAAGGCGGCACTGAATGATCTTGGCACCAAAAGCGACGGCAATATCCGGATTATAGATGGCTTCAAAACCATCGGCGATCTGGTCAATTTCGTCGGACAGCAGGATTACCTCGTCGTCGCCGACAGCGGCCCCGCCCATATCTCGAAACTGTTTCAGATACCGGGCTTAGGCATCTACAGCTCTGCCGACGCCAAAACCCTGCAAGGCCGCCACAAAAACCTGCGCATCTGGCAGAGCGATTTCGTTGGTCCCCATTGTGCCGCCCCGTGTGGCCTCGCAAAACTGCGCGCCACAACAGACGGCAAAATCGGCTGTATGGGAAGTCTTAGTTTACCGATCACCGCTCTTCCCGACATCCCGGAAAAAGGCGATACCGCGCTGGCTCAAGCATTGGTGACAAGCACGCCCGTCCCCTGCGTCGCCCGTTTAAACGAAAACATTCCGGCAATTCTCGAAGAGATTGCCAAGGATCTGCTCTCCTCCTGAACATGGGTTAAGGCAATTGCCGCTTCCATCACACAACAGTCAAACAGACAAAAAGAAAGGGCGGCCGAAGCCACCCTTTCAAAACCAAACCTAATTCCGAGGAATTAGAAGGTCAGCGCAATACCTGTAACGGCACCATAACCGTCGTTGTCTTCTGCACCTTCGACTTCGTTGTCGAACCAGAAGACAGACGATCTCCATGCAATGCCTGCACCAAGGGTGTAAGACAGGCCAAGATCAACCTGGTTCAGTTCACCTGCACCGGTACGGCCGCCTGAGGTGCTGCCATCGCCATAGTCAGCATAACCATAGGTCAGGGACACAGCTGCTGCATCCATTGCGTAGGATACACCAAGATCGAACTGGTCGGTGTCGCTTACACGTGCGGACTGACGTTCGTTACGACCATAGTCGTCTTCGGTGTGCGAGTAGGAACCACCGATGGTGAAGTTGGCAATACCAACATTCACACCACCGCCATAAAGGTTACCTTCGGCCCAGTTTTCACCCATTGCAGAAACGCCGAGCGATACACCGTTGAAGTCGCCGGAATATTCAAGACCGACAGAAGCGATGTTGTCGCCATCACCAGCGGTGTCGTCATGGTACCCGCCGATCGAACTGCCCGATATTACATCGGTGTCGAACGAACCGTTGCGACCACTATCGTCAGCAAAAGATACACCTGCACGGAAGCCACTGATGCTCGGGGTGTAGTAGGTTGCACGATTCTGGTCACCAGCACGTGAACTGGTATCAATCAGGTAAGAGTCAACCCAGATCGACAGGTCACCATCGTTAACACCGACCGGGCCAACAGCCGGAGCAGCAAGCTGCATGGAGTCAGCTGCAGAGTCGTTTTTACCGAGTTCCAGACGACCGAAGCCACCGTTAATATACAGGTACTGTTCGTCGATCTGGTCAGAGGAAGTTTCACCTTCAAGTTCGACAACAGCACCAACTTCGATACCGTTATCAAGCGTCGTTGAACCAGTGAAGTGAATCTCGGTGTTGGACTGGAACGCGTTTTTACGACCACCAGCACCAGTGTTGTCTTCATCAGCGAAGCCAATCCACTGATTCATGAAACCGCCAACAGAAAGCTGAATCGGCTCGGAAGCCTGTGCAGAACCCGCTGCAGCAACAGCAACAATCGCGCTGGTTGCAAAAAGAATCTTTTTCATCATTACCCTCGAAGAAAAGCGTTTAGGGACGATAGAATCAACAAACAACTCCACCGTTCTCACCGGAAGGATAAAGCCACGCTAATGACCATCGGTCAATAATGATAAATGACCATTGGTTATTTAAATCACACAGCGTTGCACAATAGCCACACCTACCGTCCTGTGTCTTTCCGAAACCCCATCCTTCTCTTTTTAGATAGAACAATCACATCCAGTTCCCATATGTGACCATTAGTCATTTTTGGAAATATTGCGCCGTACGATCGCACGAGCATCGGTTTGCACCAAGATACTAAAATGCTCTTGCTGGTATCTCTCTATCTAAAGAATAGTCGCTCAAAAATACAAAAGACTTTCCGATAAAGGCCACTCGGATGTGTAGGTTCAAAATGCAATCCACACAGTCCCTCGTCGTAGGCACCCTCTGTTATACAAATAAAAAAGGGGTGGCCGAAGCCACCCCTTTCGTCTGTTTCAAATTCCGAAGAATTAGAAGTCGAGACGCAGACCGGTAACAACACCATATGCATCGGTGTCCGTGCCGCCCTGTACATCGTTTTCACCCCAGAAGATGGACGAACGCCAAGAAACACCTGCACCAAGTGCATAACGGAGACCAAGGTCAATAGCCTGGGTTTCAACATCATTGGTCGGAGCTTCGTCATCCTGATATGCATAGGTCAGGGAGATGGAAGCTGCGTCCATTGCGTAAGCTACGCCAATGTCAAATGCATCAGTGTCGCCGCCACGGTCAGAAGTCGCGCTCTCGGAGATACCGTAGTCATCTTCGATGTGACCCCAAGAAGAACCAACGGTGAAAGCACCGAAGCCAACATTGGCGCCGATACCATACCAGTTACCTTCACCCTGGTTTTCACCTTCAGCCGACAGGCTGACGCTGATGCCATCGAAGTCACCGCTATATGCGATAGCGGCAGAAACAATGCTCATGCCGTCGCCAGCGGAATCGCTGTGGTAACCACCAACGCTGGTCGTGCCATTCGAGGTAGAGGTGGTGCTGTCGAAGGTTCCGTTGGTTTTGCTGTTGTCAGCATACGAAACGCCAGCCTGGAAGCCACCCAAAGACGGGGTGAAGTAGGTTACACGGTTCTGGTCACCAGAGGACGGAACGGTATCGATCAGCGCAACGCCGTTAACCCAAGAGGTCATGTCACCGTCGTTTACACCAACCGGACCAACAGCCGGAGCAGTGATCGACATGGAGTCAGCAGCAGAGTCGTTTTTACCGATTTCGAAACGACCGAAGCCGCCGCTGATGTACAGGAACTGCTCGTCGATCTGATCGGTGGAAGTTTCTGCTTCGAGTTCGATGTGCGCGCCAACCTGGATACCGTTATCAAGAATGGTTTCACCATCGAAGTAAACTTCAGCGTCAGACTGGAAAGCATTTTTTGCTTCACCGGTGTCGGAGTCAGCGATACCAGCCCACTGTTCCATGTAACCACCCAGCGACAGAGTGATCGGTTCGGAAGCCTGTGCGGCACCAGCGAAACCGAAAGCGGCCATCGCGCTACCAGCAAGAAGAATCTTTTTCATCTTTTCCCTCAACGTCTTTGCATGCGTTTTACGCAACAAATATATTTGGACAGCTTTTGCCGCCCGGTTCGCTGAAGATGGAGCCATCGTTGACGGACGAAGTCAACAACGGCTGTGGCAGAAAAAGCACATTGCCGGTTAACTGTTGTAAAAAAAACACACTCGTTTCCTTTGCCCCGAAACGAAATGCCGCATATATTGCTGTTCAACTTGAATTATCAATTGCTAACCGGGGTCGAACTGGCGTGCGTAATTCTGTATTGAAACTCTCGGCACTTTGCTCACTCATTGTTTTGCTCACTGGCTGTGGCGCAGGCACCCAAACTGATTACGACAGCTATCCAGGCTCAGCTCCAGGCGATCAAAGGGTCGGAACCGAAGGAAGAGCTGCGACAAAAGCAGACGTAAAAGAGCGTGGCGGCCTGTTTGGCGGAGATGGCTTGAATATCTTTGGTGGAGAAGAGAAGAAAGAAGGCCCAAGCTCCGGCATCGGGGTTAACAGCTTCCTGTGGCGTGCGACACTTGATACCCTGTCGTTCATGCCCTTGAATTCCGCTGATCCATTTGGTGGTGTTATTATTACCGACTGGTACACGCCGCCGGAATCTTCCGATGAACGCTTTAAGCTGACAGCATACATCCTCGGGACTGCGCTGCGCTCAGATGCCATCAAAGTTTCCGTCTTCCGTCAGGTCAATGTTGGTCCAAACCAGTGGCAGGATGCGGTGGTTGAGCCAGGTACAGTGACTTCAATGGAAGATGCGATCCTGACCCGTGCGCGTCAGTTGCGCATTGACAGTGCGAACTCCGAATAAGGCTTATGTCGAAAGACACAGACTATATATCGCCGGAATACAACCCCCACTCGCTGCAACGCGACTGGGGGTTTCTTATATGCGAGCAACACCCTGAGATAATTGAAGCATTCTCAGGAAGTCTGTCAGATCTTCGCGCGAGGCTGCATGAATCATCTGTCGGGAAATTCGCGCAGAACGATGCGAACGCGCCCCTAACAGCGGGCGCACCGGCAAAGGTGACAACGGATGGCCTCGCAGCAAATCGTTCGTCACTTTATGATGAAGTCGGGCTGGATATCCTGACACTCGCATTGCTGTCAGATGTTCCGGCACACCGGTCGTTACACCTGACACAAAACAGCCTGATCGGGCATTGGCGTTGGTTACGCGACGTCTGGCGATACTGTGCAAGACATCCTCAATGTGATGCACCACCGCATCCACACAGTACAGTGACAACAGCCCTGCAGAGCGGCAAAAACAACCTTGCCATCGCACACTTGCGTGACCTGTTCAAAAAGGTTCAACAAGCCCCGAATGATGCCGGGCTCTGTATTTCTTTCCTGAGCAGCCTATCTCTGTTTTGCCCTTTTATCGGAACCGAACTATTGTGGCGCCAGGGATGGATTGATCATGATCCGGTCAGCCGGTCCCGCACCACAGGAATTAGAGGTACAATTGAATGACGTTGCGCGCGGCTCTTCCGATTCTCGCACTTCTGGCCCTAACAACACTCAGCGGCTGCGGATTTCGTCCGCTCTATGCCACGGCGGGTGATGACTACAATACCGCCGCCAACATGGCCCAGGTAAAGGTCGCCCTGATCAACGACCGCGTCGGCCAATTAACCCGAAATGCCTTGCTCGAAACCCTGACCCCGCGCGGACAAAGTGCAACCCCGATTTATGACCTTAAGGTCAGTTTGACGGAATCGACGAGTGAGCAAGGTTTCACCAAAGACAATGAAGCCACAATCGCCGATTATCAGATTTCAGCGAGTTACCAAGTCACACGCCGGTCCGACACCAAAGTCCTGCGAAGTGGCACGGTCCGTGCCCTCACTAGCTACAACATCGTCGATTCGGATTTCGCCAGTATTGAGGCTGAAGACGCCGCCCGCAGGGACGCTGCACGTAATCTTGCTCAGCAGCTGGCCAACCAAGTCGCAATTGGCCTTCGGTCGCAGTAAACCTCTTCCTAAAAACTCCACCCCCCTAACGAACCACAAGGCGCATCATGAAGCTTAAGGCAGCACAGGTTGAAAACTTCTTGCGCGCCCCGGATGCGAAGGCCCAGCTCGTTCTGATTTATGGCGAGGACGAAGGCCTTGTGCGCGAACGTGCGATTCGCCTGGCCAAAACCGTGGTTGAGGACCTCAAGGATCCCTTCCGCGTGATCGAGCTCGGCACCGCACAGCTGAAGGAAGATGCTGGCCGCCTGCGTGACGAATCTGCCGCCATGAGTTTCGGGGGCGGGCGCCGCGTGATCCGACTCCGCGATATTGGTGACGCACAGGCACCTGTGATTGCCGACTTCCTTGGCGATCCCGCTGGGGATGCCCTGATTGTCATTGAGGCCGGGAGCCTTCCGACCCGCTCCAAACTGCGTCAGGCGGTTGAAAAGGCCGGCAATGGCATGGCCCTGCCCTGTTATGCCGATGGCGCACGTGACATCGAAACCCTGATCCATTCGATCATGGAAGAACACAAACTGCGCATTGACCGCGATGCGACCAGCTATCTGGTCGCCAATCTCGGCTCGGACCGCATGATTTCACGTAGCGAGCTTGAAAAGCTCGCCCTCTATGCGCTGAAGGACGGTCAGGTCACCCTGACCGATGCCATGGCCTGTGTGGGTGACAGCTCCGCACGTCATTATGACGATGTCATTCAGGCCGTTTCACAGGGCAATGTCGTCAATCTTGATGCCGCCCTGACCCGGTTGGTGGAAGAAGGTCTTAACCCGGTGGGTGCCCTTCGCATGATGATCAGCTATTTTCAGAAGCTGCATCTGATCAAAGGCCAGGTCTCCCAGGGCGCCAGTATCGATCAGGCGATGAAATCACTCCGCCCGCCGCTGTTTTTCAAGGCCGCCGATCAGTTCCGCGCCAACCTGAATTACTGGGCGGTCAATAACCTGCAGCGCGCCCTGCAAATCCTGCTGGAAGCCGAAAAGGACTGCAAAAGCGGTCTGGCGATCCCGGAAACCATTGCGCACCGCGCCATGATCAAGGTCGCGGTTGCCCGCCAGAAACAGGTCCGGCGCTAACCACCAACCGTAGCCGCCGGCCCCGGTCGCCAATACCCAAGAAAATAGGCATGCCACACACTGTGACATGCCTACAAAAATCAGAGTGACCCTGGCACCAGGATTTAAGGATCGGGCACCTCAAAGTACGCGCTTCACCTCAACCGATCCCCGGCGCGCTTTCGAGTCTTCTTCCTTAAGCTTCTTGAGCTGATCGATCTTTGCGCGATCAAGGTCCTTCATGCTGGTTTTGGTTACGGCTTTTTTCCCGTGCCATCTGTAACCTCCGCCGCGATCAGATCATCAAGCTCGTCCTCGCTGACTTCTTCGCTTTCGATCGGGTCATCGCCTTCGGGCCCATCAATGACGAAATCATCGTCTTCGCCTTCGGGCAATGTCGCATCGGCAATGGTTTCAAGCTCCGCCGTCAGGTCTTCATCATCCGAATCGTCATCTTCGATAAACATCGAATCGAATTCGTTCTCGTCCGAATCCGCTGAGCTCGCCTCGACCTCATCTTCGCCAAGTTCGCTGGCCTTGCCATGGGTCAGGCGCTGCAAGATATCGTCAAGCTGCTCAAGCGTGTCATAACGAATCGAGATTTTGCCAGACGCCCCGTCAAAGTCGATATTGACCGCCAACCCCAACATATTGCTAAGGTCACGCTCCAGAGCCACTGTATCTGGGTCCTTCTCGGCCGATGCAACGCCTGATGACTTCTTCGGACGCGAAGTCTTGCCGCCATCGGTTTTGACAAGCTTTTCGGCCTGTCGGACGTTCAGGCCTTTCTTGACGATCTGACCGGCAAGTTCGACCGCGTTGTCTGCACCCAGAAGGGCGCGTGCATGGCCAGAGCTTAACACCTTGTCCGAAAGCATCTGCTTGATCGGTGCCGGCAGGCTCAGAAGACGCAGGCTGTTGGCAATGTGGCTACGGCTTTTGCCGAGCGCCTGACCAAGCGCTTCCTGCGTGTGGGAGAACTCGCTCATCAGGCGGTTGTAGCCTTCGGCTTCTTCCAGCGGTGACAGATCCTGACGCTGCAGGTTTTCAATCAGGGCAATTTCGGCCGTTTCGCGGTCGTCAAATTCGCGCACCAGAACCGGCACTTCATGAAGCTGTGCCCGCTGTGCTGCGCGCCAGCGACGCTCACCAGCGATGATTTCATAGGTGGTTTCACCCGTCGAAGAAGCACGTACCAGAATCGGCTGAATGATGCCCTTTTCGCGGATCGAAGCCGCCAGATCATCAATCGCGTCATCATCAAAATTGCTGCGCGGCTGGAACGGCGAAGGTTTCAGATCGGTAATCGCAATATGCTGCGTCGTGCCGCCGGGTCCCGGATGGGCCGCCGCGGCATCATCGCCACTGGCGGCTACCGCAACATCTTCGTCCTCTTCGCCCAGAAGTGCAGACAGTCCCCTTCCCAAGCCGCGTTTTTTTGCTTCGCTCATGCTTTCACCCCTTCGCGTTTCAGGACTTCGCTCGCAAGATTCAAATAGGCCCGTGAACCCGGGCACTTCATGTCATAGACCAGCACCGGCGTGCCGTGGCTGGGTGCCTCGGAAACGCGGACATTGCGCGGAATCACCGTGCGATAGACCACGTCGCCAAAATAGTCGCGCACGTCATTGGCCACCTGGGCCGACAGGTTGTTGCGCTTGTCATACATGGTCAGGACAATGCCCTGGATCTCAAGGTTCGGGTTGAACGCCTTCTTGACCCGCTTGATGGTCCGGACCAGATGGCTGACACCTTCAAGGGCAAAGAATTCACATTGCAACGGCACCAGAACCGCATCGGACGCCACCAGTGCATTCAGGGTCAAAAGGCCTAGGGATGGCGGGCAGTCAATCAGGACGTAATCAACATCCTGCGGCAGTTTGCCAAGCGATTCCTTAAGCTGCGTCTCGCGACGTTCGAAATCGACCAGCTCGATCTCCGCCCCCGAAAGATCCATGCCCGACGGCACGATGCTAAGCCGCGGGATCGAGGTTTCCTTGCGCGCTTCTTCCAGCGTATTGCCGTTGATCAGCACGTCATAGGAACTGATTTCGCGATCGGACGGACGCAGGCCCAAACCGGTACTGGCATTGCCCTGCGGATCCAGATCAACAATCAGAACCCTCTGGTTCACCGCCGCCAGTGCGGTTGCCAGATTGATCGTCGTGGTGGTTTTGCCCACCCCGCCCTTCTGGTTGGCCACGGCGATGATGCGCGGACGATTTCCGACACCCTCTGATTTCGTCGAAAGCGGCAAATCAATAACATCCGTCACCGGCCCACTCCTTTCAAGATCATCACGACACCGTCCGGGTCTACCAGGCTGGCATGCGTGGTTACATCAAATGTCCAACCGGCGCCGCGCGCGTCCGCCAGCTCATCCTCAAAGGCACGTCCCTTCAGCAGCACATAATGGCCGCCGTCTTTCAAATGGCGCTGCCCCAGCTCGAGAAGCTTGGGCAAGGGCGCAAAGGCGCGCGCCGTAATCACATCGGCCTGGCGTGGTGCCGCGGCCTCAATCCGTTCGCGGGCAATTTCGGTCTGACCGAGCACACCACACACCCTGGCGGCTTCCATCAGGAAGACGGTCTTCTTGGTATTGGATTCCATCAGGGTGACATTGTTCGCGCCAAGGATCGCCAGAACGATGCCCGGGAACCCGGCACCTGACCCGAAATCAACGATTTTGCCATCAACGGCAACGTCGGAAAGATGCGGCCAAAGCTGTGCGGAATCCTGTAAATGACGTCCCCAAACGTCTTCGGCCGTGCTGGCGCCAACGATATTAATCCGTGGCTGCCACTTCACGACGAGGTCTGCATACTGGTTGAGGCGGTCCAATGTTTCACGTGAAACATTCAAATCCTGCTCAAACCAGGTTTTTACGGGTGTGGAAATTGTCTGCATATTTGATTTATAGGCCGAGCCCAAAAAACACTCCAGTCTTGATTTTTGCACTTTTGTGTTTTTGCTCGCGTCGGATGCGATAAAACCGGAATAAAACACATCAAATGTTTCACGTGAAACATTCCAACGCTTAAAACGGATCTTCCGGACACCATTTCCTCGAATAATCGAGGAAATTGGACGAGCGATCCCCTACCGCAAACCGAGTCGACTCAGCCCACAAGGTAAAACACGTGCGACTCGGCAGAATATCGACCTGTATGGGAATGACAGTCTGGCTGCCCACCGGCGCCCGTTCCTATTCTCCGTGTCTTGACTTCCCCTGCAAACTCGTGAGTGCATCACTCCATAGCCCGCATCTCTGTCTGTCCGCCATCGCTATAGCCGATACGACAACACCCGGCCGATGGTCTGGCCGGGTGTTGGATCTGGATCAGATGTGTCTGGTGAGGACACTTTATATATAGGGTCGCAATCAGTGCTGACCGGTTGCTGAGTGATCAGGCGGTGCGGGTTGCGACCGCGTTCTGATGCTTGTGGCTTTTGATATGGCCGAGCAATGCCGTGACAGCTGCCGGGGTGACGCCCGGGATACGCGATGCGGCGCCGATGGTTTCCGGCTGGATTTCTTTGAGCTTGAGACGGATCTCGGCCGACAGACCGCCGACCTTATCGAAATCAAGCCCGCGCGGCAGACGCAATTCCTCGTCCCGGCGGAAGGCGGCAATGTCGGCCGCCTGGCGATCAAGATAGCCTTTATACTGGGCATCAATCGACACCTGCTCCTTGATCGCCGAATCAAGTTCGCCCAGCTGCGGCCAGACCTTGGTCAAGGTATCGAAGTCAATATCGGGATAGGCCAGCAGGTCATAGGCCGACCGGCGTACCCCATCCTGATTGATCTTGATGTCGAACTTGGCCAAACCATTCGGGGTTTCGGTCAGTTCTGAGACCTCGGTCTTCGCTGCATTCAATGCCGACTTCTTGGCATCCCAGGCGTGCGCACGGGTCGATGCGATACAACCGATATCAAGACCGCGATCGGTCAGACGCTGATCGGCGTTATCGGCACGCAGCATCAGGCGATACTCGGCGCGCGAGGTAAACATGCGATAGGGCTCGCGCGTGCCAAGCGTGACCAGATCATCGATCATCACGCCAATATAGGCATCGGCACGATCGAGGATAAATTCGCGTTCACCGCCACCAGCGATGAGTGCGGCATTGACGCCGGCAATCAACCCCTGCCCGGCAGCTTCTTCGTAACCGGTGGTACCATTGATCTGCCCGGCAAAGAACAGGGCCGCGACCTTTTTGGTCTCCAGCGTATGGCGCAATTCGCGCGGATCGACAAAGTCATATTCCACCGCATAACCCGGACGGAAGATCTCGACCTTTTCCAGACCCGGAATGGTCGCCAGCATGGCAAGCTGAACATCTTCGGGCAGCGAGGTTGAAATACCGTTCGGATAGATGGTCGGATCATCGAGGCCTTCGGGCTCAAGGAAAATCTGATGCTGATTTTTCTCGGCAAAGCGCACGACCTTATCTTCGATGGACGGGCAATAGCGCGGACCGCTGCTTTGGATTTTGCCGCTATACATCGGCGCACGATCAAGGTTGGCGCGGATGATTTCGTGGGTCGCCTCGGTCGTCCAGGTCATATGACACGGGATCTGCGGCACGGTAATTTCTTTGGTCAGGAACGAAAACGGCTCTGGCGGAGTGTCGCCCGGCTGTTCCTGCAGGCTGGCCCAATCGATGGTGCGGCCATCAAGACGCGCCGGGGTTCCGGTTTTCAAGCGTCCTAATCGGAAATCATATTTTGCCAGTGTCTCGGACAGTCCGGTTGCCGGGGCATCACCCATGCGGCCGGCGGGCTCAGTATGCTCGCCAATATGGATCAGACCATTGAGGAACGTGCCCGTGGTCAGCACCACCGCACCGGCAAGGTACTCGGTGCCATCGCCCGTAACCACACCCTTGATCCGGTTCTGATCATCAATAATCAGGTCTTCAACACCGCCTTCAAGGATGGTGAGATTCTCCTGCTCGTTCAGGATATCCTGAACCGCCTGACGATAAAGCTTGCGATCGGCCTGGGCGCGCGGGCCGCGGACTGCTGGCCCCTTGGATCGATTGAGCATACGGAACTGGATGCCGGCACGGTCAATCGCGCGGCCCATCACACCATCAAGCGCATCGACTTCGCGTACCATATGTCCCTTGCCCAGACCACCGATGGCCGGGTTGCACGACATTTCCCCGATGCGATCGGCACGGTGCGTGACCAGTGCCGTACATGCGCCCATGCGCGCGGCTGCTGCTGCGGCTTCGCATCCGGCATGGCCACCGCCGACCACAATCACATCAAAGCGGTTATTTGGCACGTTCTGTGACATCGACTTCCTCACTCAATTCCCGCTGCTTATCATGCTTCGGGCGTGAACCTTGTTTGGTTCGAATAGGTATTTCTGGTCGGCTTGTCGTCCAATGTTTCACGTGAAACATTGTCGTGATCAAAATCTAACAACTCTCACCTAACTCTATTTGCCGATACAGAAGTCCCCGAAGATAATATCGAGCAAATCTTCCACATCGACGCGTCCGGTAATCTTGCCGATTTCGCGAACAGCAAGGCGGACATCCTCTGCCGCCAGTTCTGCGATTTCGGTCTGCAATCCGCGATCCAGATGATCGCTGGCACTTTCAAGTGCCCGCCGATGGCGCAGCCGTGTCAGCGGCACGGGCCCGGCAAAATCGAGCCCCTCTTTTACGCGAGTCTCCAGCAGTTGCAAGAGGCTTTCCATCCCCTGCCCGGTCATGGCCGATATGGCCAAAACGGGAAGCTCAAGCGTACGACCATCGGCCGACGTCCCCTGCCACTGTGCCGGAATGTCGGTCGCATCCGGCGCATCAACCTTGTTGATCAGTATAAGCGTCTTGTCATCGATCAGACGCGCGGCCTCCGGATCGATATTCGGCCAATCTTCGCGGTCAATCACCACCAAACGCAGATCAGCGTTTTCAGCCCGTGCCGTCGCCCGACGCACACCCTCGGATTCAATGACATCAACGCTTTCGCGCAGACCCGCCGTATCAACCATGGTGACCGGGAAGCCGCCAAGATCAAGGTGGACTTCGATCATGTCGCGGGTGGTCCCGGCGATCTCGGAAACAATGGCGGCATCGCGCTGCGCGAGCCTGTTCAGCAGGCTTGATTTACCGGCATTGGGCGCGCCGAGGATCACGATCTGGAAGCCTTCGCGCAGGCGTTCGCCACGGCGATTATCGGCCAGATGGCGTTTGACTTCGTCACTGACAGCGCGCAAATCGCCATGCACCACTGGCACGATGCCGTCGGGCAGATCTTCGTCGGGAAAATCAATATCGGCCTCGATATGGGCCAGCGCCTTCATCAAACGCGCGCGCCAGCCTTCATAGAGCGTACCCAATTCACCGGCCATCTGGCGTACGG
>TARA_B100000674_G_scaffold63509_1_pt1 | contig 15997 bp, 12 predicted proteins | sample TARA_B100000674 | Tara Oceans TARA_B100000674 (sample SAMEA2622759) | marine metagenome | biome: marine biome (ENVO:00000447); feature: surface water layer (ENVO:00002042); material: "saline water (ENVO:00002010), including plankton (ENVO:xxxxxxxx)" | depth 5 m
TCAACCCCGCCTGTGGAGGCCGGTCCTAGCCGCTAGCAGCAATGGAGCTATTGCTACCCTTTACCTTATTGTTCTTTGCCACAGCGCTGGGTTGGCTGTTGGGGAGGCGCTCGCAGAGTCGTTCGGGGGGGGCGGGAAAAGGTCGTGATGACGCCTATTACCACAGCCTGCGCTTTCTGCTCAGTGAGCAGCCTGGCACCGCTGTTGATGAATTCATTCAGGCCATTGCCGTCAATGAGCAGACCCTGGATACCCATCTTTCCTTGGCGCGATTAATGCGTGGCAAGGGCGAATTGGAAGCGGCTACGCGGATTCACCAGAACCTGTTGGCGCGACCAAACCTTCCCAAAAGTGGCTTGCAGCAGGTGCATCTGGAGCTGGCTAAGGATTACATATCCGCAGGCTTACACGACCGGGCTGAGCGACTATTGCGGGACTTGGTGGCGGAGGCGAGTGAGAACGAGGCCGAGGCACTCGACTACCTCCAGCAAATCTATCAGGCCGAGAAAGACTGGGAAAAGGCGATCGCCGTTGCGAGACGACGCTTGCCCAAGCGTGGTTGGCTACTTAAACAAAAAGCTGACAGCGATCCGCAAGTTTCGGTGGCATTGAGTCACTATTATTGTGAGCTCGCCGACGAACGCGCCTCTGCTGGAGATTGGACTCAGGCGAAATCGATATTGCAAAAAGCGCGGGAGGCCGACGCCGAAAACCCGCGGGCGGCAATGTCATTGGCGAAGTTAGTAATGGACGAACAGCCCGAGTGTGCGCTGAATTTATTGCACGCTGTCGCGGAGGGGCAACCCGCTTATGCCAGCGAAATACTGCCTCTGTTTCGCGATGCTTTCAGTCGTCTTGCCGATGCGCCGTCATACTCTCAGGCGCTGCGTGCGCTGGCACAGGTGACGCAGAGCTCTACCTTGCACAACGAGGTGGCGAAAGAATTCGAGAGCCTTGAGGCGGCGCGAGCCTACCTTAAAGACGCGGTGTCTCAGCGGCCGACGATAAAATTACTGTTGGCGCTGCTTGAGCGGGAATTGGATGCAAGCGAATCCGGGCGAGAAATTGTGTCCGAGTTACATAGTTTATGTGCAAGTCGGCCCAGTTATTGTTGTCGACATTGCGGCTTTTCGGGTCGGAAACAACACTGGCTGTGTCCCAGCTGCGAGCAGTGGGGTACTATTGCGCCCATCCGTAGTAGCCAAGGCGATTAACTTTCCATGACCACGCATTCTCCTGTACTGGTTGCACTCGATGTCGCAACGGAAGAAGAGCTTCTTAAACTTGTTGATCAGCTTGACCCCAGCGAGTGTCGCGTCAAGGTGGGTAAAGAGCTGTTTACCCTATTTGGACCTAAGGTCTTGGATATCCTGCACCAACGCGGTTTCGAGGTATTCCTGGATCTGAAATTCCACGACATTCCCAACACTGTGGCGGCGGCTGTGAGAGCGGCGGCTGAGCGCGGTGTGTGGATGGTCAATGTTCATGCCAGCGGCGGCTCGGCAATGATGAAGGCGGCGCGCGAGGCCTTGCAGCCCTATGGTGACAAGGCGCCGATTCTTATTGCGGTGACGGTACTGACATCCATGGGTGAGAATGAGCTGTCAGAGCTGGGCGTCGAGCGCAGCGCCGCTGAGCAAGTGAGCCATCTCGCCCGTTTGGCCCAAGACAGTGGCATGGACGGTGTGGTTTGCTCTGCACAGGAAGCCGAGAAACTCAGAGCAGAGCGTGGGGATGGTTTCTTGCTGGTTACGCCGGGTATTCGCCCCCGCGATAGTGCTAGCGATGATCAGCAACGCATTGCCACGCCGGAGGACGCCGTGCGAATGGGCAGCAACTATTTGGTTGTTGGTCGTCCAATTAGTCGCGCCGCCGAGCCTTTGGCCGCGCTACGTGATATTAACCGAGCACTCGGTGTCTGAGCTCACTCGGACGTCGATCGGTGATAATGCCTTTTCAAATTGAATTACGAATACAGGGAATAGAGCAGTAATGGCGGTAATTGATGTATTTAATGGCGATGCTGACGGACTGTGTGCGCTGGTGCAGTTAAGGTTAGCCGACCCCCAGGAAAGCCAACTCGTCAGCGGTGTTAAGCGGGATATCGCCTTGCTCGATCGAGTAGAGGCTGGTGAGGGGGACCGGGTAACCGTGTTGGACGTGTCGCTTGATAAAAACCGGGAAGGGTTAACGGCATTGCTGGCCAATGGGGCAGAGGTGTTCTACGTCGACCACCACTTTGCTGGAGATATTCCGGAGCACGCGAAGCTGTCTACAAAAATCAATACTGCTGCAGACGTCTGCACGAGCTTACTGGTAAACGGGCATCTGCAAGGTGAATACGCCCTGTGGGCAATTGTCGGCGCTTATGGCGACAACCTGCGCAAGAGCGCGCAAACCTTGGCTGCACAGCAAAATGTTGCCGAGGCGGACCTCGAAAAACTTGAGAATCTGGGAATTTATCTCAACTACAACGGCTACGGTGCCAGTTTGGATGATCTCCATTTCACACCCACAGAGCTGTTTGCAGAGTTGCTGCCGTTCAGCAATCCCCTCGACTTTATAGCCGATTCGGCAGGCACGTTTAGCAAGCTGGAGTCGGGCTACCACAGTGATATGACCGCCGCCGCGCAATTGCCGCCGGTTCGCAGCAGTGATATTGCGGCGGTTTACGTATTACCCAATGAGCGCTGGGCGCGCCGCGTGAGTGGTGTATACAGCAATGACCTTGCCAACGCTCACCCGGACCGGGCCCATGCGGTGCTCACTGAAAAAGCCGATGGTAACTATCTGGTTAGCATTCGCGCGCCGCTCAACAACAAACGCGGCGCTGATGAGTTTTGCCGTCAATTCCCAACAGGCGGCGGACGAGCCGCGGCAGCGGGGATTAACGACTTGGCCGGTGATACGCTCGAACATTTCTGCGAGCAGTTCGAGACATTCTACCGGAGCCTAGCTGACTAAAATGCTCACCCTAGATGCTTGGCTGACACTGGCAGTGATCGCCGCCTGTTTGACGGCACTGATTTTCAGCCGGCGACCCGCTGACATGGTGCTGTGTGGTGGTGTCACCGTGCTGTTGCTGCTGGGCGTCCTAACGCCGGAAGAAGCGCTGGCGGGCATGTCCAATGAGGGTATGGTCACGGTGGGCGTGTTGTTTATTGTCGCCCAAGCCCTGTCAGAGACCGGTGTGGTGAGCTGGATTTCCAACAACGTGCTGGGGCGCCCCAAATCGGCCGGTGCTGCACAGCTGCGTTTGATGACGCCGGTGGCGGTATTTAGCAGTATTTTGAATAACACGCCGGTAGTCGCGATGTTAATCCCCGCGGTGCGGGACTGGGCAAAGCGCAATGGCTTGTCGGCCTCACAATTGATGATGCCGCTGAGTTACGCTGCCATTGTTGGCGGTACCTGTACCCTGGTTGGCACCAGTACCAACTTGGTGGTGAACGGCATGATGCTGCAGGTACTCCCTGAGCAAGGGCTGGGCATGTTTGAACTGGCCTGGATCGGTGTGCCCTGCACCGTGCTGGTGATTCTGTTCATACTGTTATTTTCTAGGCGGTTACTGCCTGATCGTGGTGGCCAGGACGAGCGCTTTGGCGATACTCGTCAATACATAGTCGAAATGTTGGTCGAGCCGGGCAGTCCAGTGGTGGGGCAAAGCATCGAAGAAGCGGGACTGCGGCAACTGCCGGGTATGTTTCTCGTCGAGATCGTGCGTGCTCAGCAAATAATCACCGCTGTTTCGCCTAATGAAAAATTGCTTGCGAATGATCAGTTGGTATTTGCTGGAGACGTCCGTTCCGTCGTTGACTTAAAAAATGTTCACGGTTTAAAACTGGCGGAGAAACAGGTCTTTAAGCTTGAGGCCGGCAATCTAAACCGCTGCTTGGTTGAGGTGGTGATTTCACACAACTTCCCCCAGCTTGGCCGGCGCGTGCGTGATATGCGCTTTCGTAATCATTATGGTGCCGTTGTTATCGCGGTGTCCCGCAATGGCGAGCAACTAAAGGGAAAGTTAGGGGATATCGAGCTGGAGGCGGGCGATACGCTTTTGCTCGAAGCCCATGAGGACTTTGTTAGTAACCAGCGTTATTCGCGCGATTTTCTATTGGTGAGCGCCATTGAAAATTCTCGCCCTGTTCGTCATGAGCATCGCCTGCGTGCTTCGCTGATCATGTTGGGGATGGTCCTCAGTGTCGCATTTGGCTGGTTATCGATGCTTAAAGCCGCATTTTTGGCAGCGAGTTTAATGATCCTGACACGATGCATACAGGCGAATGAAGCCCGCCGCAGTATCGATTGGCAGGTGCTATTGGTAATCGCGTCTTCGATTGCTTTGGGTGGGGCGATGGAGAAAACCGGCGCGGCGTCAGCCATAGCGGAAGGCCTCGTTAACATCGCTGCGGGTTCGCCGGTCGCGACATTGGCGGCAATTTTTCTCGTGACAGCGTTGTTCTCCGCGGTGATTTCCAATCTTGCTGCCGCGGTTATTGTGTTCCCCATCGCCCTGGCGGCCAGTCAGCAGCTAGAGGTCAGTCTATTACCTTTTGCGGTAACCTTGATGATGGCCGCATCGGCAAGTTTTGCCACGCCGATTGGTTATCAAACTAACCTGATGGTCTACGGCCCTGGGAACTATCGCTTTACCGATTTTTTCAAAATGGGGGTGCCGTTAACGGCGCTGGTAGGCGCAATGACGCTGCTGATCGTCCCACTCGTCTGGCCGTTTTAATCGCTGTTCAGCGCTGGCAGTATCGCTCAGTAACGCCCGTAACGTTGTTGTTTTTTTCGAGTGTACGATGGTTGGTCACGGCAACGGCGACATCAATATTCGTGAAGCCATTTTGTACCAGTAGCTGGCAGGCCGCTTTGGCAAGGCTTTTGGCTTTGATGCGCTCGGTATTCGCGCTGAGCATCAGCCGGTTGTAGCGGAGCCATACGGCCTTGTGAGTAGCAAAGGCCGGGGTGTTCTCAAAGTAACGTTGCATCGCCGTATGGCCGTCGCTAAAGGTGGGCTCTGCCATTCCTGAATACGGCAGAAGCAGCGCCATCGTTATTATCAAATATTTCATTCCTACCTCAGCAGCTCATTGCCATGGGCAGTGTACCGCGTTAATGCCTGAACCGGGAGCCTCCACAGTGGAGACTAGTCCAGGGCTGCTATGGCATTGATTGCTTTTGTTGTGTCGTTATACTGATCCCCACCACTGAACAATAACAATAAACCGTTGTGGAGTGACTATGTCTCCTAGATTGCTATCGGCCGTGCAGGGCTTGGCCTGCGCCGCTATTTTGTTTCCTCTGTCATTTAGCTTGCATTCCGCGACCTTGGAAGAGGTCATCGTGACAGCGCAGCTGCGAGAGCAGAGCCTTCAAGATGTGCCTGTTTCTGTCAATGCGGTATCCGGCGAGAAACTGTTGGAGGCAGGGTTGAATAAGATTCAAGACCTCCAAGCCTATGTGCCAAATCTGACCATGTCAGAGAACGGTATTGGCACAGCCATATATATTCGCGGTATCGGCTCTGGAATTAATCAGGGGTTTGAACAGTCGGTGGGCATGTATGTGGATGGCGTTTATTACGGCCGCGCCCAGTTAGCGAGAGCGCCGTTTTTGGACCTTGCCCGCGTTGAAGTGCTGCGAGGCCCGCAGAATATCCTGTACGGAAAAAACAGTATTGCCGGGGCGATTAGCATTATCACAGCCAGCCCGGGAGGCGAATTCGAGGGTTTTGTGTCCGCGGTCTACGAGCCGGAGTTTGATGAGGAGGTTATCGATCTTGCCCTGTCCGGGCCCATCAGTGACGCGATAGGCTTGCGCTTTGCAGCGCGAAAACGCGAGTTTGGTGGGTATATAGAAAATCTCACCTTGGGTCGAGACGAGCCTAACTATTCAGAAGAAACCGTCCGCCTCAAAGTGCTGTGGGAAGCCTCAGACGAACTGAGCCTGAGTGCGAAAATCGAGATTGGTAGTTTTGATGTGCTCGGTCGCCAAGTGGAGATCATTAACGACCAGCCTTCCGAAAGCACTAACCCGCTGTTTACCGGGCGTACTTACGCTGAGATTGCCGATAGCACCCAAGTGCCGGGAGTGTTGGATATCAATAGTCACGACTCTGTACGCAATAACTTCCAGGACTTTAAGCGCTCTTCAAACGGTGACTACAGCAACAACGACACCATCAATGTGACCGTCAACGCCGATTGGTTTCGCGGTGGTCATCAGTTTACTGCGACGACGGCCTACGTTGCCTATGAATACGACGATCTCTGCGACTGTGACTTTACCGCCGCCGAGGGCTTTAAGCTGGTGCTACAGGAAGACTATGAGCAGTTCAGTCAGGAGTTTCGTTGGATGTCCCCCATCGACGGCAACTGGGAATACATCGCTGGCTTGTATTTTCAGAAGAACTCGCTGTATTTTTTCGACAGCATCATCGTTGACTCAGACCTGATCGTGCAACTGCTCAACGCTGCTGATGCCACAGAAGGGGGCGCTCGGGGTGATCGCGACCCCAACCCCTTGGGTGGCTCGCCGGAGGAAATTCTCGGCATTGGTGATGCCGGTAATGCGATAGCGGGTTTAACCTCTCCACGTGATTTTAACAGCGACTCCCTGCTGGGCTCAGGCTTTATGCAAGCGACCTGGAAGCTGCGCGACGACCTGCGCCTAACGTTTGGTGGGCGATACACCTATGAGCGCAAGACCGGTAGCCGCAAGTTTCGCTTCGGCAACCTAGACTATAGCGACCGCCCTTTCGGCGAGACCGATACCGTTGCGGCGATCAGCTTTGCCGCCGAGCGCCATGACCTTAGCGGCAAGCGAACGGAGTCCCAGCTATCGCCGTCCATTAACCTCCAGTTCGACGTCACCCCGGATGTGATGACCTACATCACCTGGAGCCGGGGCTTCAAATCTGGTGGATACGACGCTCGTTCCAACGCCTCGCCAAGTGCAGAGCCGGTTCCGCGCAACCCCAATGCTCCGGCGGATCCGAGTCCTCGTCCGGTATTGATTGGTACCTTTGAGTACGAAGAAGAAGAGTCGGAAAGTATTGAGCTTGGCGCAAAAATGTCACTGTTTGACGGCGCCGCAGAGTTTAATATCGCACTGTTCAATACCCGCTACGACAACCTTCAAGTCAGCATCTTTGACGGCACACTCGGCTTTAATGTCGGTAATGCCGCCAGTGCGGTAACTCAGGGCATAGAGCTCGACGGGCGCTGGCAGGTGACCGAGACTCTGATGTTGGCCGGCGCTCTGGCACTGCTTGATTTCGAGTTTGAAGACTACGAAAACGGTCAGTGTTTGGCGGGCCAGGCTCCCACCGCTGCTGACGGTATTAACTGTGATTACAGCGGCATGACTAACCAGTACGTTGCCGATTGGGCTGGCAATCTGCTAGCGGTATGGCGGGTGCCCATCAGCGATACGCTGGGTATGGCAATTAGCCTGGACGCGATATTTACCGACGACTACAACCCGGCGCAAAACCTCGATCCTGCAGTAGACCAAGAGGGCTATGTGAAATGGAATGGGCGCATTGGTATTGGCGCTATTGATGAAACCTGGGATGTCGCCCTCGTGGGTAAAAACCTCACGGATGAAACCATTATTACCTATGCCAGCGATACCCCCACGTCCTACACAATATTCGGTTCAAAGGGGCACTACGCCTTTCTCGAATCACCCCGCAGCATTGCCTTGCAGGCGAATTATCATTGGTGAGGGCGGCATAAACAGCGGGAAACAAAAAAGAGCTACATCCTTCGATGTAGCTCTTTTACTTGTTTGGCTCCGCCTGCCGGGCTCGAACCAACGACCCAATGATTAACAGTCGTGTTTGTACGGTTAGTTGGCACTAGAATACTTTTATTATCGATGAGATGTAATGAGTTTGGTTTTGCATAATTCAGGGTGTTACTGTTAGTGAATGTGCTCGGTGTGTGCTCCGAGCACCTTGCATGTGTAGTCCTTTCCCAGTGGTTATTCAGTAAAAAAAGAGCTTGCTGATTCTACATATGGGGAATATAGTTGATATATATCTTATTTGTAGCGATTGCGCGCAGGATTGATATGAGCTCTGAAACCAAAAATGAACGCTTTCGGAGGCTCGCTGAGTCTAGGGGGAATCGACTGATTCGAGAGATCTCCTTGCTGGGGAATCTGGCGAACCGTAAGAATTACGCCTATACGGCGGAAGAAGTTGAGAGGCTATTCGATCCGATCCTGCACGAGCTGAAAGAAGTTCGTGCACTGTTTGATAACGAGTCTACATCAGCTAGGAAGGTGAACTTCTAATGACGGCAAGCGAATACGGTTTCTACTTTGAAAAGCAGGGGTTGTCGGGCGAAGAAGGCCCAATCGATCCGTCTCAACAGTATTTTGAGGGGGCTCATGCCGATCACGCAGTTGTGCGCGAGACAGGGCAGAACACCCTGGATAATCGGGGTACTAGCGCTGTAGGCCCAATCCAGATGGAGTTTGAGCTCACGACTATGGCGACTCGCGACATTCCTGGGATAGAAGGGTTGCGCGAGCATCTTGATGCGGTTGCCGAGCAAACTGTAAACCAGCAAGGCCACGACAGGATGGAGGCGGCAGCACGGCTTGCAAAAGAGGAAGCCATACCGGTGCTCCGGATTTCCGACTACAACACGACAGGACTTACCGGGAGTGAGGCGCTTTCATCGAGTGGCTCTCCTTTAAGCCGTTTGACTCGTGGGAAAGGTGGTTCGAGTGATGATGAGCGTGGGGGCTCATTTGGTATAGGGTCGGCGGTGGGGCCAATGGCTTCTAATCTGTGCACCGTGCTTTATACAACAATGCCTGAGGATACTCGCGATACAGTCTTGGCAGGGTACACCCGACTTGCGACTCATACGCTGGGAAAAACGAGCTATCGAGCGGAGGGTTACTTTACAAAGTTGGCTTGTGAATCCGACTTCGAGTACCAGAGACCCGCTATCAGAGTAGGCCCCTTCTCCGAGCGAACGGAGCCCGGTACAGATACCTATGTGCTGGGGTACCGGATGGCTGATAGCGATCCAAATTTAGAAAGAGTACGTGATGCAGTAATTGACAACTTCATGGCTGCGATAGATCGAGGGCGCTTGGTCGTTAAGGGAATCACGAAAGAAAATGAGTGGACGCTGGATGCCGATTCATTGGAGAGGTTTGTTAGAAATCGTCCAGAGGCCAGGGCATTCTATGAGGCACTTCAAGACCCTGAACCAGCCGAGGCCACGCTAAGGAAGGTAGGGAAAGTTAGGCTGTATATTAATGTCGATGATCGCCTTGAGAAGAAGCTGCATACCATAACGATGCGTAGGCCTCTCATGAAAATTGACTTGTTCAAGCACAATTCAATTTCAGCAAAGTATGCCGCAGTGCTTGTATGCGACAGCGAGGAGGGCAATAAGTATCTCAGGCGGTTGGAGCCTCCGCAGCATCATGTCTGGGATGCTGCTAGAGATCCGGTCAGTGGCGCTGCGGTGATTCGGGACATGAAGACTTTCGTGCGCGATTCTCTCAGAGAGAGGATTACAACGGAAATTGGAGACGTTGTAGAAATTGAAGGGTTATCGCGTTTTCTTCCAACAGAGAGTATCGATACAAAGGTATCTGGTGCTGCTGCAGCTCCTACGTCAGAACCAGACAGCGAAGGGTCTGAAACTGAATCCAGTACGGTGACTGGAAGAGTGAGATCTGGAAGTCCGACGGTGATTCCCCCGAACACCAAAATTCAGGTGAAGATTCAGCGGCCAGCGACAAGTGGTGGTGAAACAGAAGTCCAGCAAGGTAAACCAACAGGTGGAACCGGGGAACGGAAGACTAAGGATGCTGGGCTGCCCGGCAAAGGTACTGCAGGTGTAGGCACATCACGCATTAATGGCAATGAGTTGCAGTTTCGAAGCTGGAGCACCAAGAGCAGTGATCCGGACACTGCAGTAATGGCCTTGGCAATTACCTCCCACGAAGACGAATGCGGAGACCTAGAACTGCTGGCACTTGGCCCGGGAGGCGAGCCAGAGGAAGGTTTTAAACTCCCGATATCACGGGTCGTACTTCATGGCGTAGGAAAAACTACTGAACTGAGCTTTTCGGAAAATACGATAACCAAGCTTTCACTGCAGGCCGGACAAATGACACGTATTGATGTCTATATGCCAGCGGGTGAGCGCTATCGTCTGGGGGTGGCGTAATGGCAAATCGTGGCTCTTATCCCCACCCCGTTATTGATGGGGCCGATGACGTTTCGTCAAGTTTTGAAGTGCTTAATGTGCTTGTTGATCCAAGCCAGCAAGACATTGAGATAAGTTACGAAATTCGTACTGATGATCCGGATGTTGTAAAGCTAATCGACAGCGGTTCTGCAATTCATAGCTTGAGATGGCGATGCTCTTCAACTATCTCTACTGGCGAAATGTCTCCTCAGGAATTTCAGCGTACGCCGCAGGGATTTCGTCTTCGAGCTTGGCTTGATCAGGAGCGAGTAAGAGGGGACGTCGTTGCCGATGTGCGATTAATTGTCGCAAAAGATGTTCCGGGGCATAGTTGGCAGAGGCAGCATGCCGACTACGCTGGGGCGACCTTTGACCTTAAGCCTGGAGATGTCCTGGCCGATGCAGGATCTTTCCGATTTAATGCGGAAAAGTTTTATGACCCCCTAGATCCGCCGATTGGCAGTTGCTTCAAGTTCGTTCGAAGCTCGAGCCTTCACAAGAGAATTAAACTGGCGTTCGACAGTAACGAATTTGTCAGTGTTCAAATTCCTCCGAAAACTTTCGATGAATTCAAGTTGTTTAGTCATCGTCCTGATCTCCAGGTTGCGTTGGTTGTTCTGCCTGCTCTAATGGAGACGCTGGACTTTATTAAAAGTACTAGGGATCAAGAGCCACTGGATGACAAAGCTTGGTTTGTTGCAATTGATAAATTAGCGACCGATCGTGGTGGCTGGGATCTGAGCAATCTGGAGCTTGCTCAGAAAATCCTTGAGAGCCCTATAGATACAGCGATTCGCGCAGGCCTGGCGTTTGAGGAGGATGATTAATGACGAAACCAATTCCTGAGGCAAGAGCGCTTTCGGAGTCTGCGCTCCTGGACCTTGCTAGTGCACTTCAAGAGGCTTCAACTCCAGTGGCTTTCTTGGCTAGTGCAGATGCCATCATTGTAAAACCAGATAACCTTTTGCCGCTTCCGGTGAGTCTCGGCGTGCCAGATACTTTGAATGTAGAGGGCAGCAGGGCAAAAGATATAGACAACGCGCCCCGTGTACACGATTATCTTGGGGAGATTGACCGAGCAAATGCATCTGATGCACGTTTGTGGACATATCTGGCGTTTGGCACATATCGGGATTACATGGAGAAACGGTGGCCGCTGGTCGACGCTGGTAACTGGAAAGGCCGTGTCAAAGACAGGTGGTTACTCCCAAATGGTTTTGTGACGAGGGGGCGTCTTGTTCGTCACGGGATTGCTAGGCTCTGGTGGGTTTCTCATCTGACCTTCACGCTTGGTGCTGAAGATGGGATAGCTAAAGATGACCCATACGCGTACACCAAAGAGGTCTTCAGAAGAGAAGATCGATTGAATGCGATTTTTGATCGAGAGGTGGGTGCTTTTCCTACAGTGATGAAAGCAGTCCTAGATCATGCAGCTTCGCTAGGTGCCCGGGCTAGTGACAAGTATCTGCAACGTGTAATGCAGTATTTGACATTGATAAGCGGTTATCGCGACGTAGGAATGCTTGATATTGCGGGCCTTCGTGAGCTTGTGGAAATAGCGGCCTTGCGAGCATCAGCTGAAGGTAATTCATAGACCGACTCGTGAATACTCGGGATAGGGGTTTCCTCAGAGGTTCTTAACTAGTTGGTAGACAATTTCAGCCAGTTGATGCGCCAGAAATGGTGGGACGGCATTGCCTACCTGTACGTACTGGGCCGTGCGTCCTCCCTCAAAGAAGTAGTTGTCGGGGAAGGTCTGAATACGTGCCGCTTCACGAACGGTCAAGCTTCGACATTGGGTCGGGTCGTAGTGGATGTAGTAATGCCCATCCTTCGATATATGACTTGTTATCGTGGTTGCCGGTCGTCCTTTTGCTTGTACACGGAAACGGTCTGCAAAGTCTCCTGAACGCCAGTTTGCATGGTTTGGCGCTAAGCACTCGGGGAAGTCTTTTGCTTTTGGTATTTCGTTTTCGCTGCCCTGAAAGGCGTTGGCCCAGCACGAAGCGAATAAGTACCGGCCTAAGTCAGTTGCCATGTGTCCTCGCGTCTCGTGATTAAGAAGAGAGGGTGGTCGGTCGGCTAGAATCCAATCACTCAAATCGGTGTGGATGCGTTTGTTGATAGTGCGCTTCGGATAAGTCGTTGAGCTGGTTTTTGCATGAGAAGGCATTGATTCAATGGCTCGATCCAGCTCCGAACGCAAGTGCTTGTATTTTACACCCTTGATTTCGGATTTGATTCGGTTGGATTGTACTTTGAGGCAGTCCAACCACAAAGTATCGCTGTCCTTCTCTTTAGATAATCGGCTTCTGAGCCGAGGAAGACTACTTAAAACATGATCTGTTGATGGGGCTTTGGTTAGTGGTTTTTCAAGGAAACTCGGTTCTGTATGGATGTCAGTCGCTACTCCGAGCAAGATAACTCTGTGTCGGGCCTGAGGGATGCCAAACTGCTCAGCTTTGATAACAAAATCCGTTTCGTCCTCGTATTCGTTCCCAAATAGACCTGAGTCGCCTGGAGGGCAAACGAAAGAGTAAATTCTGTATTCTCTGCCAGCTGCTTGTTGTTTGTCCGCCGCAGCCTTCCGAGGATTCCGTAGGTCATCGCGGATTGCGGGGAATATCCGCTGTCCTCCAACCCTAGAGGTCAGGATGCCTTTGACATTTTCCATCACGAAGACGTCAGGCTCAATGATGCTCAACACCTCAAGGTATTCCTGATATAAAAAATGCCGATGATCTGATTCCGGTTTGTAGTCCTTGATGCCCTTATTACGGGATCGACCTGCCAGTGAGTAGGCTTGGCAAGGTGGTCCGCCAATGACTACCCACTTCTCGCCATGATGAGCTTTTTTCAGCTCCTTGAGTCTGGAGTGGATTTCCTGGTTGTCTTCTCCAAGGGCTTTCGGAGCCCCAAGGGTTTCGGAGCAAGCCTCAGCCCACTCAGTCTTCAGGGTGGATTGCAGTTCATCTTTGCCTATATTCTGAGATACATAATCAAAATAGTGCTCAACCTTCCGAGGCTTGTGCCTGATGCTGCGGAAGAGTGCTCTGAGAGTTAACGTCTTGTGCGCGTTTGCTTCCTTTTCGACAGACATCCGGATATTGAATGCGTTACTTTTGGAACCGCTAGGAGTGAAAGCTGAGAAGCCTTCTCCTAGACCGCCGGGTCCAGCGAAAAGGTCTATTACGTTGATCTTGTTGGCCATCGGTGAGTAGCTTGTAGATTTAATGATGGTGAAGCATACCAGGACACCAGCTAAAATCTAGGAGAATCATGGTTGATATCGTCGACAAGTCTACTCGTTCTCGGATGATGTCAGGTATACGTGGACGGACTACCAAAATGGAGGTTCTTGTCAGGAAGTCGCTTTGGCGTCGTGGCTTTCGATATAGGATACCCAAGGACAGGAATTATCTGGGGTTGCCTAGGATTCCTGATTTGGTGTTCCCAAAGCACCGTGAAAGGCTAGCCAGTTCAGTGCACACAGCACTTTGATGAGATTGATAATCCGAGCGCATGGAGCATGTTCTCGGTTTTTTTTGTGTCTGGACGGCGCAGGCTTTTCGGAAATGTGCTTACACCCTGAGTTTTTCTGATACAAAAAAGGGGTCGCACTTCCGTACAACCCCTTTATTTGTTTGGCTCCGCCTGCTGGGCTCGAACCAGCGACCCAATGATTAACAGTCATTTGCTCTACCAACTGAGCTAAGGCGGAATAGCTGTCTCAACAGCTGAGGCCGCGCATATTAAAGGCCATTCTTTGGGGCGTCAAGCTTTTGGCCAAGAAAATTTTAAAAAGCATTTTTTCTAGCGTTTTCCTCTGCTTAGCCATCGCTTGAACGCGCTTCTGCGTACTCCCTTAACAATGGTGTAAACTGGCCGCTTTGCCAGCAATTCCAGTGTTGAGGAGAGTTATGGCTAAGCCCTTTCAAGTTGTTTCCAAGTTTGCTCCGGCCGGAGATCAGCCTTCTGCAATTAAGGGCTTGGTGGAAGGGGTGAACGCGGGTCTGCATGCGCAGACGCTGCTGGGGGTAACCGGTTCGGGTAAAACCTTCACCATTGCAAATGTGGTGGAACAACTGCAGCGGCCGACTATCGTAATGGCGCCCAATAAAACCCTTGCGGCTCAGCTTTACGGCGAGTTTAAAGAGTTTTTCCCGAATAATGCGGTGGAGTATTTCGTCTCCTACTACGATTACTACCAGCCCGAAGCCTATGTGCCGGCGTCAGACACGTTCATAGAGAAAGACGCGTCGGTAAACGACCATATTGAACAAATGCGTTTGTCGGCGACAAAGGCGCTGATGGAGCGTTCCGATGCCATTATTGTGTCGTCGGTATCATCGATCTACGGCCTGGGGGACCCCGAGCTGTATTTTAAAATGGTGCTTCACCTGGTGCGTGGTGAACGTATCGACCAGCGCAAGCTGCTGCGTCGCCTTGCCGAGTTGCAATACACCCGCAACGATATGGCCTTCCAGCGCGGCACCTACCGCGTTCGTGGCGATGTGATTGATATTTTTCCTGCCGAGAGTGAAAAGGATGCGGTGCGGGTCGAATTGTTTGACGACGAGATCGACAGCATCAGCGGTTTTGATCCGCTGACGGGCGAGTCTTACGGCAAGATGCCGCGGGTCACTATTTACCCAAAAAGCCACTATGTAACGCCGCGAGAAACGCTGCTGTCTGCAGTTGATAAAATCGAGCTAGAGCTTAAGGACCGTTTGGAACAACTGCGCAGTAATGAGCTGCTCGTCGAGGCGCAGCGTTTGGAGCAGCGCACCCGCTACGACCTGGAGATGATTCGCGAGCTGGGCTATTGCAACGGCATCGAAAACTACTCTCGGTATTTGTCTGGCAGAGAGCCCGGGGCGGCGCCGCCAACCTTGTTTGATTATTTGCCTGAAAATGCCTTGGTCGTCATCGATGAGTCTCACGTGACCATTCCACAAATTGGCGCGATGTATAAAGGTGACCGCTCCCGTAAAGAAACGCTGGTGCAGTATGGTTTCCGCCTGCCGTCGGCGCTGGATAATCGACCGATGCGCTTTGAGGAGTGGGAGCGCCTTGTGCCGCAGTTAATTCTGGTGTCAGCAACACCAGGGCCCTATGAAGAAGAGCACGCGGCGCGTGTCGTTGAGCAAGTCGTGCGCCCCACAGGGCTGGTTGATCCCGCCGTTGAGGTCCGTCCGGCCAGTACCCAGGTTGATGATCTGCTGTCAGAAATCAACGTGAGAGTGGAAAAGAAAGAGCGGGTGTTGGTCACTACCTTAACCAAGCGCATGGCCGAGGACTTATCTGAGTACCTCGACGAGCACGATATTCGCTGCCGGTATTTGCACTCCGACATCGACACGGTCGAGCGCGTAGAGATCATCCGGGATTTACGCCTCGGCAAATTCGACGTGCTTGTCGGTATCAACTTGCTGCGAGAAGGCTTGGACATGCCGGAAGTGTCGCTGGTGGCGATACTCGATGCAGACAAAGAGGGCTTTCTGCGCTCTGAGCGCTCTTTAATACAGACAATTGGCCGCGCGGCGCGAAACTTGAACGGCAAGGCAATTTTGTATGGCGATAATATTACCGGATCCATGCGCCGCGCTATTGACGAGACCGAACGCCGTCGCGAGAAGCAGCTTGCCCACAACGAGGCACACGGCATTGTGCCCAAGGGCGTGCACAAATCCGTTGAGGATATTTTAGAAGCGGCGGCGGCGCCGGGGTCAAAAGCCAATCGTCGTGGACGTGACCAGCGCAAA
>TARA_B100000674_G_scaffold275139_1_pt1 | contig 15961 bp, 16 predicted proteins | sample TARA_B100000674 | Tara Oceans TARA_B100000674 (sample SAMEA2622759) | marine metagenome | biome: marine biome (ENVO:00000447); feature: surface water layer (ENVO:00002042); material: "saline water (ENVO:00002010), including plankton (ENVO:xxxxxxxx)" | depth 5 m
GCTTCCATGGGCTCCAATGCCCGCACCCTGGCTGAATCCCGCTTCTCGCGTCGCGTGCTGGCCGATCAATGGCGCCAGGTGCTGGAAACCACGGCCGCCCGCTACACCCGCCGCCGCCATGGTTTTCCGCGGAAGCAGGCTTACGCGATGTTGAAGGGGCTGTCAGATCGTGTTGCCGCACTCGTAGCTCTGTTGTTGCTTTCGCCCCTGTTGCTTGTAGTGGCTCTGCTGGTGCGCTGGCGGTTCGGATCTCCTGTTCTGTTCCGCCAGCAACGCCCCGGTTACCGCGGAAAGCCTTTCTGGCTTCTGAAGTTCCGCAGCATGAACAACGCCTGTGACGCCAGCGGCGCTTTGCTTCCTGATGCCCAGCGGCTCACTCCTTTCGGCCGCTGGTTGCGTGCTACCTCTAGTGATGAGTTGCCTGGGCTGATTAACATCCTGCGCGGAGAGATGAGCTTCATCGGGCCACGTCCGTTGCTAATGCAGTACCTTCCTTTGTACTCTCATGAACAAGCCCGTCGTCATGATGTTATTCCCGGCTTCAGCGGCTGGGCTCAGATCAATGGTCGCAATGCCATCTCCTGGGAGGATAAATTTCGCTTAGATGTTTGGTATGTGGATCACCAGTGCTTCTGGCTTGATCTGCGCATCTTTCTTATTACCATATGGAAGGTCATTCGCCGAGAGGGTGTAAGTGCTGCCGGTGAGGCAACGATGAAACCTTTTACTGGATCAAGCTCTGATTGACCCTGCCAACTCTTCTTAAGTTTTTTTCGTTCTATTTCAGGTTCTCCGTATTTTATCAACCTATTGCGTTAAATCAATGTTTTGCTGATCCATTTTTAGAATTGCTTGTGTGTTCTGCGCGTAACTATGACTAACTTTCTGTATTTTATTGTCGAGGCAACAATATGATTCATCGTTTGTTTTATATGTTGACTTGAGTATAGGATTTCTCTTTTGACGCTCCGCTTAGCCATGGTCTTATAGTTTTAATTGCTATGCTATTTTATATTGTTGCTTATAGCCTTTTAAATCTTATTTCTGCGGAGACTAAAATGCGTATTGTGTTTATTTATTGTACTATTTGCAACATGAGCTTTCTCATGTAAAGTGGCTGCTTGAGTAGTCTTTTTAGAAAATATTTTTTAATGCCTTTTTGACGCAGGTTAAGGTGAATTTCTATAGGTTTTATGATTCTCTTTTGACTCCATCACGTTCTTTATATCTAGCAGTGATTATCTTCTTATGTCCGATATTCTCTCATTCACATCCACCCTACTTAACGTTGGTTCAGCTTCGCGAACAGTTCTGGGTTATAGATTTTGGTCATTACTTCAAAAAGATGCGGTTGTGACAACCGTAGATATTGATCCTGATAGCAAACCAGATATAATAGCTGATGCTGCTAATTTACCTCTTGATGATTGCACCTTTGATCTTGTTGTTTGCCAAGCTTGTGTTGAGCATATCTATGATCTTAATCAATCCATTATAGAGATTAAACGTGTTACAAAAAAAGATGAGTTTTTATATTTTACTGCCCCATTTTTGCAGGGTTTTCATGCTGATCCCAGTGACTACCGCCGCTTTACTTTAAATGGTTTTGTTGATTTCGTAGGTTCTGAGTGTGTCTTAATGGAGTAAGTTCTGGGCCCTTTTCAGCAATATCATGGATTTTAAGAGACGTCATGACTTTTGGCAACAAAAAATCTCTTCTTTATAAACTAACACGCGTGCTCTCGTCCTTAATGTTTGTTCCCATTTCTTACGTTGATTATGTTTACCCACGTTCACGTGGCTTTGCTCGAAATGAAATGAGTATTTTTATTTTTTTAAAAACTGCTGAAATGGCTTATTGGGTCAATCTCTAAAGTCTTTTCCTTATTTTAGGCTGGGTAACTCTTTGGCGAAGAATAGTTTTAGCTTGTCCATTTATTTCATTGATTATTTTATGTACCATGGATTTAAAGCGCTTAGCTTTGCGGGAAGTTTTCTCTTCACGAACTCAATACTTTCGTTAGACCTGCGAAGATAAGATCCCATATATCAAACACTACTTAATAAGTTTATTTTTATTCGTTATTTCCAACAGGCAGGCATCGAAATTGATGCTTTTGCTTCTTTGCTTAGGTTCTGTTCTAAACTATTTCTATAGCATGCTTATTGCATGCTCTGCGATCTGAGCGCATTCTCGTTGTTTAACTTGTTTCGTCCTGCCAACTTCTTTGCTCTCCCTTTGTATTCAAATTATTGTCATTCCAAAAGCAGAGAACCATGTACTAACTCCTTCTTCATTATCAGCTAATTTCTTCCTTAGCTTGTTTCAACCACTCTATTCTTTGATGAAGTTTTTGTGTTCATCAATGTTTTTAGCTGCGAGATTTCTTTCTTACGGTCTTTATGCTGTATTATTTACTGCTCTAATTGCAGCAGTTAACTTTGTGACTGAGCGAACGCTTTTTTATTGGTGGGCTCATATGTTTATTTAATGAATTCACATTGGAGGTAATTCTTTCTGTATTTAGACAATGGACTAGCAAATGTTTCGGTTTTCATTATCGCTTTTTTACCTTGTTTATAAAGTGATAATGCCTTGGACTATTATTGTCCGTTGTTCGCGAAGCGCATCTGTGATTTGACACCCACCCAATTATTTTACTTGTTGGTCGTTGTTAGCATATTCAGTTTGATTGCCTTTAGTTTTTCTCCTCATATTCGATGTCTAGCACCATTTAACCCCATTTGTTGCTCTTATTTGCACGATCTATTTTAGTATTTTATTTAAACTTTTAACCAAATAATGCTCTCGTAAATTATTAACTGTTGTTTGTATATCCTCTTGTATATTTCTTGTTGGCATTTCGATTGTTGATCTTTTTTCAGGGCCTTCAATTCTCCTTTGCTCACAAAGTTCTTATTCCTGTATCTGCTATCCATATCAATGCGCTCTTTAATCTCGTGTTTTTTTATTCTTGCTAACTTTTTGCTTTTCTCTGCCTAAAGTACTTATTGCTCCTCCCCTGCTGTGAACTGTTATTGTCTTTATGGATAGATTTCAATATTTGCAAAACTTAGTAATCATCATGCGCTTGCGGTGCAAATCCATTGTAAAATCAGAACATTATCTATCCTCTTTGATGATTTCCAATACAGATATTATTCATATTATAAGAATGATTGCAGGAGATGATGTTAATGTCGATTGCCATTCTCCATTGGTAGGCGGTAGTTCTCAAATAGATTCAATGGGACTAGTGCAAATCTGTCTTGCACTAGAGGAGCGTTCCCAATCCGACGGTTTTGTATTTGATTGGACCTCTGAGAAGGCAATGTCTTCATTGAATAGTATTTTTAAGACCCCAGAAACTTTGGCAAACGAATATAATCGACAAGCTTTGAAATTCAAAAAATGATTATTGTTACAGGTGGAACATCCGGCCTGGGTAAGGCAATTTCTAACGACCTCAGAAGCAAAGGAAAAGTTGTCATTACTCTTTCCAGGAGAGAACAGCCTGATGATGAATACCATCTCAAATGCGATATTACTGACTATCGATCTCTCAAAGAAGCCTATATTAAGCTTAGTAGAAGCAATTTCAGTTTAGACGCTTTGGTTAATTGTGCTGGAATTGCATCAATGAATTTAGCAATTACAACGCCTTCATCCTCCACGGAGAAAGTTATTAAAACTAATCTTATCGGAACAATTTTCGCTAATCAGATTTTTGCACCACTTCTTATAAAAAATAAAGGTGGCAGAATTATCAATTTTTCTACCATCGCTGTTCATGTTGGCCTTAAAGGTGAGTCAGTCTACGTGGCATCGAAAGCTGGTGTTGAAGGATTCTCAAGAGTATTTGCCAAAGAACTCGCCCCATTCAATGTCACAGTCAACTGCATTGCCCCTGGCCCAATAAAAACTCAGCTCCTTAAAGGAATTACAGACAAGCAAATTAATAATATAGTAGATTTTCAGGCCATTAAAGAGTTAATGCAACCGTCCGCGGTTGCAGAAATGGTAAGCCTCTTGTTAAAGGAAGAGTCTAGGAATATTACTGGACAAGTTCTTCATGTTGGGGGAGTTTGATGTTTATCAAACACTTGCAACAAATCTGGGCAGATGTTGATTATCCTTTTTTACAGTCACCAACTGGAAAGGATCTTAAATTCAACGATATTACTAATGTAGCAATTACAGGAATTAGCAGAATTAAATCTGGCGACGTTGTTGCTCTGATTGGTGACTTTGATGCAGAGTCCATATCTACTCTTCTCAATCTCTTGGAAATAGGCGCTATTGTCGTTCCGCTTACCAATGAGACCATTAGTCAGCATGATTATTTTATTAAAGAATCCTTTGCTCAGTACGTTTTTAATAAGAATGCTTTGATAAAAGCAGTCTCTGATTCACAAGTAGCGCATCCTTTGCTTGATGCATTACGGAGAAGGAAACACCCGGGTCTTATCCTTTTCACTACTGGAACAACAGGACGACCGAAAGCAATCCTTCATGATTTTATACCATTTATTACTAGATATAAAACTCCAAGACCACCACTTAAAGCCATTTCTTTTTTACTCTTTGACCATGTCGGTGGAATCAATACGCTTCTCCATATGTTATTTAACTTAGGCCAGATAGTCTCTATTCAGGAACGAACTGTTGAATCAGTTATAAATATAATTAAGGATTATTCTGTAGAGCTTCTGCCAACCACACCTACATTTTTGCGTATGTTATCTTTATTTCCTGCTTCTAAAGAAATAATGGGGGATTCACTTAAGATTATTTCCTATGGGACCGAAAGAATGGATCGCCCCACTCTTCAAAATCTTTGCACAATGTTCCCTAAAATAGATTTTCGCCAAACATATGGAATGTCAGAATTAGGCATACTTAGAATTAAGTCTAAATCAAGAGATTCTCTTTATATGAGCGTCGGAGGTGAGGGAGTTAAGACAAAAATTATAGATAACATTCTGTACATTAATGCAGAGAATAAAATGCTTGGTTACCTAAATGCACCATCGCCTTTTGACGTGGATGGATGGTACTGCACTAAAGATATTGTTAAGGAAGATAATGAAGGCTATATAACTATAACCGGCAGGGATAGTGATGTCATTAACATAAGCGGTCTTAAATTTATGCCATCGCAAGTTGAATGTGAGTGCGTAAATATTGAAGGTGTTAGGTTTGCAAAGGCATATGGCATAAGCAATCCTATAACAGGGGAATACTTAGCATTGAATATAGATTCAATTTACGTTGAAGACAATAAAAATGCTGAACTAAAGTCGACAATTATCCATGTGCTAAAAAAGAAGCTCCCTGCTCATATGATTCCTTTGAAGATATCAATACAAAAACAAACTTTGTCTCACCGATTTAAAAAAATTTAATACTTTATTAAGGTGCGTTGTTTCATGAAAACAATCAATTATTTTTTGTTTTATCGTGGTGAGGCCCTTGTTAAGCAGCTGCTCAATTTTAAGCAGATTTACTGTTTCAAGCTAATTGACTAATTAAACGCACTTTTGAGCCTAATACGATGAACATTCACCCCTATCTTTAAGAATAGAATTCTAGTACATCATCCTAATTCAACAATCAACCTTAGCAATATTCTTTCTTCTTGCCGAGCCTACTTCAGTCATGTGTATATTAGTTCATCATTTCATTTGACTAGCCTCTCGATTTCGCACATGCTTATAAGTTTTTCAACACTCGCCATCCTCATCGTATATTCACTAATGTCATCGGTATTGGCTAAGGAAGATTGTTTTCTTATGCATAAAGAATCTTCACTCTTAACTCGAACAAGATGGAGGGTTTTCAAGAGATGCATTTAGATCAAGATCACCAGCAGACTTCGCATGAACTTGCTTTATCCAATATACTCTTCATAAAAGATCAATTCTTTGAATAATGAAACTCATCGCAACGCTTACCCTGCTCGGTAGTGATAATAATTCAAGTTTATGTGACTCTACTTCTTTAGACAAGTTTAAACTCGGTTCAATTGTTTCTACAACTGGGATCTCAAAATTATCTAAATTCGAGAATATATCTTTTACACAAGCAGCCACATATTTAATTGATCACTCTCTGATCAATTCACAACCACCTCCAACTCATTTACTTACATGTACTCAGACCCCAGATCGAGTTATGCCATCACCAAGCTTAGATATCTTAAGCAATAGGGATGACTTTTACGATATTGGTTATACAGACTTGAGGACTGGATGTACCGGATTTGTTGATTGTGCAATGATTGCTAATTGTATCATTGCTCAGCAATCGTCATCTGTTGTGTATTGCATCACAGGTGACATTTCTTCTAGGATTGTAGATCCATCCGATCATGCGACAGCGCTTGTCTTTGGTGACGCTATTAACTTATCTATTTTCGTCAAGTCATCAACAGAATTTAACCATATTAGGCCACATCGTTTTGCAAGTATTGTTGATCAAAAATTCAAAGATGCAATATATATGAATAGTGAATATTTGATTATGGATGGCCTACGTGTTTTGACCTTTGTCATGCATTCTGTTGTACCTGCCTTAAAGGATTATATATTGCGAATCCAGGAATCCGAGGAGTTGTCAAATTACTCTTTGATTTTTCATCAAGCCAATAAATTTATTGTTGACCTTTTGAATAAAAAGATAGCTAAGGAGTTTCCATGTTTATTGGTTCATTCTTTTTGTCTCGAAAATATTGGGAATTCAAGCTCGTCAACAATACCTTTGGCTATTTCAAAGTGCTCTGATGTCACTGCAAAAAAAATAATCATATGCGGCTTTGGTGTTGGAATGGCTACTCATATAGGCGTAATTGAAGTCGAACATTTATACAATTTTGTCGTTAACGAGGATAGCATCGTTTAGAAGGCCTATCATGTGTGTTAGCAAGTTGACTGCTTGCTGCGTTTTTTTGCCCTTGGCTGAGCTTTCCTCGATCACGTTGCGTTTGTATTTTTTATTCCCTCACTTCCATAATTTTGAAAAAATAACTAAATATTCAGCTCTGTCTATATAGCCTGAGAAGCCGCCTCTTATTAGTAATATCGAAGTCATCATGTGTATTAGAGATGTGTCATTTTTTTGGTTGTAGATTGACTTTTTCAATGTCATCGATGTTATTTGAGCTCTATTGCAATCATGGTTTTGGTGTTGTATATTTAGATTCAGGTTTTTTTGTGTCATGGCCTCCAGCAGAGACGACTTCCTTGAACAGCTGGCGGATGCTCTGGATGTAGATCCTGGAATCCTTCAACCTGATTTGAGCTTAGAGGATATCGACTGGGATTCTCTCGCTGTCATTTCTACAATAGCTATCGTTGATTCTGTTTACGGTAAGATGATAAGCGGAGAAAAAATCCAACAATGCACTACATTTCAAGATGTTTTGCTTTTGATTGAGAATAGTTAAATGACTCAAGCTGTTAAATCTTTCGACTTCGCTAACGTATCTATAGCTGGTGTTTCGACAGTTGTATCTGGCAGAAAGATCGCAAATTCCTGTTTTGATAATATTTTCACTTCCAAGGAAATATCTTCAATTCAAAAGAATTCTGGTGTTCAACAACGTTATATCGTCTCTAATGGCGTTTCTTCCGAGGATCTCTGCTATTCATCTGCAGTAGTTCTTTTAAAATCCTTGGGTTGGGATCCACGAACAATAGATGGTTTGATTTTTTTAACTCAGACCCCTACTCATAGACTCCCGGCGTCTGCTTGCACTCTGCAAACTCGACTGGGTCTTTTGACAAATACTTTTGCTTTTGATGTTAATCTTGGATGTTCAGCATATCCCTATGGGTTATGGCTTGCTTCTTCATTAATTAATGCTGGAGCAAAGCGTATTCTTGTTTTGGCTGGTGAAACCCCATCAACGATCATCAACCCACGTGATAGGGCAACAGCAATGTTATTTGGAGATGCTGGCTCCGCTACGGCTCTCGAATGTAGTGTTGAAGAACATTTTTCATCGTATACGCTCGGCACAAATGGTCTTGGTGCAGATGCAATTGTTTCTAAATTTCCAATTGACTTGTCTGATGATTCACATTTTCTTAAAATGAATGGTTCCAAAGTGTTTGAGTTTACATTGTCGAAGGTCCCTGAGTTGATTGCGTACTTGCGGTCTAAAAACAATGTCCCTATAGATTATTTTTGTTTGCATCAAGCCAACAAATTCATGTTGGATATGATTAGGAAAAAGTCTGGCCTAGATGTGGCCACCCTACCTATTAATATTTCGAAGTTTGGGAATACAAGTTCAGCGTCTATCCCACTGTTGATCACTGATTTTATTAACGCAAAGCTAAATGCCACCCCTCTGACATTAGGTCTTATTGGCTTTGGCGTCGGTCTTTCATGGTCTACAGGACTAATTACTCTTCCCCCAAGCTGTCTCCTTCTCCATACTGATCAGTCATGTTGATCTCTTGTTTTCGTGATGATATCTTTCTTGAAAAAAAAATATTGATCACAGGCTGTACCTCTGGCATTGGTCAGGAAGTTGCATTTCTTCTATCATCATTAGGTTGTTCACTTTTACTTCTAGGCCGCAATAAGGATAAGTTAAATCAGTTGATTTCAAAGCTGTCATTTCCAGATCGCCATTCACAATTGGTTGTCGATCTATCGGTTCCTAATGCACTCTTCGAACTCAAATCTGATATTGCACAGTATGGGCCTTTAGATGGAATCTTTCATTCTGCTGGAGTTGCCTTGGTTAAGCCCACTAAATTAATCACATCTGATGATATAAATAAGGTCCTGTCTCCTTCGATATATGCTTCGCTTGATATCTCAAGGTTAGCTTGTTCAAGCAAGATAATATCCCCAAATTCTTCTATAGTCTTCATGTCATCTGTCTCTTCGATACTAGGCACATCCTGTATGTCTTTGTACTCTGCCTCTAAAGGGGCTATTGATTCTCTTACACGCTCTCTTGCTATTGAGCTAGCTCCCAGAAAAGTTCGTGTAAACACAATTGTCTCCGGAGCTGTTGAAACTCCTATGCATGAAAACTTATCGTCTTTGCTTACAGCTGAGATGCTTGAAGATTACCGCCAACGGCACCCTTTGGGCTTTGGCCAACCTGAATCTGTAGCTTCTGCCGTCACATTTTTGTTGTCTGACGCTTCATGTTGGATTACTGGTTCGCAATTCATAATTGATGGAGGTTACAGTGCTCAATAATATATCCTTTTTAGGGATGGGTGATTTGGCTAAAGAATTGCACTCTTATTTGGTTACTTCTCCTGATTTCAACCCAGAAACTAATTTCTTTTTTTATGATGATACCGAGGCTTCTGATTTATCTCTCCATGGCTATACCATAAAATATGTATCTGATATTCGGTCTGCAGTTTATTGGTCTGAATCACTTTATTTTTTGACTATTTCTTCAGGCAGGCGGGAGCTATACGATATCCTAAAAAAGCAGGGTTTTTTCCTTTCTTCTTTTATTCATCATACGTCAATTATATCTCCCTTTGCTTCCTTGGGTGAAGGGTGTATATTCTTTCCTTATTCAGTTGTTTCTTGTAATGCTCAAATTGGAAATTCAAATATTTTCAACTCATTTGTGGGAATTGGTCATGATGTTCTGATCGGCCACTTTAATACTTTCAGTAGTAGGGTTGATTTGACAGGACATGTTAGTGTCAAAAATAATTGTTTTTTTGGGCCTGGCTCAGTAGTAGTTCCTGGGAAATCCATTTGTGACGATTGTCGCATTGGTCCAAATGTTGTCGTTTATAATTCTTTGAAGAGACCAAAGATATTGTTTAATTTGCCCTCTCGAACACTTTCTCGTTAATTTGCAATTCTTTAATAAGCAAGACCTTTTCTTGTCAATTAAGTTTTGGCATTTGGTTGGACACACTTCGCAAGTCTCATCTTCCGGAGCCTATTTTTTGGTCCCAATTCATGATGTTGAGATTGTTGTTTATAAATTTAAAGAACATATTCGTGCTTTTCAAAACACCTGCCCCCATAGGGGTGCTAAGTTTTTTAAGGATACTTCGGGTTGTTCCCCTATTGTTTGTCCTTATCATGGATGGAGTTTTGGGGATGATAATAAGGTTTCAATTCCTCTATACAAAACATTCGGCACGAGTCCGGTTGATCCGCGTACTGCTTCGCTAAAGTACTGGCAGGTCAATATTGTGGGTGGTTTTATATTTATAGCTTTTGATCCATTGTATAGTCTTCGGCTGCAGTTAGGAGATTCTGTGTTTTCCCTTCTGGAATCTATCGGTTTGTCTATCGACTCCCTCTATAGCTTTAATGCGTTCGAATTTCAGTCAAATTGGCGAATAGCTGTTGAAAACTCCCTCGAGGCGTATCACGTCTCCGTGATTCATTCCAACACCCTTGCTAAGCTTGGTATTGATTATGGGACAAATAGATTATTTGACTGGTCCTCTATTTTGCATCATACTATTTCTAACAAGAGGGTTTCATCTTCGCTTAAATTGGCTCAAAGATTTCTGTCTAAACCTCCTCCGATAACCGATTATTGCTCTATTTACATTTTCCCGTTTTCTTCCCTTTCTTCTACTTTCTCTATTGGCTTTTCTTTGCAGAATTATTTTCCGTCCCACTCTCTTTCTTCCTTGAACGCTTGTCAGTTTAGGTCTTTGCTCTTTTCCCCTTGTTTGAAGTCTTTTGATTCAAAAATTTCCCCGCTCCAGGCTTTTATGAAAAGCTCTGATGAGCTCAACCGTAATATCTTTTCCGAGGATTCTTTTGTCTGCTCTCTAGTCCCTTTCTCCTCGTGGAGTGCTGCTGAACCGCTATTTGTTTCTTCTCTTGAAGAGAAGATTCTTCACTTTCGATCCCTTTTTTCTCGGCTTTCTGATAGCTATTCTGTATTTTAAATTTTTTGGAATTTCTTTCAAGCTTCTAAAGCTTTGGCATAGGTCTTAATTATTATGCGGCTTCCGTGTAATGTGTTTTTTAATTTAACTTCTTGTTTTTGTTTTGCTATTACCTTCTTGGCCTCAATATGACGATCGCCAGGTTGATGCCGCAGTATCGGTTTTGTCTTCTGGAAAAGTAAATACATGGACTGGAGAGGAAACATCCATTTTTCAGGCTGAGTTCGCAGCCTGGTGCGGCAGTAAGGACGCAATCGCTATTGCCAATGGCTCTTTGGCTCTTTCAGCTGCTTATCTAGCTATCGGCCTTGGTGAGGGTGATGAGTTGATCACCACGCCCCGTACTTTCATCGCTACGTCCTCCAGTGCCGTTCTCCTTGGAGCCAGGCCGGTGTTTGCCGACGTCGATCTTAATTCCGGCGCGATCACAGCCTCCACCATTGCTCCCTTAATAACACCCCGCACTAAGGCCATCTCCGTAGTCCACCTGGGTGGGTGGCCCGCTGATATGCCTGCCATCTGTGATCTCGCCCGAGCCCACGGCATCGCCGTGATCGAAGATTGCGCCCAGGCCCATGGCGCTTGCATTAATGGCCAATCGGTGGGCAGCTTCGGTGATGTGGCGGCCTGGAGCTTTTGTCAGGACAAGATCATGACTACCGCCGGCGAGGGTGGCATGGTGAACACATCGCGCTCTGAACTCTGGGATGCGATGTGGTCTTTCAAAGACCACGGGAAAACCCATGAAGCGGTCTTCGGGCGCGAGCATCCAGCCGGTTTCCGGTGGCTGCATGAACGCTTCGGCTCTAACTTTCGCCTCACTGAGCTGCAGAGCGCCATCGGCCGCATCCAGCTCCAGCGCCTGCCGGAGTGGACGTCGATTCGCACTCGCAATGCTCTTTTGCTAGCGGAAGCCCTTAGTGACTTACCTGCAGTGCGTGTGCCCCTTCCCCCAGCGCATCTCACCCACGCTTGGTACAAGTTCTATGCTTTCGTCAAGCCCGAGGTGCTAGCTGATGGTTGGACCCGTGACCGCATCCTGTCGGAAATTGTTGCACTCGGCTATCCCGCTTTTTCCGGCAGCTGCAGCGAGATTTATCTGGAGAAATGCTTCCAGGATGCTGGGCTTGCTCCTGCCGAGCGACTGCCAGTGGCCCAGGAGCTTGGTGAAACCAGTCTGATGTTCCTGGTTCATCCGACAATTACCTCTGAGCAGATTGCGGGCTACGCCCACGCCGTGCGTTCAGTGGTGAAACAAGCCTGCCGATGAGGTTCCGTCTTGTATCTGCTTGGGCTGCGCTGCCACTGACTGGCCTTTCCCCCCTCATTCGCAGACTCCTGCTCATCGGCATTGACGCGCTCCTGCTGCCACTGGCGGTATGGCTGAGCTTTTGGCTGCGATTGGCCCATCCATTCCATTCCACCTTCATCGCTGCTGGCAGTTGGTTGTTGATTACCAGCCTCCTCGTTGGACTACCTATCTATGCCTTCACAGGGCAATACAAGGGCCTCACTCGCTACGTGGGTAGTTCAGCGGTTTATCAGCTGGCCGGGCGCAACGGACTACTGGTCCTGTTGTTGGCGGGTCTCGGTGTGATGCTGCGGCTGCCGATGCCGCCCCGCAGCAGTTGGATTCTGTTGTGGTTGCTGCTCACCTGCTTCACAGGGGCGATGCGCTTTGCTCTGCGAGATGTGCTGCTTAACCTTCGCTCTACGCAGCACAAGCAGCAGTTGCGTGTCGCCATCTACGGCGCCGGTGAAGCCGGTGCCCAGTTGGCAGCGTCTTTGCGTTTGACTGGTAACCATAGGGTCGTCACCTTCCTCGACGACAACCCGGCCTATTGGGGGCGATCCATCAACGGCGTGGCGATTTGTCCGCCCCAGGTGGTGACGGAAAAGGGGAGTTCCATTGATCAGGTGCTCTTGGCGATTCCTTCTCTTCCCCGCAGTGAACGGCGTCGCATCGTCGACAGTTTTCAGAGTCGTGGCATCACCATGTTGCAGGTGCCGTCGGTGGATGACCTCACCTCCGGTCGCGCTCGCATCGATGCCCTGAGACCGATCGCGATCGAAGATCTGCTTGGACGCGATGAGGTGCCTCCAGATCCCCAGCTGCTTGGTCCAGGTATTCGCGATGCTGTGATCTGCGTCACCGGTGCTGGTGGTTCGATCGGTTCGGAGCTCTGCCGTCAGATCCTGGCGTTGTCGCCCGCGCGGTTGATCTTGCTGGAGCGCAGTGAACCAGCGCTCTATGCCATCGAGCAGGAGCTCCGTTCTCGCGTGCCGGATGGAGTAGGGCTCCAACCAGTGATGGGCAGTGCCACGGACCCGCAGCTGCTGCAGCGCTTGTTCTCTGATCAGGCGGTCGAGCTGGTGTTTCACGCTGCGGCTTATAAACACGTTCCCCTTGTAGAAGCCAATCCCTTGGCGGGCCTGGCTAATAACGTTCGTTCCACCGATCAGGTGTGTCGCGCTGCCGTAATCACCGGCGTGGGACAGGTTGTGCTGATCTCCACCGACAAAGCAGTGCGTCCCACCAATGTAATGGGAGCGTCCAAGCGTTTGGCCGAATTGGTGGTGCAGGCCCACGCGGCTGAGGTCACCGGCACGCGTTTCTCAATGGTGCGCTTTGGCAATGTGCTCGGTTCCTCTGGTTCGGTGGTGCCCCTGTTTCGCCGCCAGATCGCTGCCGGTGGTCCGATAACCCTCACCCACCCGGAAATCATCCGTTATTTCATGACCATCCCCGAGGCGGCTTCGTTGGTGCTGCAGTCTTCTGTGCTCGCACGTGGCGGAGATGTGTTCTTGCTCGATATGGGCGAACCGGTGCGCATCAAATCCTTGGCTGAGCAAATGGTGCGACTGAGTGGGTTGTTACTGCGTGATGCTGCCCATCCCGATGGGGACATCGAGATCATCTGCACCGGCTTGCGCCCTGGTGAGAAACTCTATGAGGAGTTACTAATTGAGGCTGACTCTCAGCCCACTGCTCATCCTTTGATTTATCGGGCACAGGAACAGTCGATTCCTCCCGATCAGCTTTGGCCTCAATTGGATGCATTGGAGACGGCGATTGAGGCACAAAATGTTGATGTAGCGCTCAAGCTTTTGGCGCAGTTGGTGCCGGAGTGGCAGAACACTAAGGCCCCTGCTATTTAAGCGTTCACCAAGCAGAGCTTGGTTTGCCAACTATTGGCTTTCCTGTGGTCGATTGATGCCTTGATGGCCATCAACGGTTTCACTTTCTCACTCGGCTTAGGGGGGCGTTACTGGGAGATGCCCTTTGTTGTTGCCACCCTGGGGTGAGGCATTGGTGCTCCCATGGCTGCCGTCATCTATCTGCACTGGACGGCCACTGGCTATGACTGGATCCGGCCCGGGCACTACCACTCGATCATTGGCGGCGACGGCCGGGTGCATCGGCTCCATGCCTACAGCGTGGATCTGCCGGCCCACACTTATGGCCGCAACCGCAACAGCGTTGCCCTCTCCTGCGCCTGCATGGGTGGCATCCCCGACCCCTGGACCCAGCCTCCCACTCCCGCGCAGCTCAACAGCCTCTGCGCGGAAGCCGCCGCGATCGCCCGTAGCTGGGGCTGGCAGGACGCTGACATCAGCCTTCAATCGGTGATGACCCACGCGGAAGCCGCCTCCAACCGCGATGGCCGCGTGATGCACGACAACTACGGGCCCGTGATCTGGGGCGGCAGCGGCGAGCGCTGGGATTTGCTGCAGCTCGAGAAGAACGGCCCTAGCGATGGCGGCGAGCAACTGCGCCAGCGCATTCGCGCCCTGCTGCGCGGTGACCCCTCACTTACGCCTGCCTCGCCCTTGGCCTTCAAGGGCGAGACCGTGATCCAGGCCCGTGGCGCTGATCTCGCGGTGCAGATCGATGCGTTGGGCCGCTCCTGGGCGATTGCCGCTGATCTGCTCAGCCGCTACGAGATCCCTTACGCCTGGGATGCCAGCCTCCGCCGCATTCTGATCGGGGCTTTGGATGTAGCTCCCACCTACCGCGACGATGCTGTGCAGGCCTCGGTGGGTTGGCCGTTGGTGGAACTCACCCTTCAAACCGGAAACGCGCCGGTGATTCTCACCGGCATCATCCGGCCCGGCACCAGTGGCGATCGCGCCTGGTGCCGGGTGGTGGAGTTCGCTGAGGAGTTTGGGATCTCCGTGAGTTACGACCCTCTGGTGCTGGCTGAGCGCCGGGGAGGCTGAAAAGTCATGGCCTACATCCTCAGCAAGCTTCTCCCCCTCGCCTTGTTGCCCCTGGGGCTCAGCCTGATCCTGCTGGTGGTGGGTCTGATCGGTCGTTGGCGCTGGCCGGCGATCACCGCCGCCCTGCTGCTCTGGATCTTCTCCCTGGGGCTGGTGAGCCAGAGCCTCTGGCGTTGGTTGGAAGCCCCCTGGCAGCGCCGCTCCGCTTTCGAGGCCCCCCAAGCCGATGCGATCGTCGTGCTCAGCGGTGGCCGCCATCCCGCCCCAGGTGCTGCCCGGGTGAGTGAGTGGCATGATCCCGACCGTTTCCTTGCAGGCCTCGATCTCTACCGTGCCGGCAAGGCGCCGCGCTTGCTGTTCACCGGAGGGGCCAGCCCATTTCGACCCGGTCAACGCCTGGAAGGCCAGCACTACCTCCAGGAAGCCGCATTGCTCGGCGTGCCTGAAGCGGCCATGGCGAGCACACCGCCGGTTCTAAATACAGCGGACGAGGCGGTAGCCATTCGCCGGCTGCTGCCGGCCGGTCAATCCCGGTTGCTGTTGGTCACCAGCGCCTTCCACATGCGTCGCTCCCAACGCCTGTTCGAGCGCCAAGGGATGCAAGTGTTGCCTTTCCCGGTGGATTTCCAGGCCCGCGGCCACTGGGCCGGTCCGCTTTGGCGTGATCCCACCCAGTGGATGCCAAGCGCTACAGCCCTGGTCAATAGCTCCCGCGCTGTGCGGGAACTGTTGGGTCGGTTGGTGTACAGGGCTTGGTGAGCCCGATCCTCAGAGCGCCGTGCTGTCGCGGTCGCCGGTGCGGATCCGCACCACCGACTCCACCGGGCTGATG
>TARA_B100000674_G_scaffold255633_1_pt1 | contig 15884 bp, 12 predicted proteins | sample TARA_B100000674 | Tara Oceans TARA_B100000674 (sample SAMEA2622759) | marine metagenome | biome: marine biome (ENVO:00000447); feature: surface water layer (ENVO:00002042); material: "saline water (ENVO:00002010), including plankton (ENVO:xxxxxxxx)" | depth 5 m
CTGAACCATCACTCCGGGAATTTCAGCTCCTGATTGAGCATCTGTAATTTTACCTCTTACATTTTGAGTAAAATTCTGTGCAATTAAAACTGAATTCAACAGCAATAAAAGAATTAAAACCGCACTTTCTTTTTTAAGAAAAATCAATTCGAATTACTTTTTTTTTACTTTACAAAAGTAAAAAAATACCTAAGATAAAACGCCAATCCCCTTAAAAAATGAAACAATAAAAAAGGAAAGATTGCTCTTTCCTTTTACGACCTTATATTTTTAATAATCATTTCATTTTTCTGGATTTTCTTCGCTCCTTTAAAATTGATTTTTGTTCCGCGGTTAAAGTAGCTCTGAACTCTGCTCTGTTTTGTTTTTTTATGGACCTGATTTCATTTTTTAAAACCCTTTGCTCTTCAGAGAATGTAGCTTTTAACCTTTCTCGTTTATCCTTTCTTGTAAGTGATTTATCCTTTTTAATGGCTTTTTGTTCCGCTGTTAAGGTTGCTCGAAATGCTTTTCGAGATTCCTTTAATGATTCACAATGTCTCATTTTCATTTCCACTTGTTCTGAAGTGAAAATATCTTTGTTTTTAATTTTGTCGTTACAATTTACTCCTGCCATTGAAACGAAAGAAATTAAAGTAAATAACACTACAACCGCTGTTTTTAATGATTTCATAGTAATAAAATTTAAAGTTTATACCTATCTGATGCATTCCATCGCAAAAGGTTTAATGGAGTTGAAAAATAACTTCTAATTACCACAGACTTTTTATCTTTAAAGCATGATTGGAATCGGTACAGCAACCATAGGAAGACCTCATTACATTAACATCAAAACAAAAGTGTCTGATGAGCCATTTAACAAAGAAAATTTTATCCTGAAAGGAAAATCAATGTTAACTGAGGCTTACAATCAGGGAATTCGTCATTTTGATACTGCACCAGGATATGGAATTGCCGAATCGATTTTACTTGAATGGATTTCCGAGTTTCAACCCAAAGACATTACAATCAGCACCAAATGGGGCTATACTTATGTGGCCAATTTTGACCGTAACGCAAAAGTCCATGAAATAAAGGAACATTCCCTGGGAAAATTGAATGAGCAGTGGGAAGTTTCAAAACAACTTCTACCCTATTTAAACATATATCAAATCCACTCTGCCACTTTGGATTCAGGGGTTTTGGATAATAAAGAAGTACTGGAAAGGTTGAGTCAATTGAAACAAGAGCACAACCTTAAAATTGGGTTGTCCACAAGCGGAAACAATCAAAACGAAATCATTGAGAAAGCACTTTCCATTAAAGTTGACAACAACGCTTTATTCGATAGTTTCCAGGTTACTTTTAATGTGTTTGATCAAAGTTTATTAAAGATGACTTCCCTGCTTAAACAGGAAAATAAAGCAATTATTGTAAAAGAGGCATTGGCCAACGGAAGAGTTTTTCCAAACATAAACTACAACCATTATCAAAACACATATGAACTTTTAGAATCTCTTTCCAATAAATATGATACTTCAATTGATGCAGTTGCCCTTCGGTTTTGTTTGGATGCAATAAACCCTTTCATGGTATTAAGCGGAGCATCCGAAAAAGAACATCTTGCCTCCAACCTACTGGCTAAAAATTTCCAACTTACAAGTGAAGAAATACAGCAAATAAAAACTTTAGCAATCAAACCAAGTTCCTACTGGAAAGAAAGAAAACAACTTCCTTGGGTATAAAAAAACGTAAGTTGATTTTAGGGCATGGTTTTTGTTTCTATTGATTGAAATTCAATAAATAGCTATGAAAGTAAAATCAAACCTCCTGATCGTCTTAATTTTATCGTTTCCTCTTTTTTCTATTTCTCAAGACTCTTTAACAAAACCTATATTTAAGTATGACCTTTCATTAACCATGCCAGGCTTTACAAATATTGAAAATTACAGAGCCAAACTTGAATTTCGGAAACTTACGAAAAACAAAAAATATCGTAAAGTGTCAATAAACTTATCGAGTTCATATAATAATCATTCAAATTTCTTTCTCCCTAAATCAGACACTGTTGTTAATGAGCGCTTTGTTAATAAAAACATCGATAGGATTTATGCTCAAATTGGATTGGATAAATACATTGGGAAACATAAAATGATTCTTATTGGTGGAGGTTTGCTGATTGGGCATGAGTTGCTTTATGAATATTTTCAGGACGATCAATACATTTGGAATAGTGTTGATCAAAATTGGAATAAAGACCTTTTGAACTCTTCATCTTTTTTTAAAGGGACACACGAAGTAAATTATGCTACAATCGGAATTGAAGCCAATATTGGAATCAATGTTCCGCTAACCTCAAAATGGAATATTGGTGTTCAAGCATCCCCCCGTGTTGTTATGGCAAGAAGCTTAAACAGAACTCTAAAAGGAGATACAGGTTATGATTTCAATTATCAAAAATCATTTACAAAAATGGATTACAACTTTGATGTTGCCTTGAGGTACAGCTTCGGTAAGAAAAGTTAAATACTGAAAAAATACCGAGAGAATTTAGTTGTAAAACAATTGGATAATCTGTTTTTTTTTCAAAAGGCTACTCTTTTTAAATCATTGATGTTGAAGTTGTTTGCAGAGTATATTTTTGGTTTCATTTTTTTTCCTTTGATGTAACGCTTTAAACCTTTTGATTGGATAAGCCCAAAGTCACCGTTGTCAAAAATTACAATCATTGATTTTTGCTTATGCGATTCTATTTTTGGAATGGAGGTTGAAAATGAAACAATAGAATTTTTCCTTTTATCGCACAGGTAATAGTTTTTTAGATCAACTCCTTTACTCGGAGCTTTCACAAAAATTCTTTTAGCAATCAACTCAGCTTTTTCAATTTCTTTCGCCAGACGTTGACGAGTATCAATATTACATGTTCCAAGATTGGGAAATTCAAATTCTCTTATGTAGTTTACCTCTCTGATAAGATTTAATGATGCTGATTTAGCCGTTGGGGACATATTTTCCCAAACTGCTAAATTTTCCTTATACTTCTTCATTCTTTCAAAATAATCAGATTCGTGTTTTTGCTTTGCTTTTTCCCTGTCTTGGTTATACTCCTTTACTTTCGAAAAGTATTCTTTTTCATCCTCTTTGTACTTTTCGTACTTCGCATTAGCCATTTCATCAATTTTTGACCACTCTCTCACTCTAACACCAACCTGAATGTTAATTTTGTCAATTAATTTTTTTATTTCTTCCAACGACATAGGAGTCTTATCTTCTTTCAAAGGCAACGCATTAAATTGAATACTTGTTTGGGATCCGTCCAGTTTAATAATGCAATGATCATTCTCTAATGAAACCTTTAGCATTAAGATGTTCTCAGATTTACAAAATCTACTTACCTTTTTAAATTCATTTTCATTGGCTAATTTCAAGTCCAATTGATGAAGTGCTTTAACTTCATAAAGCTGTTTTAACCAGATGTTCTTTTTGTCGGCGGGTGTAAGTTTTTGCGCTAAGTATACAGCGTAATTCCTTTTTCCATTTTCATTCCAAACCGTAAAATCAGAATATATTTTTTGAATCGATCTGTAATCTGTGTATTCGGGTTTAATGGGCAGTTCTTCATCATAAGTAAAGGGTGATTCTCGTGGCATTCTATATGGAGGTTCCATTTCCGACAATTCATCGCCTTGTTTTGATGTTATTAGTACTGTTGAATCTGTTTTCAAAGGCAATTCATCCCAAACGCCTCTATTCGTGTCTAAATACCATCCTTTAAAGTTGGATGCATTTTGGGATGTATAACGCGCTTTTATGGATTTCCCTACTCTTAATTTCAACTCTTTTCCTTCAGTAGTATATGCCTTAATCTCGAACATTTTTAAAGATTCAAAATAATCCCAACCCGTTTCATCTTGAAAAGACATCGGTATTCCACTGAAAACAAAATCAAATGGGTCATTAAAGGAACGGTACTTGAATTTCACTATTCCTTCGTAAGCTGTTCCGTCAAGCAATTCAAAGCTCTCTGATGGAATATTTAAAGTAAGTCCTTCGTCTATTTCTAAAGACCTTGTATCTTCATTAGAAAGGAGATACTCTTTAAATTTATTTTGATATTCTGGAGCGATTTCAGGTATAACCTCGTTGATAGGGTCAAACTTAACTGAGGCAGTCGTATTCCTGTAAATTCTATTAAGTTGTTTTGAAGAAATTTCGCTTCCTCTTATATCCAATAGTTTTAGGTTTTTAAACTCTTTTGGTTTTATAATATAAGAAGCTAGTTCATTTTCTGAAACATCCAATATTTGCAACTTTTTCAACTGTGATAATTGTCTTGGGATTTCTTTTAATCCTGCTCCTATTAATCGAATGGTATGAAGCTTTACCCCTTGATTTAACAAATGCTCTAAGTTGACCTGCACTCCTTTCAAACTTAATTCCCTAAGCTTTTTTAATGGCTCCAAATTCAAATCAAAAGATTCGCTACCCTGATATCCAAATTTTCTTAGCTTGGGAAATGCGTAAACGATTTTGTTTAATTTTTGATTTTCAGATTGAATATCAATTGATTGTATATTAGAATAGTTATTAATGACAGAGTCTTTAATGTTCGTATTCACGAATCGTAAATGCTTAATTGACTTCGTTTTTTGAATGGCTCTTGGAAGTTTATCAACACCTTCCAGCACTAATGTTATTTCTTTTTGTTTAATAGAATTATAAAACTCTGGGTCGTCATACAATGGTGTATTCGAAACATTTATAATATGGATTTTGGAACTAAAAAACTCTTCAGGAAGTTTTTGAATTGGGTTGTCTTTTAAATTGATACTTTGCAATGCTTGTAATGAGTCAATTTTGTTCGAAATAAACCTAATGTTATTTCCACTAAGATTGAGGCTGACTATATCTTTTTTGGACCAAACGGAATCTGGAACTTGAGTTAATCCAAGATTAGATAAATCTAAATTTTGGGCTGTTACACTAATTGAGAAGAAATAAAAGGATAAACATAAAACAATGACTTTCGTGGTAGATTTCATTTTTAAATATCGATTGGGGTTTATAGATTAACGTATTGGTTTAAGAAAGTCACATTTTAAAAATCCATATAGGACATATTTAAAATCAGAGTTTAAACTATGGTAACATTTTTTGAGCTATTAATCCGTTGTTTTTTCATATTCTGCTCTGGCAGAAACAATGCCGTATCCTCCTTCGATATTATTCGGTAAGAAAACCATTTCCGCAAAGGGATTATATACAGCCTGGTCATAATCATCCAACTTTGACATAAATTCAAAATAATCGTTGTTTTGAACTTCGAGTTTAATGATTAATCCATCCGTTATATCAGTTTCTCCATACCAGGAGCTCTCAGGATTAAGTTCTATAGTTAGAACGGTATTTAAATTAAAACTTGAACCTGAGAAATATAGTTTTTGACTTGGATATACCCCACCGTCACTAATGTTATATTCCTGACCAGCAATTATGGGGTCGTTCGAAATCATATACATCGGTGCATCTTCATTTTGATCAGTAATAGACAAAAAATAATGTAAATTTTCATCCAGAGGACCTGAAACTTTAAATTTCAACTTACCTTTTCTGTAGTACTGATAATTGCCTTCTCCCCAATAATCGGGAAATGAATCTATTAATAATTCGGACATATCAATCTCCGATATTTCAATTGAATTCCCAGGACATACAGTTTCTCCGTAGGCTGTTTCATAGTTTCCCTGATTAACCTGGACCTTGTAGGTTTTACCTGATTTAACAATGTAATCCCCAACAAAAACTCCAATTTCGTAATCCCACCATTCTTCCGTATTATCATCTACATAAATTAAGGTATCTACAGAAACATTGTTTTCAAACAATACAACCTCTGCATCTGGCAAGGCTGAAAAATTATTGCTGTTACCCATACTGTGCATACTGTGTGAAACTTTGGCTTCAGCTACCTTCCCGGCCATTAAATGACAGTCTATTGTCAGTTTCGGTTCATGAGCTGGTAAATCAATTTCAATTGTTCTTTCGCAAGAAATTAATAAAACAGCTGCTAATGATGAAATAATGTATTTTAATCTTTTCATATCTTAAAATTTAAAGCCGTAGGAAACAGAAGGTATAATTGGAAACAAACTGACTTGCCTCGCTGAACCATTATAATTGTCAATGTAAACAAAATAAGGATTCCATCGGTTGTATGCATTGTATACGCCTATATTCCAGGTTCTTACTCCCCATCTTTTTTCTTTTTTAAATGACATTCCAATATCCAGACGATGGTAATTAGGTGTACGGTAACTGTTTTTGTGTTCTGACTGTCCAACAGGATAAGTTCCACCCCATGAAGATGAAGTAACAAGGTATTGATACTCAGGGAGCGAAATGGCTTGACCACTTCCAAAAACCCAGTTTGCAGAGACGCTGACATTTTCACTTAGGTCGTAGGTCATAACAATCGATATGTCGTGACGTCTGTCGTATTTAAACGGATACATTTTCCCCTGGTTGATGTTGTTGAACCTTCTGTTTGACCACGATAAAGTATAACCGAACCACCCGGAAAGTTTACCAACCTTTTTTTGAACAAACACCTCACTTCCATAAGTTTGCCCCCATCCCGATTCAACTTTGTCCTCCCACGCTTCATTAAGGCCCAGAAAGCTGGCTCCTTCTTTGTAACTGATCACATTATTCATTTCTTTATAATATGCCTCTACCGATACCTCTAAATCATTCCCCTTAATTTTGATGGGCTTAGCAACTCCAAGGGCAACTTGCCAACTGTCTTCAGGTTTTGCTCTGTCAGTTGCAGGCACCCATAAATCAGTAGGAAGCCCTGCTCGTTCGTTGGTAAGTAAATGAATAAATTGTCTCATTTGTGAGTATGAACCCTTCAAAGCCCAGTCGTTTTTCAAAAGATATCTGGAACTTATTCTCGGTTGAATACTGGGAAAAAACTTATCTCTTACATAAAGTCCGCTTAAATGAGCTCCTAAGTTCAATTTAAGGTTATTATTTACCTTAATATCGTCCTCGATGTAAGCGGATATTTCAGTTGCATTTATGGGGGCCGGACCAATGGTCGTATCGAGAGATTCAAAACTGTCTTCGAAGACTAATCCTAAAATTCCGGTTGCAAAGGCATGTTGAGTAACTCCTGCACCAAACTTAACAAGGTGATTGGGTTTTGGAATCCAATCAAAATCCACCTTGCCTGCATAGTCGTTAATTCCCGAATAATAATCAATTTGAAAAGTTTCCTTTACAGGGTTTCCTGTTAAGTAATCGTTGTAATTAATTTCCTCCCTACTTCCCACATTAAATTTGTATTGTGAATATATAAGGCTGGTATTCATAAATAACTTTTCATTTATAATATGATTCCACCTTAGCGTCGAAGTTAAATTTCCCCACCAAATTGAAGCCCGAGTAATATATTCCTCATCGCCGAAAGAACTCTTGAATTTTGCTCCAAATTTATCTCTACCGTTATAAACACTAAAGTAAATACGATCCTTATCTGAAATTTTATAGTTCAGCTTAGTATTTAAATCATAGAAATAAAAAACCGAGGTTGCATTCCCCCCCATTGTTGCAGCGATAAAAGGAGCTGCTAAAATATCATAGTAAGTACGTCGGGCAGAAAAGATAAAGGACATTTTATCTTTAATAATTGGACCTTGAACAGCAATCTTACTCGAAATCAAACCTATACTTCCTTCCGCGCTCCATTTTTTCATATTTCCTTCTTTCATGGAAATGTCCAGAACACTCGATAATCTCCCTCCGTATCTTGCAGGGAAACCTCCTTTTATAAGATTAACATTATTTATGGCATCCGGATTAAACGTACTAAAAAAACCAAACAAATGAGAGGCATTGTAAATGGGTGCACCGTCTAATAATATTAAGTTCTGGTCGGGTCCCCCTCCTCGAACATAAAACCCTGCACTTCCTTCTCCTCCACTTTGAACTCCTGGTAAAAGCTGGAGTGTTTTAATTAAATCAGGTTCACCAAGAATAGCCGGCATTCGTTTTATTTGTTTGACCGGTACATTAATTTCACTCATTTGAGAATTTTCGGATATTGACTTTTGTTTTCCGACATTAATTACAACCTCATTAATTTCAACACCTTCTTCAAGTGCTATATTCAATGAGAGATTTTTATTAAAAAGAGTATCAATTGTTACTGTTTTAAAACCCAGGTAAGAGAAAACAACAGATACCTGACCTGAATCCATAGTTAAACTGTAAAAACCAAAAGCATTTGTAGTAGTTCCGTCGTATGTTTCAGGATTGTAAATGGTTGCGCCAATTAAAACTTCACCCGATGATTTATCTGTTAAATACCCGCTCATAGTGAATTTCTGTCCAATCAATTGAAGTGCGAAAGAGCAACAAAGAATGATTAAAAGGGAGCCTTTTTTCATATTTTATTTTTTGGTTGACGGTTGTAGCTTAAACCACTTTGGTGAAAACGAACTCACAAAGAAACGGTTGCTTTTAAATATTATTATTTAACTGTTTTTTTAAATATTTCAATCGGAAATAAATTTCAAACCATTCGTCAAAAATAGCTCCAATAAGTGAATAAGTTTGTAATTGATACTTAAAAAAAATAATTTTATAAGAAGCCTGAAAATTAAAATCCTTAACAGTTGTGAAAATTAAAATTATATCATTTTTAACTCTTCTTACTTCTTTTTCCTTTTCGGTTCATTCAAATACCTTTAAAAAGGTAGCATATGTACCCTCATACAGAATGACACATCTGGAAGACATTAATTACGATTTATTTACCCATGTAATGGCTGCTTTTGCCAACCCTGATGAAGAAGGGAATCTCTTTTACAACAATTACGATATGCATCAATTTGTTGCAACAGTACATAGCCATAATACAGAAGCAGTTATTTCCATAGGTGGTGGTGGTGATTATTCTTGGGGAGAGAACGTTTTGATATACGAAAGCCTATTTGCCACACAAGAATCACGTACCGATTTTGTACACAAAATAATGACATACATGCGTACGTATAATTTTGATGGCCTGGACAACGACCTTGAGGGAAACGCTTTGGCACTGTCCAACTTTAACGCTTTTGCGCAAGAGTTGGGCGACAGCCTGTATGCAGGTGGCTACGAATATTCGGCTGCCATAGGAGTTGGAGGTTCATGGGGTGTAAACTACTGGGATGATGAAAGTCTTGAAAAACTTGATTTCATAATGACCATGAGTTACGGAGGCGTTGGTGATTGGAATTACGCCACTAAAGTGGATGATCACACGTTCGATAAAATGAAAACCGATATGGAATACTTTACCGAAACCAAAAACATCAGTCCCGAAAAAATTATCGGAGGAATCCCTTTTTATGCCGTTGAATTTCCGGCCGCAGCGCAGGAAAACTATGGTCCCTATCATCAAACTGTTTGTTCGATTTATAGTGATTCATATTATGATGATCAAAACCCTTTTTATTCCGACACCCTTATCAGCGAGGAAGGAAATCCAGTGTACCTGAACAGCATTGAAACCATTCAAAAAAAAATTGACTATTGCGATGAATCTGGTGGAGGAATAATGATTTGGGAAATTGGGCAGGATTGTTTTGATGGAGGTATTAGTATGCAGGATTCTATGTATGCCTATATTAGTGAAAATAATGTTGGCTTACACACTGTTGAAGGAATTGAGTTTACTGTTTTTCCAAACCCTTCTGATAATATTATATATATAGAAACATCCGTAGATTTTAACGGTGAATACTCGCTTATGAATCACCTCGGGCAAATCGTTTTGAGCGGAACACTAAGAACGTCCGATTATGTAGATGTGAGTACTTTAAAATCAGGTATATATTATTTAGAACTCAACGACCAAAAACACAACTTTAAAAAAGCTGAAATAATAAAGAAATAACCCTATCTGTTCTTAAAAAAAACTTTTGTTTTCTCCTTGTAAGCAATACGAATGGAATCGGGGTATATATTAACTATTTTATACTCATCGATCTGTTGCCCCTCTGAAGCGATAATTCTCTTTTTTTTAAAAGTCAACAAACCTTTTGAACCATTTAAAGTACCTCCATATTCCACTTCAGGCCAGGTAAAAACTTTAGAAGGGGTTTTTACAACCGGTTTTGTTTTTTTTTGCAATGTGTTCCTTTTTAATGCAGCAACATCATTATAGCTACTGTATCTTTTCGAAACAATTTTACGAGCTAAAAAAGGATCTTTATAACTAAGGTTCAATACTTTAAAAACTATACTGTCCTGACCTGCCTCGAGGGGTTCGAAACTGGAATTTTGCTGGTTGGTTTGAGGCGAGTTATTTGAAAATAAGGTATAAAAGAAAAAACCCCATATTACAGCAACAAGACCAATAAGCAGATATGTAAATTTTTTATTTTTCATTATTCAAGATGAAAACTTTTACTCGGCATTTTTGTATTTGAATTTCCAGCAGCATCTCCTCGTTTTAATTTCCAAAATAATTTTCCGGATGTTGCTCTAATTGTATCCAGAGTAAAAGATGTAGTACTTTCGAATGTAGTATCAAGAACAAGGGAATTCATTGCTGAATCAGAAGCAATACATAAAGTATCCATAATGGGACTTCCTGTATTCGACGAATCTTCGGTCCATGTAAAGGTTTTAGGGAATGATTTTAAAGTATCATCACTAAGAGGGAACTTTAAGGTTACATCAGAAGGCATTGTTGTATCAATTCTTATTTCTATTGAAGAAGTTATGGAGGCACTAATACTATTTAAGGCCTTTATTTCAATGGTATAAAGTCCTTCATCGGTAAAAGTATAAGAATACTCTGTCTCTTCTATTTTCTCATCTTTTATGGTTTCGTTATCTTCATCAATAATTGTTATTAAGTAATCTTGAGCTGAAATTAAGGAATTCCATTTGAACGTTTGAGACATTTTATTGGTATTTAAACCATTTGATGGAGAGTTAATTGTAATCTCCTGGTTCTCTAAACTCGCAGAACCCTTAATATTCAATTTTCGTGTTGACCACAATGAATTGAAATCATTGTTTTCTCCTCTTAATCGCCATTCGTAAAAATTGGGAATTAGTGTAATTGAAAATGATGTGTTTGAAACCGCGGAATCAAGGACAAAATCATAAATACTATCAAAACTTTTAGAAACTATTTGAAGCCTGTATTGAGTTGCTCCTTCCAACTCCTCCCAAACAAACGTTTTGTTTTGTATGGAATCCGATTGGTCATCAAAAGGCGATAATAACACAACCGATTCGTCACTTATATCGATGCTTATCCACTTTGCACAACTTACTGCAAATACTATGGTTAACAGGGTAAATCCAATTTTTTTCATAGTGCTAAATAATTTTGAACATAAAATGTGGCGTACAGGAACCTTCTTTTTAGTTTATAATCTTTTCTTAATTCATAATTCACAGAACAAACACGTCCAATGTTTTCTTTTTGAATGTGGTTTAACAACTCAGTAAGTGCTTTAAAGTTTGCTTTACATTCAATTTGAAGCGTTTGAATTTCATAGTTGTTTTTTGATGCTTTATGAGGAAGTTTAATCTCGCTGATTTTAATTTTTTTCGTTTCCGCAAAAGGAACAACTGAGTTGAGTAATTCTTTTTGAAACTCTTCAAAAGAGGGAGATGTTTTTCCCACTTTTGTTTTTAGGAGAGCAAGACTTTTTAGTGCTTTTGATATATCAGAATTTGCTGTTTTAGCTTTATTTATTTTAGTTTCCTGGACATCGATTTTTCCCAAAAGCGCAAAGGTAGGAGAAATCGCAATTTTATATCCTATGAATAATAAAAGTAAAGCCCCAGCGATAAGGAGTCCTGTTTTTTGTTTGTATGTAAAACGACTAAACATTAATAACTTACTTCAACTGTAAATTCACCTATATTATCTTTGTTGAACTTGAACTCAACAAGTTCAATTTTTTTTACCCACTTCAAAGTCCGCAGCTTCTGAACCCATTCATTACAAATTTGACTGGATTTACAAAAACCACTTATTTCAATAACCTCTTTTTCAAATTCTATGAGCTTCTCTTTTCGAATCGACTTCTTCAACGGATTTAAAACCAATCGATTCAACTGTATCGATTGTGGTACAGTAGCTCCTATTTCATCAGAAAAAAAAGCAAATTGAGGGTTTACCTCAAGTCCCAGTTTTTGAATGAATTCTTTTTTGAGTTGCTCTTCGTTTTGTAAAGCTGATGCCTGATTCAGCAAATCGGTATGCTTTAAAGCCAGGGCTACTTTTTCATTGTAACTCCCGTTGAGAACCTGATTAAAAACCATATTTCCCATAAAAACAAAAAGAAGAATTCCCAAAGTAAGTTTTACCGTATTCTGGAATACCTTTTTATCCTTTAAATTAAGGGCGTTTTTCGTCCAGAATTCATTTTTGTGAATACTGTTTTTATGCGAAAAACTCACCAATGCACCTACGAAAGCCAGATGTTTATTAAACTCTAAATCAACGCCAAAAATCAACCTGTTTTTTAAATGACCGCTGGAACTTTTTCGAATTGATTCCAATTGATTGTTTCGGTATATCAATTCACTTGCACCAATAAAAGAAGGTAAATCTTCAGATATTTCACTTAACCACTGAATCCCTGTTGGACCTAAATGCAAATCAATTACATTATTTATGGACAGATTCTTGTCCTCTAAAACTTTTGAAACCAAATCCTTTCGAACGATACTCACCCATGTTCCATTTTCATTGGGTGTGCAGTTAATGTAAAAATCTTCCTCTTTTATATTGGGTATGACATTCCTCAGTTTGATTCTATCGATTGAAGTTTCAACAAATTTGTGCAGAACACCTTTCCCTTCAATAGTAAGAACAATGGGGACCTTTGTTAAGTCCTCTTTCTTGAATGATTTTATATCGGAATCAAAGTTTACTTCACCCTTGGATAAAACAAAGCATCCCCCTTCCGGTTCGGAAATCTCATCAGAAAGGTTAATCGAAACGGAAATCAGTTTATTGAGTCCAGAAAAACCAGTTGCTATTTTATTGAACAGCTTACTCACCGGCTATTGAATTACAGTTGGACGAATAAAAATGGTAAGTTCGTTTTTTTTGTTTTCTTTAGATTGTTTACCAAAAAACCATTTAAGTACAGGAATTCTGTTTAACACAGGCACACCACTATTTGTACTACCATTTGTTTTTTTCTCCAACCCACCAAGAACGACCATATCCTTATTTTTCATTCGAATAATACTTTTAAATTCTTGTTTTACGCTTCCAGGAGGAGCCCCCTCCTCGATTCGGTCAGTAAATGAAGATTGGGAAACGGAAATTTCCAAGGTAATTTGATCATCCCCTGAAACAACCGGCTTAATACTAACCGATAAATCTGCATTCAAAGGCTTATAAACAACAGTATTTACAGTTTGTGTTATTTGAGATCCAACATAATTAGTAGAATTCTCTCTATAATACTCTGTAGTCCCAATGCTCATTTCAGCTTCATGCCCATTTAATGCAGCTAATTTTGGTGTTGAAACGATTTTTACGTTACCGTTGGTTTCGAGAGCAGACATACTTAAATAGAAACCATTTCCTACGTCTCCTAAATTGAAGAATCCGAGATTAGTTATGGATTCAACAATTCGGTTTAAGGTAGCTGCATTTAAAACGACCCCCACACCATTGTTTTGATCAGGATTACTGTTAACTCCAACTGAGTTCGTCGTTACAGTGTTATCGTAACCCAGTCCAATACCTGTACTAATTGTTTTTCTTCGGTCGATGTTAACTATCATAACCTCAATTAAAACCATTGGAACAACTTTGTCCAGCGCATTAAAAAATCGCTTCAATTCATTTATTTGCGGCAGAGCTCCACTTAAAATCAAAGCATTTAGCTCAACACTCTCCTGAATATCGACACCTTCCTTTAAGTCAGAAGGAATAAAATCAGGAATACCTTCAATTGTTCTGTATTGGAATTGATAGGTTTCAGTATGTCGAAACTTTTCCTTTTTACGGTCTCCAATAATGTATACACTATCGATTTTTTTATACGTAAAATCGGAAGTATTTAGTAAATAGGATAAAGTTTCTTCAAAACTTAAGTTGTTTGTTTTTAATGAAATAGACCCTTTTGGTTCATCAAATAAAAAGTAGTTTTTACCCGATTCTGCACAAACCGCCATGATTAACTCTTTCAAATCACTTTCCGTTGCATCTACGGAAATCAGTGAGTCCATAGAAAGCTCAACAGAAAATTCATTACTATTGTTGAACTGCTTTCCCTTGTTATAGTTCTTTTTCTTCTTTTTGTTTTTATAACCATTATTATTTTTAAAAGAGGACCCATTTTGACTGTAATCAATTTCCTTTTCCTTCTTTTTGATTTGATAAAAATTGTCTTGTTTTTTTAAGACCTCGTTTTCACCAGACAAACGATTTAAAACATCTGTAAACTTTTGATTAACAATAACCATTGATACCTTTTGATTTCTTAAACTGGGAACAACATCGATATTTATCTTCGACAACTTTGAGAGCTTAGCCACTACATTGTAAAGAGTATCGTTAAATAAATTGCCCGAAACCGTTGAATCAGCAGTATTGTAAACCAGGTTTATTGGTTTAGGAGGTATATTCAATGCCGCTTTTTTCTGAGGAACAAATGTTTTAAATGAAATAATCTGACCCGTCCATTCCAATGTTAAGTTGTGTTCTTTACAAAGCAACAAAAACACCTCCTTAACTTTAGCTCCTGAAAAATTATAAGATGGACGAACATTTAATTTAGCTTCAATACTAACATTCAAATTATTCTCACTTGCTATTGCACGGATAATTTCCTGAATCGTATAGTTGTTTACTGAAATATCAACGGTGTTGTTTAAGCCCTGCTGGCTCACCGAAGCATCGTCGAGCTTTGATGCTAAAATTTCAAAGCGATTTTGACCGTTTACCAACGTGCAAACGAACAAAAGAATCGTCAAACAATATTTTACTTTTTTAACCATTTATTAAAATTGGATAAACCTCTTCCAAAGTAGTTAACCCATTGGCTAACATTTGGTAAGCATTTTCGCTAAGCGATTTAATTTCTCTTTCTTTCAATTCTTTTGAGGCGTCAAAGATACCATTTTTTATCAACTCTCCGAGATCTTTGTCCAGTGAAATAACCTCGTAAACAGCCTGTCTACCCTTGTAACCTGTATAGTGACATGCCTCACACCCTCCTGCCTCATAATATTTTCCAATTTTAAAAGGGGGAGAATACGTTTTTGGTAAATTCTTTGGTTCCGAGTTGATCTCTTTCTTACACGAATTGCATAATTTCCTAACAAGTCTTTGAGCAACACTGGTGCTTAATGTGCTGGAAATCAAGAAAGGAGGTACTCCCATATCAATCAACCTGCCAATCGTTCCCCAGGCAGAATTTGTATGAATTGTGCTCAATACCAGGTGTCCCGTTAAAGCAGCTCGAATGGCCATGTTTGCCGTTTCGGCATCACGAATCTCACCCAACATAATAACATCAGGATCCTGACGAAGAAAAGACTTAAGCGCAGCTTTAAAGTCCAGACCAATGTCCTCTTTCAGTTGTACTTGGTTAATCCCTTCAAGCGTATATTCAATAGGATCTTCAATCGTAACAACATTGGTATCCTTCTTATTTAAAAGCTTTAATGTAGCGTATAGCGTAGTTGTTTTACCCGAACCTGTTGGACCACTAATTAAAAGAATACCATTAGGCTGTTTAACCCCCTCCATATAACGCTCCAGTTCTCCCTTGGTAAAACCTAAACTGGAAATTTCAATATCGGTAGCGTCATTGTTAAGTAGTCGCATAACCACCTTTTCACCATACAGTGTAGGTAAAATACTT